>JGI26339J46600_10000094_pt1 | contig 29947 bp, 25 predicted proteins | sample BogFormECP12_OM1_FD_46600 | JGI IMG/M metagenome (IMG submission 46600) | reverse complement strand
TCAGTCATAGGCCTCCTTATCCTAACGTCTATATACGTTAGGATTGATACCACAAAAAAAGAAACTCTTCAATTCCAACTTCTATGTCGTGCACCCAATTGCCAGTCGGCGATTGACTTCCCCGACCCCACAACCTAAGATGAGCAGGCGTGACGGTAGTCCCGCGTGGCCTTCGTTCCGCCGCGGCGTCGCAAGAGGTTGGGGAAGCACTAACTCTACCGTTTGTGCGGGCACGCCGAATGGTGGTAATGGGCTCCGATCAGTCGAAGCCCGCACCGAAGGAAACAAATCGAGCGCCTCTGCGTATATGGAGTCATGAAGATGAACACACGGCCAAGAGTTCGGGGTCTGGCGATTGCACTCGTCGTGGTGGCGTGCGGCTTCGCCTGCACCATCAACGATAACGTGACCACCGGCGACCTGCGCACCGAGACGCAGTCCGTCGACCTGGGCGGCGCCAAGTCGGTCCGCGTCGAGATCAAGATGGGGGCGGGCAAGCTCAAGGTGGGCAGCGGCGTGAAGGCGGCGAATGGACTGCTGGACGCGGAGTTCACCTATAACGTCCGGCGTTGGAAGCCGGAGGTTCATTACGCCCGGAACGGCGATCAAGGTCAGCTTACCATCGAGCAACCCGGCGATGGCGGTTCGCACGGCAATACCCGCTACGACTGGGACCTACGTCTCGCCAACAAAGTGCCCACGGAAATGAGCGTGAATATCGGTGCGGGGAAGGCCGACCTGATTCTGGGCGGCCTCGCCCTGACCAACCTGGACGTCAATCTGGGTGCCGGCGAAACCAACGTCGACCTCACCGGCGACTGGAAGAATGATTTCAGCGGCCACATCAAGGGCGGCGTGGGAAAGGCCACCATCAGGTTGCCGCGTGATGTCGGCGTGCGCGTCGAGGCCCGCGGCGGACTCGGCTCCATCGACGCCCACGATTTCAGGCGAGACGGCGACTACTACGTGAACGACGCTTACGGTAAATCGCCGGTCACCCTGCACGTTGACGTGGAGGGTGGCGTGGGTCAGATCGTGCTCGAACTGGGCGAGGCTCCACCCGTGGTGTAGAAAACAGTGGTTAGCGGCTAGTGGCTAGTGGCTAGTGCACTCTTCGCTAGCCACTAGCCACTAGCCACTAACCACTGCCTTTAGGAGTCGCCAGCACTCGCGCGCGATCTCCCAGTCCTCCTGCGCGCCGATGACGAAGACGCGTACGGCCGAGTCTGGCGCCGCGATGTCCTCGTCGCCGTGCGATTGGGCGTTTTTCGCAGCGTCAATCTTAAGGCCGAGAAATCCAAATTCCTCGCTGGCAGCGGCCCGCACCTCCGGCGAATTCTCGCCGATCCCGGCGCTGAACACGAGAGCATCGATCCCGCCCAGCGAGGCCAGCATGGCGCCGATGTTCCGCCGCAGCACGTGAACGAACATCTCGAAGGCCAGCTTCGCGCGCGCGTTGCCCGCCTTCATGGCCGCTAATACCTGCCGCATGTCGCTCGACACGCCGGAAATGCCTAGCAGGCCCGACTCATGATTCAACACCTCGTCGAGCCTCGAGCCGGACCGACGCATGGTCCGCATGAGATAAGTGAGGATGCTCGGGTCCACCGAACCCGAGCGCGTGCCCATCATCAGCCCATCGAGTGGGGTAAACCCCATGGTGGTATCCACGCTGCGGCCGTTTCGGATCGCCGCCAGCGAGCAGCCGTTGCCCAGGTGGCACGTCACCAGGCGTAGCAAATCGAGATCTTTGCCCAGTAGCTGGGCGGTACGCTCGGCGCAATACCGGTGATTGGTGCCGTGAAATCCGTACCGGCGGATGCCAAGATCGAGCCAGCTATAGGGCCCCGGGTAAACGGCCGCCGACATGGGCATGTGGGCGTGATAAGCCGTGTCGAACGCCACCACCTGGGGCACCGCGCCGAGGGTTTTCTCCACCACCTCGATGCCTTCCAATTCGGCTTGATTGTGGAGCGGAGCAAAGGCCTCCAGCCGCTTGATCGCCGCCTTCACTGCGGGAGTCACCCGCGTGGGTTCGGAATAATCGCTGCCGCCGTGGACCACCCGGTGGCCCACCACGTCGATTTCGTGCGGACCGGAGACCACTGCCGCGGCCCCGCTCCAGAGCGAGGCCAGCATGTGCTCCGTCGCCTCGCGGCGGGAGCCGACGTCGGTCAAGCTTTCCGTCGCCGTGCCTCGGGCCTTCGTCCGGACCCTGGTCATGTGCGCAGATGATTCCCCGGTCTCTTGGTCGCGCGGATCGGCTACGCCATACTCCATCCGCACTTCCCAGATCGGTTCCAGCGGACGATCGGGCAGCGAGTCGCCAAGATCATAGAGGCTACTTTTCTGGCTGCTCGAACCGGCGTTGAGAACGAGGATCTTCATAGATCAGGATTCAGGAGACCGTAGTCAGGAGTTAGAGTGGAGCACGACCTGCGACCCTGTCAAGCCGTAAACGGTAAGAACAGGCCGGGGTATTAGGCTCCCCATTTCCGGGCCGATCGCAACCATGTGACGAGAGGCTACCTACCACCTAACTTCTTTTTGTTTCATAAAGATAGTGGGTTATCAGGCTATAACCAGCTTTGTTTTGATAGAGATAGTGGGACATTCCAGAGCTCTTCTTTGTTTTCATCAATATAGTGGGACCTTCCTTCATTTTGACCCCCTCCGGCATTTATCCACTAGCCCGCTCGCCAAAAGCCCGGTCTTGGCTTCGTTTTTTCTGGCCACATCAAATCTAAAGGACTTGTTGGCTTCGTTTTGGCCTCGTTTCTCTGGGGCACATCAAATCTAAAGGACTTATTGGCTCCGTTTTGGCTTCGTTTTGGCTTCGTTCTAGAGGTCATATTATTGATTATACAAGAGATCGCTGGCTTCGTTTGGCCTTTTTTGCGTTTTCGTGTCGAGCGCTCCCTCGGCAGCCCGTCAATCTGGACGACTCAACCCACCTTGCCGCCGAAAATTCACTGCCCCCTCGGGGCCACCACGTTGCGCGCGTCTCGTCCATGTTCGTTCAGCCTCTACCCGGACCCAGGCCAGCCAAAACGCTCAACCGATCTGATTACCACCCGCAGCAGAAGCACCGCCCCTCAACCGGAGCAATCGTTAGACTCCAGCCCGATGCCACATCCTTAGCCTCGCTTTTCACTATAACACATATATTCGACTAGTCAAGATAAATATTCGGTACCCACGTCGGTTGCAGCGTCCCAGATGAATCCGGCGGGGAAGCGCGCGCTGCCAATCTCAGCGGACGCGACCGCGCCCGGAACCTGCCCCGGAACGGCAGGCGCTCCATCGGCGAGTCCTCGGCTGCCCAGCCAAGCGCCACCCGCAGTGGCGAGCGAGTCCTCGAGAAACTGACGGCGGTCCATCCCGAAGTACCTCCTGATGAAGCCCGCATTATCGCAATGCGCCTTGTATTCCTTTGCGACTACTTCTTTACCTCTTTGTGCGCCGCGAAGAATCTACCCGCCTGTGACCTGAGATTCTCCCCAGCGGGCATCGGAAGAGGAAGCTTAACACAGAGTTTGTGAGGCTCGCACAGGCCGGTTATCCGTTCGCGGCGCCGGCCTGGGCACTCAGCTTCAATGATCTCGGGCTGGCGTTCTTACTTCCTTAGCTCCATCCACTTCCAGTTCCGAATCTCCGGTAGGTCCTCGCCGTACTTGTCGATGTATCGCTTATGCTCGATCAGCTTGTCCTTGAGCTGCTGCTTCAGGTAGATGCCCTTGTCGCCGGTCTGCGGCAGGCGATCGATGGCGTCCATCACGAGGTGAAAGCGGTCCAGTTCATTCAGCACCGTCATGTCGAAGGGTGTGGTGATGGTGCCCTCTTCCTTGTAGCCGCGGACGTGGATGTTGTCGTGGTTGGTGCGGCGGTAGGTCAGCCGGTGGATCAACCACGGGTAGCCGTGGAAGGCGAAGATGACGGGCTTCGACTTGGTGAAGAGCTCGTCGAAAGCCATGTCGCTCAACCCGTGCGGGTGCTCGGTTTGTGGTTGTAGCTTCATGAGGTCGACGACGTTGACCACCCGGATTTTCAGTTCGGGAAGATGCTCGCGCAGAATGGAGACGGCGGCGAGCGTCTCCAGCGTGGGCACGTCGCCGCAGCAGGCCATGACCACGTCGGGCGCAACCGCCTGGTCGTTGCTGGCCCACTGCCAAATGCCGATTCCCTCGGTGCAGTGCTTGACGGCGGCGTCCATGTTCAGCCACTGCGGCGCCGGGTGTTTGCCCGCGATCACAACGTTGACGTAGTGGCGGCTGCGCAGGCAGTGGTCGATCACCGACAGCAGGCAGTTGGCATCCGGCGGAAGGTAAACGCGCACAACCTCGGCCTTCTTGTTGACGACGACGTCAAGGAAGCCGGGGTCCTGGTGGGTGAAGCCGTTGTGATCCTGTCTCCAGACGTGCGAGGCCAGCAGGTAGTTTAACGAGGAAATCTTCCGCCGCCACGGGAGACCCAATGTCACCTTCAGCCACTTGGCGTGCTGGTTGAACATGGAATCCACGATGTGGATGAACGCCTCGTAGCAGTTGAAGAGCCCGTGCCGCCCGGTGAGCAGGTAGCCTTCCAGCCAGCCCTCGCACTGGTGCTCGCTGAGCATTTCCATCACACGGCCCTCCGGGGCGAGAAATTCATCGTTGGGCAGGGTGGCCGCGTCCCATTGGCGCTGGGTCACTTTAAAGAGGGCTTCCAGGCCGTTGGAGAGTGTCTCGTCCGGGCCCCAGACCCGGAAATTCCGCTTCTCGCTGTTCAACTTCGTCACATCGCGCAAAAAGGGCCCGAGTACGTGCGTGTCGCCGATGCCGGGCACCCCCGGCGAGGGTACGTCGGCCGCGTAATCGCAAAAATCCGGCATTCGCAGGTCGCGGAGCAGGATGCCGCCGTTCGCGTGGGGATTCGCGCCCATGCGCCGTTCGCCCTTGGGCGCGAGTTCGGCCAGTTCCGGTTTCAGGCGGCCCTGCTCATCGAAGAGCTCCTCCGGCCGGTAGCTCCTCAGCCAGTCTTCCAACTGCTTGAGGTGTTCGGGATGCGTGGCCGGGTCGGAGAGAGGCACTTGGTGCGAGCGGAAGGTGCCTTCGACCTGCAAACCATCGACCACCTTCGGCCCCGTCCAGCCCTTGGGGGAATTGAGGACGATCATCGGCCAGCGCGGACGCGCGAGGTTGCCGTGGACACGGGCGTCGTCCTGGATTTTCTTGATCTGCTCCACCACCGTGTCGAGCGCCTTGGCCATGGCCTGATGCATCAATTCGGGCTCGTGACCCTCGACGAAGTAAGGCGTCCACCCGTAGCCGCGGAGCAACTGTTCCAATTCCTCATGAGTGATACGCGCGAGGACGGTGGGGTTGGCGATCTTGTAGCCGTTGAGGTGCAGGATGGGCAGCACGGCGCCGTCGGTGGCGGGATCGAGAAACTTGTTGGAATGCCACGCCGTGGCCAGCGGTCCCGTCTCCGCCTCGCCATCGCCGACGACGCAGGCGACCACGAGATCGGGATTGTCGAACACCGCCCCGAACGAATGGCTAAGTGAGTAGCCAAGTTCACCGCCCTCGTGGATGGAGCCCGGGGTCTCCGGCGCCGCGTGGCTGGGAATTCCTCCGGGAAAAGAAAATTGAATAAAGAGCTTCCGCAGCCCGGCCTCATCCTGGCTGATGTTGGGATAGATCTCGCTATAAGTGCCCTCGAGGTAAGTGTTGCCTACGACGGCCGGGCCGCCGTGCCCGGGGCCGGAAACGTAAATCATATCGAGGTCGTATTTCTTGATCACCCGGTTCAAGTGAACGTAAATGAAGTTCTGCCCTGGGGTCGTACCCCAGTGCCCCAGCAGCATGTGCTTCACGTCCGCCAAGGCCAGCGGCCGCTTCAGCAGCGGATTGTCGTAGAGATAAATCTGCCCGACCGAAAGATAGTTGGCGGCGCGCCAATAAGCGTTCATCAGGCGCAGTTCTTCTGGCGAAAGCGGATGGCTTGCGGTTTCGAGTACGGCTGTAGAGTCGGCGTTCCCGTCGGTCATAGTTTGAAAGCCCTCCCAAGTTTAGATGCCGCAGACCCCTCGTGGTTACTCCTCAGGCTAACACGTAATGATTACAGTTTCGTTACAAGTGTGAGTTGCCTGGGAGCGCGGGCGTCCCGCCCGCTGTGTCGCAGGCACCCCTTTGCTGCTCTCAGGGCAGGCTCTGCCCGCGGGGTTCCGCTTGCCTCCACCGTTTCTCTCAAGCGGTTGGGCGATCCTTCACGGGAGCGGGACGCTCCGCCACAGCGGGCGAGACGCCCGCGCTACATCGCTTTCCTGGGGAGTTCGTGAGCGCTGTCGTCCACGCGTGGACACTCGACATTCCCGCTCAGCGCGCCCACAATCGTTGTATCATACTTCCGTGATAACTCGACTTTACGTTCATAATTTCCGGTGCCTGGAGAACTTCGAGTTGCCAATCGCGGGCAAGCCGTCTGCCTTGCTGATTGGGGACAACGGCTCGGGCAAGACTACGGTCGGGCTGGCACTGGAAATTCTCCAGAGAATCGCACGCGGTACGAACCGAGTAGGCGACCTGGTGAAACCGAAGGATTTCTTTCTCGGACGCACCGACGCGCCTATGCGGTTTGAGATCGATGTCGAGCTAAAAACCAAGATCTACGGCTACAGCATCGCTTTTGAGTTTCCGCAGGGGTTGCAAGCCCTTGGCGTCAAAGACCTTCGCGTGTTCGAAGAGAAGCTCACGGTTGACGGCAAGCCTGTCTACACTCGAGAGAAGGCGCAGGTGCACCTTGCGAGATCGGGCCAGGAGAAGGAGGCAAAGTTTCTTATCGACTGGCATCTGGCGGCTCTGCCGATCATTCAGGAACAATCCCGGAGCGATCCTTTATTCATTCTCAAGGCCTGGCTCGCTCGCATGCTCATCCTTCGGCCGATCCCCAGTTTGATTTCGGGAGACTCTGAACAGGAGACGTTGCAACCGAGTCCTCAGGTCACTGATTTTGGAGCGTGGTTTGCGGGCCTCCTGGCTGACCAGCCGTCTGCTTATACCAAGATCGACAAATATCTCAAGCAAGTGATACCCGATCTGAAGGACATCAAGAATCCGGTGGTGGGCAGAGACTCTCGCAGCCTGGTCGTCCAGTTTTCCAACCAGCAGGGAAGTGTAAACATGCCTTTCGAGGATCTGTCCGACGGCGAGAAATGTTTCATGCTATCCGCGCTGGTGCTCGCTGCGAACGATGCCTACGGTCCGCTGCTATGTTTCTGGGATGAGCCCGACAACTACCTGGCATTGTCCGAGGTTGGGCACTTTGTGATGGCTCTTCGGACGGCTTTCCAGTCCGGCGGGCAGTTCATCGCGACCTCGCATAACCCCGAAGCGATCAGCCGCTTTTCGGACGAGAATACGCTTGTTCTCCACCGGAAGAGCCACCTTGAGCCCACCATCGTGCGTCCACTTGGCGATCTCCAGGTAAACGGCGATCTCATCGACGCGCTGGTGCGTGGCGATGTGGAGCCATGAGCGTCAACGAGAATCAGCCACACGTCTGGGTCCTCCCCGAAGACGACGCCAACCGCCAATTGGCCAACGAGTTTCACCAGTGGGTTCCCTGGGATCGGCAGCGGCAGATGCAGGTGCTTCGGGTGGCCCGTGGTTGGAATAAAGTTCTGAGGCTCTTCCAGTCAGTGCACGTGGCGGAAATGAAGCGTTGTGCGTATCGATTGATGGTTCTGCTGATCGACTTCGATGGTAGTGAAGAAAGATTGGTCGAGGCCAAGGCCACGATTCCGGTGGATTTGGCAGACAGGGTGTTTATTCTCGGTGTTTGGAGCGAACCGGAAGCCCTCAGGCAGGCGAAGCTGGGCTCTTACGCAGACATCGGTAAGGCCATGGCCAGGGGCTGCCGCGAAGGAACCGATAGGATTTGGGCTCACGAACTCCTCAAACACAATGCCAGTGAGCTTGGTCGTTTACGCGAACACGTGCGCCCGATCTTGTTCCCGCCCAATTGAAGGCCAACCCTCTAACCTCGCACTCTGCCTACAGCTATTTGAACAAAAGCTGCCTGCGCCCGACCCGCTCTCCTGATCGTGGATGTAGCCGAAGCGCTTGGCACGACAGTCGAGGCTACTCTGCGCGCAGGGCCTCGACCGGGTCCACCGATGCGGTGCGCCGGGCCGGCAGGTAGCTGGCAAGTATCGCCGTGGCGATGAGCCCGAGGCACGCCGCGCCGTATGTGACCGGATCGACCGGGGTCACCCTAAACAGCAGCGACGACATCAGGCGCATCAGGGCGAAGGCCGCGCCGAGCCCAAAGGCAACGCCTACGCCCGTCAGCAATGCTCCGTGACGGATGAACATTCCTGTAAGTTCCCGAGGCTCGGCGCCGAGCGCCAGGCGAATGCCGATCTCCCGCGTCCGCTGCGAGACCGAATAAGCGATGACGCCATAGAGTCCCACGATGCCCAGCAGCAACGCCATGGCTCCGGCGACCCCGAGCATCACCAGCGTGAACGAGGTCCGGGCCATCGACTTCCGGTAGCCGTATTCAAGGCTCCGGACATCTGCCAAGGGAAGATTGGGATCCACCGACCACACGGCCTGGCGGATCTCTTTCATAAAGCTCTCCGAGCCGGTGCGAGGGCTGCGGATGACGAAAGTCAGGCCACGGCGCACCATGGGTTCCTCGTCAAAGAAATGCCTCATCAGGATGGGCCAACTCACCGTGGTCGGCGCTTCCATATTCACACCGTCGTCGTGAGAGTCCGCCACGACGCCGACAATCTCAGACCAATCGTCCTTGGCGCTCGTCCGAATTTGCATGCCAAGGGCACGGGCCGGGCCGCCAAAGTACTCGCGCGTCATATTCTCGGTGATCAAGGCGACCGGCCTCTTATCGTAGATGTCAGTCCAGGTGAAATCGCGGCCGGCAACCAGCGGAATGCCCAGGGTGGTGAAGTACCCGGGTCCCACGAACCGGAAATGCCGGAGCGGCGCAAGCTCCCCCTCCGCGTAGGTTCGGTCCTCCGCGTAAACGGGGTTAATACTGTGATTTCCATCCATCGGAACGTCGGTGCCGACGGCCACCGAAGAGACACCGGGAATGGCCTCGATCTTCCGCAGAATCTCCTCGTCCATGCGGACCACTCGCTCCGGAACAGGGACCTCTGCTTCGGGGATGGTGAGCCGGAAGGTCTGGACCTCGGAGGGCCGGAAGAATCCAGGCTGGATTTCGGTCAAAGCCCGGAATGTCCGAATCATCAGGCCCGACGAGATCAGCAGCACCAGTGCCGTTGCTACCTGGACGATCACCAGCACGCTTCGTGCGCGGTGCCGCTCCTTGCTCTGGCTCAACGTCCGTCCTCCCTGGCGGAGACCCGTTCCCAGGTGCACGCCCGCGTACTTGAGGGCCGGAATAGAACCAAACAGGAGGCTCGCCACGAACGCGACCGCCAGAGTGAACACCAACACCGGTGCATCAATGCCAATTTCACCGAGACGCGGGAGGCCCGCCGGCGAGAGCGCCACCAGCACGCGCAAGGCGCCGTAAGCAAAGCCCAAACCGAGCGCGCCGCCCATGAGGCCGAGAACGAGGCTCTCAAACAGCAACTCGGCCGCAATCCGGCCCCGAGTGGCGCCCATCGCGGCACGCACGGCCAGTTCCTGCTGACGTCCTTCGGCTCTCACCAGAAGCAGGTTGGCGACGTTGGCGCAGGCGATCAGCAGCACCATCCCGATGCTTCCCATAAGCACCCATAGAAGCTTGCCGATGTCTCCAACCACGTCCTGCTTCAAGGGCCGCACCTTCGGGCCAAAGCCCGCCTGTTCGAACAGCTTGGGACTGAAGCCCGGCGGGGCCGGGAAACTGCGGTTGACGATGGGGATCATACGCGCCACGTCGGCATTGGCCTGCGTGAGGGTGGCACCGGGCTTGAATCTGGCCACCGCTTGGAAGCTGAAATTCCCCAGGAATACCTTGTTGCGATCGAACTGGAAAGGCAGGATCAGCGATGGCTCACCCTGATCCACCGGATAGAAGTTCTCCGGCATCACGCCGATGATCTCCCGCATCTTCCCGTCGACTCGGATACTTCGGCCAACAATGGAGCGGTCGCTGCCGAACTTGCGGCGCCAGTAACCGTAAGTCAGCATCACCGTGTCGGGCCTGCCCGGCGAATCGTCCTCTCGATTGAACCAACGCCCCAGCATGGGCGGTATGCCCAGAATCGGAAGGGTGCCATCCGTAACCACTAACCCTGGGGCCTTTTCGGGCTCGGCCACGCCAGTTACGTTGACGGAGTTACCGGTGTAGAGGCCGAGATCCTGAAAAGTGTGGTTCTGTTCGCGATACACAAAATAGTCTGTCGGCCCCAACGGTAGCTGCGGGATGTTGAGGCCTGGAGCGGTGAGCCAGACACCTACCAGTCCCTCCGGGTGGGGATAGGGCAAAGGCTTCAGTAAGACGCCCTCCAGGACGCTGAAGATCGCGGTGTTCGCCCCAACGCCCACCGCCAGCGTCACCAGGATAATGGCAGTAAACATCGGCGAGCGCCTCAGCCGGCGCCAAACCTGAGTGATCTCATTCCTGAACGATCCCATGACCCTGACCTCGACCTCCCGGGAACTCTACGTCTGGGAAGCTCCACCCGGGTAGTACGAAACGAAGCAAAAGAAAGTTCGCCCCCCCGACTCAACAAGGCCGGATGGGATGCTTCTATACTCTGCCGATATGAGCGGTTCCTGCCGTGATGAGCGTCACACCACACACCGAGATCGCTTGCATTTTGCAGGTAGTTTGATAATGTGTCGAACGGGCCTCGTAAGTCTAACTCAAAAACGCCGGAAGGCGACATTGGTCGCCATGGGACACGAACCCAAGAGGAAAACCGGCGCTACGGCGCGGGGCCTTGGTCATCAGAAAGGTCCAAAACTAAATGCCAAGAATCACCCCATTCTTGTGGTTCGATGGAAGAGCCGAGGAAGCAGCTAACTTTTATACCTCCATTTTCAAAAACTCGAAGATTCGGAACATTGCTCGTTACCCGGAAGGATCACCAGGACCCGTGGGAACAGTAATGACGGTAGCTTTTGAACTCGACGGGCGGCCCTTCACGGCTTTAAACGGCGGCCCGCTCTTCAAATTTAACGAGGCCATATCGTTTGTGGTGCACTGCGAGAACCAGGCAGAAGTGGACGAGTTCTGGGAGAAACTGTCGGAGGGCGGCGCTAAGAGTCAATGCGGATGGCTGAAAGACAAGTTTGGTGTCTCGTGGCAAATCGTTCCCACGGTCTTGCTCGAGATGCTGCAAGACAAAGATGCCGGAAAATCGAAAAGGGTGATGCGAGCCATGCTTCAAATGCACAAACTGGACATCCAAGCCTTACAGCAAGCCTATGAGCAACAGTAAGGCAGCGAGCGGACCTGTTTTGCGAGCTCGCGGCTCGTCTCCGATTGGCAAGGAAAAGTTGCGGACCAATCCAAACGGGTCCGTTGGGCATCTGACAACCAAACAAAAAGGAGCAACGTTATGAGCAGCGTACGAGTACTAGTTGGCACGCGCAAGGGCGCCTTTATTCTGACATCGGACGGCAAGCGCGAGCAGTGGGACGTCAGCGGCCCGCTGTTCACGGGGTGGGAGGTATTCCACCTGAAGGGCTCGCCGGCAGACCCGAATCGGATTTACGCCTCGCAAACCAGCAGTTGGTCTGGCCAGGTAATCCAGCGCTCCAGCGACGGCGGCAAGACATGGGAGACGCCGGGAGGTGGGCTGACTATGAGTCCGCAGGGCTGGCCGATGGGTGAGAGCAACAAATTCGTTTACGACACTTCGCCCGAAACGGGCAAGCCCCTCACAACGCATCAGTTTTACGATGGCACGCAGAAACCGTGGGTGTTCAAGCGCGTGTGGCACATCGAGCCGTCGCTGAAAGATCCGGACACCGCCTATGCGGGGGTGGAAGACGCGGCCATCTTCCGCACCACTGACGGTGGGCACAGTTGGCACGAACTCGCCGGACTTCGTGGCCATGGCACGGGTCCCATGTGGCAACCGGGCGCCGGTGGGATGTGCTTGCACACCATCATTCTCGATCCGAGCAATCCTGGACGGATCGTCATCGCGATCTCGGCTGCCGGTGCCTTCCGCACCGACGACGGAGGCACCACCTGGAAACCGATCAACAAAGGACTGAAGTCCCAATACATTCCTGACCCCGATGCCGAGGTCGGCCATTGCGTTCACCATATCGCCATGAACCCCTCGCGCCCAGGTGTGCTGTTTATGCAGAAGCATTGGGACGTGATGCGCAGCGACGACGCCGGCGACCAATGGCACGAGGTCAGCGGGAACCTGCCCACCGACTTCGGGTTTGCGATCGACGTTCACACCCACGAACCGGAGACCATCTACGTGGTCCCCATCAAGAGCGACTCGGAGCACTTTCCGCTCGAAGGGAAGCTGCGCGTCTACCGCAGCCGCACGGGCGGGAACGAGTGGGAGGAACTCACGAAAGGTCTGCCGCAACGCAACTGCTACGTCAACGTGTTGCGCGACGCGATGGCGGTCGATTCGCTCGATTCGTGTGGCGTCTATTTCGGCACTACCGGGGGGCAGGTGTACGCGTCGGCTGATGCCGGAGATAACTGGGACCCGATTGTCCGGGATCTACCGCCCGTGCTTTCTGTGGAGGTGCAAACGCTGCCATGATCCGAGTCATGCTCCCGCATCATCTGCGGACGCTGGCGCGCGTCGACGGCGAGGTCCAGCTCGAAATCGAGGGCGTGGTCACGCAGCGCTCCGTGCTCGACGCGCTCGAGGCCCGCTATCCGATGCTGCGCGGGACGATCCGCGACCACGTCACACTACAGCGCCGACCGTTCTTGCGGTTCTTCGCCTGCGAGGAAGATCTGTCCCTCGAGCCGGCTGACGCCCTACTGCCGGATGCGGTTGCGTCAGGGGCCGAGCCTTTTCTGGTGGTGGGGGCAATAGCCGGCGGATAGCGGTTAATGCGGAGGTGTTGCATGAGTGCAAAGGTTGGCTATTCCACCCCTGTGCTGCACGCGGCAGAGATCGAGAGATCGATCCAGTTCTATGAGCTTTTGGGATTTGTCACCGTGGACACGGACCGTTGCAAGCCCCTGGGATGGGCGCGAATACATTGTGATGGCGGCGCGGTGATGTTCTTGAGGGCAGAGGGACCCGCGGATGCTTCCGCCCACCCGGCGATGCTGTACATGTACACACCGGACTTGAGCGGCCTGCGCGAGCACTTGTTGGCCAGCGGTGTCCAGGTACCGCCGATCAAGTATCCAGGCTATATGCCCAGCGGCGAAATCACGATCCCGGACCCGGATGGCAACATCATCCTGGTTGGACATTGGGGAAAATCCGAGCAAGAAGCGTGGGAGAAACGAATAGGCGCGAAAACATAGTTAGTCAGGAGAGCCCTCGACGAGGGCGGCGAGCCGCTTCGGCGCGACGAGCCGGTAGCTGCCCATCATCAACTCGCCCACTTCGTCCCAATCCACATTACCTACATCCAAGCGAAGCGCGACCCAACCCCTCGGTCCAATATAAGCCGGCAGGTAAAAGCGGTGCGGTTGCGCAGCCGCCAATGCGGTGTTATCGCCCGGCATTGCCTTGCAGGCGACCGCCACAATGCCGTCGCCGTGGTGGTCATTGAGGAAATACGCGAAAGTCCGTTTCCGAACCAGAAACGCCGCGTGACTCCCGTGGCACTGCCGCGATGCCCCCGGGAGGGCAAGGGAAATTTTCGTGAGCCGGGCAAGGCGGGGATCTTCTGCGGAACGCGTCGCCATATCAATTCCGATAGTTCTCAGTTCCTTGTTTCTTTCTTCTTCTTCCCGACGATCTTCTTGCCCAACTTTTTCGCTTCACCGCCCGCGCCCTTGCCAATCCTAGCCGCCCCTTTGCCCGAGCCAACGCCCACGTTCTTTCCGAATCCGCCCACGCCTTTGCCCAGTGAGGTCGCAGCGCCCACCGGGTGCCCGGTTACGAGATTTCCAGCGGAACCGGGCGTGCCGACGGCCAAGTCTTTGGTTCCTTTCGCCGCGCCCTTGCCGATATCTTCCCCGCCTTGCGCCATTTCCTTGGCCGGGCTTTTCTGCTTCTTGTCCTTCTTGCTGACGAATTGTTCCGTCTGCGACCCCTGGCTGTGGGCTGACGGTTCTGAAAAGGACGGCAAAGCCAAGCCAACGAGGGAGATGAGAATGAAGACCGATCCTGACTTGAGCCTCATGCGAACACTCCTTGTCTAAACCCTGACGAGCACGGACGTACCTCCGCTTCGCTCAGGGCAGGCCCACCGCTCCTTCAGTGCGTTGGATGGCGGAAAGTGGGGCGAAGTTGCTGGAGGCGCCGGGGCTCAGCCCGTTCCAAACGCGCTTCAAGTTTGCAGTTTCGATTTCCCGCTTAATGAGGAAGCTGAGCTAGGTGATGCCAACTGCGGCAGGAGGGCCTACTATAATTTAGAATGTGCAACCAGAGGGTTGCTTTTTTGTGGTGTGCTAAGCTAATATGCAACCAGGAGGTTGCTTATGAGCGATTTGGAAGCGCAGGGAAATGACCGTATCGAAAAGCAAATTGAGCTGAGGGCGCCGATTTCGCGGGTCTGGCGCGCCCTGACGGATTACCGTGAGTTTGGCGCGTGGTTTGGCGTGAAACTGGATGGCCCATTCGCACCGGGTCAGGTTTCGCGTGGTCAAGTTACGTACCCTGGCTACGAGCACATCAAATGGGAGGCCGCCGTGCAGAAAATGGAGCCCGAACGGCTCTTTTCCTTCACCTGGCATCCCTATGCCGTCGATCCCCAAATGGACTACTCGAAGGAGACGCCCACGCTCGTCGAATTCAGGCTGGAGAAGACCACGAGCGGTACACTGCTTCTGCTGACGGAGTCTGGCTTCGACAAAATCCCCTTCGACCGCCGCCTCGAAGCATTCCGCATGAATGACGGCGGTTGGACAGAGCAAATGAAGAACATCGAGAACCATGTCGCACAAACGTCGTAGCGGCACCGCCACCAAACGGCAGCCTCGTGCACCTGTATTTGCCGCGCTCGGCGACGAGACAAGGCTATCGCTGGTTGCGAGGCTCTGTGGCGGACAGCCTCATTCGATCTCTCAGCTAACGGAGGGTTCCAAGCTGACCCGGCAGGCGATCACCAAGCATCTTCGGGTGTTGGAGAGTGCAGGAATCGTACACGGCGTCCGTAGGGGTCGCGAGAGCCAATTCAAGTTCGATCCGCAGTCGATTGAGGGGATTAAGAAATACCTCGATCTCGTCTCCGAGCAGTGGGACCAGGCACTGTCCAGGCTAAAGTCGTTCGTCGAAGACTGACCGCCTGGAGTGAGGCAAAGCTCAAATTCCGACTTTCGCTCGTCATCTTTAGCTCTTGAACAACGAGTCGAACTTCTTCTTGGCGTCAGAAACCGCCGGAGCGGCTCGCGAATTGCCTTTGGCCGCACGGACGCCCGCAGCCGGGCGGAAGTAATCGCAATAGTTGCCGGCCTCTTTGTCACGCTGCCATTCCGCTTGAGGCTCGGAACATTGATTGTTCTTGGAAGGATCGTAGAAGTCGCAGTTGCGGCAGCAGTGGAGATCGGCGTCGCAGCGAGGACAGGCATCCCGGCTACCCACGCGGCCGCCTGTCGGAAGGTTCATGGTAGCGTCGCATTTCCAGCAACGAAAAGTCATCAGTTCTCAGTTGTCAGTCCTCAGTAAAAGCGCCCGGCTATTAGCCGTCAGCAATCAGCAAGAAGAAGTTTCCATCTTCATGCTGAAAGCTGACCGCTGAAAGCCGATTGCCTCCCTATTGGGGTCTCGCCTCATCCTCGTCGCCAACCTCGGCGCCGATGGCAGGCAAGGCTGCCTCGCTCGGTTCCTCAACCGCGACCTCCGGCTCACGCTCCGGCACATGGACTTCCGTGAGTAGCTTGAAGTTCCGGTAGAGCTCGAGTCCGGTTCCCGCCGGGATCAAGCGGCCCATGATAACGTTTTCCTTGAGGCCGCGAAGCTGATCGACAGCGCCGCGAACCGAAGCCTCGGTGAGGACGCGGGTCGTCTCCTGGAACGAGGCGGCGGAAATGAAGGAATCGGTGGAGAGCGACGCCTTGGTGATACCGAGGAGCAAAGGCCGGCCGGTGGCCGGCTTGCCGCCGTGACCCATGACGCGCTCGTTTTCCTCCCGGAACTTGAACTTGTCGATCTGTTCCTCTAGAAGGAAATCGGTATCGCCCACTTCCTCCACCTTCATCCACCGCATCATCTGCCGGACGATCACCTCGATGTGCTTGTCGTTCAGGTTCACGCCCTGCAACCGGTAGACCTCCTGGATTTCGTCCACGAGGTATTTCTGCAAGTCTCTCTCGCCCAGGACATCCAAGATGTCGTGGGGATTGCGCGGGCCGTCCATGAGCGCCTCGCCGGCCTTGACGCGCTCGCCCTCCTGGACGGAAACGTGAATGCCGCGAGGCAGCGCGTACTCCTCGGCCTCGCCCTTGTCGGGCGCCACCATGATCTTGCGCTGGCCCTTGGCGATTTCGCCGTACTTCACCATGCCGTCGATTCGGGTGATAATGGCGGGCTCGTGCGGTTTGCGAGCTTCAAACAGTTCCACCACGCGCGGCAGACCGCCGGTGATGTCCTTGGTCTTGGTGGTTTCACGCGGGATCTTGGCCAGCACGTCGCCGGGGCTGACCTCGCCCTCATCCTGCACCATCAAGTGAGCGCGTGACGGCATGAGGTACTTCTTGGAGCCGCCCTTGCCGGCGGCGGGGCGAATCGTGATCTGAGGCTGGCGCTCGGGGTCGGGGATTTCCGCCACCACCCAGCGCGAGAGGCCGGTGACTTCGTCCACTTCCTCGTTCAGCGTTACGCCCTGCTCGAGGTCTTTGAACTGGACCTTGCCGCCCACCTCGGTGAGGATGGAGAAGGTATAGGGATCCCATTCCACGATGATGTCGCCCATCTTCACCGGCATCTCGTCCGAGAACTTGAGCTTGGCGCCATACACAACGATGTAGCGCTCGCGCTCGCGGCCCTTCTCATCGACCACGGTCACGGCGCCGTTGCGGTTCATCACCACGAAGTCCCCTTCGCGGTTCTTCACCACGGTCAGGTTCTGGTATTTGACGAAGCCGTTGCTGCGGGCTTCGAGGTGCGATTGCTGACTCACGCGGCTAGCCGTGCCGCCGATGTGGAAGGTCCGCATGGTGAGCTGGGTTCCGGGCTCGCCGATGGATTGGGCGGCGATGACGCCCACCGCCTCGCCGATCTCCACCAGTTTGCCGGTCGCCAGGTTGCGTCCGTAGCAGCGAATGCAGACGCCGCGGCGGGACTCGCAGGTGAGCACGGAGCGGATCCTGACCTTTTCGATGCCGGCCGCCTGCACCGCCGCCGCCAGATCTTCGTTGATCTCCTGATTGACGTCGACGATGATGTTGCCTTCGTAGTCTTTGATCTGCTCCAGCGACACGCGGCCCACAATGCGGTCGCGGAGAGGCTCCACCACTTCTCCCGCCTCCACAATGGGCTCGACGTAGATGCCGTCGATGGTCCCGCAGTCGAATTCGGAGATGATTACGTCCTGGGCCACGTCCACCAGGCGGCGGGTGAGGTAACCGGAGTCCGCCGTCTTGAGGGCCGTATCCGCCAGCCCTTTACGCGCTCCGTGGGTGGAGATGAAGTACTGAAGCACGTTGAGCCCCTCGCGGAAGTTGGCGGTGATGGGAGTCTCAATGATTTCGCCCGAGGGCTTGGCCATCAAGCCGCGCATGCCCGAAAGCTGCCTAATCTGCTGCTTGGAGCCGCGGGCTCCGGAGTCGGCCATGATGTAGATCGGGTTGAGCTGGCCGGACTTCTCCTGGTTTTCCATCACCTTGAACATCTCTTCCGCGACGCTGTCCGTCACCTTCGCCCAGATGGCGATAACCTTGTTGTAGCGCTCCCCGTGGGTGATCGCGCCGTCCTGGTATTGTTTTTCGACCTCGACTACTTCCTTTTCGGCGTCGGCTACCAGCCTCTGCTTGCTGGACGGCACCACGAGGTCGTCGATGCCGATGGAGATGCCGGCCCTCGTAGCGTAAAGGAAGCCGAGCGATTTGACTTCGTCAAGCATCTGAACCGTCGTCTCCAAGCCGAAGCGCAAATAGCAGTAGTTCACCAGAGCGCCCAGGCCCTTCTTGCGCAGCAAGCCGTTGACAAAGGGCATGCCCTTGGGCAAATGGTCGTTGAAGATCACCCGGCCCACGGTGGTGTTGATGAACTGGTTGTTCACCGTGATAGGCTCGGTGTGCAGGGGGTCCTGATCGTCATAGGCTGTAGTCAGGTCTATCACGCGCCCTGTATAGCGCAAACGGACGGGCGTCAGGATCTCCACTTCGCTCGCTTCGAAGGCCAACAGGACCTCGTCGGAATTAGCAAACGAGCGGTTCTCGCCCCGGGTGCCTTTCTGCTCCTTGGTGAGGTAATAGACGCCCAGCACGATGTCCTGGGTGGGAACCGCCAGCGGCTGTCCGCTCGCCGGCGAGAGGATGTTGTGCGACGACAGCATCAGAACCGAGGCTTCAATCTGGGCCTCGGGCGAGAGCGGGATGTGAACCGCCATCTGGTCACCGTCAAAGTCGGCGTTGAAGGCCGTGCACACCAGCGGGTGGATCTTGATCGCTTTACCTTCCACCAGCACCGGCTCGAAGGCCTGAATGCCGAGGCGGTGAAGCGTGGGGGCCCGGTTCAGCAGCACGGGATGGTCGCGAATCACCTCTTCCAGAATGTCCCAGACCGCGGGCTCCTGGCGCTCCACCATCTCCTTGGCTGCTTTGATGGTAGTGCACAGGCCGGCCTGTTCGAGACGATGGTAGATGAACGGCTTGAACAGTTCGAGCGCCATCTTCTTGGGCAAGCCGCACTGGTGAAGTTTGAGCTCGGGTCCGACCACAATCACCGAGCGCCCCGAGTAGTCGACGCGCTTGCCGAGCAGGTTCTGGCGGAAGCGGCCCTGCTTCCCCTTGAGAGTATCGGAGAGCGACTTGAGCGGCCGGTTGTTGGTCCCGCGCAGCACCCGACCGCGCCGGCCGTTATCAAAGAGCGCGTCCACAGCCTCTTGCAGCATGCGCTTTTCGTTGCGCACGATGACGTCGGGCGCGTGAAGCTCCATCAGCTTCTTCAGCCGATTATTACGGTTGATCACCCGACGATAAAGGTCGTTCAGGTCCGAGGTAGCAAACCGGCCGCCATCGAGGGGCACGAGGGGACGAAGCTCGGGTGGAATCACCGGGATCACGTCAAGGATCATCCACTCCGGCTTGTTGCCGGACTTGCGAAAAGACTCGACCACCCTCAGCCGTTTGGCGTATTTCACCCGCTTCTGCTGCGAGGGGTCGCTCTTCATTCTCTCGCGCAACTCGTCCGCGAGGGAATCGACGGCGACGCGCTTCAACAATTCTTTGATTGCTTCGGCGCCCATCCCGGCGCGGAACTTGCCGGGATATTGCTGCTGGAGCTCTCGGTAGCGCTCTTCCGCGAGCAGTTCCCTCTCCTTCACCGGCACCTCGCCGGCACCGACGTCCACCACGACGTAGCTTTCGAAGTAGAGGATGCGTTCCAGGTCGCGGAGTGAGATGTCGAGGAGGTGCCCGATCCGGCTCGGCAGACCTTTGAAGAACCATACGTGGGAACAGGGCGAGGCCAGTTCGATGTGACCCAGGCGCTCGCGCCGCACCTTGGAAAGCGTGACCTCAACACCGCACTTGTCGCAGATCACGCCGCGGTGTTTCATGCGCTTGTACTTGCCGCATAAACATTCCCAGTCCGTTACCGGACCGAAAATCCGGGCGCAAAACAAACCGTCGCGCTCCGGCTTGAACGTCCGGTAGTTGATGGTTTCAGGCTTTGTGACCTCGCCATGTGACCACGAACGGATCTTCTCCGGCGAGGCGAGACTGATGCGAATACTGTCAAACTCGGCGATGGTGCTGACTCGATCATAAGGGCTGCTTCGAAACAATTTGGACCTCCTGGTTTCTGAGGTGGATAGAAAGTTCTGACAGTTCTCAGTTTTTCAGTTCTCGGTGGCTTCGTTCCTGATTCCGCCGAGCGCCGATCCTTCGTTTTCAATCAAATCGGTGGCATCGTCTTTCAAAAAGAGTCGAAGGTCGAAGGTTGAAGGTTAAAAGCCTCGCTTTGTTTTCGGTTTGTTTTCCAACTTCGTCCTTTGTTTTCAATATAGTACTCGCTTTGTTCCGTCAAACAGCGTCGAAGGTCATTCGTTGCCTTCCCCCTAATCATTTAGGCATGCGTCTCGTTTTCGCCATCTTGTTCATTAAGGTCTTCGCCTTCGAGCCTGAGAAGGCGCGCCTCGTGGTCGACGACGATCAAGCGGATTAACCGATCCAGCCGGTAGAGTCGCTTCTCGGCCTTCTGCTGCATCCCCTTCAGGAGCTCGACTGATTGGACCAACGCTTCGTGGCGCTCTGTGAGCCGGTCGAGCCGCTGGTCGATCTTCTGAAGAGCTTCCTCGTGCTTCAGGCCCAATCGCTCGATGCGCTCATCCGTCTCCCGGCCGAGACGGTCGAGCCGTTCATCAGTCTCCCGGCTGTGACGCTCCATGCGTTCGCCGAGCTGCTCGATGAACTTGCCGAGACCTTCAAAGCGCTCGTCGACGGTCATTCCCTTGGCCTTTCTGACTCGACCCCTTGCACCTACTCAACCCCGACCGGCTCAACCTGCTCTTTTGGTTTCTTGAGCAGTTCGACGTCCAGGCAAAGGCTTTGCAGCTCGCGAACCAGCACATTGAACGATTCCGGGACGCCGGGCTCGATGGCTGCCTCCCCTTTGACGATGGCCTCGTAGATCTTGGCGCGGCCATAGACATCGTCCGACTTCGCGGTCAGCAGTTCCTGCAAGATGTGGGCCGCGCCGTAGGCTTCGAGCGCCCAGACTTCCATTTCCCCGAAGCGCTGTCCGCCGAACTGTGCCTTGCCGCCGAGGGGCTGTTGGGTGATCAGCGAGTATGGCCCAATGGAGCGGGCGTGGATCTTGTCGTCAACCAGGTGCGACAGTTTGAGCATGTAGATGTAGCCCACCGTCACCGGCTGCTCGAACGGATCGCCGGTCATCCCGTCGCGAAGCTGGATCTTGCCGGACATGTTCAGCCCGGCCCTCTCCAGGTACCCCTTGATCTCACGTTCGCTGGCGCCATCGAAAACCGGCGTCGCAAAGATGAGTCCATCCTGGTAAGAACGGGCAAAATTGATGAGCTCCTCGTCGGTGAGCTCGTCGATCTTGGGCGCCAGCGAACTGGTCCGGAAAATCTCCTTCACTTGCCCGCGGATGGCCTCGGCGCGGTTACCGTTGGAGACGAGGTCGCGAAGCCGCTCCCCAAGCACCTTGGCCGCCCATCCCAGGTGCGTCTCGAGGATCTGTCCCACGTTCATGCGGGAGGGCACACCGAGCGGGTTAAGCACCACTTCCACCGGCGTGCCGTCGGGCATGTAGGGCATATCCTCTTCCGGCAGGATACGGGCGATGACGCCCTTGTTCCCGTGGCGACCCGCCATCTTGTCGCCCACCGAAAGCTTGCGTTTCATGGCGATGTAGACCTTCACCAGCTTGATGACGCCGGGCGGCAATTCATCACCTTTCTTGAGTTTCTGAATCTTCTCATCACTGATCTTCTTCAGGATGTCAATCTGCCGCGAGGTCATTTCCTCGATCTCGTCAATCTTCTCAATCAGCGTGGGGTCCTTCTTGGCAATCTTGATGCGCTTGAGGTTGCGGGCGGAAATCCGCGAAAGCACCTCCGCGTCCAAGTCTGTCCCCTTGGCGAGCAACTTCTTGTTGGTCTTTTCATCGTGAAGATCGGCCAGCAGCTTCTCACCTTCCAGCAGGACGCACAGGCGCTTCAGCCGCTCGTCGTTCAGAATGCGGATCTCGTCCTCCAGGTTCTTTTCCATTCGCCCCTGCTGGGCGAGTTCGATGGACCGGGCGCGCTCGTCCTTATCGGCGCCTTTGCGGGAAAAGATCTTGACGTCGACCACGATCCCTTCGATGCCGGGTGGACAGGTGAGCGAAGCATCCTTGACGTCTCCCGCCTTCTCTCCGAAGATGGCGCGGAGGAGTTTTTCTTCTGGAGTCAGTTGGGTCTCACCCTTGGGAGTGACTTTGCCGACAAGGATATCGCCGGGTTTGACGTAGGCGCCGATCCGCACGACGCCGCTCTCATCCAGGTCCTTGAGCAACCCTTCGGAGACGTTCGGGATGTCACGGGTGATGTCTTCCGGCCCCAGCTTGGTGTCCCGCGCCTCGATTTCGAACTCTTCGATGTGGATCGAAGTGTAGGAATCCTCCTTCACCAACTTCTCGCTCACCAGGATGGCGTCTTCGAAGTTGTACCCGCGCCACGGCATGAAAGCCACCAGCACGTTGCGGCCGAGAGCCAGCTCGCCGCGGTCGGTGCAGGGGCCGTCCGCCAGCACCATACCGGCGCTGACGCGCTGACCCTTTCGCACCACCGGCTTCTGGTTGATGCAGGTGTTCTGGTTGGAGCGCCGGAACTTGATGAGCTGGTAGATATCGGCCCCGACCTCGCGCGAGAGTTGCTGGCTGTGGCCGTCGCCTTCGACGCGGACAATGATCCGCTCGCTATCGACGCTGTCGACGATCCCGTTGCGCTTGGCGATCACCACGGCGCCGGAGTCGCGCGCCGTAACCTCTTCCATGCCGGTGCCGACCAGCGGCGCCTGGGCGCGCAGCAGCGGTACCGACTGGCGTTGCATGTTGGAACCCATCAAGGCGCGGTTGGCGTCGTCGTTCTCCAGAAAGGGAATCAAAGAGGCCGCCACGCTGACTAGTTGCTTAGGGCTGACGTCGATGTAATCGATCTCATCGCGGTGCTTCAGCACGAAATTGCCGGCCTGGCGGGCGTTGACCAGCTCATTGATGATCCTCCCCTTCTCGTCGACGGCGACGTTGGCTTGGGCGACGATGTACTGATCCTCCTCCCACGCCGACTGGTAGAAGGAAAACGGTTCGTACTCAACCGCCTTCCGCTTCTTCTCGCGAAGCTCTTGGTTGACCTTTTCCACCTCGCCCAATTCAACGTGTTCGCCCACCTTCCAAAGGCTGTCACCGCCGTGGGTGATGGTGACGTAGTCCACGGTTCGTCCGCTCTTGACCTTACGATAGGGGCTCTCGATGAAGCCGTATTCGTTGATGCGCGCGTAACAGGAGAGCGAGGAGATGAGTCCGATATTCGGACCCTCCGGTGTTTCGATGGGGCAGATCCGTCCGTAGTGAGTGGGGTGAACGTCGCGGACTTCGAACCCGGCACGCTCGCGGGAGAGCCCGCCAGGTCCCAGGGCGGACAAACGCCGCTTGTGAGTGATTTCCGAGAGCGGGTTGGTCTGATCCATGAACTGCGAGAGTTGGGAGGAACCGAAGAACTCCCGGATCGCTGCCATCACCGGCTTGGCGTTGATGAGGTCGTGCGGCATAGCCGTCGACATTTCCTGGTAAACCGACATCTTTTCCTTGATGGCGCGCTCCATGCGAACGAGACCAATGCGGAACTGGTTTTCCAGCAGTTCGCCTACGGCCCGGACGCGCCGATTGCCCAGGTGGTCGATGTCGTCCACGCCGTACACGCCGCCCGGATTCTTGCGCAGCTTCAGCAGATAGCGGATGCAATGGTAAAAGTCCTCGGGATCCAGCGTCCTTTTGTCCAGAGGCAACTGGACCACGGCAGCCTCGGAATGGTCCGTGGCCAGAGTTCCTTCGCAGCCGCGCACCAGGTCCGAGCAGATATTGCCCTCGCGCTTGCGGACGTAAATCTTCTCCTGGTCCACCACCACGTAGAACGGGGCGGCTGGCAGGTTTCTTGCGTCCTCGAGTTCAAACTCAGTAGCGGTCTCGCCCATCCGCACCTTGAGCTTCGTGGAGTACCCCAGCTTAATATTGAACTTCAGCCTTCCCACGCGCGAAAAGTCGTACTTGCGGGGATCGAAGAACATGCCGTTGAACAGGGCGGTGGCCGTGTCGAGCGTGGGCGGATCGCCCGGGCGCATCTTGCGGTAAAGCTCAATCAGGGCTTCCTGCGGGGTTTTCAGCGCGTCGCGCGCCACAGTCTGGCTGATGACGTTACTCACGTCGTCACGCTCGGGGAAGAAGACCTCCATCTCGGCGATCCCGGAATCGAGGATCGAGTTGAGGGCGCCGGGCGTCAGCTCGTGGTTGGCTTCCAGCAGCACTTCACCGGTAGCGGTGTCCACAATGTCCGCAGCGGAGCAGGCTCCTTCCAGGTCCTGGGACCCGATCTCAACTTCGGTGATGTGCGCCTTCTGCACTTCCTTCAGGACGAGGGCCGTGATTTTCTTGCCCGACGGCAGCAGGGTCTCGTGGGACCGTGAGTGGCGGATGTCTTTCGAAAGCTTGATGCCGAGCAGTCCATCGGATACTTCCCAGTGCAGCTTCTTGTCGCGAATGTGGATTCGCTCGACCTTGTAGAACGCCTTGATGATCTCGGCGTTGTTCTTGAGTCCCAGACCACGCAGGAAGATGGTAGCGAGGAACTTCCGCTTGCGGTCGATGCGGACGTAGAGGATGTTTTTGGTGTCGTACTCAAACTCCACCCAAGAACCACGGTACGGGATGATCTTCCCCAGGAAATACGTCTTCTGTGCGTTGGTTTCGAAGAAGACACCCGGCGAGCGGTGCAATTGGCTGACGATCACTCGCTCCGTCCCGTTGATGACGAAAGTGCCGTTCTCGGTCATCAGAGGGATCTCACCAAAGTAGACTTCCTGCTCCTTGATATCGCGGATGCTTTTGTGGCCAGTGTCGCTGTCCTTCTCGTAGAGGGTGAGCCGGATGGTCACCTTGAGGGGCGCTGCAAAGGTCATGCCGCGCTCCTGGCACTCAGCCACGTCGTACTTCAACTGCAAGGCCACAGGATCGCCGCACTTGTGGCAGAAATCGACTTCATTTTTGTTGAAGGTGCCGCACTTGGTGCAAAGAACGTCACCCACCTTGAACGGATCGGTGATAACGGTAGAGCCGCAGTGCTTGCAGGTCCGGCGCAGGTGGTGAATACCCTGGAGGGCGCCGCATTTGCATTCCCAATTGCCGATCGAGTAGTCGACAAAATCGAGCTGCGCGATGCCGCGAAAGTCGGTGATCGGAAACACCGAATTGAACACCGCCTGCAGGCCTCCGTCCTCACGCTCCGAGGGCATGAGGTTCATCTGCAAGAAACGCTCGTAGGAGCGCTTCTGGACCTCAATCAGGTTAGGAATGTTGATGACAGTTGGGATCTTGGAGAAATTAATGCGCTGACGGACAGCGCCGTTTGCGCCATTAGACATTCGTATGACTCCTTGACTGAGAATTCAAAGTCCTATTGGAAGGTAGCGACACGTCACCCTTAAACAGTAGATGCGGAACTGGGGCGTGAGGATGCACGATGGATCTCCCTCAGCCCGGCAACGATGCGGTGGTCCAGTCCGCGTCACGGCGCGATGCCCCTCAGTCGCCGCCGGATGGAATGGTCGATCCCCCCGCATTTGCAGGAAAACCGGCGGGGCGCAAAAAACAAACTATCTGGCTTCGAGTGCTTATCAAGCAACCCCGCCGAACCAGTCTCTATTTGACCTCCACGGTCGCGCCCGCTTCCGTGAACTTCTTCTTGATGGCCTCGGCCTCTTCCTTGTTCACGCCTTCTTTGATGGGCTTCGGCGCACCGTCCACGAGATCCTTGGCTTCCTTCAAACCGAGGCTGGTAACTTCCCGTACCGCCTTAATAACATTGATCTTGTTAGCCCCAATGCCAGTCAGCACGACGGTGAATTCCGTCTTTTCCTCAACCGGGGGCGCAGCAGGGCCAGCCGCTGCTCCGGCTACAACCACTGGGGCGGCGGCCGCTGCCGAGACGCCAAGAGTCTCCTCCAGCTTCTTCACCAGTTCAGCCGCCTCAAGCAGAGTCAGGCCCTTGATTTCGTCGACGATCTTATCAATCCTCTCCGACATTGCTTTGTTATCCTCCTGAGAATTCCCAACCGACCCCTCAAAAACTAGCTGCCGGCTGCTTCCTGAAACTTGTTTTCCTTCACGCCCTGCTGGATCACGCCGGCCAAGTTGCGGGCCACACCTGCAATCGAGGAGGCCGTGCGTTGCGCCGAAGCGTTGATGAGATAGAGCACCTTGGCGAGCAGCGCCTCCCGCGAAGGCAGGTTGGCGATCGAAGCCAGGTCCGCCATGGAGACGACACGACCCTCCACCACTCCCGCCTTGAATACCAGAATCGGGTGATCCTTGGCGTAGGCGGAGATGGCCTTGGCCAGCGCCACAGGGTCGCTTTCCGTGTAAGCGAGGGAAGTGGTCCCGCGCAATTTCTGGGCGGCCGGCTCCGCCGATGTTCCCTGCGCCGCCCGCTCGATCAGGGTGTTCTTCACCACGCGGTAGGTAGATCCCGCCTGCGCCAGCTTGCGACGCAACTCGGTATCCTGCGCCACCGTGATACCCTCAAAGCCCGAAAAGACTACGCCCCGGGCCTTTTCAAGGTCCTTGTGCAATTCCTGCGCATTCTGTTGCTTCTCGTCCTTCTTCATCGCCTCAGATCCTCAAGTCCGTCATCCGCAATCAAAGAGCGAGCATCCATCCAAGAATCGTCAAGATCAACCGTCGCTTGCCGCCCAAACGGTGGCTTCGTTCCTGATTTTTCCAAAGCCCGATTCTTTATTTTCATCGAGATCGGTGGCTTCGTTCCTAAAAAGCCCTCAGCTTTCGGCCGTCAGCCATCGAGCTCGCCGCGTTGCCTTCCGCCTTCTGCCTACTGCCTTCCGCGCTTGACTCTACGCGGCCTCCAGCGACGCCAAGTCGATCCGAATCCCCGGTCCCATGGTCGACGAAATAACGACGCTCTTTACATACTGGCCCTTCGCGGTTGCAGGCTTCGCTTTGATTATACTCGATATCAGCGCCTGCGCGTTATCCGTAAGCTTCTGGGCGTCAAATGAGACCTTGCCCACAGGGCAATGGATGATGCCCGTCTTGTCCACGCGAAACTCCACTTTGCCAGCCTTGACTTCTTGGACGGCCCTGACTACGTCCATGGTTACTGTCCCGGTTTTGGGATTGGGCATGAGGCCGCGCGGTCCCAACACCTTTCCCAGACGTCCGACGGACTTCATCATGTCCGGAGTCGCGATCACGGCGTCGAAATCCAGCCAGCCACCCTGAATCTTCTGAACGATGTCGTCGCCACCCGCCTCGTCGGCCCCGGCTTCACGCGCCTCCCGAACTTTCTCGCCGGAAGCAATTACGATAACGCGCTTGCTCTTGCCCAAGCCATGGGGCAGAACTACGGTGCCGCGCACCATCTGGTCGGCGTGCTTGGGATCCACACCCAGCCGCATCGCCACTTCCACGGTCTCGTCAAACTTGGCAAAGGCCGCCTGCTTCAACAAGGGCATGGCTTCGCCCAAGTTATATGCCGGTTTGGCCACCAGCTTGGCTGACGCATTGTATTTCTTGCCCACCTTCGACTCCTCTTCTGAGGACTTTAACCAAACCCGTTTCTTCTAAGCGCCCGCCCAATCCACAGGGGACGCGGGGACTTAGGCCCTTTCTGAGGGACTCTAAAACAGATCTGCGATTAATTCCCAGCGCCTCGGCTAGGGGACGACGTCAATTCCCATGCTGCGCGCCGTTCCCCTTACGGTCGCAATAGCGGCCGCGACATCCCGCGCGTTCAAGTCCGGAAGCTTGGTCTTGGCGATATCCTCCACTTGCTTCTCCGTGACTTTCCCAACCTTGTTCTTATTCGGCTCACCTGAACCCTTGGCGACGCCTGCGGCGCGCTTCAACAGTACCGAGGCAGGGGGAGTCTTGGTAATGAAGGTGAAGCTCCGGTCCTGATAAACGGTGATGACCACAGGAATGATGAGCCCTTCCTGGTCCTTGGCAGAGGTTTTCGCATTGTAGGCCTTGCAGAACTCCATGATGTTCACGCCGTGCTGGCCCAATGCCGGGCCCACCGGTGGGGCCGGAGTTGCCTTCCCCGCCGCAATTTGCAGCTTGACCATCGCCGTAACTTTTTTTGCCATAACCCTAACCTTCTGAATTCGGATTGACGCGAGTGAGGATCCGGCCAGTCGAGTCTCGATAACTAAATTTAGCTCTTCTCGACCTGGTCGAAGTCAAGCTCCACCGGGGTGGCGCGTCCAAAGATCGTCACCATGACGCGCAATGTAGACCGGTCGTCGTTGACTTCATCCACGACCCCGGCAAAGTCTTTGAACGGCCCGTCTGCTATCTTGACGGTCTCCCCCTTCTCAAACTTGAGCTTCGGTTTCGGGTGCTCGGCGGCTGCCTCCACCCGATTCACAATGCGATCCACTTCTTCCGGGGTCAGCGGCGAAGGCATTTGACCGGAACCCACGAAACCCGTGACGCGCGGGGTTGAATGAACGAGGTGCCAGGTGGCGTCATTGAGGTTCATCTCCACCAGCACGTAGCCGGGATAGAACAGTTTGGGGGTCACCACTTTCTTACCCTGGCGCAACTCAATAACGTTCTCCGTGGGCACCATGATTTGGCCGAACTGGCCGGCGAACCCCTCGGCTTCGACGCGGCTCTTCAGCGTCTCTGCCACCTTCTTCTCGAAACCTGAGTAGGTGTGAATAATGTACCAGTTCATCGTGTTGACTAAGCCTTCGCTCATTATTGCTTCCACAGCCACGCGACTCCCGCTCTTTAACGACCCAGTAAGTACTTCAGGATCTTCGATACCGCACTCGAAAACACCTGGTCGCAGATATAGAAGAAAACCGCAAAAAAGAACGTCGTAAGAATCACCATCATCGTGGTCCCGTAGACTTCCTGCTTGCCGGGCCACGTCACGCGCTTCATCTCCACCCGAACCGACGCGACGTATTCACGAAAGCGCGTCCAAGGGTTCTTCTCGATCAACAGTTCGTCGGCCATACTTAGTCTCAGTCGTCAGTTCTCGACCGTCAGCCTCAGCACGGCGATGACAGTCAGATGACCTTTGGTTGCGAGGCGTCTCCGCAACTGCTGCTGTCGACCGCTTCTGGCAGGGGCGGAGGGACTCGAACCCCCATGACCGGTTTTGGAGACCGGCAGATTAGCCGTTGATCTGACGCCCCTGCACCTGCTACTTGGACGCCGGTTTGCCCCCACCGGTTACCAACCCTTGCCTACTTGACCTCTTTGTGCGCCGTGTGCTTTCGGCACGAAGGGCAGAACTTCTTCAGCTCCAGCCGATCCTGGTTCTTCTTCTTGTTTTTGGTCGTCGTGTAATTCCGATTTTTGCAGTCGCCGCATTGCAGCGTAATGATTTCTCGCATTGCAATCCCCGAGCACCCAAATCAAAAATTCGCGCTCGCCCCTTATTGAATAATCTCAGTCACTGTACCGGCGCCTACCGTGTGCCCGCCTTCGCGGATCGCGAACCGCAACCCCTTCTCCATCGCGATCGGTGTGATCAACTCGATCGCCAGGCTCACGTTGTCCCCCGGCATCACCATCTCCGTCCCCGCCGGCAGCTCCGCCACGCCCGTCACGTCCGTGGTGCGGAAGTAGAACTGCGGCCGATAGCCCTTAAAGAACGGCGTGTGCCGCCCCCCTTCTTCCTTCGTCAAAATGTACGTCTCCGCCTTGAACTTGGTGTGCGGCGTAATCGACCCCGGCTTCGCCAGCACCATCCCGCGCTCCACATCGTCCTTCTCCGTCCCCCGCAGCAGGATCCCCACGTTGTCCCCGGCCTGCCCTTCGTCCAGCAACTTCTTGAACATCTCCACCCCGGTTACCACCCGCTTGAACGACTCCGGCCGCAGGCCCACGATCTCCACTTCTTCCTGGATCTTCACCTTCCCGCGTTCGATCCGCCCCGTCACCACCGTCCCCCGTCCCGAGATCGAG
>JGI26339J46600_10000093_pt1 | contig 30028 bp, 23 predicted proteins | sample BogFormECP12_OM1_FD_46600 | JGI IMG/M metagenome (IMG submission 46600) | reverse complement strand
GCTGATTTCCAAACCCCGATGAGTGCCAGACAGAGAATGACTGCGGCGCCGATCACCCATAGCCTGGAACGCATAGATTCACCGTCCGGCGCCGAACAAAACGCCAACCGCGAAACGTGTTACTTGCCCACCCAGCACGCTGGCCGCTTCTGCAAGAAGGCAGAGATGCCTTCCTGTGCGTCCAGCGCCATGGAGTTCATGGTCATGATCTCCTTGGCGTAGGCATACGCCTTGGGCTGGTCGAGGTCGATCTGCGTGTAGTAGGCCTGCTTGCCGATCGCCAACGTGACCGGACTGGCTTGGGCGATGCGCAGGGCAAGGGCGCGTGTCTCCTCGCGCAAGCGCGTCGCTGGCACTACCTTGTTTATCAGTCCCCAGTCCGCCGCCGTTGCCGCCGGGATCATGTCGCCGGTCAGCAGCATCTCCAGCGCGCGCTTGCGGCCGATCGCGCGGCTCAGAGCAACCATGGGCGTGGTGCAGAACAATCCGATGCGCACCCCGGGTGTGCCAAACGATGCCTCTTCGACAGCAATTGCCAGGTCACATGTTGCTACCAGCTGGCATCCGGCTGCGGTGGCTACTCCTTGGACTTCTGCAATCACAGGTTGTGGTATGGATTGGATCTTGGTCATCAGATCACAGCAAACGTCGAAGATTCGCCGATACTGGTTGATGTCCTTTCCCACCATTTCACTCAGATCATGCCCGGAAGAGAAGACTTTCCCCGCGGCGGCTAGAATCACGGCTCGCAGCTCGGTATCCTTGCCGATGCGCTCGAAACAATCCAGCAACTCGAGCATGAGCTCGAGCGACAGGGCATTGCGGCGATTGGGCCGATTAAGAGTGACTACTGCCACATGTTGTTCTGTTTCAAAGCAAATGTTCTCGTAGCTCGTCGAACAAGCGACCTGATGCATAGGCACCTTCCCATGGACAGCGGTGAAAGCTGTCCCAGTTGTTCCATTATCCACATTCTAGCCACAAATCGACGAAAAGAGTGGCGGCTGTGAGCAAACACTGTGCGTCCCCAATCGAAAAAGATGAAGACCACCGCTCCTGCTTTCATTCCCGCTTTCATTGTTGTGCATGTTCTTGACTCGTAATACGCTGGGCTCGATAGGCAGTGGATCCCATCATCGTCAAGGAGCAGAGCCATGCCCAGCAAGACCAGGTCATCCAGAAACCAGGTGGCGACGACCTCCAGATGCGCGACGGGCGCGGACGCCCAGATTATTCTTCAACTGTATGATCTGCGACGGGATACAGAGATGCGAAAGGCTCGGCACTTTATCGCAGCCGAGTTTTGGCCGGAAAGCGCCGAAGATACACTGCGCATCGCAAGGGAGTATCCCAGCCCGGAAAATACGTGGTTGCGCCAAGTCACGAGCTACTGGGAAATGGCTGCATCATTTGTGTTGCGCGGCGCATTGCATGAGGGTCTTTTCTTCGATGCCAGCGGCGAGATGTATTGCGTCTATGCGAAATTCAGGCCTTTTCTAACAGAAATTCGCCAAAAGCTCCCCTACTTCTTGCTCACCGTGGAGAAAGTTGTCACGAACACGCCCGAGGGCCGGAAGCGGTTGGAGCGGCTTGAAAAACGCCTGGCCCGGCGCAAACAGAAGCTGGCGGAGCGCTCCGCGNCTCTCTCCGGAGCATCGGCTGGCTTCAGCTAGACCGGCACAGCCCCTACAGAAAAGAGGACATCCGAAGAGATGGATTGCTGCTCGACGCAGAACCACGTCGTGCCTTTCCGGATGTCCTCTAGCCTTCTTACTAGACGCGGAAACGTGCGCCGACCGAAAGGACCGGGCACGTCGCCTCGCAGGCGATCTTATACGCGACGCCTGCGCCCAGGTGTTTGGTCAGGGCCGCTGGCCGTTTTACNCCGAGTACGATCATGTCGGCCCTCCCGGCAGCAATTTTCACGATCGTCTCTGCTGNGGGACCAAATTCCACCATGTACTCGGGCTCATGCCAAAGCTCGGTTCCGTAGGGAACCAGGGCGCGGAGNTGCTTCTCTGTGGAAGCTACCACCTCGCTCGGGTCAANNACGGGCATAGCTCCGGGTTCTGGCTCCGGCAGAGCGACAGTAGGTTCTGGCGCCACATGCAGGAGGGTCAGACGAGCCCGATTTTCCTCGGCCAAGGATATGGCGTAGGGCAGACCGTGCACCGACTCTGGCCCGAAGTCGGTGGCATACACAATGTGCCGCAGTTTGCCATCGGCAGGCCAGCGGGTAGCATGCGGACCCACCGTGAGAACGGGGCACTCGGCATTGCGAAAGACCTCTTCTGCCACCGAGCCCAGCAGCAGCTTTCCCAGTCCCTTGCGGCCGCAGGTGCCAATCACGATGAGGTCAATATCATACTTCCAGACCAACTTCGAGAGCACTTCCACAACTTCGCCCTCCTCGATCANTTCCTGGTGTCGAATGCCCTTGAACGACTCGGAGCCCACCAAAGCAACCAGTTCTTGTTTGGCCGACAACCTGGTTTGCTCCGGATCGGGCTGCACCGCTTCGACGAACGGCATGTGCGGCAGCACGTTCACCGAGTACACCTCGGCATCGTAGCTGTGAGCCAGATCGATGGCGTAGGACAGAGCTAATTGCGCGGATGGAGTAAAGTCCGTGGCGAACAGGATGTTTTGCAGTTTGACGCGGGTTGGAGCAGTTACAGTTGGCATAACAAGCCTCCTTCTGAAGCCAGAGGCACAGTGCCGGCGAAAATTCTGTCAGACGCCGCGTTCTCCGGCTTCGATGTTGCCTGCAGGCATCCGGAGTGTGGATACACCTTCTGCCTGAGGTCGGGAACAAACATCACGTGACACCCCGGTAGCCGAGGGTCACTCGGCCAATTCCTCTTCCAGTTCCTGCGTGATCGCGGAATTGAATTCCGCCACTGGCGTGTGGGGCGTGACATACTCCGCCTGGCACGCTGTGCAGCGCACGCCCGTGTCGGAGATTTCCCAGGTTTGATTACCGCAGCTGCAGGTGTATAGGTCAGCCATAAAATACCTCCTCCAAGAATGTGACGCCCTTCACCACCATCCGAGCCGACCAACGACACGTGACCAGCCTGCTAGGCTGCCTCCAGGAGCGCGGGGATGCGCCTCCATTCGGCGGACGGTGGATGACGGGCAAACGCGTGGGTACCTCGAGCGCCATACCTCTCCCTCCGAGGTGGAACTCACGAATGGGCTGAGGGTGGGGGGCCGCTGAACATCGCGGCCAGTGCAGGAGTGTCTTTTCGCCGCTGCAGGGTTCAGGCAGACAGTGTCTTCTCACTGTTCGCTGCCTTTAAATTATACCCACTTCCAGTTCCGATGCGGTGATCCAGGTCACTGCGCCGTGTGAGAATCCGAGTTCACGGCAAGTCCGATCTAAAGTGTCTCTGCCTTTTCACCCAGTTCCCCCGGACAACGTTCCTCTCGCCAGGTGGCGCGAGGTGTCCGACCTCCTGACGAACCCCGGGAGGCTGGCCCTTCTTCGGAAAATGTTGAGAAGTCCAGCATTTGCTAGTCGTATTGCGAAAAGTCACTGGCGAAAGGTGACTTCGAAAAGCATTTTCTGAACGTGTGGCGCTATTTTCTTCCGCCCCAAGTGCACAAAGGCCGGCCAACCACCGCTTGGGTGATCGCCGTGACCTCCGTCACTGCGGAGGGAAGGTGCCGGGGTCTATCAATAGTAGATGGACGATGGCCGAACCGGGGGAGCCCCATGGTGATTGCATCTGAGTTGAAGCCGGGAATGTTCCTGCGCATCGAGGGGGAAATCTACAAAGTTCTCGAGGCGGAATCGAAGGCTGGGTCAGCCAAGTTGGGCGGAGTGGTGAAGACCAAGTTGTGCAATGCCACAAGTGGCCGGATGTGGGAACCGCATTTTCGGCCACTGGAGCGGCTGGAAGACCTGGAAATTGAGCGGCGCTTGATGGAGTTTCTGTTTGACGACGCGGAAACCTGTACTTTCATGGATCCCAGCACCTATGAGCAGATTGGCGTCCCACGCGCCATCTTAGGGTCGGCATACGCATTCCTCCAGTCGGGAATGGAAATGCCAGTGGAGTTTTTTGAAGGCCGGGCCCTCAGTGTCGTATTTCCGGACATAGTCGACGCCTGCGTGGCCAACACCGCGCCGCCGGTGCACTCACAACAGGATAGCGCCTGGAAAGACGCAACCCTTGATAATGGCCTTCGCATTCAGGTGCCTTTGTTNATCGCTCCTGGGGAAATCGTGCGAGTCGACGTGAGGGACGGTCGCTACGTGGAGCGCGCTCGGGGCGAACGCAAACGGACTGCGTAGCAGCCACCAGCGCCACGAGAAGACAAATGCCGGAGCGTCCCACTACCGTCAACCGAAGGAACTTCCAGCCCGCATATCTAGAGCTGTGGCAATCCGGGGAATTAGCGCGCCGCGTCAAGCTCGGCTTGGAGAAGCTGGCCGACTGTGCCCTCTGCCCACGCAACTGCCACGTCAACCGCCTCGTGGGTGAAACAAGGGTGTGCAATACCGGGCGTCATGCAACTGTCAGCAGCTACTTTGCCCACTTCGGTGAGGAGCGTTGCCTGCGCGGCAACTGTGGTTCTGGAACCATCTTCTTCAGCTGGTGCAACCTGCGCTGCGTCTTCTGCCAGAATTACGAAATCAGCTGGCTGGGAGAAGGCCGCTCCGCCGAACCGGAACAATTGGCCGGGATGATGTTGCGCTTGCAGGAGCAGGGCTGCCACAACATCAACCTGGTGACTCCGGAACACGTGGTGCCGCAGATTCTGGAAGCGCTCCTGCTTGCAGTGGAGCGCGGCCTGCGTCTGCCGCTGGTCTACAACACCAGCGCCTACGACTCGCTGGATTCACTTGCTCTGATGGACGGCATAGTGGACATCTACATGCCTGATTTCAAGTTCTGGGATCCCGAGAGTGCCCGCCGCTATGCGAAAGCTCCGGATTACCCCGAAGCGGCACGCCGTGCCATCAAGGAGATGCACAGGCAGGTCGGTTCGCTCGTCACCGATGAGCAAGGTGTGGCGCTGCGCGGTGTTCTCCTGCGCCACCTGATAATGCCCGGCAGTGTGGCCGGAACCCTGGAAATCATGGACTGGATCAGCCGCGAACTCGGTCCAGAAACCTATGTCAATCTGATGGTGCAATACCATCCCGCCTGCCGCGTCACCGAAAAGCAATATCCCGAGATCAACCGTTGCATTAGCCCGAGTGAACTCGAGCAGGCGGTTGATGCGTTTCGTTCGGCTGGGCTGTCTCGGCTCGACGTATAGGAAAAACAAAAAATCCATTTCAAAGCGACGGGTGCACGCAGCAACTCAGGGTCGACTCACGCCAAACTTTAATGAGCAAGAGCATACAAGAACAAGAATCGGGCACATGCCCGGCCAGGAATGTCCGCGCCACACAATTTCACCCGTAAACGGAGACGAACTGTGCGATCCCCTCGAGCACCGCGTCGGGCTGATCGCGATGAGGCGAGTGGCGGCAATGTGCCAGGCGGAGGATCTCGACCGGGCCGCGGGATTGGCGGGCGATGGCTTCTGGCTGGGCCATCGTCCCGTACTGATCGTCGAGACCCTGAATGACGAGAATTGGGCAGGTGATGCGCGGCAGATATTCTTCGATGTTCCAGCGGCGAAAATCGGGATGGAGCCAGATATTGTTCCAGCCCCAGAACGTCCTGGATGCATCGCGGTGATGGCGGGCGAGTTTTTCAGGGAGATTCGTGGTTCCGAACTTTATCTTGGCCTCGGCGATGCTTTTGACGCTGAGGTCCTCGACGAAGACGTGAGGCGCAAGCAGCACAAGGCCGCGCACGCGGTTGTGAACCCCGGCGTAGATCAGTGCGATCGAGGCGCCGTCGCTNTGGCCGATGAGAATCGGNGTTTCAAGGTTGAGCTTGGCGANGAGTTCGGGGAGAGCTTTGAGGGCTTCGTCGTGCATGTAGGTGACGGGGCGAGGTTCTTCGAGCAAGTCGGAGTTGCCGGAGCCGTAGCGGGAGTAGACCAACACCGGGAATCCAGTGGCGGCTGCGACGCGCCCCGGGAAACTCTTCCAGTGCGAGATCGAGCCCAGGCCCTCGTGGAGAAATACAAGCTCAGTGCCATGCGGCCCGCAGCCCTGGGGCCCGCAACCCTGGATGCGCTGCACTTCAAGCTGATGGCCCTGGACCGTGACTTCGAACGTGTCCGCGCTACTGGGCCGCTGTTTGTGCGTCGCTCCGTTAGTTTGCAAATGTCCCATACAACGAGTCACCAGCACTGACCGAAATGGACTTCACTATGCTATATCTGATTATCGCTTGCTTAGGCTGGATGGGAAGAACAACCACCGTGAGTTTCGTATCGAAACTGTCAGGAGAACTTGGCAGTCTAGCACGTTCGACATTGAGAAGAATGCCATCCCCTTCACTCCAGAAAAGATCGACAATCGAACATGGCGGTTTCAGCAGAACCTAGATAAAGGCGAGTATGGCTTCTTTTCACCTGTTGGTAGCGAACGCTCCCCGGATGCATCGCAACCAGCCTCGGGTAGTATTTTCACCTTTGGCGTGGACTAGCTATTTTGCTGTGCGGAGCGGTTGTCCGCCTCTCCGGCGTCAATGATTTCAATTTGAATTCCACAGTCGCCTGTGAATGCGGCAAAGCCCTTGATTGGACAAGAAGGCGAGAATAGCGCATCTAGTACAGCCCGTTTGCAAATACGGACACCCTACGGACACACTGTTCTTGGCGAAAGTTCCGGAAAAGAGGAAAACTGTCATAACCAGCATGGATACTGGCTAGAAGATGGTGAGCGCGGTAGGAATCGAACCTACAACCTACTGATTAAGAGTCAGTTGCTCTGCCAATTGAGCTACGCGCCCACTGCCAACGGCAAGCTGGAGACAAACTCAGATTATACCATCCGCTTTGCGCTGTCCTGTGCGCGGTTGAGCCTTGAGCTTTGTCATTCCGGTCGTTATTCCGGTCGACGGAATCCTCATTTTGGCCGCATTGAATTTGGGCAAAGCCTGCATTTGAAGAGCAGTTTGAGTTTAAGCGCATTGCAACTGCGCGGGCGGCGCCCGCGCGGTTTTGCGATTACGCTGAGGCGGCTTCGCGGCTTTGCTCCGCTACGGCGGACTCCGAACCAGACACCGGTTTGCGAATCGGCAGAACGTCTGCCTGAGCCGGCGCTCGCCGCTCGATTCTTCCGATAACCGGTTTGTCGGGTGCGCCCGCTGCGGACACGGATACGAATCTGTTCTCGCTCCACAGACGATCAATCAATCGGCGCTCCCACGGGCGCAGCACTTGCTGCGGCAGCGAGAAAAAATTTCGGAACGTCCACATCAGATACGCGCGCTGCGCGAAATTCGGCTGCACGTATCGCGGCCCGATCGGCGTGTCCAGTTCAAGAACGCCATCGGAGAGTTTTTCAATCCACATAACTTGGCCCACCCTGGCAAAGGCACCCAACTCAGCCTTTGCTTTTAAAGCGCGCTATTATTGCACCAGGGACGGGGCATTGGGAAGAAATCTTTTTATCTTGGGAACAAACTATTTGCGCTGCCTGGATCAACTTGAGAAAAAGCGCCCGACGGTGGCCTTGGCGCTGGGCACGGTCAACCGACTTTCAGCGGGACGTTCAGCTGATCTCGGGCAACAATGCGATGCGGTCGAGGGTAGCGGCAACGCCCAGACCCTTGCCCTCCGATTCCTCCACCCGCACCACCGAGGCCTCGCAGAGCGTCCACCCTCCGGTCCCCAATCCCAGGCCGGGAGGCAGCATGATGACCAGTTCCAGCTTCGAGCCCGCTTTCATCCCTGACTCGGAATAGAGAAAGATGCCCGATGAACTCAGATCGCGAGTCAAGCCCTGGTGCTCACCGCCATCGTGACGCACCTTGACCGGAACGCGAACTGGCATCCGCTGGCGCGAACGCCTCTCGGTATTCGTAGTTTTCTCCGTCATATGCTGTGGAAGTGTACCCCAGTTTGCGGGAAACGTGGGAATAGGCGCCGGAAACTGCACAAAAAAACGCTCCCCCCGCAGGAGTGCGGGAGGAGCCGGGGAAGAAGCAAAGTTACGAAGTTAGAAGGTGAACTTAACCGCCAACTGAATGCCGCGCGGGCCACCGCCGCCCAGGAACGGGTTGCCGATGCCCACGTCGCCGGTAGCGGCAATGTGATACGCGCCGTTGCTAACTTCTTGACCCGCGCCGTTCACAACAAAGTTGCATCCGAGGCCAGTGCAGGGAGAGAGAGGGGTGCTGGTCCTGGCGGGACCCGTCGCATCAGCAATGAACGCAGGCAGGAATGGGTTGGCAAAGTTCGGGTGGTTGAGAATGTTGAAGAAATCGGCACGGAACTGCATCTTAAGCCGCTCGGTGATCGCTGTGGTCTTGTAGAGCGCAAAATTCCATTCTTTGAAAGGCGGGCCGTGCAGGGAGTCGCGTCCCTCATTCCCAAAGTGGCGAGTACCAGGGATGCAATCCTGAGCTGTGCCAGTTATGGTATTTGACGTGAGCCCCGGCTGGATCGTGCACGGGATCGCAAAGGAATTTAGGTCAAGGAAATTAAAGGGATTTCGAGAATCGTACTTGATTGGTCCGACCACATCGGGCCGATCAAATCCGTTGCCGCTGCCGCTGTAATCATCCTCGAAGTTGTAGTTCAGCTGGAAGGGCTGGCCGTCCTGCAAAGTCAACACGCTGTTGATGCCCCAGCCATTCTTCAACCGTTGCCAACTGCCGCCCATCTTGGGAAGCTCATAGGCAAAATTCCACGTCAGGCGTTGCGGAATGTTAAAGTTCGACGGAGCGTACTCGCGCTGCGGATTGGTGCTGTCGTTGGGTTGGGCTGCATTCGGCTCGAAGTCTTCGCCGTCACTGGAGTTGTCCATGGAGCGCGACCAGACGTAGTTCACGATCGATGTGATGCCGTGCCATCCATTGACGCGGAAACTGACCTGCAGCGCGTTGTAATTGGACTTGCCAGTGGAGTTTTCCTGCAGGATGTAGAAGGCGCCATAGGGATTGCCGCTGTAGTTGCGCGGCACACCGTAAGCCCCCGTGATGGCACCCCCAGGACAGGGAATGGTCGCGGCTCCAGTGGGACAGTCCGACGCCGTGATTTGTGCTTGGCTGGGCTGGCTGATGTCGAAGAAGCGCCACAGACGATGCCCCTGGGAACCGACATAACTCGCTTGCACTACGGCGTGGCTGCTGATCTGCTGCTGGATATTGAGGTTGTAGTTCTCCATGTAGGGCGTCTTGATGTTGCGATCGAAGGCGAAGGCGTCGCACTCGTAGCCGCAACCGCCAGTGCTGGGGGGCGCAAACACGGGTTGCTGGTAACCGATGGGTCCACCATTCGCGCCGCTCGAATTGATCGGATCAGGACCAACGTTGTTATAGGCTGGACCGGGGTCGAAGTAGGGAGAATAGGGGAGATGGCCGAGCACCATGTCCTGCGAGAAGGCATCGTAGAACATGCCGAATCCGGTTCGGACCACGGTCTTCCCTTTTCCGGTGACGTCCCAGGCGAGGCTGACACGCGGAGCGAAGTCCTTCTTGTCCGGGTTGTAGAGGCTGCTGAGGCCGGGCTGGCCGACCTGCGTGAGCGTGAAGGTGTTATTGACGGCATCGAGATTGGTGATGTTGCTGAGAAGATTGTTCTTCTCGCGAACCACGCCGAAGTAGTCCCAACGGAAACCATAATTCAAAGTTAGTCGCGGTGTCAGGTGGTAGCTGTCCTGGGCGTAGAAGCCGAAGTTGTTCTCAAAGGTGTGGCGGGTTGAGTCCCCGAAGTATTGGAAACCTCCGTCGACTTGCCCTTGCAGGAAATCTTGAATGGGATTGCCAGTGGTGGAACCATCGAAACTCAGCCTGCCCCGGAAATACTTGTCGAAATACTGCTGCACGGAAGTGCGGTGAAAATCGACGCCAAACTTCACGCTGTGCTTATTGATCTTCCAGGAGAAATTGTCGAGGATCTGGTCGTTGCTGTCGACACGATGACGCGGAACGCTGCTGGTCGCGCCGAGTTGCGCCACGCCAGTCACCAGGATAATGGGCAGACCCTGGTCATTGAGCCCTCCACTGCAACCCGAAGCGGTGGTTGCGTCGCAAAGGCCAATCGAACTGGGGTTGAAGTTCTGGTCGGCGGGAAAGAATCCTTCCGCAAACCGGTTCCAACCGAAGCGGAGCTCGTTGATCTTGGTCGATCCCAAAGTGCGTGTGTAAGAGATCGAGACCAGCTGCACGCGGGTCGGCGTGAACGTGTTAAAGCCCGGCAACTGGCCTCCGCTGGCAGTAAGGGCCAGCGGGAACGACTGCACGCTGTCACCGAAGAAATAACGACCGGTGAGGGTATTGTTGGTGTTGAAGTTCTGGTCAATCTTCGCGATGAAGCTGGTCAGCTTGTTATAAGACGGGGACACAACCGAAGCAGTGCCGGCCTGATACAAGGCACCCTTTGCAAGGTTTGGCGCGGGCCAGAGCTTCCGCGCCAGCAGGGCGGCAATCACCGGGTTGGTGGCATCGCTGGGTTGGAGCGATCCGTCGGCAGCGCTGCCCGTAGGAACGCTGGCGATGGTCACGACTCCCACCGGCTCCTGCTGGCCTTCATAGTCGATGTAAAAGAACGTCTTGCCTTTGATGATGGGGCCGCCCAGCGAAGCGCCGTACTGATTGTTATGGAACGGAGCCTTGGGGGTGCCTACCGGGTCGAAGTAGTTGCGCGCATCCAGCGCATTGTTGCGGAAATATTCTCCGGCAGATCCGTGAATTTTGTTGGCGCCGCTCTTGGTCACAATGTTAACCACCGCACCGGCGTTGCGGCCATACTCGGGCTCGAAGTTGGAAAGCACGTTGACTTCGGCCACGGCATCAATGGGAAGGATTGTCGAAGGAGTGCCGAACACGCCCGCCTGGTTGATGGCCGGGTCGTTGCGGTAGCCGTCGTTCATGTCGGTGCCGTCGAGCAAATAGTTGTTCGAGCGTCCGCGGGCGCCGTTCATCGAGAACTCACCGAACGAGCCCGGGGAGTCGGAAATCTGGTCGGGAGAACCGGCCACGCCGGGATTGAGGTAGATGAGCTTGGTGTAGTCGCGGCCGTTGACGGGCATGTCCTCGACGGTCTGGGCGGTGATGACGCCGCCGAGGTCGTTCGAGGTCGTCTCGACCATGGGCAAATCTTCCGCAGAGACTTCGACGCGGGTGGTTACCGCTCCGGTCTTGAGAGCGGCGTCAACACGACGTTCGGTGGCCACGTCGACTGCCACTGCGGTCGCCACAAAAGTCTTGAAGCCAGTCTGCGTTACGGTGACGGAGTAGGTGCCGATGGGCAACTCGGGCACGCTGTAGCTGCCGTCGCCGCTGGTCACGGTCGTGCGCTCCTGGCCAGTGCCCAGGTTGCGCACTTTGACCGTCGCTCCGGCCACATATGCTCCGGAGGGATCGGTCACGGAGCCGAGGATGGTCCCACGAAAGGTTTGGCCCACAAGCAGGGCCGTCGAAAGCAGAACAAACACCACCAATAAACGTAGTTTCATTGCCGGTTCTCCTTAGCCGTCGCGGGTACCGGAACAGACCCACGCTCCGCGAACAGCAAATACAGTGCCACTTGAGATGCGCGGCATTATAAACCTCTGTGCGCGCAAGGTCAGTGTCGAACTTCACAACAGGATGTTCGGGGAAGAGGATCAGCGTGGGGAATCTGCGTCGACTCCAAGGCGACCGAGAGCCAGCACAAAACGCGGACGGCGACCGCCCGGAGCAATCGCCGGGAGTCTGCGGAGGAAGTCTATGGAATCACAGATTGGGAATACAAATTCTAGAAGCTGAAGGCCACACCGCCGCGCACCGAGCGCGCCGATTGCACCAGATAAACAGTGCGTCCGTCCCGCCCCATCACCGGCACATACCCCTGCGCGAGAAGATTGCGCAAGTCCATGAGGATTTCCATGTGTCCCGCGAGGAAGCTGGCCGGAATCGGTTGCCGGATGAAGAGGTTCAAGTAGGGATCGGACTGGCCCGCGGAACTATTGAACTCATCGACCGGTGTCAGCGTTCGACCGCCTGTGTACCGATAGGAGGCGATCCAGCGCGTCTTCGCCTTGGGCAAAGTTCCGCTGAACTTCGCGGTCACAGCATGGTGTCGCTCCGCGCGGATCCACTCCCGGGCGTCCTGCAGTTGGACGTCGGGACGTGACAGATCGAGCACGCCTCCGTAGGCATAATCCAGGGTCGCGGTCAGGTCGGAGTACAGCTTCCGCTGCAGCACCACCCGCATCCCGCGCGTCGCGAAATCGTTCCCCTGATAGCTAAAGGTGCCCGAGTACACATCGGGCAGCACTTCACCGGATTCGGCCGTCATTTCACCTACGCCGGTAAGCACCGGATCGACGATGCTGTCCGAGTAGAATGCGACCTGCATATTGTTCTTGCCGATGCGCTGGGAGACCGACACTTCCTGGTGATGGGCCCGCTCGACTGCCGGCGCGAACCCGGCGATGCTCATGCGCGGCGCGGTCTCGCTCAGATCCGCAGAAGCCGACTCGAGATGACCCTCGCCCAAGCGATCCTCCAGTCCCATATTCGGGACTGAACTCGCATATTGATATTCCAGCACGGTGTTCGGCGTGAGGTGCAGATCGGCCGATCCGAAGGGCTTAAAGGCGTTTACCCGCCCCATAAACTGGATCGCTTGCAATTCGCTGCCGAGCTTCACCTCCAGCTTGTCGCCGATGACGACCCGATCCGAACTGGTCACCGACAGCGCCTGCAGCGTGGCGCCGGGCATGGTGTTCAGGTCAGGCGAATTCAGCCTGAGGGCCGTGATCGCCACCGAAGGTTCAAAAATACCGTTGAAACGGTTGGTGTAGGTGGTTCGGAGCACCGCCGCTGGGATGCCTTGTCCGTCGGCTCCATAACCGAGGTTGCCGTTCAGTCGCAGGGTGCCACTGGACAACAGCGAACGCTCCACCGTAAAACCGGCGCTCATATCCGCGGAGCTGCCGAAACCCTGCCCGGGCGATCCGGCGAGGAAGGTCATGGAACCTTTCAAGTCGTGGTCAGTGGACGACTCGCCGCTCTGCGCGACCACGGTCGTGCCATCCTCAAGTACGCGCAGAATGGGCCGGTTGGCGACCGAACGCAGCGTCCATTTCCAGTCGTCATCGTCCATCGGAGTCCGCAACGGAACCAACTGGATGGCCTCGAACAGTGTGGTCAGCGTGACATTCACCATCAGCTTCGCGCCTGCGCGCACGCCGATCTTCTCGCGCAGCGCTGGGAGGAACGATGGCGCGCTCACCTTGACGCTGTACGTGCCGGGCAGCAGACTCGCAACCGCGTAGAAGCCACGATCGTCGGTGAAAACCTTCAGGGCCTGGGCGGCCGAACCGAGTATTTCCACCGCCGCGCCCATTTGCGGCGCGCCGCTCCCATCGCGAACGTATCCAGATATCGCGCCCGAGATCGCGCCCGAGGCAGTTCCGGACCATGCCGGAAGAGCCATGCTCACGACCATTACGAGAAACCCGAGCTTTCGGAACATCTCGCCCGCCACCTCTGGGAAACCAAGCAGCAGTTTACTCCACGGCGAAGGTCGCCGTCGGGTCCACCATTTGCTTGGAAAGGTTGTCGTTCACTTTGATCTCGATCTTGTACAAGCCGGGCTGGAGGTTCGCGGCGGAAAGCGTCTTCTGCAGCGTGACCTGGTCGCCCACATTGCCCATCGTGTCTGTCGACTCGACGGTATGGATCACGGCCTTGTGATTGGCGTCCGTCACATTGTATTCGATCGTGGCTGAAGGCTTGTGCGTCTTCTCGTCCACGCTCAGATTGTAAACCTGCATCCAGAAATTCAGCTTCTGATTGCGTTTGAACGAGATGGGCTTGCCGTCCGAAGGCGCCACGCGCGGCCGCACTTTTGTGGTTCCGATCACGAAATTGCCCGTGCCCACGTTTTTGGTCGCCACCGGTTCCATCTGGTCGGCGATGATGAGGGTTGAGCTGCTCAGCTTGTCCTCGCTGAAGTCCGGAATCACGATGGCATGGCTCCAACTCCCGGTGCGATCTCCGTTCACGTCCTTGACGACCACGTCGAGACGGTAGCGATTTTGGCTGATGCGCAGCGGCAGCGCTTTCCAGTACACCGAAGAATTTTCGGCGGTCTTGGGCAGCAGTTCCGCCGGCACATCGACCTGCACCGTATCTTCAAAGGTTTGTACGATCTTGCCCGTGAGCGTCGTCACGCGCCCGAAGATGTTGACGGTGCCGCGCTCCACGCCGTCCTTGTTCTGGAACGTGACGTCGCGGTTCTTGATCTGAATCGTGACCGGAACCAGCACCGTGTCGCTGGTGACCTTCACAAAGTCCGCCCGTACATCAAACGGCATCAGGTTGACGCTGATCTTGTGGCTGACCACTTCTTCCAGATCCTTGAACTTCACCTTCGGCGCCGCCTGCAGTTTGGCAAACTGTTCCAGACGGTCGAATTCCTTGGACTGTAAATTACTATTGAACGGCGAGGCGCCCAGTTGCTCAATACCGCCGTTGCTGAACCGACTCGCCTTGCTCGCCATGCCCATTTGCTCGTACAACGTCAGGCCGGCATTCGGGGTGTACTTCAAGGCGTCTTTTTCCGAGCGGTCCATCGTCATGTGATAGTCGCCGCACATGCAGGTATCGACGAACTCGATGATCACTTCCTGCCCAATCCCCTCCAGATAGCGATAGCGCCATTGCTCGAACGGAAAGGTGGACGTCTCGCCGCCGCCTTCTTCCATAGGGCGATCGTAGCTGCCGCCGGAGGGATGGGACTCGATCTCATCCGCCGGACCAAACACGATGTACATCCGTCCGCGGTCGGTCTTCCATCCAGGGATGCCCGCCGCGTAGTGCTCGTTGGCGTACGCGATGCGCCGGTAGTGCTCTTCTTTAAACTCGTTTTCTTCGGTGTCCGGCGTGGGATCGCGGCGTTGCCAGAAGGCTTCAATGAACTGGTCGCGCTCTTCGTCGTTCGAGAGCATCTTGAAGGCCTTTTGCTCTTCATCGGTAATGATCCAGCGCACGTCCTCGTCCAGCCACTTCCGATAAGTCTTGCTCAACTCGATCTTGAGCGCCTTGGCGTTGGCCTTCCTCTGTTTTTCCGGGATCGGGCGCTTCAAAGGGTCTGTCTGGCTTCCCTCGGAGCCCTTCGCATCCTTGTCCTGAGCTTGGGAAACGGTGGCAAAACCCAGCGCCATCATTCCTGCCAGCACACCCACCGAGCAACGATTTCGAAAACCTGCGGAGAACATAGAACGGCCTACCTCACGCGAGACTTCAGCTGCCTCATTCTATGTTCATTGGATACAACAAGGCAAGAAGAAGTGGCCTGTCCGGAAAAGATTTCCTGCCCCGAGCCCCTCTTCTAAATCCCTTAAGAATCCGCCTCTTGCGGCCGGGCAGCCGCTCGAGCCCGCTCGAGCCCGGTCGAGTAATGACCGCTTCGCCCGACCCCCGCCCCGACACTGGGCACGATATAATGAAATTGCGTCTCGGGTTTCCCCTCCGCAAGCCGGCCGCAGCAACCCAGGGACAGGCCGGTTTCTCGGGAACGCGGGAACTTTCCTCCTCGTCTGAACGTAACTGTTCATGCGCAACCACGGTGCGTTTTCGCCCTTCTATAACCAGAAGCGGGGGTAAGCCGGAAACGAGGAAAGCCGGGAATTTTGGATTCGTCTGCTGAGGTGGCGGCAGGACGGTTGTAAACACTTACTTATGAAGACTTCACTATGAAGACTTGGAAGAAAGTCTTGATCGGGGTAGGCACGACCCTCGTGCTCGCCATCATCGTCGCCGTCACGGTTTACCAGAGCCGGAAAAACCTGGTGACGGTGCAGACCGGAAAAGTGCAAAAGCAGAACCTGGCTTCGGTGGTCAGTGCTTCGGGTGAAATCAAGCCCAAGACCTACGTAAACATCGGAGCCAATGCCTTCGGCAAGATCATCAAGCTGCACGTCAAGGAAGGCGACCGCGTGACCAAGGGGCAGTTGCTGGCACAGCTTGAGAACGTGCAGTCCTCCGCCGACGTCAATGCCACTCGCGCTTCCGTGCAGGCGGCTCAAACCGACGCCGTCGCCGCCGATGCCGCCCTGAACACCTCGCTCGCGGACCTGAACCGCGCCAAGTCCGACGCCGTTCACGCCAAACTCGATTGGGACCGCGCCCAGGGCCTATATAATGCTGCCCTCATCGCCAAGCAGGATTACGACGTCAAGAAAGCGGCATGGGAGTCCGCCGATGCCGGATTAGCTCAAGCCGAGGCTCGCGTGGCTCAAGCCAAGGCACAAAAAGATTCGATGGACAAGCACATCACGCAGAACCAGGCGAACCTGACTCGCGTCTCCGATGTGCTGCAAAAAACCACGTACGAAGCACCCTTTGACGGCGTCATCACCAATCTCCCCGTGCGCGAAGGCGAGACCGTCGTTATCGGAATCCAGAATTCACCGGGCAGCACGCTAATGACGATTGCCGACATGTCCGTGATCACCTCCGAGGTCAAGGTGGACGAGACCGACATCGTCAACGTGCATCTCGGCCAGCCCGCGGACGTGACCATCGACGCGATCCCCCACAAAGTCTTCCACGGCGTCGTCAGCGAAATCGGGGACAACGCCATCGTGCGCTCGACCGGCGTCGCTACCTCTCAGGCCACCTCCACCAGCGAGGAAGCGAAGGACTTCAAAGTCGTCGTGACGCTCACCGATCCGCCGCCGGACCTGCGCCCCGGCCTCTCCTCAACCGCCAAAATAACGACCGCGACCCGCAGCAACGTGCTCAGCATTCCCATTCAGGCGCTCACCGTCCGCACCCAGGCGGATCTCGCGCCCAAGGACAAAAACGCGGGGAAAGGCAATAATAATGTCGAGGCCGCCACCAGGGCTCCGGCGGAAGCCTCGAAGCTGAAGGAAGAAGTGCAGGGCGTGTTCGTGATCCGCAACAAGAAAGCCGAATTCGTTCCGGTGGATACCGGCATCAGTGGCACTACCGATATCGAGGTGACCAAGGGCTTACAAGAGGGTGACGAAGTAATCACGGGCAGTTACAAGGTTTTGCGTACCGTGAAACCGGGAACAAGTGTCAAAATAGATAACTCGGCCCCTAAGAAAGAAGAGGAAAGTTAGTAGAGACGGGGCTTGCCCCGTCTCACTTTGCGGCAGGAGACGCGGCAAGCCGCGTCTCTACAGTCAAGCATCTAACCTCTGTCAGGTTAGAACATCCAACAAAGAACGGCCCTAGGAGCGTGCGTGCCCGAGCCCGATCCGGAGAAGGAGAACAAGATGGCGACTGCCGAGGTATTCCCAATCGATAAGCCCGCGAATTGGGCTGGACCCGACTCCTACATGATCTCAACCGAGGATCTGTGGAAGACCTACGATATGGGCTCGGAACAGGTGCATGCGCTTCGCGGCATCAACTTGCGCATCCAGCGCAACGAATACGTCGCTATCATGGGCCCGTCCGGCTCCGGCAAGTCGACACTGATGAACCTGATCGGCTGTCTCGACTCGCCTTCCAAAGGCCGCTACTGGCTCAACGGACAACTGGTCAGCGAACTCGACGACGACGAACTGGCCCGCATCCGCAATAAAGAAATCGGGTTCGTCTTCCAGACTTTCAATCTGCTGGCCCGCGCCACTTCGCTGCACAACGTGGAACTGCCGCTGATTTATGCCGGAATCCCCGCCGAAGAGCGCGCCCAGCGCGCCAAGGCCGCACTGACTTCGGTCGGCATGGGAGACCGCATGAACCACAAGCCCAACGAACTCTCCGGCGGACAGCGGCAGCGCGTGGCCATCGCCCGCGCTCTGGTCAATAAGCCGGCCATCATCCTCGCCGACGAACCGACCGGCAATCTCGACTCACAAACCGGCAACGAGATTATGGCGCTGTTCGATCGCCTGCACGCCGAAGGCAACACCATCGTCCTCGTCACCCATGAGCACGACATCGCCGAGTACGCCCACCGCGTCGTTCACATCAAAGACGGCGTGGTCGCTCAGGACGAATCGAAGCGCTAGAACTGGTCTCATAAATGGTTTTGGGAAGGGCACGGCTTCAGCCGTGCCGCCCAGACCCAAAAAGAAGTGGGCTTTAGCCCCTGAGGGCCGGACAGCCTGCCCCGAAAACCATTTATGAGACAGGTTCTAGTCTCACTGGCAGGAAGAACGAAAAATCCCGGCCGCCAGAACAAGCTTTCATTCATCTATGCTTTTGCTCGAACCCACTCGTCGCTCGCGCCCGGCAAGAGCCATTCTCCTGTTCGTCTTGCTACTGACATTCACGCCGATGCCCGCGCTGGCAGCTTCGCCTTCGGCGCATCCAAACCGTCCACTGGTCGTCGGCGAAAATAGCCATGCGGTTGTCATCGAATACGAAGCGTGGTTCGGCCCCAACGCTGTGACTTTTCAGGGCACCGCGGCCAAGCCCAAGCTACAGTCCGCCGACATGATTCCGGTGGGCGGCGGCTACGACAGCGCCGATCCCGCCGTCATCCAACAGCACGTCGCCTGGTTGGAGTACATGGGAATGGATGCCGCTACGATCGATCTCACCAATAACGTGGCCTGCATTTTCAACAGCGAGTGGTTCGTCAGGAAATACGTTCCAAACTGTACTCCCGTCTTCCGCCGTGGAAATCAAACCATCCGCGACAATACCGGCAACCTTTATTCAGCGTGGTCGAAGCTCGGAACTCCGCTCAAGATGATTCCTCTGGTGGGCGGCATCGACGCGAACGTCCTCTACAAAGACACGGACGGCAAGAACGCCCTCGAAAAAGAAATCGAATATTTCGGCGCGCGCATGCGGGAGTACCCCGCCCTCAACGTGATCTACCAGGACAAGCCTCTCATGCTGATTTACCTTGGGGCGGCGCAGGACCCAAACCCGGCAGACCGCCCGTTGTGGTTTCGAATCAGAAAGTTCTTGAAAAGACATCCCGAGATCGCGCGCAAATACACNTTCAAAATGGTGGCGGGATATCTCGACAGCCAGCCCGGCCTGTGGGCCACCCAAGGCACTCCCGACGGCCCGGTGGAGATCAACCCCGAATATGGCTTCTGGAGCGTGGTTGATCGCCTGAACACTTCTTGCACAGAGCCGCTATGCCCGTACTACCCGACCTATAACGTAAGACGCTCCAAGGCCGGTTCCCGAGTGGAGAACTTCACGGCTTCCATCGCCACCGCGGGACAGAACGGATGGGGTTGTCCGAACCCGGACTCCCCGCCCTATTGCCCTGACGCTTCCCTTCGCTTCGGCGAAGATCACTCTTACGCCACGCTCGACTCGTTCATGGCCTACGCCGCTCAGCTCGCCCCCATCTTTCTCATCATCGACCAGTTCAATGAGTTCGTGCCCCCCGACGAGGGCTTTGACGCAAATACCGACGACGATATCGAGCCCGCAAATCTGTGGGGACGTGGAGCCCTCCATGCCGTCAGGCGGCAGATCAAGCTCTACCGCCAGCACACCGCAGCCGTCGGCAACGGCGCGCTGATGCAGCAGAGATTCTGCAAAGAAAATCCGTGCGCCCTTGCCAACTGAGCATCCTAAGTCAGTGCAACCGAATTCCTCGTCCGGAGAAAAGTTATGCGAACCGTTCTCGCTTTAATCCTTCTCACGATGGCCGCCTTTGCCCAGGATCCTTCCGCGCTCTCCGCCGCTCAGGCTGCATGCGGTCCAAGAAACGTGAACTTCGACGTGAAAGACGACGACTCCCAGCACACCGTCGCGCAGCCCGAAGCGGGCAAGGCGCTAGTTTATGTGGTCCAGGACATCGGGGCCATAAATTGCATCGGAGGCTGTCTCACCACGAAGATCGCTCTGGACGGCGCGTGGATCGGCGCCAATCATCACAATTCCTATCTCTCTTTCGCGGTAGACCCCGGCGAACGCCATCTTTGCGCCAACTGGCAGTCGCACTTCGAGAGAATGTCCCGGGTAGTCGGACTGGCCCACTTCACTGCCGAGGCTGGCAAGGTCTATTTTTTTCGAACCAGGGCGCTGGGCGCTGGGGGGCCGACTTTTTTTGATATCGAGCCGATCGACAGCGACATGGGGAGATTCTTCGTCGCCTCCATCCCGAAGAGCGTCTCGCATCCGAAGAAGTAAAGGCAAGGGTGTCTATTGCGGAGTCGCCGGATTGCTGACTTTCTCCAGATCCGGAGTGGAAATAGCGCCGGTCCCCGCCACAAAGAAGTTGTGGTCGTAAAGATTGCGGTACATGCGTCCTGCGATCTCCGCCGCTTTGGGCCCGAACGTAAGACGTCCGCCCTGCAGGAAGACGACCGTCACAATGCGTCCAATGTCGGTGTTGGCATAAGAGGCGAACCACCCGAAGCGCGTGCCGGCGCGCGAACATGTCCCAGTCTTGCCTAAGATCGATTCTTCGTTAAAGTTCAAGCGCACGCTGCGCGCGGTGCCGTATGCGACTGCTCCGGCCATGCCGTCGGCGAGTTCGGGAATCACGGGCTCGATGTCGAGATGGCGCTTGACGCGAGGCTGGAAGCTGGCGACTGCATCGGGACTGGTCGGATGTTGCAGGTAGTAGAGCGTGCCACCGTTTGAGATCGCCGTCACCAGCGCGCCCAGTTGCAGCGGAGTCATCGAAATGCCCTCGCCAAACGAGCACATCTTGCCGACGCCGCCGAGTTTGGGAGAGATTTCTACTTCCGGATAAGTGCCCAATTCCTCGCCCGGAATGTGATAACCGGCAAGTTCGCCGAGTCCGAACTGGTGCGCATAGTATTGCACCTTTTCGAAACCCAGCTTGCGCCCGACCGCTTCGAAGTAGGCATTGTTCGAGTGCGCCAGCGCCGCCGTGAGATTCATCCGGCTGCGGCCCCCGAGCGCAACTTCAGTTCCCTCGTCGATCACGCCTTCGCTCAGCGCCGCCAGAGCCACGGAAAGCTTGATGGTCGAGCACGGCTGCGCGCCACTCGAAAGCGCGAGCTTCTGGTTGACCATGGCAAGGACTCGTCCGCTGGTCGGCTCGATCGCGACCACGGTGCCGTTCATGTTGCCCAGGGCATCGATCGCGGCTTCTCGAACCACGGGGTCTTCGCCGGCGGTCACGTCGCCTTCGGTAATATCGGATGCGAACGAACTGGTGCTGAAACGCTCGTAATAACGATGGAGGCGCGGGTTGGCGGCATAACGCGTGGCGGCATATCGAGAGCGCGGGGCGCGGCCCCGCGCGAGCGTTCGCATGCGCTTCTTCGCATGTTGATTTTCCGTAACCCCGCGAGCTTTCGAATGCGGCGTGAGCGCGCGCGGGTTGACGCTGGCTGCGATGCCGCTCGCTTCCAGCAACATTGCCAATCCTAAGAAAAATGCGAGACGCAGAAACCAGGCCCTAAACTTCACTTCACCATCCCCGCTGATACTCGGCCAATCTAGTGCTTAGTCCAACTGTCGGCCTAGTTAAATTGGATGCAAGATTCTCGCCAAATCATCAAGCCCAAGGCACATCTCCTGCAACTGTCCGATAGTAGGCGATTTACGCGCTTCGGCGCAACCGCAAAGTTTAAAGTGGTGCATAGCGGAATCTGCGCGATAACTATATGAATAAATTGCATTTAATGTGATTTTGCAGAAGGGACACGCACCTTGGTAACCTGAGGGGCTTGTTACCTTTGAAAAGGCTCGGACTCTGCATCAGTTTGCACATCAGTGCTGGAGCTGAACCAGAAGTTCAGGAGATTCCGATCTGGACGGCGGACACATCGTCACTACTCATACCCGTGACCGCGTGATGAGTCATGCGGTGGAGGGAGGGGCGTCTCGCGAGCCTGCCCGGTTTTGCCGAAGCCCCGAGCGAAGCCGAGGGGGAAGTCGAACGCTCTCGCCGGGCGGGGAAGCCCGGCTCTCCACCAGTAAGCTTGGATCGACAGCCGTCCCGCGGCGCGCGTTTTTCTGATATTTTCGGACGGCGTATCCTAATAAATTCTGCCGAGGTCTGCATCTTGCGAACATCGCTGGTGATTGTCTCTTTCAGCTTGGCTCTATTCGTCCCTCTCTTCGCTCACGCTGCCGGGCAGACACTGGAAGCCCGGCGAGCGGAACTCAACCGTCTGCTCGCCGATGAGTGGGAGTACACACTACGCACCCAGCCTGAACTTGCCACTCAGGTTGGAGACGATCGCTACAACGATCGGCTGAGCGATTTTTCGGACAAGGCGATTGCCGACGATCTCGAGCACAGTCGCCAATCGCTGGCGCGCTTCGAAGCAATCGACGTTACCGGATTTCCGGAGCAGGAAAAACTCAACCACTCCCTGATGCTGCGCAGTTTGCGCGAGGCACTCGACGCTGCGCAATTCAAAGACTGGGAGATGCCCGCGACGCAGTTTGGCGGCATTCACCTCGGATACGCTTCGCTGGCCTTCGATTCCCCCTTCCGCAACGTGAAAGATTACGAAGACTACCTGTCCCGTCTGCGCCAGATCCCGCGCGTGCTCGAGCAGGCGATGGGACACATGCGCGACGGACTGCGCGACCACCGCATGCCGCCGAAGTATCTGCTCGAAAAAGTGTCCAGTCAGGCGCAGCAGATTGCCGACGACCCGCTCGACAAGAGTCCCTTCACCGAGCCGCTGCGCAAGTTCCCCGATTCCATCTCCGAGGCCATTTCCGAGAAAGACCGGAAACAACTGCGCGAAGCCATCGAAGGCGTGGTAAAGAACGAGGTCGCGCCCGCTTATGCGAAGTTCGCCAAATTCGTGCGCGAGGATTACGCGCCTCACGGACGGCTCGACCCCGGCGTGTGGGCCTTGCCCGACGGAGAAGCGCGCTATCGCTTCGCCGTCCGTCACCAGACGACCACCGATTTCACCGCCGACCAGATTCACCAGCTTGGCCTGAAGAGTGTCGCGGAAATTGAAACTCAGATGCTGACCATCGCCAAGGCGCAGGGATTCAGCGATCTGAAATCGTTCAACGAGCACATCCGGCAGGATCCGAAGCTGCACGCCAAGTCGGGCCAGCAACTGCTTGACCTGTACACGCACTATCGCGACCAGATGTACGCGAAGCTGCCGGAACTATTCGGCCGCCTGCCAAAGAACAAGCTGGCCGTGGTGCCGATGGAGTCGTTCCGCAGCGCCGACAGTCCTCCTGCCGATTATTCGATCGGCGCCGGAGACGGCTCGCGCCCGGGACGGATCAACGTCAACGAATATGCGCCGGAGAAGCGTCTGCTGCTCAATGTGGAAGCTATCGCGTATCACGAAGGCGTCCCCGGACACCACCTGCAATTTTCGATCGCGCAGGAACTCACCGGCCTGCCGCCGTTTCGCAAGTACAACCTCGATCTGAATGCCTATACCGAAGGCTGGGCATTCTACTCCGAGCGCCTGGGAAAGGAAGTCGGCTTTTATCAGGATCCCTACAGCGACTACGGCCGCCTGCAGAATGAAATGTGGCGAGCCGTGCGCTGGGTGGTGGATACGGGCGTGCACTCCCAGCACTGGACGCGCCAGCAGATGGTCGATTTCTTCCACGAGCACACCGCCATGGACGATGAGAACATCAATACCGAAGTGGATCGCTACATAGCGTGGCCGGCGCAGGCGCTTTCCTACAAAATGGGCCAGATGAAGATTCTCGAACTACGCGCGCGAGCGCAACAAAAGTTGGGAGCGAAATTCGACCTGCATGCCTTTCACGACGCAGTGCTCGATCAAGGCCCGCTGCCGCTCGATGTTCTGGAAGCGAAAATCAACGAATGGATAGCAGCCCAGTAGAGACGGGGCTTGCCCCGGCTCCCTCCGCGGAAGGAGACGACGCAAGCCTCAAATTGTGTCAATTGCAGGCATTCTCGGCATCTGAGGTTTTCACTTCTGCAATCTGACTTCTGACCTCTGCAATCTCACATCATTTCGCTGCGTTTCCGCAGGAAGGCCGGGACGTCGAGATCCTCCACCTGGTAGCTGGGAGCGGCCGACCGCATCTCATCGAGCGAAATCACCTCGGCACCGTGCGACGCGCTAACCGGCGCCGATTCCTGAAAGGCCACTGGCGTGGGATTTGGCTCGAAGCTCGGTTCGGGCACAAAAACTGGTTCCGGTTCAGCCACCGCTTCGGGCTCATCGAAGTGATCGCGCTGGCGCGAAACCTGACGCGAAACTTCCCGCGAAATTATCACCGGATCGTAGCTCTCGTGGTGCCGCGGACGGCGCATCTCGGCCTCTCGAAAACCGGTCGCGATCACCGTGATCTTGACCGCGTCTTTCATCTTTTCGTCCAGAACCGCGCCGAAGATGATGTTGGCATCTTCGTCAGCGGCGCCCTGGATGATGCTGCAAGCCTGCTGCACTTCGGCCAGCTTCAGAGAATTCGAGCCCGTGATGTTGATGAGAATGCCGCGGGCTCCGTCGATCGCGCCCGCCTCCAGCAGCGGCGAGGCGATGGCCCGCTGCGCGGCTTCCACGGTGCGATGCTCGCCGGACGCGGTGGCCGTGCCCATCACCGCATAGCCCATGCCCGCCATGATGGCCTTCACGTCGGCAAAGTCGCGGTTGATGATGCCCGGAATGGTGATGATGTCGGAGATGCCCTGCACCCCTTGTCGAAGAATATCGTCGGCGATGCGGAAGGACTCGAAGAAGCCCGCGTTCTCGGCGACCGCGAGCAATTTTTCGTTCGGAATCACGATCGTGGTATCGACCGACTCCATGAGCTCGGAAATCCCGCGCTCCGCCTGCTGCATGCGGCGTTTGCCTTCAAAGGCGAAGGGTTTGGTAACCACGGCAACGGTAAGCGCGCCCATTTCGCTGGCCAGCGAGGCGATAATCGGCGCCGCGCCGGTGCCGGTGCCTCCGCCGAGTCCGGCCGTAACGAAGACCATATCCGCGCCTTCCAGGACTTCAATGATTTTGTCCGAATCTTCCAGCGCGGCTTTGCGGCCGATCTCGGGATTGGCGCCGGCGCCCAGTCCGTTGGTCAGCTTCACTCCGAGCTGAATCTTGGTGGCGGCACGCGACATCCGCAGCGCCTGCAAGTCAGTGTTGGCCACAATGAATTCGATGTGTTCCATACCCGAATCAATCATGCGATTGACCGCATTGTTGCCGCCCCCGCCGACACCGATAACCTTGATGCGAGCGTCGTTGCGCGCTTCCTCGTGGAAGCAGATACGGAGTCCGTTGTCTTCATTCATAACTCACCTCGTAAATCAGCTGTCAGTTCTCAGTTCTCAGTCAAGAAATTAAATTGTCATCCTGAGCGAAGCGAAGGACCTGCTTTTTGCCGCGAACTGCAAACCCTCCGAATGCGCCACACAACCGCGAGACTCCGCTTTCTGACGCAAATCGCGACATTCATTCTCAGTTCCTCCCGCCCTACGCGCCCTTCCTCGCGAACAGCGCCTTCATGCGCGAACCAAAGCTGGGCTCCTGCAACCCGCGGGCCAGCCGGGCGCGATGGCCGTAATACGCCATGCCCAACACCGTCGCGAACTCCGGCTCGGCTAAAAACGACGGCATCTTCGCCATCGGCGTTGGCCAGGCGAGACGCGCGGCTTTCCGCAGCACCGATTCCGCCACATCGAGAATCCCGGGAAGGCGCGAGGCTCCACCGCTCAGCACGAATCCCGCGATGCAGTGCTCCAGAACGCCGGCGTGGCGCAGGTTGTCGCGCAGCAACTCGAACAGTTCGTGAGCGCGCGGCCCAAGAATCTCGCCGGTCATGCGCTGCGGCATCATGCGCGAGGGCCGGTCTCCCACCGACGGCACCTCGACTTCGTTGCCCTCGGCGATGAGCGTCGGCACCGCATTGCCAAAATTCTTCTTGAGCGTCTCCGCCGCCGCCAGCCCCGTACACATGCCGACCGAGAGATCGCTCGTAAAGTGGTCGCCGCCGATGGGGATGACGGCTGTGTGCGCGACCGCGCCCTGCTGAAAAACGATCAGATCGCACGACCCGGCGCCGAGATCGACCAGGCAGACGCCAAGTTCGCGCTCGTCGGATCGCAACACGGAGTCCGCGCAAGCGAGCGGCTCAAAGATGGTGTCGTCCACGTGGACACCAGCCTTGTTCACCGCGGTCACCAGATTCTGCGTGGCGCTCGAAGAAGCCGTCACAATGTGCACGCGCACTTCGAGGCGCGTTGCCATCATGCCCGTGGGATCCTGCACGCCCGGCTGATCGTCGAGAATGAACTCCTGCGGCAACAGATGCAGAATTTCGCGATCGCCGGGCAAGGGCACGGTGCGCGCCTTGTCCACGGCCTGGCGGATTTCCTCACGCCCGATCTCCCGTGACCGCGCCCCAAAAGTAATTCCGCCATGGCTGTTCATCCCGCGGATGTGCGCGCCCGCAATGCCCACCAGCGCGTGCTCGATCGGAATGCCGGCCACGTCTTCCGCATGCTCCACCGCTTTTTGAATGCTGCTGACGGCTTTGTCGAGTTCGGTGATCACACCCTTGCGCAGGCCTCGCGATTCGCTGATGCCGTGGCCGCGATAACGCAATCCATTCTCGCTCAGTTCGGCCACCAGCACGGAAGTCTTGGCGCTCCCTACGTCAATGGCGGTAATGAAATTGGGCTCGTGGCTCGGCATGATGATATTCGCTAGTTTTGCGGAGTCTCCTTGGGAATAGCAGCACTCGGTTTCTTTTGTCCCGTGGCAACGGCGGGCGTTAGGGGCGCAGCCGGACGCGACGCCGCGGTGTTTTTCGCGACCGCGGCCGTCGCCGCCTTTCCCTTCGGCTTCTGCGCGGCTTGCTTCACTGGCGCTTGTTTAACTGGAGCTTGTTTAACCGGAGCAGGATGCACTGCCGCATGATGAACCGCGGCTTTCGCCCCGGCTTTGGCCTTAGGCTTCGCGTCCTTCTTCGCCGGAACCGGAGGCGCCGGATGCGTTACATATTTTTCGTAGTTCACGATCGCCGCAGGTTTCACTCCCGCTGCCATCGCCGCTTTGGCTGCCGCTGGCGTCAAGGCCGGCTGCCGGGCCATCCCGTTCAGATCCGGATTCACGATGATCTGGCCGTCGTAGCGCAAGTCCACCGATTCCAGCTTGTCGAACTGCTGCCGCCACTGCCGCACATGGGTCACGTAGGTTTTGTAGCGTTGCAGGTAATTCCCGGAACCGAGATGCACCAGCACTTCGCCGTTGGCGTCGGCGGCCAGCACTTTCACGTCTTCGGGGTCGCTGAGGTCCACTTCACTCAGTTCCTGCGAATAACGCGCGCCGCCCGAATCTAGCTCCCGAACCAGCGCGTTGTAATTCTTCATCCGCGCCGCGCGAGTGGAGATCGGCTCGCCCGCGTTCATGCCCGCAATCACCGCAAATGAATACTTGTGCTTGCCGCCCGGAGCGAGTTCCATCAGCGTGCCCCCGGCGTCGATCAACGAAATGTGCGAGCCGATGCGGGCAAAGGCGACCGGCGTGCGTTCATGAATCTCGATGCGCAGCCGGTTCGGCACAAAGCGCATCACGCTCGCCGATTCCACCCACGGAATCTGCTCCAGTTGCTGTTTGCGCTGCGCCAGCGGGACGAAAAAAATGTTGCGGCCTATATCTCCGCCCATCACTTCCATGATCTGCGCGTGCGCCACGTGCGCGGCGCCGGCGACTTCGATCTGATCGCTGGAATCGATGCGGAAACGCCACGAGTGCTTTCCGTAACGGTAGAGGCTCGCGCCGGCAGCTCCCAGAATGGCAAAAACGACGAGCGCCAGGGCGACCCACTTCAGCTGGTTGGCAGTCTTCTTGGGAAGTGATCCGCGCCGGACCGAGACTCGCTTCTGCCCGCGCAGAAATGGGGATTCCTGCTCCGCTTCCAGATCGACGAGCCGTGCGTCGTCGAAGGGCTCACGCTCGGGAGCCTCGTGGTGAGAAACGCCGGGAAGCGGATACAACTCTTCCTGGACCGCGGGGTAACTTGATTTCCGCGCCACTCTTTCGAGTCAGTTGTCGACAGAAAACCGCTGAGCAAAATTACTATAACTGGTTTTCGCGAATTGAGACAGTGCCAAGTTGGTTCAGACGCCACCGTAAGCATGCTCACGTAGGGACGGCCGCCCTCGGCCGTCCAGCCGAGCGCAGCTCGGCAGCTGCCGGCGATCACGGCAACTTTGGAGTCGCTGCAGTCCCCAGCTTCTCCAGAATCAGCGCTCCCAGCTGCGAGACGCTCCCCGCACCCAGCGTCAGCACCATGTCTCCCGGCTGAGCAAGCGCGGCAACCGAAGCAACAGCGTCCGAAAAAGAAGGAGCGTACGCGACGCTCCGTTTCCCTGCCTCGGCAATGCGGCTCGCAAGCGCTTCCGCCGTGATGCCTGCGATGGGCTTCTCGCTGGCCGGATAAATGTCGAGCAAGCAAAGCGTGTCGGCAACGTCAAACGCGGTCGTAAACTCATCCATCAGATCGCGAGTGCGCGTGAAGCGGTGCGGCTGAAAAATCACATGCACCCGCCGAAATCCACACTGCCGAGCGGCAGCCAGCGTCGCCCGGATTTCCGTCGGATGATGACCGTAATCGTCAATCACGCTGACGCCAGCGGCCTTGCCCTTGAGCTGGAAACGGCGGTCCACACCGCGAAAACCGTCAAGCGCGGAACGGATCTGCTCCGCCGGAATGTCGAGCGCGGTGCCCACCGCAATGGCCGCAGTAGCATTCAGCACGTTGTGCGTGCCCGGCACATGCAGCGTGAACTCTCCAAGATCCTTCTCTTTGTAAGTAACCTGAAAACGGACGAGCGGGCTGTGCTCTCCGGCAGCCACCGCCGATCGCACTTGCGATGCCTCCATGTGAATCAGGAAATCCGACCCCCGGCTGGTTCCGTACGTCGTCACGCGGCGATGGACGCGCGGCAGCAAGCGCCGCAGCACCGCGTCGTCATTGCAGCCGACCACCATGCCGTAAAACGGAACACGCTCCATAAATTCGAGAAACGTCCGGTGAACGTCGCGCATGTCGCGATAGCAGTCCATGTGCTCGCGGTCGATGTTCGTGACCACCGACAGAATCGGCGAAAGCTTCAGAAACGACCGGTCGCTTTCGTCCGCTTCGGCAACCAGGTACTGCGACTTGCCGAGACGCGCGTTCGAGCCCATCGCGTCCACGCGCCCTCCGACCACGACCGTGGGATCGAGGCCCCCAGCGGCCAGCACGGCCGCAACCATCGAAGTCGTGGTGGTCTTCCCATGCATGCCGGCAATCGCGATGCCGTACTTCAGCCGCATCAGTTCAGCCAGCATCTCGGCGCGCTGAATCACCGGGACATGCAACCGGCGCGCTTCGGCAACTTCCGGGTTATCGACCGGGATCGCGGAACTGGTAACGACAACATCCGCGCCAACGATATTGGCGGCAGCGTGTCCCTCAAAAGCGGTCGCGCCCAAAGCGGCAAGCCGCTGCGTAACTGCCGAATGTCTAAGGTCGGACCCGGAAATCTGATAACCAAGGTTCAGCAACACCTCGGCAATCCCGCTCATGCCGATGCCACCGATGCCCACGAAATGAATGCGCTGAATCTTGGCGAACATGAAACTTAATCCCCGAATAAAACGCTGCGGGATGAACGCTGATGATAGACCATTCACCGCCGAGACGCCGAGGCCGCGGAGAAAACTCGATCATGATGGCTTCGTATCAGGGCATCGCTTCAGCGATGCCGAAAGTATTGCGAAATCAGATGCCCCTTTAGGGGCTGGGCGTTCTCCGCGCCAGCAAGGTTCTACTCACCGCCAGCCAGCCGCACCACCATCTCCGCAATCTCCTCAACCGCCTTAGGGTGCGCCAGCGATTTCGCCGCCGCGGACATGCTCCGCAGCCGCCCCGCATCGCCAATCAGGGCGGCAATGGTGTCGACCAGGTAGGCCGCGCCCAGATTACTTTCTTCGACCACAACCGCCGCCCCCGCTCGTTCCAAAGCCCGTGCGTTCACGTTCTGATGGTCATCGGCAGCGGCCAGGAACGGCACAAAAATCGCCGGCTTCCCCGCCGCGGTGATCTCGCCAACCGTGCTCGCGCCCGAG
>JGI26339J46600_10000092_pt1 | contig 30073 bp, 13 predicted proteins | sample BogFormECP12_OM1_FD_46600 | JGI IMG/M metagenome (IMG submission 46600) | reverse complement strand
CGTTTCTCTCCCACTCTAAATCCTGTTCCAAAAATGCTGTCCTCAATGGGGGTCACTTCAACCGAGCATTACTGGGTCACTCTTGGCGAGCGCCGAAGGGTACTCCCCAAAAACTGTTAAGTACCCCCCTTGGGCTCGCCGTGACAGTGCGCGTTGTAGCAGCGAAGTCAAGTGTCGCACGGTGATTATGGTTTTGCCCCAGGGGCAGCCTGAACCGGGATCTTTAAGCGGGTCGGCGGGGCCGGCGGCGGATCAGCGACCAGGGTGATCACTAGGCTACTTGTGTGCAGCCACCAGCCGTGAAAGATTTGACCGTTGAGGTAACGAACCCGCAGCGGAAACCAGCCATCGGGCCCGCATGACGGCGGAGAGGTAAGAGCCGAGCCTTCTATACGCCCAGCTCCGCCTTCCCTCCGGCTCTCCAGCCCACCGACGGGGCTCACGACCACACTCCGCGTGTCGAGTCGAAGCCCCACGCGCAGCGCTTTGAGCGCGCTCTCCTTGCCGCTCCAAAGCAGAGCCAGAAGTCGGGGCCGGTCCGCCGCGAGCGCCTGCGCCACCAGCGCTTGCTCTTCGGCGGTGAAATAATCGGTGACAAAATCGTCGCTGTGCGGCTCGATCGCTTCCAGATCACAACCCAGCGCGCCGCCGGCCGTCATGACGGCACAAATCGCTGTGCCGGCCCGGTGGCTGAGCGAGATCGCAATGGCGGCCAGTTGGTCCGCGAGAAAGACCTCGGGCGCGCCGGACCGCGCCGGGCGGATCTCGATGCCACTAAGCGCCTGGGGGTCCCCGGACATGTTCCAGTAAGCGGCTAGGGCCCGCTTAGCTGTCCAGCGGCCCAGCCGCCAGTCGGCACGACGCTTCGAAAAGCGCAGGCCATCCAGTTGGACCACCTCGCTCTCGCTGAGCCAATCGTTCTCCGCCGACACATCCGCTTCGGTCTGTTCCAGCCAATAAACGTCCATCATCGAAACTCGAAACTCGCGAAGATGGGGCACTCAATTCGAAACTCGAGACAACTCGAGACCTTGAAACTCGTGAAAATATTCTTCTTTACCCTCCCCCCTGTCGCCTTATAGCTCACAGAGGATGAGCGCGCAACCACCTGTTTGGCATGAGCGCTGCGATGAGGAAATCACTCCTCTCGCAATTCCTTCCATGGCCGCTCTCGACGAATGAGCCCTTCTCGAACCCTAAATCAGCAATAGGGTGTATTTCGCGCGTTATCATACTAATGAAACTAAACGACATCGCGGCTTCCGTTGAATTTGCCCATCTTCGACTCTGGCAAACCTGACGGGTTGGCGATCCTGAATCTGTGATCGGATTCCGCACCCGTTCCCCAATTCGTGCTGGAGAGAAGTGCGCCGTCGATACAAACTTCCCCAAAAGCAGGGTCAAAACCGCCGTAACCATCTGATTTAACGGCGAATATCCTGCGTGGGTTTGTTCCTCCCGATTTTCGCATAAGCTAATGATACAACTTGCTTTAGCTGTCCTGGCTTTGTTTGGGTTTGTTGGCCTTCCCAAACCGTGCTCGGACGAATCGGCAATACAGAACGTCAAAATTGGTCGCAACTTGCCTAAAAACGAGCCTAGAATCCCTGTAACCGACTGATTCGAAAACCAGTTCATCGCCGTGGCTTTGTTTCTCCCGATTCGATGCTAACATAATGATGACAAGATCCCTAAAGCCCCTGGCTTCGGGTGGCTTCGTCTGCTTCAAGATGGCCCCCCTCGGCCCGATTCCGGTTCCAATCGCAATCTTCCAATCTCCAATCTCTGTTTCCCGTTCTCCGTGATCTTGAATCTCAAACGTCCCGAGTCAATCTTGAATCTCGAATATGTCCCGAGTGTTCCGAGTTAATCTTGAATCTTGAATCCTGAATCTCGAATTCTCCAAATCTTCGACCCACCGTCGCGAGTCCCGGACCAGCGCCCGCCACCCTTTACCCTGTCCCCTAACAGACGGATACCTTCGTGTTCAACCAGGAGATATAATATGACATCCTCGATACTGTTGTCAAGGGTTTTTCGGGGCTACGGGCTGGTCGCTGCCAATAGGCTCGACGAGGTTCGGCCGCGCATCTTAGGAAAAACCCCGGATGCCCGCTCGCTTGGCGGCCTTTTGCAAATCGCCGTCGAGCGTAGCCAGCGGCGCGTTGTTGCCGGATTGCCTGCTCAAGATAGGCAGCATCGTATGCCGAAAGGGTATAAGCACGCGCCAGCGGCAGAACGTCGCGGACGCTCTCGCTCACCGCTTGATCGCCCTGAAGGAGGAATGTAGAGTCCCTCGAGTAAAGCAACGAAGCGCAGGATTTCCGGCTGCTTCAACCGCTTGCGGCGCTCACCTACCAGCAGAGCGTTGGCAATTTCCAGGCCCCATACAGCCGGAACGACGACGGCCTGTCCCCTTAGGGCGACGAGGACCCTGTCCGCATATTGGCTGGCTTCGTCCGGGAAGCACCAGGCAAGTGCCACGGACCCGTCAACAACAACGCCGCTCACAACCGCCGCCCCTGATTGATCATTTCGCGAACGCTCATGGTGTCGGGCCTGACCCGCTTGCGCAACGCTCGCATGCCCTCGACAATCTCCTCGTGCGCCAGCTTGGGACTCACCTCTCCAGCCGGCGCCAGCACCGCTGCCGGAACGCCGTGTCTGGTAATCGTGATCCTTTTGCCTCTGGCCACCCGATCGAGCAGAGCCGACAGGTGAGTTTTCGCTTCAAATGCGCCGATCATCTCCATAGATCGATCACCATCCAACTGGTTTCAACTGGTTTGATACTAACCTCAAACTGCCTTTTCACCAAGTTTGCACAGGGCGGGGCAAGCAGCCAAAATGGGAGCCGGCTGAATGTGGTGCGCACGAGGGCCAAGTGTTTTCAGTTGAAGAGATCTACACGGGCTACCCAGCACGATACTGGCCGGTCGACAGTCCGAATGCGCTGTCGATTCCCTTCGGACCTGGTTGCCACCACACGATTCGCCGAGTGAGATGAACGTGCCTAACACGCGCGTGAAGCCGACGCGCCGGTCGTTGGGAAGTGAGCGCGCGCGTAAATAGCAAGCGTACCGCGGGGCTCTCTTTCTAGCCCTGCGGTACTTCAATGTCCTTTCATCCTTGAAACTGAGATTCCCCGTTCGATTCGGTGCGCGCGCCCGGCAACGACTCCGTCAAAAGACGGAAGAGCCGCAGGGCCAGGGAGCGGGCCCGGCGCTACTTGCTTCAGTCAGTTCCAGCCATAGCACGTGCGTCGTGTCGGCCTATCCCAGGAACTCCCGCCGCGGCGACCGCTACGAGGTGGCTGCGAGCATCGCCATTTTGCTTACGGGGCTGCTCGGGCCTCAGCTCCTCCTTCGCCATGCCGCGTTCGACCGCATGGATGAGATAAGGGCGAAGGTTGGCGGGCGGGAGGATATGATGTAGCGCGCCCACCTCGAGGGCTCGTTGCACGCTATGGACGTGGTCAAACTCGTCGGCCACCTCTCCCAGCTTCTCGGAGTGCACCACTTTGAAGAGTTCGTTCCGCTCGGACCGCAATTTGCCCTTTAACTTGCTGTCGGCGGTCCCGGCTATCGCCTGGTCCAGAGCCTGAATGCGCGCGTCCTTACGCGCCCTGGTTTCCACTTCACGGGCGAAAACGACGGCCGCCGCCGGAGCGCCGCCAATGACGGAGGCGTACGATCCCTCCAGGGCCGCCACCTCGAGATTTTCGTTCAGGACCCGCGAGAAAACGACATAAGCGCCCCCGTGATAACGGGAGATCACGCAGAAGACGATGGGGCCTTTGAAGTTCACCACCGCCCTCCCGATCTCGGCGCCGTACTCAAGCTGCAACTTGCGCAGCGACTCGGGCGAGCCGTCAAACCCCGACAGGTTGGCCAAAACCACTACCGGCCGGTTGTTGCTCGCCGCGTTGACGGCGCGAGCGACCTTCTTCGAGGAAAGCGGAAAGAGCGTCCCGGCGGTCCATTGATCCGGACCGTCGGCGGGGACAAATCCCAGCCGAGGCACCGGCCGGGACTCGATGCCGATCAGGCAAACGGGATAGCCACCGAGATGGGCATCCCAGACCACCGCCGTCTCCGCAGCCCGCATGCCGGCCCATCGTTCCAGCGGGCGTTGGTCCTGGTCAACCACCGCCATCATCACCTGACGGATATCGAAGGATTTCTTCCGCCCGGCATTCTTCTCGTCCGAGAAGATCTCACCCACCCACGCGAATCCGTCCTCGCCGCCGTTGTTGTGGGGATAAAGCCGCACATCCCGGTCCACAGGGTCGGCGGTCGCGGCCTTGCGGGGAAATCGCTCACCCGGCGCGACGTAGGTGTGCTCATAGTGGCGCAACAGGATTTGGCAAGCTCCATCGAGGTCACGGGCCCAGTACTGCGCCTGGCCGTTAAGACCCATGATGCGATCGTAGCCGCCGATCCCTTGATTGTCCTCCGCCGAGACACCGCCCGAGTAGTCCAGGGCCTGCTTGCCGGTGAGCACCATCGCCGCATTCGGCGTCATCACCAGAATGCCCCGGGTGTGCATGAGCATGGTGGCCTCGGCGTTCCAGTACGGCTGCGCCCCGACGTTGATCCCGTTGATCACCAGATTCACTTCGCCGCCCGCCTGGGTGAACTCCACCAGGCTCCGAAGGACGCGGCCGATCCAATCCATGTTCTCCACCCCGCTGTCCATGGAGATCTTCGCGCCGGCCGAGATGGCAAACCATTCCAACGGCACGCCCTTCACTTCGGCCAGATTCAGGGCCGCGATGATACGCCGGCATTCCGGTTCGGCGATAGCGCCGAGGTCCTTGCTCGGATCACCCAGCACCATGACCCGCGTCATGCCTTCGGGATATTTGGCGGTGAAGTTGCGGATGATGCCCACGATGATGTTGGCTTTGTTTTGGCCGTAGGGACGATCTACGGGAACCAGTTGGCCGTCTGAATCAAGATCGTGCTCGATGAAATCGCCAGGGGGGAAATCGGCCCGCGTATCTTGGGGAGCGGGGGTGAGCATGTTGATGATTTCATACGGGTAGATGAGTCCGCGCTGGCGCATCCGGACGACTTTCTGGTCGTACTCCGCCAGCGGTTTGAGTGGTTGCAGCCGGGTGGCGGGCCGGTAAGTGACGAGAAAACCGTGGCCGCCCGGGCTCGAGATGCGCACCAGCATGTCACGCGGTTCGCCGGTCTCGGGATTGGGAATGCGGGCACGCACCACCACCTGTTCCAACCCCAGGCCCTCGGTCTTGGGGGCCAGCTTGTGCACAATAGCGTGCAATTCATCCGGCTTCAGGTAGAGCGGCGGCCACACGTAGAGGAGTATCCGGTTCCAGCAGAGGCGCTCGTGGGGAGCCCGCCGCGACTGAAAGCGCCGGATGCCCGCCAGTGCTTCCGCCAGCATGCGCTCCAGATGCGGCAGTTCGACGATGCGGCCAGCGTCATCTCTCACCGGCGTGAGATCGCGTACTTCCGCACACGCGAACAGCCGCTCATCCTTCGGGTTATCGCGGGCGATGCCATGAAAGAGGTAGACGTCTTCCACCGATGGCAGCCGCTCGATTCGAAAATTGTTCAGCCGCCAGAGGTTCAGACGTTTGGCCATCATCGGGTGGAGTCCGCGGTAGAGCTTTTCTTCTTCATACGCATTCTCGCCGGGGCGATACGTGAAGTGCTGCATGCCGCCAATGCCCTGACCGCGACCGGGGCCGGCGACTGCTACTAAAATGCGCCGGATGGAACGAGGAAAACCGACTTGGTTCAGCATCGAGTTAACTTCCTGCTGCATGGCCTCCGGATTGCCCGACGCGCCGGAATGCCACAGGTAAAAATCGATGACGATATCATGGTCCGCCGGTACTGCCGTGATCAGGGGAACCATGGTCTCCACCGCCTGCGAGAGCCGGGGGTACTCGGCGTGGGTGGTGAACACATGGACGAGCTTCCCCTTTTCGTTGTATTCCGCCGATATAGAGCATTGCCCATCCACCGCCTGGCTACGCAAATCCATGAGCGGTCGCATGCGATAGTACCGGCGCGTGAGGACTTCCAACATCAATTGGCGTAAGGCGACGTCAGCGGTCCCGAACCGGCCGGAGAACAGGCCCACCAACGGCTGCGGGCATTCGATCAGCGCGTTGAGTCTCTCGTCGCGGTCCGCGGCCAGCGGATCGGCGGTCAGGGAGTCCAGGTGCTGTTCCACCTGCCCGTACGCTTGCTTCCGGGCCCGCTCAAACAGCGGTTGATCGAAGTAGCGGTATCGCACTTCCCCGGCCAAGTCGCTGACGCCGGGAAAGAGCCCCCGGGTCATGGAAACCATCCGGTCGAGGAGCGCCCGAAAACCACCGTCGGCGCTTGGTGTTAGAGCTTCGACGTGCTCAAGACGCTGCTCGAGCACGGCTAGAATAGGCGCGATTTGCTTTTCCATGCGCTGGTGCGATTTATAGATCCAGAGCAAAGTCTCTTCCAGTTCGGGCGAGCGATCGAGCGTTCGCACGCCATAATGAGCCAGCACTCGCCCCAGGGCTTCGACGAAGGCAGGCGGGAGTCCCTCGCCGCGTGTCTCGATGGTGCGCAAGTAGGAAAACAGATAAGCCTCGGCGGTAGGTGCTTCACCACTGGTGGGACCGTTTACCTCAGGCTGGCGGTGGAACAAAGAGCATATGTCCACGAAGATGTTGAGGATCTCCTCTTCCACCCGCCTTGCTTCGTCGCTACCCGCGGGCACTTCACGATGCTGACTCCATTCGGCGATGAGCCGGGCGGAGTGCGACGGGTCCACATCAAAGCCCAGCATGAGCTGCCGGAGTTCTTCCAGGTTCTGGCGACAACGAGAGGGCACGGCCTCGCCGTCCTTGTCCGTGGCGAGTGACGCACCAAAAACCACCCGCTCGGCCGACGCGGCCGCATCATCGCCGGCGGCGGGTTCGATTTGCACGAGAGGGGCTCCGGTGTTGACCTGCACGTTCGGTATCGTCAGCACGTGCCGGACTTTTCCCGAAAACGGAGCAACCACCTGCATCTCCATTTTCATGGCCTCGAGCACCGCCAAGCGATCCCCGACCGAGACTATGTCGCCAGCCTTCACGGCAATGGAGACGACCACCGCCGGCGCCGGCGCGTGCACCACGCCCCCATCATCCCGATCGATCCCGTGCGAGACGCCGTTGACCTCGATCCGGTAATTCAGTCCTTGGACGATGGAGACGATGTGGAAGCGCCGCCCGCCGCCGGTGAGCCAGTACTCAAACGGACCCAGGCGGTCGAGGTGGACATCGAGACGCGATCCATCCGCCTCCACCCGGTACTGCCGGGGCCCGAGGCGATAAACCTTGAGCGAGTAGGAATGGCCTCGATAGCGTAGTTCCACCGTCCGACCTACTTCACTCCGGACGTGTGGCCGCCCGCGCACGGCCGACGCGTAGAACTGCGCCTGCTCCACGGCCAACTCGGCATCGTAGGCTTCGATTGCCGCCTGCACCAGCGCCACATCGGCGTGATACCGCGAAAGGTGGCTGCCGTCCATCGCCAAGCGATCCAGCCATCCGACATCTACTTCCCCTCGCTCGACTTCGCTGCGGCTCAGCAATTCCAGAAGAAATGCTTTGTTAGTGGCTCCTCCCTTGATGACGACCACGCTCTCGCGCAGGGCCCTCCGGAGCCGGGAGAGCGCCTCTTTCCGGTTCTGGCCATAAGCGATGATCTTGGCGATCATGGAATCGAACTCGGGTGGAACGACGTCCCCTAGCGCCACACCGGTGTCAATACGCACGCCTGGCCCCGTCGGGGTCTTGAATCGCTCAATGACGCCTGGGGCGGCAGCAAAGCCGTTGTCAGGGTCTTCGGCATTCAGCCGCACCTCGATGGCGTGACCGGCTGTGCGCGGCGGCTCTGCTTCCAGACGGCCGCCACGAGCGATGTGAATTTGAAGTTTGACCAGATCGAGCCCGGTCGTGCATTCCGTCACCGGATGCTCGACCTGCAGCCGGGTGTTCATCTCCATGAAGGTGAAGCGACCGTCGGCGGGTTGATACAAAAATTCCACGGTGCCGGCGTTGCGATAGCGCGCCGCCTGGCTCAGGCGCACCGCTGCCTCGCGCAGCGCCTGATCTTGTTCTGGAGAGAGCGCGGGCGAGGGCGCCTCTTCGAGAATCTTCTGGTAACGGCGCTGGATCGTGCAGTCGCGCACACCGGCGGCCCACGTCGTCCCGTAGTAATCGGCGAGGATCTGGACCTCGATGTGGCGCCCACCTCCCACCACTTGCTCCATGAAAACGGTTGGGTCCCCGAAGGCCTTGAACGCCTCAGCACGGGCGCTCTCAAATGCTTCAGAGAGTTGGCTCGGTGAATGCACGCGACGGATTCCGCGACCGCCGCCTCCGGCCGTAGCCTTGATCAGGAAGGGATAGCCCAGGCGCTCGGCCTGGCGCCGGGCGTCAGCGAGCGTCTCCACCGGCCCACCGCTCCAGGGCGCGACCGGTACCTGCGCCTGTTCGGCCAGGAGTTTCGAGGAGATCTTGTCGCCCAACCGCCGCATCACATCGCCATCCGGGCCGATGAAAACGATACCTTTATCTTGGCAAAGGTCGGCGAAGGCGGCGTGTTCGGCGACGAAACCCCATCCCGGCCAAACCGCGTCTGCGCCCGCGGCCAGCAACGCCCGTTCCAGCCGGCCATAGTCGACGTAGCTGCTCTTAAGCTGCTGGGTCTTCGGGTCAATGAGTTGAGCGGTACCGAGAAGCACCGCCTCGTCCGCCTCGCGCACGAACCGAGCATGCCGGTCAGGCTCGGTGAAGAGCGCGATCGTGCACAACGATGTGCCGTTCTCTTGATTGAACTCGCGCGCCGCATGAATGAAGCGCATAGCGGGTTCACCGCGATTCACGATAGCCACGCGTTGAAATTCGTGCTGCATAGGTGCCTCTCGGAAATCCGCCCAAACAAGGAAAGGAGGTCACAAGCCAGGGTTACGCAAGCCAAGTCAAGCGCCGACCTCCAGCTTTATTGGTTCATCGACATCGGTCGCCGCGGTCTGCAGCGCTTTCAGCGCCTCGGCATCGATGCTGTTGGGGAGGGCCACGGTCCGGTAGCCACTCAGACGTACGTGCAGATGTCCAGCCGAATCAATAACTTGAACGTCGAAGCTCCCCTGATCGGCGTCAGGAGTGACCACGGCGTACAACCGGCCCTCGACGGCATCCAGCGCACGCCGCGACGACACCCGATGAACGTGTAGCGGTAGACCCATCCGGCTCTGTAAACCCATCTCCCAGAGGCCAGCGGTTTGGAAGCAAAGCTCGATCAGCCGCGGCGCCATGAGCGTCGTCAGTTCTGGCGGGTGGTGATTGCTGGGCAAGCCTTCGGTCATCTGGCCGATGATCCGGTCCTCGTCCCGCCACGCCTGTCCCACAACTTGGTAGGCCGGTCCGTGGAAGTAAAGGCGATAAATGTCGGCGGCTTCGACGGCGGCTCCGTTCGGTCCGGCCGGTACCGACGCCGTCGCCGTCATCGTCGGGGGCTGCTGTTTCGTCAGCCGCACCCGGCCGGTGAAGTGCGTAGTTACTTGCGGCTCGGCCTGATTCGGAAGTTGCCGGCTGCCGGTCAACCGGCAATCGGCAACCAAGCCATCACCTTGCGGATGAACCACCGCCTGGATTGTCACCGTGCGCGGTTCACTTCGGTAGAACTTGAACGGCGCCAGGAAGTTCACGTCTTCGACAGCCTCGACGTGCCAGCCGGGAAGCATCGAGAGGGCGGCTTCCGCAAAGGCCTCGATGCCCATGACGCCCGGCAACACCGGCGTGCCGTCGATTTGGTGATCGTGCAAGAACGGTTGAACGGTTGGGTCAAGGGTGGTTTCGATGGTGAGGCCGTGGTTAAGGCCCATGCCTGAGACCTTGCCGATCATCGGCCCTTGCGCCGGCAAGCGTCCCTGGTGAGAGGCCTCTGCCGCGGTTGTATCCAGCCCACCGGTGTGGTCCCATTCATTCAGAAGAACACCGAGACGCTGGGCGATGACAATTTCACCGCGCGTTGCGCCGGCGGTCAATTCGCGGCGGATCAAAGGAATGCCCGCTTCGGGCGGTAGCATATCGATGCCCGCCATTTCCATCATCTTGGGGATGGACCCGCGGGTGGCCATACCGATGCCGCCCCACGCCGTCCAGTCGATCACGATGCCGCGTGTTGCCGGCCGGGTGGTGCGGAAGCTCGACGTAATCTTACACAACAGGTCGTTGGCGGCACTGTAGTCCGTCTGTCCTCCGTTGCCAAAACGGCCGGCGATTGAGCTGAACGCCACCGTAGCCCCAAGGGGCATATCGCTGATGGCATGCAGTAGGTTGAACCAGCCATCGCTTTTGACGTCGAACACCAGGTCGAACTCACGCGGGTCCTTATCGGGCAGGAAGTGGCTGCGCTCGATACCGGCGGCGTGCAGCAGCACGTCGATGCGGCCGCTCCTCTGGCGCACCTGGTTGATGATTGCGGCCACGCTGTCCGCATCCGTGAGGTTGACGCTGAAGTAGTGCGGTGTGCCACCGGCTGCCCGCACCGCATCGATGGCGCTCCGGGCGGCGTGCGCTCGCTCCAGCGCCGCCAATTCCTTTTCCACCAGTGCCGGCGTGGCTCGCTCGCCGCGTGCCTGGATTCGTGCAAACAGATCCCGCTTGAGGCCATCTTTGTCGCTCACGAAGCGCTGGAGATCAGTATTGTCCGGATCGGGCTCCGGCACTAAATCGAGCAGGTAGAACGTCCCGCCGGAAGCGACCGCCAGGTCGGCGGTGATAGCCGAGACGATACTTCCCGCCGCGCCGGTCACAAGAAAGACCGTGTCCTTGTCCAGCGCCAGACCGGGCTGGCCATCGGCCGCGGGCTGTTCCTCGAGGCCCACGGTCCAGCGTTGCCCTCCTTTGTAGCCGATCTCTACCGCGCCCGGGTCGCGCAGCGTCTCCTCGATGAGCATCTCGGCGAGCTCCGACGCCTCGCGGTCCGGTTCGAAATCGACCGCTTTGACCAGGGCGTCCATCCTCTCCCGCTTATACGTTTTGGTGAAGCCCGCCACCGCTCCGCCCAGCGGTGCCACCGCTCCGACCTCATCGTAACCGTGCTGCCCACCCAGCCTCGTTGCTGACACGAGGAACGTACCTGGAGGCGCGATCTGGTCGTACAGAGTCCGCATCGTGGTATAAAGCGACTTGACGCGCACCCTGATGGCCTCATGCCAGGTCGCCAAGTCCATCTCGCTGAGGTTCCCCTCGTTGTCCAGCGCGGGCAGCCAGTAGACTCCGTGCACCGGACCGGCGGCCAGCCAGTCCTTGAGACAAGCGGCCAGCGTGTCCGCATCCGGCGCGCCCTCGATTCTGAGAACTTCTACACCCATTGCCTGGAGTTGCTGCGCCAGCGCTTCTGCCACTCCGCCTTTGTCCGGCACTATCACTACGCGGCGTCCCGGGCCTAGCGTCACGCCCGTTGGTTTGCACAAAGTGAGCGGCGGGCGCAAGTTAGGCACCGGTACCCGGCGCGGAATACGGTTTGCGGCATCGAGGGAGGCGAGGATTGGGGGCGCAGGAGTTGCCGGCAACTTAGCCGAAGGCGCCGATGCCGCTAGTCCTTCCCGCGCCATTCCACGTTCTCCCGCCGCTGGAGAGTTCAGAACGGGCATCGTCGCCAAACCCGGCCGCCTGTCGTGCGCGAACTTGATCACATGGGCCAGGGTGGGGAATTCTCGCAGCTTGAGATTTTCATCGCGCGGAATGTTGTAGGCCGCTCGCACCGACGCGAACATCTCCGCCTGTTTCACGGTGTCGATGCCGAGGTCCGCTTCGAGGTCCAGATCCAAGTCCAACATGTCTTTGGGATAGCCGGTCTTTTCGGCCACAATCTCCAGCACCTTCTCCTTAATGGGATCGTCAGTCGCTGCTTGCGCCGGGGCCGCGGTCGGCTCGGGGTAGGAGAGCCCCGCTGTCGCTGGCGAGGACTGCCTCCCGCCGGCCAAGTCAGGGCGCTTCTCATAGACGAACCGGATTACGTGGGCCAAGGTGGGGTAATCGCGCAGCTTGCGGTTCTCGTCGCGCGGAATATTATAGATCTCGCGGATGGCCGCGAACATTTCCGCCTGTTTCACGGTGTCCACGCCAAGATCCGCTTCAAGATCCAGGTCCAGGTCCAGCATGTCTCTCGGATAGCCGGTCTTCTCCACCATCAAGGTCAGAATGCGTTCCTTCACGGGATCGCCGGCGCCCTCTTCCGCAGACGTCACCGCGGGAACCGGCGTGATGGGCTCAGTTCTTTCCTTCGTCTCTTTAGCTGCCGAGGCGGACGTCGGCGCGGTTAGCTCGCCGGCGGTTCGCGGGGGCGGAGCCAGGCTGGCCAGGTCGGGGCGCCTGTCATACACGAACCGGATGACGTGCGCCAATGTGGGATAATCGCGCAGCTTGCGGTTCTCGTCGCGCGGAATATTATAGATCTCGCGGACGGCCGCGAACATTTCCGCCTGTTTCACGGTGTCCACGCCAAGATCCGCTTCGAGATCCAGGTCCAAGGCCAGCATGTCTCTCGGATAGCCGGTCTTCTCCACCATTAAAGTCAGAATGCGTTCTTTTACGGGATCGCCGGCGTCCTTGGCAGATATTACTGACGGTACGGGCGCGGGCGGGGTGGGCTCGCCCGTTGTAGGAGAGGACGCAGCCACGCGAGCCGAGCTGACCAAGTCGGGGCGCTTGTCATACACGAAGCGGATCACGTGCGCCAGCGTGGGGAAATCGCGCAACTTGCGGTTCTCGTCACGCGCTATGCCGTAAGCTTCGCGGACGCCGGCAAACACTTCCGCCTGCTTTACCGTATCGACGCCCAAATCCGCTTCGAGATCAAGATCCAGAGCAAGCATGTCGACCGGGTAACCGGTTTTCTCGGCCACCAGGGCCAAAATCCGCTCTCTCACTGGATCGACATTCGCGGCGGGTTGGGGCGGTGCGGCCGTTGTGGGCGCCGTAATGGGCGCTGAAACGAATGCCGCCATCGATGAAGGCGCGGGCGCAGCAGCTTGAGTTCTTGCGCTCGACTGCCCCACCACCTCGGGCGATGACGCGCGCGCCGGTCGCTTATCGAAGACCGGCGTGGGTGGCGGTGCTTGGAGCGTTGCGATTGGCGCCGGCGCCGGCCGGGAATCCTGAGTGGCTTCGGCGATCCGCGTCGACACCCATTGATCGCGCACGCGTAGCGTGCGGTGGACCACTTCTAGATCCGCGGTCGGATAACCGGCGATCCGGCTTAGCCAGGCGTTCCAGGTGTTCGCATCGGCAATGCGATAGGCGTAGCCCAGCGCATTGGGGCCCGGGCGGGCAGCGTCCTTCGTGGCCACCCGACGCAGCAGCGTCATGCTGATCTGTGAACCGAACCCGGCACCCAGACGTAGCGCGTATTCGACGGGATACGCCCCGCCCTTCGACAAGTTCAACACGCCCAACTCAGGATCGACTTCCTTGAAGTTGGCCACGGGAGGCACACACCCCGTTTCCAGCGCTTTCACCGCGACGACATCCTCGATACCAGTACCCATCGCGTGGCCGGTGAAGCCTTTGGTGTTGGCAATCACAATCCGATCGGCTTGGTCGCCGAAGACGCGACGGAGCGCATGGATTTCGGCGGCGGCGCTGCCACCGCGCGCGGGGGTATAAGTTTCGTGGGAAACAAAGACCATCTGTGATGCTATCTGCTGACGCGCGATGCCGTGGCCCACTTCAGCTTGGGCTACCAGTTCCTCCATCACTTGGCTGATGTGCTGGACATCGAGACGAGTGCCGTGAAAAGCACTATTGGCCGTGACCGCGCTCAACACCTCGCAGATGGGCCGGATTCCGCGTTCGCGCGCGGCGTCCGCGCTCTCGACGACAAGCGCCGCGGCCCCCATGCCCATAAGCATGCCGTGCCGGCGCCGATCGAAGGGAACAGCGACCTCCTCAACCACATCGTCGGTGGCTGCCGCTCCGCTCGCCAGAAAACCAGCGCCAAACCATTCGATCAAATCGTCGGAAGTGATGTCGTCCGCGGAGACGATGATCACCCTCCGACACCGGCCGGCGTGGATCCAGTCTCCCGCCAGCGCGATGGCTTGCGTGGTGCTCGCGCAGGCGGCGTTGACTTGCGTGTTGGGGCCGCGAGCACCGATGAATTCGGCGAACTGTGAATGCCCCATTGACAAGACTCTGAACAGGAAGCGCCGGTCGAAGACAAACGGCGCTTTTTCGATCGCCACGCGCAGTTCGTTAATCTGCCGGTCTATCTCCTGACCTAAGATCAAGTTGCCGTCCGCCTCGGCCAGCCTGGCACGCAAACCTTCCAGCAGGGCCAACTGTTCCCGGCGAGCGTGGTCCGCGTAGTAGCGTGATAGCTCCTGCGCGAAGGAACCGTAGCCGGGAAAGACGGAGGCAAAAATCACGCCGGTATCGTCGCGTAGCGCGTCCGGCAATCTCCATCGATCCGGTAACTGCGTGCCTTTGCTCGTCGTCTTGTAGCGCATGACCAGCGGGATGCCGGCATCACGCAGCGCGTCGAGGCCCGCCCCCATAGCCAGGGCGGTAACGCGATCAAGGGCAGCGACCCGATCGGCAGAAACGCCGAATTCGCTTTCCAGATCGAAAGCATTTCCGCGGGCCGCGAGCTTGATCACATCTGCCAGACTGTTGATCGACTCAAACGTGGGTCCACCGTTGTCACTCTTCACCAAGCGGGTGATGTGTTTGTCGAGCATGGCGCGTCGGAACCGCGTGGGGATCACGTCGATGAATTGATCGCCCCGCAGGATACGACCGACGTTGGCATCGTCGAAAATGCGCTCGGTTCCGGGCAGGCCCAAAGCCGCTCCGGTGATCACCACCGGGAGGCTGGTGAAGGTTGGCCTCTGGCCATGGTAAATCTGCCAGCCGCGGTCGAGAACATCGGCCATCAAACGACCGAGTTCAACGTACTGGTCACCGGTCAGTCCAGCTTCGGACGGGACGCCGCCGGGCAAAGGCACGGGATTCGGGGTTCGGGGTTCGGGGTTCGCGGAGTCCCGAATGCGTGTTGCGGCTTCTTCCCGAATCCCTAAACCCGAATCCCGAATCCCGGCCTCTTTGCGCCCGCGGCCTAATCCGGCTGCATAAAGGCCGCACAGCGCCTGGTTCAAGGCCGCGACATCACCAAGTTTTGGATGATTGGTGAAAAACGAAACTACGTCGCCGCGGTCGCCGAGTACGTCCTCGACAAATCCCTGCAATGCCTTCTTCGGACCGACTTCAACAAAGACTCGCGCGCCGGCTTCGTACAGGGTGTTCAGTCCCTTAACAAATTGAACCGGGGAAGCAACCTGCCGCCCGAGGATATCCAGCATCTGAGGCAGGACGTCAGGCCCCATGGGATAAAATTCGCCGCTGACGTTCGCTACTATCGGCAAGCGGGGCGATTGGAGACGAAGCCTCTGCAGCACCTGCCGCAACGGCTCGCTGGCCGCGGCCACAATCGACGTGTGGAAAGCGTGGCTGACCGGCAAAGACACCGCGTTATAGCCGGCTTTTTGGAAGACTTCCATGGCTTGCTCGACCGGCTGACTCGCGCCGCCGATGACCGCCTGGCGGTCGCTGTTGATGTTGGCGATCACCACGTAGCCGTTGACCGTCTTCAGTATTCGCTCGATCTCATCAAGAGGTGCAAAGACGGCTGCCATCCGGCCGTTGTCTTCCATCGAGAAGCGGGTCATTTCGCGTCCGCGAGCGCTGACAGCTTCCAGCGCGTCATCAAAGGGAAGGCCGCCGGCAGCAACCAGCGCTCCGTATTCGCCCAGGCTATGTCCCATGGTCATGTCGGGCTGGATGCCATATGCGGCTAGAAGCCGGGTCAGCGCCAGATCCGTCGCCAGCACGGCCGGCTGAGTAATCGCAGTCTGGCGCAAATCATCCTCGGCCTTGGCGATGGCAGCTTCGTCGCCGCCGTCAACGAAGATGAACTCGCTGAGGGGCTTGCCGAGCAGTGGGGTCATGACGCGGTCCGCTTCGGCAAAGGTTTCCGCCACGATCGGCTCTGCGGCACGGAGTGGCTGTAGCATGTTGACGTACTGTGAGCCTTGGCCCGTGTAAAGGAAGGCCACCTTGGGCGCCGGACCGTGGCCGCGGAAAATGCCTTGCGCGCGCAGAGCTTTCCACACCGGCGCCTGGTTGGCCGCCAGTGCCTTGAGGGCTTTGGCCGACTTGTCCGCCAGGTCTGCGGCGTCCATATAGTCGATCGCCAGGCGTTCAGGTGCGCGCAGATCTGATTCGAGCGGCGCGGCCGGCGCCGGTGCGAGGCCTGCCTCGGCGTCTTTCTGTACCGCGCGCAGGCGCTCCGCCAGTGCGGCCTCTGAGGCGGCGCCGATCACCAACGCCCCGCGTAAGGGCGCTTTGCAAAACGCTCCAGCTTGAGAAGCACCGGGCAGATCCCTCGCCTGCACGTTTCTGCCTTCCGCTCCGGCTCGCGGTATCTCTACCGCGATCGACCGCTTGCCGTTGCCAGTCAGCCGATGGGGAATGAATTCCTCAAGCACGAGATGGAAATTGGTGCCGCCAAAACCGAAGGCGCTCACTCCGGCGCGCCGTACGCCATCGGCAGGGGCCGTCCATGGTCGCAGTTCGGTATTGACGCGAAGCGGGGAATGGGCGAAGTCGATATTCGGATTGGGGTGCTCGCAATGCAAGCTGGGTGGCAGTACCTTGTCCCGAAGCGCCATGGTGGTCTTCAACAGTCCTGCGGCACCGGCCCCGCCTTTGAGATGCCCAAAGTTTGATTTGACGGAGCCGAGTGCTACCGAGCCGGAGGGCAGATGAAAGCTGCTGAGCACGTCAACCATGCTTTGCGCTTCCACCACGTCGCCCACGCTGGTCGATGTGCCGTGGCCTTCAATCAACGTCACGGTGGCGGGCGATAAGCCGGCATTCTCCCAGGCCCGCTCGAGACACATTTTTTGTCCGACCGGGTTGGGCGCGGTGATCCCCTTTCCCTTGCCGTCGCTCGCCCCGCCGACGCCTCGCAACACGGCGTAGATCTTGTCCCCGTCGCGCTCGGCATCAGCCAGGCGCTTGAGCAAGAAGATCGCGGCGCCTTCGCCCATCACGAAGCCGTCCGCTCCCTCCGCGTAGGGGCGAGTACCGGTGGCCGAGAGCGCGCCTATCTTGCAGAACTTGACGAAAGAGGAGACACCCATGTTATGGTCAATGCCGCCGGTGACCGCCAGGTCAAAATCGTTCTCGACCAGGCCCTCCACCGCCGAACTGATCGCCGCCATCGCCGAGGCGCACGCCGCGTCGGTAGTGAAGTTGGGGCCGTGAAAGTTGAAAAGGTTGGCAATCCGGCCGGCAATGCAGTTGGCTAGTTCGCCGGGCATGCTGTCTTCCGTGATCTCGGGCAGGAGCTTGCCGATCCGTTGGTGCAGTTCATTGGTGATGTCGCGGCGTAGCGGCGCCGGCAGCGCGGCGAAACTGGCACTCTCCGTCAGCTCGCGAGCGTACTCTGGGAAGAAAATGCGCAGAGCGGTAAGGTAGTGCTTTTCCCCGGCCATGGCGTTGCCGAGGATCACGGCCGTGCGATTGAGGTCCAACGGCCGCTTCGGGTAGCCATAGTCCTCCAACGCCTCGTGGGTGCAAGCGATAGCCCATTTTTGTTGGTCATCCATGGCATCGGCCACGCGGGGAGGAATCGCCAGGCGCCACTTCATTGGATCCCATACGTACTCGCGCACCCATCCGCCGATCTTGGAATAAGTCTTGTCCGGGGCGTTGTGATCAGGATCGTAGTAAAGCGCCGGGTCCCAACGGTCGGGAGTAACCTCGGTGATGCTGTAACGGCCGCTTTTCACGTTTTCCCAGAAGGCCGGCGCGTTCGGGGCATCGGGCAGAACTGCTCCCACCCCCACAATCGCGATTGCACGATAAGCTGTATTCTCCATGACGGCCTCCTGCTTGGGACACTACTCGTAGTAGTACTACTACCCTCTGTGCTTCACCGCCGGAGGATTTACCGGCGGCTTTGGTCAATTAGAAGAGAACTAACTGTAGAACTCTGGCGACCCCCCCCATCCCTCTTACGGAGCCACCTCAGGACATCTCGGCCCAGGACTTAATATGGCACCCGGCATACCCGTTCTCAGTGATCCCCGTCACGCTCTATGGTGTCTCCCGTCAGTGTACAGGCAGTCAGTTATCGCCTGGGTTACGACACGCCGGTCGAGGCTCGGAGGGATTACGCCGCTACCCCTGCGCCCTTCGCCACGCGTCCGTACAGTATGTCGGCCACGTAATCCATATCCGCAATCAGGCCTGCCTGGGCGCGATGGATGGCGGGCAGGCCCAGGGCCGCTTCAAACGCGGCCATCTCCGAATCGCTCACGCCCCCGGCTCCGGTGACCCAACGCAAGCCCTCTTCGGCCACTTTGAGTGCGGCCTCGCGCGCGAAAATTCGGGCGAGCGCCGCCAGGGCCGTCGCGTCGAATCGCTGGTTGGCTTTTTCGTTCAGCCGGCCTTCCGCCATCAGCGCCGCGCGGCGGGACAAGCTGCCCGCGGACTCTGCGTAGGCAATCAATTCGCCCAGCCGCAAGAGAATGTGTTGATAGCGAGTGAGGCGCGCGACGCGGGCTTTCTCCATTACTTCCGCCAATGCGTGCAGCGCCAGAGCCGCGATGTTAGCGCCCACGCTCGGGTGCTGGGCGTGCAATGCTTCGAACTTGCGAGCTTGCTCGTGATAGTGCTGCCCGCGCGTCTTCAGGTGAGACTGCCAGCGGTCGCGGCTGATGGTCATCTCCATGATCTCGGAGGTGCCTTCGTAAATCGTCGTGATGCGGACGTCGCGCTTGATCTTCTCCACCATGTACTCGTGCGTGTAGCCGTAGCCGCCCAATGCCTGAATGCTGGCGTCCGCGGCCAGATTGCCTGCCTCCGTCGCCATGTACTTGGCGATGGCGCCTTCGGTGTTCAAGCTTCCCTCGCCGGCGTCGATCCGCTCGGCGGTCTCTTCGATGTAAGAGCGGCCGGCCTCCAGCCGGGCCACGTTCGGCACGATCAACTTGTGCGTGTACCCCTGTTTTTCCGAGAGCGGCGCCCCAGCTTGAATGCGCTTGGTGGAATAAGGAATGGCTCGATCGAGCGCGGCCCAGCCGGCTCCCAGGCCAAACGCCGCCACCATCAGGCGCGTATAACCGAACACAAGCTGCGCTTGGATCAATCCCTGGCCTTCCACGCCGCCGAGAAGCCGGTCGGCATCGACGTAGACGTCGGTGAGTGAAAGTGCGGCCGTGTTGCTGAGGCGAATGCCATGCTTGTCTTCCGGCTCGTCGTGCTTGAAACCCGGCGCGCCCTTCTCCACCACGAACCAACTCGGACCGCTGGGTGTACTTGCCAAAATCGTGTAAGCATCGGCGATCCCACCGTTGCTGATCCACTGTTTGCTTCCATTGATCTTGTAACCGACCACCTTGCCGTCCTGCATCACTCGGTCTGCCGTGCTCTGAAGGGCCCCCAGATCGCTGCCGGCGTCCGGTTCGGTGGCGCCGTATGCAAACAACAAGCCCTCTTCCGCGATGCGCGTGAGCCAGACCTTCTTCTGCTCCGGAGTGGCGCCGACCGTAATCGGATCGCTGCCGAGAAACGTGGCCAGCACGGCCGTGGCGACACCCAGATCGATCCGCGCCATCTCCTCGCAGACGCAATACACATCGAAGGCGCCGCCGCCAAAGCCGCCGAACTCTTCCGGGATGAACAGGAGCTGGATGCCCAGCTTGTCCGGGCTACACATGTGCCGAACGATTTCCAGCGGGCATTCGTCGCGGGCGTCCAGTTCCTGCAGCGTTTCATCCGGCAGGCGCTTCTTCGCGAAGTCCTTGAGTGCTTTCACACTTGCTTTCAATGTCTTTTTTGCAATCATGAGCGGGCCTCCATTGGAAATCAGAATCCACAGATTACACAGATTAAACAGATTTAGAAGAAACGAAACGTCGGTATTCCAGCGACACCGCGCCGAAATTCAACAGCAAGCCAGTTCCATATCGCGTAGATTTCAGGTAATTGATGATCTGCGACTCTTCGATTCCGCTGAGCTTCGCGAGGGCCTTGAGTTCCACGATGACGGAGTCGAAGCAGACAAAGTCAGATCGGTAGGTTGTGTTGAGCTGCTTTCCCTTGTAAGAAACGGCCAGTTCCACCTCCCGCTGAAACGGTACCTCGCGCGTCGCAAGCTCCAGGGCTAGCGCTTCCTGATAAACAGCCTCCAGAAACCCGCACCCCAATTGTCGGTGCACTTCCATTGCTGCCCCAATGATGGCAAACGTCCTCGGATCTCTCGTGTCGCTCTTTTCGGTCTGTGCAATCTGCGTAATCTGTGGATTCACTCTTCATCCTTTGATCTTCTCGGTCAACTCCGGCAGAAACTCCAGGATGTCGTCGACAATCCCAACATCGGCCACCTGAAAGATCGGGGCTTTGGGGTTCTTGTTGATGGCCACGATGAAAGGACTGCCTTTCAGTCCGGCCAGGTGCTGGAACGAACCACTGATGCCGCATGCCAGGTAGACCTTGGGCTTGACGGTTTGACCGGATGAGCCCACCTGGCGGGACTTGGGTAGCCATTTGGCGTCGACAACCGGCCTCGAGCAGCTCACCACCGCGCCCANGGCGTCCGCCAGTTCTTCCGCAATGGCCACGTTGTCTTTCTCCTGGATGCCGCGGCCGATGGAAACCAAAACTTGATGCTTCGTGATATCGACATCACCCGTCTCGGCCACAACCGTCTCCAGATAGCGCCTTCCCGCCGCGAGTGCGCCGACCTCCGATGATTTGTCGATCACGACTCCGGCGGCAGGTGCACTTTCCAGCGCCTTGAATGCGCCCGGACGGATATTGAAAACCGCGCCCGATGAAATATCACAACGGACGTGAGTGCTTGCCTGTCCGCCGAATTCCTGGCGGACCACTTTGAGCCAACCCCCTTCAACTCCTTCGATGGCCAACACGTCGGAGACAAAAGATGAGTTCAGCTTGATGGAAAGACCCGGTCCCAGATCGGTTCCAAAGTGGGCGTGGGGGATCAACACGATGCTGCCGGCCGGCAGTACGGTCACTAGAGCTTTCCGCACGAGTTCGGCATTGGGATAGGCCAGCGCTTCGTGGGCGATTTTCCAGACCTCACTGTATGAAGCACTGAGGGTCGCGCAAACGGCGTCGAGGTCGGGACCCCAACCGGTGAGAACAGCCGTGGGCGAGGCGGCCGGATCGATCTTCCTGGCGGCGACCGCAAGTTCCACCGCAGTATCATCAGCCACGCCGCTTTTGTGTTCGATGTAAGCGAAGATCCGAGCCATTTATTGCAATCCTCCTTTGTCTTTCAGCAACCCAATCAGTTTGTCGATGTTCTCTTCCCTGTTGCCCTTCAGGATCTCGGCTCCCTTGCCCAGCGCAGGCACGAAGTAGTCCACACGTTTCACTTTCGCTGCGGCCTCCCCAACGGCGCCGGGGTCAAGACCCAGGTCCGCGGGGCCGAAGGTTGGAATCTCGACCGACTGCACTTGCCGGATGCCCTTCATCCCGACATAACGCGGTTCATTGATCCCCGTCTGAATCGAGAGCACGCACGGGAGATCGATCTCGTTCATCTCCTTGTTGCCGCCCGCGATTTCGCGGCTGACTTTCAGCTTCCCGCCTTCGCGGACTTCGATGGAATTCACGAGAGATGCAAACGGATAGTCCAGCAGCGCGGCCAGCATCCCGCCCACCTGGGCCGCTCCGTCCTCGGCCTGGACGCCGGTCAGGATCAGGTCGAAATGATTCTTCTGAATGTAGGCTTTTAGAATTGTGGCAATGCCCCTGCCGTCCGATCCGGTGAAGGCCTCATCTGAGATCAGCACGCCGTGCTTCGCGCCCATGGCCATCTCCCGGCGCAGGATCTCCTCGTCATCTTCGCCACCAACGGTGACGACCGTTACGTTTCCGCCGACTCGACCGACGATCTGAAGGGCCTCTTCCACCGCGTAGTTGTCCGGCTCGTTCACCGAGTACACCAGGTCGTCACGCTCGATGTCGTTTCCCGCGGCGTTGAGCTCGATCTCGTTTTCCGAGGTGTCGGGTACTCTTCTCGCGCAAACCAGAATCTCCACGTTCACCCTCCTAGCTAATTTAAGTGCTGACCAACGGCCCCCCACTAGGCGGGGACTGACGCCCACGCTCGGCCCACCGGACCGTCAACGCCGGCACCACCATCATCAACCCGGCGGCAACATAGATGGCCTCAAGCCACCAAAATTGCGGTGAAAACGCCGCAGAGGGAAGGATCAGCCGCTCGCCCGCGAGCCAGCCCAGCAGGATGGCACCGGCCAGCACCGAGGCGAGCGCACCGGCGTCCAACCCGCACAGTGCGGCAACCGCGGCGACCACGGCACTTCCGCCCACCACTACTGCCAGGATCAGCCCGGGAATCAAGTAGCTGCCGAACGGCGTTCCGATCAGCCAGTCGGCCGAAAACTTATCGACTCCGGCCGCCACCGTGACGCCACCGCCGACAGCCGTCAATGCCACAAAGACACTGGCGACGAAGAGCGTGACGCCACAAATGCGAAGTAGCCAACTCCCTGCAAAGATGCGCAAGGTTCTAGGAATCCATTTGAACAGAATTGCAAGAAAGAGGCCGATAACCAGGACAAGTAACCAGACCACGATACCTCCTTCTCGTCCACTATGGGTGCCGTAGTGTCCGGCGGCAAAGCTCGACTAAACCGCTGCGCATCCTGGGGTGAATTCGGCAGCTTGCTCGATCTTCAGATCCCTCGGCTTTTCACGCGCGATGTGCTTATCCACCAGTTCCGTCAAATCAATGGCGGTCATTTTCCCTTCCATTCCCGCCACCTTGATCGCATCTTCGATATTCACCATGCAAAACGGGCAGGCCGTGACGATCACATTGGCCCCGGCTTCCGCGGCCATTTGGACTCTCTTCACGCCCATCCTCTGATCTTCCTTCGGCTCGTAAAACAGCATCAGTCCGCCGCCGCCGCAGCAGAACGATCGGTCGCGGGACCGGCTCATTTCGACTCGCTTCAAACCGGGAATCGCATCGAGCACATCTCGCGGGTCGTCGTAAACCTGGTTGTGCCGCCCGAGATAGCAAGGATCGTGGTAGGTGTAAACGTCGCTTCCGTTTTCGGCCGGATTGAGCTTGATCTTGCCTGTCTTCACTTCCCGGGCGATCACTTGGCTGATGTGCTCCACCGGCGGCACATCCGTGTAGTCGTGTTTCAGGGCGTTGTAAGCGTGCGGGTCGGCAGTGACGATCCGTTTCACTCCGGATGCTTTGATGGCATCCGTGTTGTGGTCCCGCAGGGCCATGAAGAGCATCTCTTCGCCGAACCGCCGGGCTTCGTGTCCGCTGTCTTTTTCCCCGGCGCCGAGGATCCCGAAATTCTCTCCCACGTGGTCGAGAATTTTCGCCGTTGCCCGCCCAATCGCCTGCATCCGGTCATCGTAAGAGGTGATGCTGTCCACAAAGTACAGAGTGTCCGCGGCATGGTTTCCGTTCCCGTTTTTCCCGTCCAGTATCTTCACCTCGCACGTTTCGCGGAACTCTTTGGCCTTTGCCCAGTCGGCCTTTTTCTTCTCCATCTTGCCGTAGGGGTTACCGCGGCTCTCCAGCGCCTTCAGAGGCTTTTGGAGAGACTGGGGCACATTCCCGTCGTCGATCATGCCCCGCCGCAAATCGACGATCTTGTCGATATACTCGATCAACAGCGGGCATTCCTCCTGGCAAGCGCCGCAGGTGGTGCAAGACCAGATTTCGTCCTCGGAATAAATGCTGCCGACTANAGTAGCGCGGCCATCTTGGCCGCTCTTCTCGTCTTTACGACCCGGAAGCCCGTCCCACGATCGGCCGAAGACCGGGTAGTGCCGGAAGCTGTAATCTCTCGCCTTGATCGTGATGAATCTTGGGGAGAGTGGTCTCCCTACGGCATTGGCTGGGCAGTTGTCCGAGCATCGGCCACAGTCGGCGCAGGAATAGAAATCGAGCATGTGCTTCCAGGTGAAGTCTTCGAACTTCTTTACGCCGAAGGACTTCACCTGGTCCAGATGCTCATCGGCAACGCCCCACCTTACCGGCTTTAAAGTTCCCCGGTCCAACTTGGCGCAGTAGACATTGAAGATGGACGTGATCACGTGGAACTGGATGCCAAAGGGCCGGTAGCACATCAAAAAGTAAAAGGTCAGTTCGTGTCCAAGGCAGGCGCTGAGGCGGAGATTCACCAGTGTGGACAATGGAGTTGTGGTGAGAACGTTCTGCAACATCCACGGCAGCGACAGGAAAGCCAAAGACTCAACCGTCTGGCCCTGCTGTGGGAGTCCCGCAGCCCTAGCGGCATCAAAGAGGCTATCGGCCGCCATCAGGATTGCAATCAGGCCTAAGAGGAAGATGGCGTCCGCCGGGTGGCCTTGGCCGTACTTTGCCGGCACCGCGTACCGCGCGGGTTTGAAGACGATCCGGCGCGCCGCGGCGACCACCATGCACAGGAAGACGATGGTCGCGGCATAGTCCGTGAGTATGTCGTAGAGGTGACCGACCGTCCCGGAGCCCGGCTGGTCGGGATTGACGGAGATTCCGAGAATAAGCAGAGAGAAGGTGTGAATCGCCAGAACGAGGAAACCCGCAAAGATAAGAATATGAATGAGACCTGCCGTCCTGTAGCGCGGATGTTTCCATTGCCCCAGCCAGAATTGCAGAACCCTGCCTAGTCGCGTCAGTGGCCGGTCAAAACGAAAATCTCGTTCGCCCCGCAGGAGGGGCATGAGGCGCTTTGCGACAATATAAGAAAAACAGACGAGACCCAGGACATGAATGGCTAGAAACAAGATAAGCCCCGGGGTCAACCCGTGTGGGACTTGCGCGATTGATTGGGCGTTGTCCATCATAATCCTCGCCAACCTCCCGGCTCAGAGATTGGAAAATAATCAAACGCAACGCAGCCAAGCCGCAACCAAAAGAAGACCTCAACACAGAGGCCACGGAGGCTTCACAGAGACCACGGAGGAAGAGGGCTTGGGGAGTGTGGTGGGCCCCCGCTTCTGCACGCTTTTTGTCTTCTCTGTGGCCTCCGCCAACCTCGGTGGGCTCTGTGTTGAAACTTCTTTTCTTTGCGTCCCGCGAAGAAGTTCCGTGTTTGTGCCACAGAGGCGCGGAGACAGAGAGAAGAGAAAAGAGAATCACATGAAGATGTCGTTTGTTCTTGAACGTTTCTCATTTTTCTCTGTGCCTCTGTGTCTCCGTGTTGGAAGCTCCTTCGCAATTACCTCCTCAGCTCAGGAAGGAGAATCGCCGCGCCAGTTTCATCAGCTTCAGCACTTTATAAACACCGGTGTTGACCCCGTGCAATGCGACTTGGGCTTTACCGTCAACGGTACTGGCCAAGTTCTCCATCGCTCTGAGTGCACCCGCATCTATACGGAGCACGGAAGAGAAATCCAAAACCACCTCGCCCCCGGCGCCATTCAGCTTCTTAAGGACCTCTTGCACGGCACCGGCCACGCACTCTCCTTCAACCTTAAGCCACACGGCTTTTGCTGGCATACGCATCACCCCCCGTCGCTGTCTGTTTCTCGGGCGCGCTAACAACCTTCGCCAGGCCTCGCCCCTGGTAAGCGCTCCAATACAAATCCGCCAGTTCGCTGATGAGTGGCATGCGAGGGTTCGTCCGCCATGAAGGATCGTCAAACGCAATCTTGGCGAGATCGGGCACTGCGCGCTCGAATTCTTCTTTCGAGATCCCCATGTCGGCGATCGAACGCGGAATCGCCAATCGGTCGAGCAGCTCTTCCGTCGCCGCCACGAGGTTTGTCACCTTTTCCTCAATTGTGTTACCGCCCAGACCGATCAGGTCCGCGATCATGGCGTATTTCTGGGGTGCGGTATAGGCTCGCTGGTGCGGCGACGGCATGAACTTGGTGGGCACCGACGCATTGAACGCGAGAACATGCGGCAGCATGAGCGCGTTAGCTCGACCGTGCGCGACGCCGAACCGCGCCCCGAAGGCATGCGCCAAGGCATGATTCACGCCCACCGAGGCATTGGAAAACGCCAGCGCCGCAATGCAGGCAGCGTTGTGCATCATGGTGCGGGCTTCTTCATCGTGGGGGTGCTCATAAGCGATGGGCAGGTACTTGAACGCCATTTGGATCGCTTGCAAAGCGTTGGCGTCGGTGTAAGGTGAAGCGTAAACGGAGACTGCCGCTTCCAGTCCGTGGGTCAAACAGTCGATGCCGGTGTCAGCCGTGAGGCCCCTGGGCATGGACATGACGAATTGCGGATCGACGATGGCCACATCCGGACTGAGCGAGTAGTCGGTGAGTGTCACCTTGCGGCCGCGCTCCTTGTCAATCAGGACGGCAAACGGAGTGACTTCGCTCCCCGTTCCACTGGTGGTGGGGATGGCAATCAAGCGGACCCGGTTAGCTTTTTCGGTCGGGTACTCGGCCACGCGTTTGCGGATATCCAGAAACGCCGCGCCCAGTTCCTCTAAGTCAGCCTCCGGCGATTCGTACTTGAGTTTCATGATCTTCGCCACGTCGATCACGGACCCGCCGCCCAGCGCGATGATTTGATCTGCCTTATAGAGCTTGAGCGCCTCCAGTCCTTGCGTGACCACCTTGACTTCGGGCTCCCCGTCGGGAATGGCCGCGACATGAACGGAAGTCTGCGGCGGAAGGTACCGCCGGACAATGTCGACGTAACCGACTTGCTCTAGAATCGGATTGGTAACGACGATGGTCGAGCGCGATGGAAATTGGCGCAGATTCTCCACGGCGTTCAGGTTGAAGTAGATTTGGTTGGGAATGCGGAACCACATAGGGGCTTGTGTCCTCCGGGCCACGCGTTTGATGTTGAGGTAATGATAGACGTTCACGTTATCCATGGTGCTGTTGCCGCCGCCGGTTCCACATCCGAACGACAAAGTGGGCACCATATCGTTGTAGACGCCGCCGAGCGCACCGATTGATCCCGGCGAATTCACAATGATTCGCCCCGCGTTGATCACCTCACCGAACTTTCGGATGACCTCGTCGTTGCGCGAGAAAACCACCGCCGTGTGTCCAAGCCCCCCGGCGTGATTCACGTCGACGCACACCTTAAGCGCCTCATCGACGGACTTCGCTCGATAGACCGTCAGCAGCGGGAACAGTTTCTCCACCGACAGAGGATGTTCGCGGCCTACACCCTGGATGGGCGCGACCAGGAGTTTGGTGTTGGGCTTGACCGAAAGACCCACCACGCGCGCGATATCGGTGGCTCTCTGGCCCACGGCCATGGGTCGGGCGAAGCCGGTTTCGGGATCAATCACCGTGCGGGCTAGCAGTGCCGCTTCCTTTTCATTGCAGATGTGGGAGCCGAGGTCCGCAAATTTTGTCAGCACGAGGTCATAAATCTCATCATCGATCACCACCGTCTGCTCGGAGGCGCAAATGGTTCCATTGTCGAACGTCTTGGAGGTGATGATGTCTACTACGGCCGTGTCCAAGTCCGCCGTTTTTTCCAGATAGACCGGCGTGTTGCCCGGCCCCACACCCAAGGCCGGTTTGCCGGAGCTATAAGCGGCTCTGACCACACCCTGCCCACCCGTGGCATCAATCAAGCCGACGGCTTTGTGGTGCATGAGGTAGTCATTGTCCTGCAAGGTGGATGCTTCTACGCACGTGAAAACGCCTTCGGGCGCTCCGTGCTTCACCGCCGCCTCATACATGATCTTCATGGCTTCGTAGCAACAGTGCCAGGATCTCGGGTGGGGACTGAAAATGACCGCATTCCGGGTCTTGATGGCCATGATGCACTTGAAGATGACCGTCGCCACCGGGTTCGTAATCGGCGTGAGCGAGAAGATGACCCCGATCGGTTCCGCCACCTCCACCAGACCGCGTTCCGGAAACTCGTTAATCTGTCCGACGGTACGCTTGTCCTTGACGTAGTTGTAGACGAACTCCGCGGCCACCATATTCTTAAGGGCCTTATCTTCCAGAACCCCGATCTTGGTTTCCTCAATGGCCAGGCGGGCCAGATGTTGAGCTTGTTCCATCGCTGCCGAGACCATCGGTTTGACAATGCGATCGACGTCCTCTTGGGTGTATTGGGTAAAGACCGCGGCGGCGGTCCTGGCCTGGCTGACCAGTCCTTCCAGGTAAGCAATCCGGTCTTCACTGAGGCTTGAAACGCTCTCTGTCATAACTTGCGTCCTTTCAAATTCCCCCAATTGGTGTCGACGGCGATGCCGGCAACGGTTTCGCTTTGGCATCGGTAAGCGGCGGCTGGACATTGGGGAATTTCAGCGCCGAGCGAAAGTGATGTCCATCACCGATTGTACCGCGACTGGCCCAGCCTGCGTTCCCTTTTCGTCGCGACGTTGCCTCGTCAGGCAGCGGATGCGGCACCAGAGTTCTGCCGCTTCACTCGTTCACCCAATGGATATTGAATACCGCCTGACTTTCCGTTGCCGTGACAGAACTCACATGTGAATGTGACCTGTGACACAAGATTCCTGCATCGCCGTGACATTCTCTCTGGGTTAGAGCAGCGACCGCCGCCTCCGCCCCGAGACAGATGAGCGAGGGCCGCCTCATTTTTTGATTGACATCACAGCTTCCTCGGGTACATACTCGATAAGTTATGGAGAGCCCCCGCCGAGTTTGGCGGTGGCCATACTTAAGGAAGGAGTCAGGAGTCAGGAGTCAGCATGAAGACCTGTAAGGCCAGCCAGCCTCCTTGTGGGTGGATTCGGGGTGACCGTCTTTGTTTTGTCTCCTGACTCCTGACTCCTGTCTCCTTTCTTCTGACTCCTTTCTTCTGATTTCCAGGGACCGTTGATGGAAGTACAGAACGAGCCGAAACCGAAACGCAAGTACGTGATGACTCCCGAGCGCCGGGAGAAGTTGATGGCCAATCTCGCGCAGGCGCGCCTGGCGCCCAAGGAGAAGGTCTACCGCAAAACCCCCAAGCGTTACGCCGCCAACTTGAATAACCTGGGGATTGCGAGCGCCAAGCGCCGCCAGGAGGCGGAGAGCCTGCGCGCGAAAATGGAGGGCCTCTTTCCGGCTCCCGGAGTTCCCCCGCTTCCCATTCCACCGCCGCTCACGCCACCGCCCCTCCGGTCGCCTTTGTCGCCCCCGTCGGACCGCCCTTCGGGCGCGGAAGAGTTGGACGAGGTGACGGCCCTCATTGCCAAGCGCCTGCGCAAGGTCCGGAGCGCGGTCCGCCGTGAAGGCCGGCGAATCATGCGCCTGCTCACCGCGGCGATTTCCCAGTCCCATCCGCTGAGCGCCGAGGAAGCTGCCAAGCTGGTTTGCGAATTGCTCCGGTGTCTGGCTGGGTCGCGGGTGGTGGCGGAGGCCCGCCGCCTGAACGATAAGATCTCCGACCTGCTGCTGAAGATGCTCGTGACGCGCTATGGAACTGAGGCGCAGGTGGACGGCGTTCCGCTGGCGACGGTGATGAAAGAGCAGCAGCGGCAACGGGAGGAGGCGCGCGCGGCCCGCGAAATCAGGGCGGTCCGGGCGGCGGGCCAGGCAGGGGCGTCCGGCGAGACCGCAGCGGCTCCGGCGGCAGGCGACCCGGCAAGCGCCGCGACCGGGGAAGGAGAAGCGGAAGGCGTGCCGGACAGCTCCGGAGGGCAATCTAACGAGCCTAGTAATGTATCAGTTCCGGAACTGCCCGAGACCGTGGAGGAATTCGAGCGGCTGCTGGGGCGCGCCCTGGACCTGGAGGACGAGGCCCACAAGTACGACTTGGCAACGTTGGTGGCGCCCCTTTGGGAGCGGCTCCAGTGGTGGAAGGAGCGGGAGGACGCGGAAAAGCACGGGTTGGAGCGGCTTTTCCAGGCAGGGGGCGCCACCCCGTCCGGCTCCTTTGAGGGCCTCCTCAACCGCATGTTCGATATCAACATTCTCCTGACCATGGACGATTACTTCGTCCGGCGGATGAACCTGCCCACCGAGGGAATGAAGAAGATTCTGGAGTGGTGGCTGGAACGAAGAGCCCGGATCGTCCAATCC
>JGI26339J46600_10000091_pt1 | contig 30416 bp, 27 predicted proteins | sample BogFormECP12_OM1_FD_46600 | JGI IMG/M metagenome (IMG submission 46600) | reverse complement strand
AGAAACAAGGAGCAGGTACATAACCGCGGTATTCACGTAGGGCGCGGCAGACTTGAGGGAGTGCGGCAGAACCGTCAAAATGGTGGGAGTCTGCCCCAGTTCTTGGAGGCCGTACATCCCGCTAAAGATTCCCCACCATACCAGGATGCGAACGCCCCTGCGCCAACGGATCGCTGCGATCGCACAGGCTGTCGCTCCAACGGTCAAGAAAACCGTTCCCAGGACGAAATCGATCACCTCGCCGCGGAGGGTTTCCAGAGCTGCGTCTGCCGTGTTCATGCCATTCATCGAAAGGCTCCCGACAAGGACGGTCTGGGCGACGTGCAGGAGAAAGACGCCCCCGACAGAATCGAATTCACGCGCGAATACCTGCATCATGTTTACGTCGTTTACGTCCTGCCAAGGAAGTTGAACGACCGTAGACCGCCGTCCACGCTAGAGATGAAGCAGCAAGAATTCTCAATCCTTCCTCTTATCCAGTTGTACCCCGCCCGAATCTCTCTCTAANTTAAAGTTTCGGCGCTGTAGCGGGCGATGAGGCCCGTATCCACGGCATATCGGTACACACGTGTAAAGAACCAGCAGGCAAGCAGAAGGTATAGCACGGCAAGACACGCCCCCCAAAGCAGCCCATGCGGTGGAGTCGAGCCGCCGGAGACAATNGCCCGCATGCCCTCGAACACATACGATGGCGGTAAGGCGCGCGAGATGTATCGCATCCATCGCGGCAGCGTCGATAACGGGTAAAACACCCCTACGAATGGCGAAATCAATGCGGGGATAGGCCAGACAAACCACTCCGCTGGCGGTCCGAGGCGGAGCACCACGCCACTGCCAAGTATGCCGAGCGCGATGCCACACATAAACAGCACAACAAAGAACGGCACGAGCATCAACCCGAAAACGAAGAAGGAAAGGCCAAAAACCGTAGTCGCCAAGACGACCATGACCACGAGCCCGATCGAACTGGTCGCGATACTGGCGAGCACGAGGCCGCTGAGGTATTCCGATATGGAAAGCGGTGTCGCAAAAATATTCAGGAAATTGCGAGACCACACGTCCTCGAAAAATGCCATGGTCACTCCTTGCATCACGCGGATCAAGAAGTCCCACAGGAGAACAGCTCCAAGGAGAGACGGCACGAAATTAAAGCCTGCGGGTGTTACCGTATTGAGGTATTTCGTAATAAATCCCCAGAGCACTATATCGATGCCCACCCACACGAATAGTGGCAATACGCGCGAGAGGCTTCCACGTATGAGATAGAACTGACGAAGCACAACGGCCGCGATGTGGGTGAGATACATGACGCTTATTCGACCTCAAGTGTGAGNGGTTCGCGGGCTAAGGTAACGAANAGCTCCTCCAACGTCGCNTTGCCGTACTCGCTCGGCAGGGTCTTCGGGTCGCCTTCGAGCAGGATCCTTCCGCGCGAGAGAAAGAGCACGCGGCCGCAAACATCTTCCACCTCATACATGTTGTGCGAGGTCCACAGCACGCCGCCTGTGCCCCGTGCTGCAAAGTCCGTGATCTTTTTGCGAATGTCGCGGGCGATTGCGGGATCTAACGATGCCGTCGGTTCGTCCAACAGTAGGAGTTGCGGAGAATTGAGCATCGCTTTGGCAAGCGATACTCGCGTTTGCTCTCCCGAAGAAAGCACGCCGCACTTCACATCTCGAAACNTCTCCAGATCGAACTGCTGGAGCAGTGCTGTAATGCGTTCTGTGAGATTCTTCAATCCGTACAGGAGCCCAAAGACCCGCAGATTCTGCTGGACCGTCAAGTTTCCTGGCAGTGGAGCGTAGACGGCCGCGAAGTTCGTGCGTTGAAGCACTTGTGAACGGTGCGTAGCGATGTCGACCCCTGCGATACAGATCTTCCCTGAAGCCGGAGCAAGCACGCCCAGAATCATATTGATGGTGGTGGTCTTACCTGCTCCGTTCGGACCCAAGAGCCCAACTATCTCATTGCGTCCTACGTCGAACGAAATGCCATCTACAGCGAGTATCTCGCCGTATGTCTTGGACAGCTGCGTGACCGATAAGACTTTCGACATTGAGGGTATCTTACAGTGCAGTGTTCGTCGCTGGCCGATGCGGGTATCAGGCGAGCGCGTCGGGGATGTGGGATCCCAAGCCGAAGCCGCAGGCTAGTGTTCCGTTTCCTCGAAGAGGACTTCTGGACAACTGTCGGAGCCAGACTCTGGTGCGGATCGCTTTCAACTGGCCCACTGGCCCATGAGTCACACTCTGAACCGCATCGAAGAGAAGAACGCTGTTATGCATAGACGTTCAGCGAGGACCGGGACGTTGGCGAGTCCAACATAGCAGCATAAAACCTATATTGAGCAGCGGCGTCTAGATCGCTCCAGCCAGATAAGGATGGCGCTGCATAACNNGCGTTAAAGACGCCCGACCAGAGCCGATCCTGTCCATCCTGAGATACGCTCCCTTGCCACTCATCTTGGCTCTGCCGTGGTGTCCAGATAACTCCATTGCCATTACGACCGGAAGCGGCTCGTCGTGGGATTACGCGAACGCCATTCGCAAGACTCGTAGACGGATCGCCCGACCTCTGGGATAAGACGTTAGAGTCAAGCGGCCCCGCAAGAAGTCTCATTGTCATCGGCGGTCACGCCTCGAACGCCGCTGGAGCCGAGATGGTAAACAGCAGCGAACCACCCGGCTAGATCGTGGCGTTCCAGCAATCAGAATATCGGCCGTACTCGTTTGGGTAGTTAAGGAACAAGTGTTGGACGACGAAAGTGGGCAAGCTTTGCCTGGTTGGCAGGGTCAGGCTTTGCCCAGTTACTTTTGTGGGAGCGGGGCTCACCATTGATGAGCTAAGGATTGTCGATTGTGTAGATTTGACCCTTGATACCGCCAGACGTGTTGGCACGAGACTTGCCCCATTCATCGAGGCGCTGGGCTGAAGTCAGCCAGAAAAGTGCCGATAAGACCTTGGAGCGAACCCGTTCCCCGTGAGGAGATATCGCAATGTCAGTATCCGGAATTTCCAGCGGCCCGGAACAGATTGAAAGTGGGAGTTGAGTGGCAGGTCTGAGCGAGAGCCAGGCTTTCTTGCTGCAGACTGACCCATCTCGTGATGTTCCGCATCTGGGGGCAGTCGGACCCGCTCGATGATGACTGTTGTGCCGCGCCATCCCACCCACATACGGCTGTAACTCGGGCGTGCACGTTCTTGAGTTCACTTGGGCGATACGGTCGGCGATGAATCCAGGGTTCTCCAGTTTCTCGGCTGCGGGTCCGTCGAACAGATGAACCTTCAGACTGTCACTGAGAACAGCACCAGAGTCCTGAAGCAGCTTGATGTCGAAGGCGTCTCGGGCCCTCAGGAACGGTCGCCTCAAAAAGGCCTCTGCCTTGAATAGGAGCTGCAGATTCCGTGAAGGAACTTGGACCGATATGTGTTCGCCTGAATCTGAGGCAATCGGGAACTCAATTAACTCACCTCGGATGACCGCGCTTATCCTCGTCAGATCGATTGTGAACAGGACCCGTGCTCCATCGCTGACTGTGAGCTTCGTGAATTCACCAACTGTTCTGGCCGGCTAAACTGTTAATCCCGGGCAGCCTAGGATTGCGCCGTCGGCTCTTAGTGGACTTTCCAGCGCCTTTTGCACGGCGTCCGGACTTGGAGCCGTGTCGGCGCTGATTAGCAGGTCCAAGTCCCCCGAATGTCTGGGACTGCCATAAAACAAAACCAGACTGGCGCCGCCGAAAAAGACGAATGTATCGGGAAAGGCTGAGAGCAGAATCTGCAATGCCTGTTCAAGCAATACATTCACCGCTGCGGTTTCACGGCTGAATCCACGATCCTCGAACCTCGCTAATCGCGCTGCAATATTCATTACACAAAAGTGCCATAAATAGATAGATAATTTACGTAATAATATATATATGTTTTATTCCCCACAAACGCCGCATTTGATACGTTTCCGGTACCGATAACCCCCAACTTCTAACGATACGGCCCGGTCAATTCCCACTTACGATCCAAGACAGACGGCGGGGAGGGAGCCAGAGGATCCAGCCGGTCAGCCTGATCCATCGCCCACAGCACCCATTTGCCGAGAGCGCTCGCAAAACCAACTGTAGCGATATCCCTCGGGATGCGCTTGCCGGTATTCTTCCCACACCAACTGCAAGGTCAGATGACGATGTTGTTGCAGTTGCTGATGAATGGTATTCCAATCCGGTTGTGACCGCTGTCGCACCATTGCGGCCTGCACGGGCTGGTTCCCGAACAGCTTGGCTTCCAATTCTTCTTCGCCCAAGCCCTCCGGCAAGGGCCAACCGATCCCGGCTGCCACCGCCCGTTCCAGATAGTCGTGGACCGTGCCCAGCCCATTCCGCAACTGCGTGCGATCTGACGCTGCCCCAACCCCAACTCGAACCTCAACCGCAGGACCTCTTTGATTTTCCGCATGGACTTTCTCCTGGCCGGCACCCTATCCTCCTTGACTGATGGAGTTTCAATGCCGGGTGATTGTCCAGCGTCGCTGCACCTCCTGCTGTTCGTCTGTGGAAAACATTCCGCTCCAAGCCGAACGCCATTCCGCCAGGCGACAAAAACTTGTGCGCCGTCCCACCGGAATCGGCGTTTACCTTCAGACCGGAATGCTGTTCGGAATCACAACGGAATCGTGTTCGGCTTCAGAGCGGATTCGCGTTCACCTTCGGGCGGATTCCCCACTGAATCGCGGACGCCCCTGGTTGTTGCTGAAGGACGTGCGTGAGCTCGTGCGCGAGCAGTCTTCTGCCTTTGGCAGAGCGGGGTTGATAGTGGCCCGGCGCAAAGACGATGTCGCGCCGCGCGGTATACGCCAACGCGCCGACTGACTCGGCGGAACGCCCGGCCGCTTCGTCCGTATGCACGCGGACCGATGTCAGGTCTGCATTAAACCGTGGCTCAAATAAATCGCGCGTATCTGCTTCTAACGGTTGTCCTTCCGAAGCGAGGACACTGTTCACAATGGGCGGCGCTTCGGCATCGGCCTGCGCCAGCCTGTGGCTTTTCGGCCTGAGCGTCTTCACGTCCTCCTCCTCGCAAGCTTTGCACTTGCGGCGCATGCTGGACGAGGAAACCGAAGACACGGGGCTTGGATCGGGCATGCGCATCACGTGGTCGGCAATGCGATCGGCTTCCGCTTCGAGAGGGTCGTCCACCGCGCCGACTTGAAGCTTGCATTGGAGTTGCGGCCTGGCGTGCACCAGTCCGCAGCATCGCCTGATTGCCAATGCGCCCTTCGCCGCAGGACCGGCTTCTGCTGACTGCAATTGGCTCCGGACGTGCCACGGCGGAATCTCTGGTTGCTTCCGTCGCTGCTGTCTTAACACTCGGCGTTTCTGAAGTCGCCTCTTGAGATATGGCAGCGCTAAGCGTAGGAAGCATCCGCTTGTACCCTAGCCGTGAATACGACTCTTCAGCATGGCTGCTTACGTCTCTTCAAAGAGCACACGATTCTTAAGCGCCAGGTAATACTCTGCACCATATTCGTGCGCGGCCGTCAGAGCTCGAATCCCGCGGCAGCGCGCAATCATCACCCTGGGTTGAACATCCGCATTCAGTGCCTCAGCCACGCTTAAGACGAGACCACGCCGGAAGTACAAGGACTCGCGGACGGAGTAACCGGCAAGAGAGAATTCGGGTGGCTTGCGAATGTCCGGATCCCCCAGCGGCATCATTGCTTCTACGGGCGGTGGTTCGGCGGTTTCAACCGCAATTACGCGTTGCGCGCGCGAGTAGACTAGCAACCCACCGGCGGCCGAGTTGGGGGCTGGGTACGTCTCGCAAATCGCCGGGTATGCGCCGAGGTAGGCACCGGTGGCCGTTTCCGCTGCGCCGAAGATAGATGCGATTTCGGAGGTGACGCAGGGTGGCAAGCCATCCCAGTCCTTCAGCCGAAACTCGAGCAATGCGCCAAGTGCCTGATTCAGAGCGGTGGGCATGAGGATCGTCACCATCACAGTCCAATTAGCGATATTCTGCCGTGGAAATATGCGGCCCGGAACCGATCGTCGCCGACTTCTCCCAGGATAGTTTGCGCGTTGGCGCCAGCAGNCCGATATCCCAGNTTGATCGGCGTAGTCGGCGGGGTGCAGGTTCCCGTTACGCCCTGGGTGAGTTTACTAAGCAAGCTGGCGTTGCCGGCCGCGGTCGTGCGCAGGAACTTGAACAGTTGAACCCCTAACACTTCGGCAAAGCCCTCCACCAGGACCTGGTCAAACGTAATTCCGTTCGGAAACCTCGGCGAGCTGGAAGTGGCCGCGAAGAAGTCTGGGTGCGCAAGCGCATGCATCAGCTCGTGACACAGCGTGCGGATGGTGTTCCAGCGCGTCGTGCATTCGGAAAATGCAGTCGAGACCTCCGTCGAGATTCTTACCCCGTGCGTTAAGCGATTGGTCTGACCGGTATGGCGAGCCAGCTCGTCAACCAGGGGCTGCACCGCGGGGTCAGCTTCGAGGTCTGAAACCACTTTGTCAAAGGCCGCCGCATCGGCAGGGCGGTTCGGATCGAAGTTTGTGCGCGAGAAGAGCGACGGACCGTTTGCATCATCCTGCCCCGCGATGGTGGCACGGTTGTCAATGAGATTTAGGCGCTCGTCACGCGAAATGGTCCTGGGAGTTCCGGCAGGATCCGTGGTGACACTCGATATGTTCGAGCTGTACTGCCAGGCGGCGAGCCACCGGTTGTCACGTGCCGTCTCGGAATAGGGGGCGAAGAAGCTGCGAGCTTGCTCCTGAATCACATCGCCCACAGACTGCACGTCAGCCAGCGGCTGCGCGCGAGTTCCGGGCCAGTTGGCCGGATTAAAGGAAGAGCTCGTAAGTACCGCACGCGTGAGACCTGGCAATTCCGCCTTGAAAGTGGCGTCGTCGAACACGCCCCCGGGAGGAGCGGTCGCAGCGGGGGGAGGATTCAGCAGCGGGTCAATGACCGCCAAACTAGCTGCGGACGGCGCGGTCAGCCTTCCACTGATGGCCTCCTCGGCCCATCCAGACGTGATCAACACCTCGCGCTCAAAGGCTTGGCTTGCTGTGCCGAGGGCCCGCGTGGTGGAACTCGGCGCGCGATCCACGACCCGCTGAAACGCCTTCGCACTGTCCAATCTGGGGGCCTGGGCCGTATTCTCGGAGAGAACATCGAGAGCAAAAAGCACCCATTCTTGCTGCCGCGGAGTGAATGCAGTGATCTGAGTGACAGTCGCAGCAGCGAGAGCGGCGCCTGTGTAAGACTGATACCGCGACTGGATGGCCGTCACATAGCCGGAAGCGGGGATGTTGATGAGGTCGCCATAGTCCACCTCCGCCGAGACCGTGCCAATCTTCACTGTTGCTCGCGAGAGCGCCTGCGGGCCGGAACTGAAAATCGGCATGCTGGAATTGCGGCGGGGAGAAGCCACAGGCTGGAAGCCCGTCTGCTGAATCGCGTGTGCAATTTCATGCGCCAGCAGGCGATGACCTGCAACCGTTCCCGGTGCATATTGCCCCTCGCCGAAAACGATGTGGTTGCCTACGGTGTATGCGAGAGCGTTGACCGCTCTCGCGGAACTTCGCGCCAATTCATGACTGTGGACGCGAACGGAACCCAGGTCGGCTCCAAAGCGCGGCTCGAAGAAAGCGCGCGCTGCCGGGTCGAGCGGCTCGCCCGGCGAGCGCAGCACTTCGTGAACGATGGGCGGGGCTTCGCCTCCATCTACGGCGGCTCTATCGCCTGACGGTTTGCGCGAAAGTTTTCTGTCTTCGTCCTCGCAAGCAGCGCACTTGCGATGAAGCCCGACCGCGCCATGGGCGATTCCAACCGATCCTGCGGCCACCGCTGCAGTGGCCTCCACCGGAGGGCCCGGCACGCGCATCACATGCTCGGCAACGCGATCGGCTTCCGTTTCCAGAGGATCGCTGACCGCACCGATTTCTAGTTTGTATTGAACATGCGGCCTGGTTTGCGAAAGTCGGCGCAGCATCGCCTGATTGCCAATGTACGATTCCTTGCGCAGTCCGCGACTTCTGAGCGGCGTCTGCGCTTGCTGCACGGGCGCATGGCCGACGCTTGTTTCAGGCGCCGATGTTTTCGCGGTCCGCATCATCCGTCTGGGATCCCTTTGCGCGTTATGCCGACTCACGCCGGTGCCGACGCGGTTTCTCCTCCATCGCCGCCGCCGGGCGGGCCGCCTGAATCGCTCCCCGGTCCGGTGTCCTCCGGTGAGGCCGATGCCAGCGTGGGACTTGGTGCAGAACGAATCATGGTCATGATCAACATGGCCCCAGCGAAGCCCACCAGGGCGATAGCGGCAGCGATTTCGCATGCGCCGCTCAGGAGACATGCCACGAGGGCGACCAACGCCGCCAGCGTGATCACAACTCCGATGGCGAGCAGCGCAGCAAGCAGCACAGTTTCAACCCAGCGCACCAGTTGCGTGTTCTCGATCTTGATACACACGCAGCCCTTCGCAATAGTGCCGGACCAGCGGCAAAAACCCGCACCTCCGGTGCTGTGCGTGCAGCTTTGCCCGCCACATACGCCGTAGGCATATGGACACTCCGGAGAGCGCTGAAGCACCTGCTGCGTGTTGCTGATGCCAAGCCGCGGCGTGACCGGAGTCCTGGATAGGACGCTGGGTGGGACAGCCCCTTGCTGAATAGTGTGAGTGAGTTCGTGGGCGAGCAGTGTTCTGCCCTCAGCAGAGTGCGGCTGATAGCGGCCCGGCGCAAACACGATGTCGCGGCCCGCCGAGTACGCTATTGCGCCCACCGATTCAGCAGAACGCCCAGCCGGCTCGTCTGTGTGAACACGAACCGCGCTCAGATCCACCCCAAATCGCGGCTCGAAAAACGCGCGAGTAGCCGTGTCCAGCGGTTGCCCCGAGGAAGCAAGCACGCCATGCACAATAGGCGGCGCCTCGGCTCCAGCATGCGTTTGCCCGTTGCTCTTGGGCCTGACCATCTTGGCGTCTTCCTCTTCGCACGCCTTGCACTTACGCTGCACGCTGCGCGAGGAAACCGACGACAGTGAGGCCGGGTCGGGCATTCGCATCACGTGTTCGGCAACGCGATCAGCCTCAGCTTCAAGGGGATCGTTGACCGCCCCAATCTCAAGCTTGTATTGCACTTGTGAATTAGCCCGGCACAGACGGCGCAGCATCGCCTGATTGCCGATGTGGCTTTCGCTATCAACCCGACGGCTCCTGGCTGCGGCCGCCGGTTGGTTCACCGGGGCATGAGGATGTACCGGGCGTTTACGTGCTGCTTTGAAACTGCTCATAGCAAAACCTGCCTGCTGACGATTGCCCCCTGTCGCGACGTCCGCAAATGAACGGAAGTGTCGGGCCTGGCCGAGTGCAATCCTGGCTGTTTTTCCACCACAATCAGGAAGAACCGTTCTCTACGGCTTTGTCCCACCGCCACCGGAGCCTCCACCACTCGAGCCTCCGCTGGGTGAACCGGAACCTCCTCCCGGGACCTTCCCCGTGACCGTCTGCGGCTTGTCAGGCGGCTGATCGGTAACGGCATTCACATATTGCGCCCACGAATCCGCCGCGCTGAAGTCTCCCGGACATGGGCCGGAGTAATCGAATACGGCACAGTACCCTTCTCCATTCGGCTGGCCGATGCCGGCAACGTGCGCCGACTCGTGAACCATGGTGCGAATCCGCTCTTCGAATGATGAGGTGAAGAACGGCGGGCAAAGGAAAATCGGCGCGTGATGGTCGATCACGTATCCGGCGCGATTACCGCAATTCGGGTCGCTGGCGGGCGCGCGGGTGATCGCCACACCGGGCGACAGAGCGCTCGTCATATTGCCCAGAATGTCGGTGATCTGCTCCATGTTCGGGTTTGGCCAGTTGAAAAAGAGACTGGCGTAGCGGCGCGCCTTCTGCTGATTCTGATAAGTGCCCATGTCAGGCAGTTGCTGCCCGGGGTTGAAAGGATCGGGCGGACCACCTGGGCCGACGCCGCTGGTGCGCAATTTCGCCTGCGAGACTCGCCAAAGTGCGGCGGCACGCGCCTGCTCAATCACCGGGTCAAGCTTTGGCGTGGTGGTGCCGCCAGTCGTGCCGCCGGTGGTGGAAGTACCTGCCTGCCTCGCCAGGATTGGACCCGACCTACTGATTCCAAGAGCATCCGTTTGCGAGAGCCGACGCAACATGGCCTGATTGTTGATCTGACGCTCGGACGCCCGTATGTCGCGTGGAAGTGCATGCGTCGGGCCAAACTCAGGGTCAGCCAGGGTCGGGGTCGTCGCTCGTCTTCGGGCCGAAAATAGATTCATAGCTGCCTACACGCTCGCCGAATCATTCCGCCGCAATCTCAGGCAGCGGCATCGAACGTGATGCTGATCTCCTCGTTGGAACCCGCTTGATTTGATCGCCCTTTCGGGCCCGGGCTCGAAAGCGTAACCGTTGATGGCCCCGTAATTTCATAGTGGATAGGCTTGCCCCAGCCGTCGTTTGTGGAGTTGTCGCGGCCCTGCAGACGCGGAAGATCCGAGAGACTCGCTGGAAGTCTCCTATTCGCTGCCCAGTAGGACCTAATGCGAACTTCCGTCACGCGCATCCTCGTGGTTGTGAGATTCCGGGGCGGTACCCTCTCGATCAGATCGCCCGCAGTAATAAATAGTGACTTCACTATGATCCCGACCTGTTTCCAAAACTTTCGCAAAAATGCTCCAACGAGAGTGCGCGTTTACCAGTTGCTGGGAGCGTCTCTGAATTCCCATTGGGAAAACAGCCTGCAATTGTGGCGGGCGACCGAGTAGCCGTCTTGCAATCCCAACCGCTTGCTGAGCATGTAGGTGTACCAGCGACTGGCTTGAGCAGCCGTCGGGGAGAGGCGACTCTCAATCGTTGCCCCAGGTACGGGTTTTGGGTCGTACACTTCACCCTGGATGACCGCTCCAATCACGTTGCTGCTCCACCCAAGCCAAGTGGACGAGAATTCCGGAGCCTGCACTCCTGTGGCCGCAAACGAGAAACAGGCCTTGTTGCCATCGCCACTCGTGTCGACACAGACTTGCTGATGAACCTTGTTGTTGATGAAACCCGCGCCAACGTTGCCCGTTTCCAGCGTAATTTCAGGAGATCCGGAGCTGGCGGCAGCGGCTCCAGTGCCGCCTCCTGCAGCGGTGGGTCCCTGGGTCGTGTACTCGATTTGCGAGTCGGGGTTTTGGCTCTCATCGCTGGCGACAGCCGAACTGGGAGCCTGTTGTTTTCCTGTATCTTCGTCCCCTGCGGTCTGACGTTGAACTTGAGATCTCTGCGTGGCACTGCCTTTATAAGAGCTTTCAGGCACCGCCCCTTGCTGCAAGACATGCGTCAGCTCGTGTGCCAGTAAGGGCGTCGGCCCTGCGCCTGCGCCTGCTCCCAGCACAACTTGGTTTCCGACGGTAAATGCCCGGGCGTTGACGGCAGCGGCGGATTGCGCAGCCAGAGAATCCGAGTGAAGGCGGATGCCACTGAAGTCGGCTCCAAATCGCGGCTCAAAGAAAGCGCGAGTTGCAGGGTCGAGCGGCCTTCCCGGCGAACTGAGCACCTGGTGAACGATAGGTGGCGCAACCGTGCCGGAGGGAGTCTGCCCCATACTCTTCGTACGCAGGGCCTTATCTTCTTCTTCGCATGCTGCGCATTTGCGACGCAGACTAGGTACACCGGATGTGGAGACACTTGCGGGCTCAGGCATGCGCATCACCCGCTCGGCAACGCTATCGGCTTCGGCCTCCAGCGGGTCGTTGACGGCGCCAATTTGCAGCTTGCATTGCAGAAAAGGCACCGTCGCCGGTGCGCGGCGCAGGAGCGCCTGGTTGCCGGTGTAAGAACGAGCAGCGCGCGTGTGTCCGCTTGCGCCGCTATTTGCTTGTTGTGCGGCTCGAACCGCATACGTCGGCGTTGTGGGACGCATCCGGCATTTAGCTTGCTGCATCGCGACTACCTCGTCGGTTCAACGCACTTGTCCGCGCCGTTGCGTTCTATGGCTACACGAATAGGCAACACAAAAGGGGCCGTTTGACGGGCCCCTTTCATAGCTCATAAGGGCATCGAACCCTCTAACACAGTTACCTGCGCTATCCTCTCCAGAGGTGAGAGCTATTAGATACTCTATTCGATTTGCCATGTCAACTACTTTCTTCATGTTTAGGGAAGAATGTTGTTCACCTGAATGAATGAGCCGGCGATGCTGTTGCGCGACGTACTTGCGTTGTCGGCTGCCTTCCACAACACTCCCTCTTGCGTGGTATAGGGCTGAGTCAAAATCCCTCCGTTGAATTGCAACATGCAATTGCGCTCGATCAGCATCCGGTTACCGAATTGGCCCGCCACCTTGATCGCCCACGTGATCTGCCCGGGAGCAACGGCAAAGCTCGGCTGCTTCACGTAATTGGCGCGCGAAAGCTCCAACTGGTTGTCGTTGATGATGGCGCTAACCACCGAGCCAAGGTAGATTCCGTGCCGGTCGCCGGTAGTTTCGGGCGTGATACGGACGGTTATCGTGTTTCCACAGATTTGCACGCGCCCTGCAAGCAGGCGCTGGTGCAGCTTCGTCTTCAGATTGCTGAGTCCGACGTGAATGCCCTGTGCCGTGCCGTTGATGGTGTTGTTGAGGATGCGAATGTCTTTAGCGACATCGCCTCCGACGACGATACCCTGAGAAGACGTCGAGTAAAGCAATGGTAGGGTGGCCGTCAGATAATTCCGGAAAGCGGGCGCGACCGCATCGGGGTTCTTAACTACGGCGGCGGCGATCTTCTTCACCGCTTTTTGGACCGCCGCAACTCCACTAGTTGCGATCAAACCCGAATTGCGCAAAGCGTCATTCCAGGCGTTCCCCAGCTTGTCGCTGCTGATGAACTGAAGCTTCACCGTTCCAAACGTCGCGGTCACGTGAGCCAGGCCAAGGTCCCCAAGATTGATGCGCGGAGCGACTTGCGCCACTTCCACCGCCGGAGCGGAAGGCGCNCCCGCCTGAGGCGCAGGAGTGTGCGGCGCACCGGCTTCCGCAGGCGCGCTGGGCGCGGCTGGAGCAGGTGCGGTCGTGCCTGGCTGCGCTGGACCACCGGTGGGTGCTTTGGGAGCAGCAGGTGGAGTTTGCGGCGCTGCCGGGGTTGCCGGAGCTGTCTTTGCCGCTGTTGGCACGATCTTCTGCGCCAGCAGCGGCTTAGCGGCAAGTACAGCTTCGGCCTTCTGCTTTTTGGCGACCCGAGCTATGCCCTTCTTCGTCGTCGGCGGTGCCGTGTCAACAACGGTGAGCCCATGCACGAGTTGCTTCTGCAACCGAGAGGCGATGGCTGGACGTTTAACGATATCGCTAAGCCCGAGATTGCGAGAGGCCTGTGGTGTAACGATGAGATTGCCTTCGATCTGCGCACGGTCGGCGTTGACCAGGAGAATGCCGACCTGGAAGTGTCCAACCGTAAACTGGCTGTTCAGCACGCGGACATTGAATTGCGGAGCGAGAATTATGCTGCTTGAAGCTGGCGCCGGGTTGTAAATCGCCAGACAGGATGCGGCGCGCAGGTCCGCATCGGCACAGGTCAGCCACACGCGTTCGACATCCACTTGCGTACAACTTCGCATGGTCACGGCGCCTTGGAGCCCGGCAATAGCCGGGTTGTTCGAATACCCAGCCGTCCCGGCAGTCACGCTCAAGTCGGACAGCTCGACACAGGAACAGTTGTCGAACTCGAGCGCAACTTCCAGACCGCTGCCGACAATTGACGTGCCCTGCCCCGCGCCTGTCATCTTCACCGATTTTCCGGAGATGGTGATCTTGTTGGCGACGTTGAACTGTCCCGGCTGAAAGCAGATGCTCAAGGCAGTCGCATTCCCGGCCAGTGCCTTATTCAGGGCACCCAGCCAGTCTTTCGCCGGATCCAGTACGAGGTGGCAGCAATCGCAAGGCTCGAGATCGATCAGCGGCAGAAAATGATTGCGGCAGTCCTGCGGAACGAGCTGTTGATTGGCGCCGTAGGCGATCACTGCCAGATCGCAGAGCCACTGCCGAGGGCCGTCGGGGGCTGAGCCTCCTCCTTCCAGGTAGCGTTGCGGGTAGACCTGCTGAGGCGTGTTCGGCCGCACGGCAAATTGCCAGAAAGGCCGCGACGCTAATTCTCCGGTGGGCAGGGCGTTCAGAGTAACGGCTACAGCGAGCCCGGAGGTAGTGTCGAGTTGCACCGGTGTGCCGGACGTGAACGGAACCTCGGCCTGCCACAGACGCACGAACAGCGAATTCGGATCGCTCGGAACGGCGGTGCCCGAGGGCAGGGTTAACTGATTCGTATCGGGATCGAATACCGTGCCCGATCCCAGCGTAACCACCAGCCCCTGCTGAGCGGCGATGTAATTCTTGTCCGCCGAATTTCCCAGCACACAGGTCGTCTGCAGGATCTCGATGACCTGTCCGGGCTGAGGGGTATGCTCCGCATCTACCGGGGTTTGGCCCAGCTTGAGAACGGGCGGGTTCGCCGTGGGATCAACGACCGTCGCTCTATGTAAAAACGATGCGTTGTTCCAACCCCACAGCAAGGTTCCCGTTTTGCTCGCGCTATCGAGGTTGGCAACCGTGACCTGCACGAGTTGGTTGTCGGCGCCAAGATAACCGCCTTGCGCTGGAGGACAGCAGGGATCTTGGGGCGTGGCAGGCGGGTAGAAGCTAACTTTGAGCTTTGCGTCCCAGGTGAGCTCCGAGCTCTTGGGATGAAACACTAAGCCCATCTGGCGCAGCTCTTCGACTAATTCCTTTTCTGCCGCAGGGCAGTTATGCTGCTTGGTCGATAGCAACAGGAAATGCTGTAGTAAGCGGGTGCGCGCTGCGGTATCCGGCCCGCCAAGCGCCACCTCACGCAGCGCCTGGTCTTCTGTCGCGGAGACCTCTTGCTCGGTGACGAGCAAAGCCACGAGTTCGGGCGGTTTGGTTGCGACCTGAGGGCGATCCAGCCAATCGGGCTGCTGGTTGATCGGTACAGAGGGGCCCAACCGCAGCCGCCATCCGCCGAGGTACATGGTGCCGGTGCCGATCACGGGATTTCCGCTGGCGTCGAGTGAGACCTTGTATCCGTCATCTGGCGTGCCGGACGGTCCAACGATGTCGATCGTTTCCAGCCGTAGCGCTTCACCGGCGATCGAGGCCTGCTCGTTGATGTCGGCCTCGAGCGTAACGCGGCCCTGTTGTGCAACTACCGAACGATAGCCGCGCGATGGATCAAAGCTGATGCGTGCGCGATCACTTCCCACGATAGGACTCCTTCCAGACCTGGTGCTACTCGGCCTTAATCCACGTCAATCCAAACCGGGAGCTGCCCGATGGGGGCATACTCCTCGAATTTCAGAGCCAATCCCCGTCTCTCTAATGCCACGGCCTCCAGGCAGTACACGCCCATCTCGGAGCCGTTCTGCGCCCCCATGAGAATTGAACCGGGAGTCGTCTGCGCTCCCATGTCGCATCCGCTTCCTCCCGTCGCCGGTGTCAGGATTCTCGAATCCGCGTCGCTGCGGAGCCTGGCGTACTCCGGCTGGCCAAAAGCGCGAGTGCGAAACAGGGACGCGTGCGGCGCGACCTGCACGGAGCGGTACGGCTGATGCAGCGTGCTTCCCGTGGCATACGCGGTGAACCGCACGCATCCGTGTTGCGGATCTTCCACGCCGGCGACATCGTCAAGAATGCACTCGGAGGCCTGCAGCCGATGCGTGTGGGTTGGCCCCAGCACCGTGCAACGGGACAGGGATACCGTCCCTTCCGAGAATCCGAGCGCTAGGTCAGCCAGCGCCAGCGGCCAGGTCTTTTCAGCTTTTGCCTGGCTGAACTGTACCAGGGCGTTTGCCATGTCTGTAACAAGCGCCGGCGAAGGCACAGTTCCGACGACATACGACTGCAGATCGGTCGCCAGCGAGGGCACCTGCTGGAGCAATGCTTTTCCTAATGGGGTCGATTGATTCTCTAGCGACGCGGCCAGTATTGCCGGATCGAGAATGACGGGAGGCTGCGCCGGTTTGCCGCTCGCCACGGTATGCGTGGGAATCGATTGGATAATGCTGTCACTCGCAACAAGCTCTTCGATCGCGCCGCCGTTGCGGGCCCGAATTGGGCCGGTGATGCATCGCTCCAGCACGAGCTTGGTAATGGTGCCTTCAACGAACAGATTGCTCGGCCTGAGCGGCAAGCCGTCAATCGCAGTGACGAAGAAGTTGGGCGCATCGCCAGTGGTTCCGGGATCGAGCGTCATCATGCGCAGGTAAACGGCATCGAAGCTTCCCTTTAGCACCAGGTCAGAACCCTGCAGCAGCATGCCTTGCAGGACCAGGATCGTCTCGTTGCCGCCGGTGCCGGCATTGCCGGTGACGACCCAACTCGGCGGCTGAGCTGCGTTCGAGCGCAGGACGGGGCGCTCTCCGCTCGCAGCTCGCACCCACACGGTGCATCCCTGCGGGACTGTGAGGGTTTGGTTGGGCCCAGGATAGGTAAGCGAGTCGATGATCTCGATGGTCTCGCTGGTCGTAACCGCCGCGAGCGCACCATCAAGACCTCCGCCTCCCGAAACATTGGTTGAGGTGACAGGCTGTGCCAACTCGCTCAGAATGGAGTCGTTGTAGCCTCCCGCGCCAATTTCCGACAGCAGCCCAAAGCTGTAGCTCGTCGTGATTGTGCCCTCCGGAACGGCGCCGACGAAGCCGAAGCGACCGCGCTCAGGATGAATGGTCACGGTTGACGGCGGCACCGGGGCGCTGCTGCCGCCCGCCATCAATCCCACCCAGAAGGCCTCCGGATAAAGCTCAGCGGGCGCCGTCTGCCACAGGGTTTCGCGTATGGCGACTGCCAAGTCCCACTCGTCGGGCGAGACCCAGTCCTCCCCCCACACATTCGATCCCGAGGTCGAGGCACTCGCCCTGCGCGAGGGATTGAACAGCGGTATGTCCCGCCCGGTGGGATCGAAGGTGAAGCACGGCGGAGTTTGCCCGCTGCTGACAGGCGTCGCCGCAGAGATGGGAAAGGCCTGCAACCACCAGAGAAATACCCCGAGGTGGCGTATGTTGTACCAGCCCAGTGTCTGGCTTCCCTGCCGGAGATCGGCAGTATAGGCGTACTCGTCGAACGCCATTCCGGTGTTGCTGGCGGCGTAGGCATTGCGCAGATCGGCGAACCCTCCCGCAGGCGTTCCGCTATATGCGCCAATGAGGCCCTCGGTGATCTCCAACGAATCGGCCGGAGGGACCAATTGCCACGTTGTGGGATAGAGATTCGGCTGCTTATTGTTGTTGGCGACCAGCGCGATATACGAAGCGTCTTTGAACGTCACCTCGTCCTGCGGGTTGTAGTTTGCGGCAGCGCTCCACGCTCCGAGTACGTTTCCCAGTCCCAGCGTGCTTGTGAAGCCTACCGGTCCGGTGATCGGATTTTCGATTTGGTAGCTGATCGGTGGATCGAACTGGTGGCGCGTCCTCCCCATCCTGCGGAAGAACTCGACGACTCTCGCGTCGCGTAACGCAATGTTGGCTGCGAGCTCTTCCAGCACACCGACCGTCCCCGCGCGCCGCCGGTAGTAAATGGTCCTGGCGACATCGATGCGCTGCGAGGCAGCATCAAGGCAGCTCACCAGTCGCGTGGCGACCAGATCGCCGATGTAAGGAATTACCCAGTCATCGCAGGTTTCGATGGATTGGTCTTCGAGCAGCCGGTCAATGCTTCGCCGCAGGACGGCAGCCTGGGTACCAATGCGGTTCACCAATTCGCGCAGGGGCCCGGGACCGTCGGGCGTGGGCCCAACGTCGAGCGTCCGATAGATCGCCGGCAAGAGCTGCCATAGCCGGTCGGCGTACCACTGCGCGTAGCCGTCGCTAATCATTGGAAACCGCCTGGAAAGTGGGGAAGAAATTGCTTGCGACCAGAGAGTAATACGCTCCCTCGCCCGGGTTGTGCAGCGGGCCGGCATCCACCGAGCCGTTCACCGCGAACTTGCTCGACTGAATACCAATGACCCCGTCCACGGCCAGGCACGCTGCCTCGATCTGGCTGTCGAACAGCGTCTGGCCAATACCCAGATGCGAGGGAGAGAAGAGCCCGCTCTGGGCGTCGCATAATGCCGAGGTCAAAGCGGCTTGGATTGCCGTCGTGTCCATACCGGTGACAACGACGAAGCTCATCGTCAACGTCACCGTAAGCGGCTTCGCCGGCAGCACGGTCACTGGGCGGTTCGGGTCTCCCGCGGCCGAGAGAATCGTGTTGACGGAGGCCGCCACGTTCTGCTCTCCCGCGACGTACACAGTCACAGCGGCGCGCTGGTTCGCTGCATCCCAGGACCACGTCGCCGCCGCCATGCTCACGCCGGGAGCCTGTGCCGCCAGCGCCTGAAAGTCAAAAACCGATACCGCCCTCCCGAACGCCAGAACAGAACGCGGCGCGTATTGCTTCAGCAATTGCGGCGGATCGGCGTCGCTGCCGCCACTGACCGCCACCGGATTCAGCACCGACTGTAAGCCGGGATAACTCTGCGCGATTACCGTCAGCTTGCCGGCTGGCGGAGAGGACGCACCAGCTCCAACCCGATAATTTGCGACGACGTTGTTGGTGCCGGTGGGCAGGCGCGATCCGTTTACGCCGTCGCCGAACTCGACGTGCGTGTTCTGCTGGGCATCTTCGCGCGTGATGAAGACTTGCGCATCCGGCGACCGCCCGTAGAAGCTCGCTACCTCGGTCCACGGTTGCCCATTGACGGTGATTGCAATGGTGCTGGCGTAGCCGGATCCCTTGGACAGGAAGGTAACCGGTGACTTGGCCAGCGTGAAGCTCTGTCCTGCTACAGAAGCGTTGCCGCTGCCGAGGATTTCATTCGCTACGGTCTGGCCGCGGGTGACCGGCAGCAGGTTATACAAGACCTCAATCGGCGACTGCAAGGGCGGCGAAAGCGGGACAGGAGTCGTTGACGGCCAATTCACGGTGAGGCTTTCACCATTGCCACTGCTGCCTGAGCCGGCTGCTCCCAGTCCGTTCGTGTCCTGAAGCAGAATGGGGATGGAGCTACGACTGATGAATTCGCCAGGCTGCACCGGTTCGAGGCCGCCCTGTCCGTTCCAAGTGCCCGGCGGCTGATCCAGCAGCGTTCCAACGTCCACCCAATCGAAGAGCACGCTCACGGCTGCCGGCGCGCTTTGCAGGCCTGAGCTTAACGCCGTCTCTAACGTGATTTTGGTGTGCAGCACCGGAATGGGTATAGGCTTGCCGGTTCCTCCCGTGCTGACCGAACTCGGCGATCCCGCACTGCTGGCATCACCCAGCACATCCGTGACCTGCTTCACCTTGACGAATTGCGACTTCTGGCTGGGAGCCGTAAATAGTATCCAGTCGTTGGGTCTGATCTGACGTGCCAGTCCCGCCAAGTAAACCTGCTTGCCGCCACCAAGAATTGCATTCCCGTTGACGGTCCATAGCGCAGCATTTTGGTTAGCCCGAGCCAGCCGAGAATTCTCTGCTGTCAGGCCGGAAGGCGGCGTTTCCTTGAAGGTGAGCAGGGTTTGCTTCTGCCCGTTGGCAGCCGTTTGCGGCTTCGGAACTGCCGCAACGGTAACCACGGTTGGCGCAGTGCTGCTGTCGCGCATGCCCAGCAAAAGCGGCATGCTTTTGGTGATAGACGTGACACTGCCTTTCAGCAGGATTCCGTGTATGCCTGAACCCACCTTTCCCACCAGCATTGGTGGAGGCACAGCTTGTACCTGATCAGGCAGTGAAATCTGCGTCGCTGACAATAGTTCGAAAGTCTGGGGAGTCTGTCCAGGCCCAGGCTTGCTCTGGAATTGGAGGCCCTTTGGCAATTGCACAATCTGGCCGGGTTTAACACTCTGGGCGAGCAGCGCTGCCAAAGTTCCCGTCGCTCCGATGGCAGGGCGGGGACGATAACCGAGCAACTGGATGAGGGCTGCCGGTGTCTCGGGCAGCGCGGCGGTGCGAAGGTAATCCTCGTTTGCAATCCGCTCGTTGTAGAAGGTGAGAATGTCGGCTAAATAGGCCCACCACTCGACCATCATCACTGCCAGATCGACCACCGGAGGCTCGGCGCCCACACCGGAGTGCCAGGCGCTCAGCGACTTCTCGACCGGTGGCTGTCCCGGTGCGGGCAGCAACGGAGTGAGCAAGGCGCGGCGGAAGCTGTTGAAGTCACCGACGCGAAAGGCGAGTTGCGACAGCCCGGGCAGATTGTTGATCGGAGTGGGTCCAACCGCATCGCAGGGGCATACAGGATTTGGGGTCGTGCTCATCGTCCTCCCTCCGCGATGACCCGAATGCTTCCGCGCTCGGGATAACTGGGATCGTTCGCCACCCGAAGAATCTGGCCGGCGCCGAATGTCAGTACTTCAGGGAGTTCCTGGAATACGTTGCTGGCGCCGCGCTGCCGGTATTGCACATCGAGGACACCGTTCACGCCGGTTACTTCCTGAATGGCTGCCTCCAAGTTGCTGCGGTACAATGGTGTGCCGAAGGTAAAGCTGTCAGCGTAGAAGAAGCCGGGAGTGCCGTCCGGTTGCAGGGCATCGGCAAGGCGCGCCAAGACTGCCTGCTCGACATCGCTTTCCAGCCAACCACTGTTTACGCACACGGTGATGCGCAGATCGATGGACACCAGCGCTGGGGGAGGAGCATACGATTCATATCCGGCCAGGCGCCTGCGGTTGAGCAGTTCGATGAGCTCGGTCTGCTCCTGCAAGGTCACGCTCGCGCCGCCCGAAGTACCGCTCTTCGGGTCGGCCGTGGTGAAGACGGTAAGCCAGCTTCCCGTCCAGCGAAAGGAGGTGCCAGCCTTGAGCACCCACCAGAGCTTCTCAGCTGCCGCCTCGTAGTCCTCGCGTCGGACTGCCCGGTACTGCTCCGCGCGGAACTTCTGCGGAGCCATGCGCTGAATGTGCAACGCGGTTTCCTGGTCGGCTCCATCGGCGACGACGAATGGATTGCGGACACTGCTCAGAAACGCTGTGGCGCTTTTGTCGATGTTGGTGATGGAATCCGCAGCAACATTTCCGGATGCGCCCAACCCAACCCGGTATCGCACATCGAAGACGTCGCCGTCATTCGGAGCAGCCCCAAACGTGCCGTCGCCGAATCGCAAGGTGTCGCCGTTATCCCCGTCATACTCCCACTGCGTTGCGTTACCCTGCGCATCCGTGGCGACGACGCGCCACGCCGCGGGATCCACAGTGTAGGAACTTTCGGTGGAGGTCGCATCCAACAGGCTCGTGGCGAAGGCGAAGTCTTCCGGTTCGGGCAACCGCCTTTTGACGAAGATTTCAGGTGCCGGCTTGATGATGTCCGGGTCCACAACCGAGCCGAATTGCGAATTCGCGCCCGGCATGAGCCACGTCAGGCGCGGCTGCGTTCCCGTAGTCAGGGCAGCAAGCGCAGACAGAGGTGAAGCGAACGCCGCCGAAGACTTGGACAATGGATACCGGATGATCCAGTTGGGATTCGCCTCGGAACCATTCGGTCCCTGTCGTGCTATTGCGACCGGCAAGGAACCTGCTGAAGGCGGTGCAGTGCCAACGCAAAACGACTCGCTGAATCTCTGGCCCTGAGTTGCCGGCAGCAGATTGCCTGCAAGCCGCGTATTGGTGAGGTCGTGATCGCGTTTCAGGGCTTCCTGCGCCGACCACGTAATGTAAGTCACCGGGGTTGGCGACCCCCCGGTGAGGAAGATCTCATCCCATATCTCGCTGCTCGAGGTGACGTGCATGACTTCGCGAATGCTTTCGCCCGGCAGGTCGGTCTGGATCAGCAGCGCAGTCCCCGGAGAGTTCGTTACGAACTTGAAGCCGTGGCCTAGCAGCCACATGCTGGTGGAACCACAACGCAGGCACTGCTGGCTGTCATCAAACCAGTACGGCTGCATGCCGTCGTTCCACATCGGCGAGACGGGGTAAACGGTGCTGTCTGTTAAGCCCGACCCAATCTCGAAGGGCACCACCACTCCATCGGGCCTGGTTGCGCTGATGAGCGCGCCCGCGGGAACGGTGTTACCAACGACGTTGCACTGAATGACGGTTGTTGCCGACATCACCGGCGTCGGCTCGTAGTCCACCAGCCGCGCCATACTGACCAGGGACCGGCGCTGCGTGGCGGTGAGCAACGTCGCCTCAGCCGCAACGCGATCCTGCATATAGCTCAACTCGTCCGCCAGCGCGCACAACGCCTCCATGAACATGACGCCGAAATCGGCTTCCGAACGTTCCTGCCATGCGGGATAGCGTTGCGCAGAGAAGTCGCTCAGGGCCAGCTTAAAACTCTGGAAGTCCTTCGCGAGGTAATCAATCGCCGGCAGCGGAGGCTCCGGCGAGCTGCAGCAATTGCTGGTCGGCTTGCAGTCGAACTCGGACGGGCACAGTACCTTGAAGGAGAAGGTTGCGCTGCGATACATCGGATCGAGCGCCAGGTTCGGCGGGCCGGTTATGGTCAGCGTGTAGCTGGAAAAGTCTCCGGGCTGGCTCACGTACAAGACGAGAAGCGGTCGCCCATCAATGTCCACAATCCAGTCGGTGGCATTGTCAATTGGCTTGACTGCGATTCCGGTAATCCGGTCGCCACCGGTGATGTTCGCCGCAATGCCCAGCGTAGCAACTGTGACGTTGTTGAGGAAGTGTACGTACAGGGTGGTCGCATCCACGCTCTTCAGTTCAATGAAGTCGATGCCGTTCACCGTAGTCGACTCGATGACCAGTACCATTCGGTTACGGGGCTCTGACAGTGGCTGCGTCATCTCAAATCACCTGTACCTGCGTTTGAGCGGTGGTCTGCGTTTCGATCAATACGTACGTGACCTGTATGGCGATTGCGCCATCCGGCAATGGCGGGCCTGGAGTCGGACCACCCGTCGAGCCGGCTTGCGTCTGCACCGTAACGTCCTTCACCGTGATCTGGTTCCCAAGCCACTGATTCAGTGCCTGTGTCACCACTAATTTCGTCGTCGCTGCCAAAGATGAATTCATGGGCGCGAACAATAGCCGTCGCAGACCGGCGCCAAAGGTCGGCATGCAGACGCGCTCGCCTGGATCGGTCAGCAGCACCTGTCGGATCATCTGGTCCACATGAGTGGCGTAGTCCGTCTGTGCTGCCTGTCCCGAGGCCGCATCGATCGCAAACGGATACCGAATATCCCGGCGCGTCATGTTGTTGTCTCCCGCTCTCACGACATTCTGTAAACGCGCATCTTGCTCAGAGCCCCTCCACCCGCGGCTGTGTGACGACCACCAGCACGGTTCCTTGCGGCGCCTGGGTCGCGGCAAGGCACAGGCCCACGCTGGACTCGTTCAGCACGAAATCTCCCGCAACCTGCACCCGGGTTGCGGTCTGCACCCACTGCACACTCACGCACGGGCTCGGGACTGTGCCGATGACGAACGGGCATCCAGCGATGGTGAATGTGTCGGACATGCGCAGCACGGGAGCATCCGCCGTAACGTTCGTGCTCCCGGGAACCGCCGTGACCGTGCCGCCGTGCGGACACATCAACGTGCTCCCACCTGTAAGCAGTGCCGGCATCAGGTCACCTCCAGCGCGCCGTTGTTCACGTTCACCCCGCTTGCTCCGATGGCCACACTGCCAGAGCCCGATGTGCTGGTCACGCCGCTCGAGTCCAGCACGACGGTGTTCTGCTGGGCATCCGTCAACGTGATGCTCCCCGCATTGTCATCCATTGCAATTGACCCCGCCGTGGTGACAATGCTCTTCACAGTCACGCTTGCCTGCGACGGCACATCGCCGGTATGCCAATAGCAACCGACCCAGATGGGATACGAAACATCGCCGCCTTCGAACTCGATCCAAACTCCGCTGCCTACTTCGGGCAGCATCACAAACCCAACCTGAGGACCCGCATACGGAACGCATGGCATGCACCAGCCGGTCACTCCTGAAGGCAGCACCGAGGGAACGCTGGCCTTGACCCGCATCGTGGAAGCGTCTACATCGGTGACCACACCGCGGTACTTGCCGTAGAAGCGGTTCTGCACCCGGTCCATGAGCTCCAGCAGCAGCGCGTCGTTCATAGGCCGATGCCTCCGGGGAGACCGCCCGGGCTGGGCGCCGCGCCGACCGCATTGCGAACCAGCACGAAGTCCATGGTGTGCTTTTCAGCGGTGATCTTGTGCCGCACGCTCCACACGAAGTACTTGCCGGAGTGCAGCGACCCCGCAGCGTCGAGCCGGGCCACAGTTCCTGCTCGCAGAATTGATCCCAGCCGGTTAGGGTCGGCGGTACCCTGGCAGCGCACGAACCAGCCTGCCTCCCGCAGCACCGACTGTGCGCGGTCCGTGAGTTCCTCGCCGTCATCTACAGTTGTGGTCAGAACCGACGTGACCGACGTGCCGGCGAAGGTCGCCAAATCGCGCGCCTCGAGCGGATCAAGTCCGGAATCGTTGGTAGTACCGCCTGCGCCATCCTGGTCGCTGTCGGTGAAGAGTGCCTGCCGCGCAACGGTTGCCGACGGCCGCATCACGTCCCAACTCAGATCGACGGAATCCACCGTCGCCGCTGTCGCGTCATTCAGGGTCAGCACCGTTGCCGGGTCGCCGTTGAGCGAGGGCTTGGCAAACGAGCCGGTGCGCTGCCCCGGAGTGTCGGTGCAATACACGCGAAACAGCTTGCCGTTTCTCCTGGCCAGCCGGCGCAGGAACTGGGCGTCTGTTGCCCTCTGCATCAAGCTGTGTCCGTCCTCGGTGTGGGCGGGCGAGTCATCGGAAAGGTTGCCATTATCCGGCGTCATTCCGTAATTTGCGAAGATCGCATTCGCCACGTCCCCATCGCTTACATCCACCCACTCCTTTACCTGCTCGGTCGTGTTCATAAGCCAGGTGGCGTCCTGGCCCCAGATCTTGATGGTGCTGGCCGCCGTTCCAGTGTCGAGATGCACCGTTTGCGACAACACGTATCCGTCGATCAGGCATTGCGTCTTTCCGTCGCCTCCGGCGGCGGTGATACACACGTTCGAGAGCGGCGCCAGTCGCGTGTCATTTACCAGGTCGTAATCGCCTGCGCTCGTGCGGTTGAGGGGGAGCGAAATGGAAAATGCTCCCGGCATATCGACGTTCTCCTCAATCTCGAGTTCTGAAATCGCCTTCTCCAGGTCAGTAGCTTCCTGGCCGCTGATCAGGATGGCAAAGGTACTGGCCATTACTGTCCTCCCAGCGGGATTCCTACCAGCGGGCGCTTCTCGAGCGCGGCTGGCGACATTGCTCCATTGGCGTCACACAGCTTCCAGAACAGCGTTGGATCCTGGAGATAGCGAGCCGCCAGCAAGTCGAGGCGGTCGCCCTGCATGCGCGTGTGGTAACCGGCTAGTGCCAACTGCGTCGGCGGCGCCGGCAGCCGAGTCGCGGTGACGATTCGCCCATCCGGCAGGGTCACGGGGTACGTCGCCACCTTCGCGTATCGGCTATCAGAAGCAAACATGCAATTTCCTTTCCGGCGTTGCGGTAAAGCTAAATCGGCAACATGCCGACGATTGACTCCACGCTATTGGCGAGGTTCGCGATGGCCAGCGCCTCTCGTAATCCTTGCGTGTAGGTGGCGGCCGCATTCGCCAGCGTTCCCAGCGGGCCATCCACGTATTGCAGTTCGGGCGCGGTCAGCACCTTGAGCCCGATCTGTGCTTCCGCATGAGTCGGAACCAGAAGCGTTCCGTCGTACAGCTTTTCGGTAATCGTGAGCGTGGTGACGCGCACAGCGGCGATGCGGCCCGGTCCCCAGACGAAAAGCACCGTGGGCAACTGCGCCGCGGGCACCGCTGTTCCCGGTGGTGGTCCACTGCTCAAACCCAGTGCTGACGAGACAGACCCGATCAATCCGCCGCCCGGAGGCGCAGTCGGAAACAGCAGCATCTCCAGCGCCGCCAATCGGGGATAGATTCCGCTCACCTCCGCTAATCCTGCGGTGACCGCGCTTCCGTCGGCGATAGTGTCGCCGGCGTCCATCGCCAGATTGAACGAGAACGACTCTTCGGGTGGACCCGTGATCGCCAGCGGGTTGCTGGGACTCTGTCCCGGCGTGTTCGATCCTCCTGTTTTCGCGGGAGTCCACGTGTGCGTCATCGTCTCGGGGTTGTACTGGAAGAGGATCACGTTGGGCACAGGAAGCGGGAAGCTCTCGGTGAACTCAATGAACGCGCCGCGAAGGTATTGGCCTGCCATGGTTCCCTATCCCATTTGCTCCAGCAACAAGGCGACGATTGCATTCGCGAGCCGCGGTACATCGCGGGTGACCGCCTCATCGTTCAACTCGACACTGAGCGTCCCGAAGCTGCCCGGAGCGGCTGGTGCAGCAGCCAAGCCCATGCCGACGCGAGTTGCCAGGTTCTGCGCCTGCTCCGCGCTGAGGCCGGGCACGTTCAGCACCAGCCGGTCAATCGAGACATCGTCCACTGCTATGCTCCTCGTCTACCTCCGCGCCTTACTCACAAAGGCGCTCTCCTGCTGAGCGAGGCTTCCCGCAATAGCCCCTGTTTGGCATATTCCCGCTGCGCTGACACCTCAATATGCCTCATCTCAATGGACGTTCCTTCACTCTTGGCCAGGAAGGCCGCGCCCAGCGCGATTGCTTTGATTTGCGCGCCGTTCAGATCCAGGGCATCGGCGAGCATCGCAAAGTTGACTTCGCCTACGATCCTCTCGCCGCCTGGCGAGCATGCCGGAAGCGCTTTCTCCCAGAGAGTTCTGCGCTCCTGCCTGCCGGGAGGAAGAAAATCAACGACGAAACGCAAGCGGCGCAGAAACGCGGAGTCGAGGTCGTTCTTGCGATTGGTGGCCAGAATCGCGATGCCATCGAACTGCTCGATGCGCTGCAGCAGGTAGTCGATTTCGATGTTGGCGAAGCGGTCGTGCGCATCCTTCACCTGCATGCGGCTGCCAAACAACGCGTCCGCCTCGTCAAAGAAAAGAAGCGCGCCTGAGCGCTCACAGGCGTCGAAGACATCGCGCAGCCGCTTTTCAGTCTCGCCGACATACTTGTTCACGACGCCGGCCAGGTCCACTCGGTAGAGAGCAAGTCCGAGTGAACGTGCGAGCACCTGCGCGGCCATGGTCTTCCCAGTTCCGCTCGGCCCGGCGAACAGCGCCGAAATGCCTTGCCCCAGATGCGTCAGCCGCGCGAACCCCCACTGCTCATAGACCTCCCAGCGCAGCCGAACCTGCGCCTCGAAATCCTTGAGCGTCTTGCGCAAATCGTCGGAAACCACGAGGTCGTCCCAGGAGTAGGGGCAACGCAGCGGCTGGAGCAACTCACCCTGATTCGGCACAGCACGGCGCAGAGCCATCTGCAGGGCGTCCCCTTGCGCGAGCGAGGCCAGCTTCACTTCCGCAGGGGTTAGCCGCTGCGTCTGCACGATCTCAGGAGGAGGTGCGTCGCTGTAGTGCGACCACGCTTCAAGTCTGCGCGTGGTGGGCAGAGCAGCAAGGGTGAACGAATCGGTTGCTGTAGCTGGAACGGTTTGCGCTCCGCGCAGCAGGAAGCCCGCAAGCGCCTGCACCTCTGTCCAGTCGGCTGCGGGAATGCCTTCAGCTTCGCGCCAATAGAGCAGCGCGTTGGCAGCGCGTGCCCAGCGCACCGCGCGCACCATTGTGTTCGCGACGGCTCCGGGTGCGCTCCCGGCGGATGCAAGTACCACCGGCGTATTCACTGCGAGCAACGGCCTATCCATTGCGGCAGCGAACTGTGCAGCCAGAGTTTGGCGCCCGGAGCCCTCAGGTCCGATGAGAGCAAATTCANTCGGCTCGGAACTGGCTTCAGCCTTCTCAGTTTCCCGCGCCACCATTCGAGCCAGAGTTTCCGGATAGAGACACGGGAACTGCCGCGCGTGCTCCGGTGAAATGAGGCAGGCCAGCCTCTCGAGCGTCGGCTCAATCCATCGCTCCGCCATGCTCGACAGCAACACCGCTTCGTCCAATTGCCAGCCCGTCTTCGCCTGCCACGGTGCCTCCCCGACTAACGGCTGTGCCAGCCGCCAGCGCAGTAACAAGGGAACCTGCGCTGTCATGTTGCCGGGACGTTCCATCGTGTCGCCGAAGATCGCCGTAGTGATGGCAACAGACGGATACGTCGCGCGCGTGTCATCGGCCAGGTACGCCATCACTCGTCCCAGCCTTGGGTCAAGCTCAACCGCGAGTAGCAGGCATAGCAAGTCGCGCTCGCAGGTATTCAGGCCGAAGGTGTCGCCCAGCCATTGCCAGAAGCCATTCCACGCCAGTGCTTCGTCGGCTTCTTCAGCGGCGATTCCCAGACGACTGATTTCGCTCTCCTGCAGAAATTCGCGATACCGCTCCGCTTCTGCTTCAGGATCCGCCAAAATGCGGTGAACTTCACCGGGAGTAATAGCCAAGCCCTGGTCATAGCTGGTCTGGCCCTGTTTCCACATGCGCTCCGTCCACGCCGCGCGCAGACGCGCCCGGGCCCTCACCCGTGCGAGCACCAGGTCGGTCGTGCGCATCGTGGCTGTTCCAGTCACGGTCATCACGGTATATGCACCCACCAGCCCGGAGGAGCTTCAACGTTGTTGACAATCAGCCGCACCCGCACATAGCTACCGGACGGGAAGCCGGGGGGCGTGGACAACATCCAGGAAACCGTGCCCGCTACGGGGTCAACCACGGCGACTCCAGGTCCGACCGCACCGCCAATCGCGAGCGCGGTATTGTCGAGCAGAACACTGGTTTGGCCCGCAACCAAGCCGCTGGCGTTCATCGTGTACACCCCGCCAGCGCCAGGAGACAAAACAGGCTGGCCCGTACCGACGCCGTCCATACGCGGCGCAATTGCGACAGGCAGCGAGTTGCTGCGAAATGCGGAGCCCGCATTCCCCACTGCGAGCTGATAAATCCCCGGAAGAGGCGTAGCGGTGAGTGCGGTTCCAGGCGCCGGGGGATTTCCGTAGGCAGGCGGCAAATCCAGCACCAGTTCATCGGCATCACCCGCGGTACCTGATGCGGAGGTACCGGACACACGCCAGGCGCTGATCGGCCACTCACTCCCTCCGCTGCTCAAGAAGACCGCACCGGCATCGGCGGTATTCAACCCACTTCCCTGTGCACGAGCCCTTTCGCCTCCGATTAGCACCGGCTGCGGTGGAGCCGGAAGCACTGTGAGCTGAGTCGGGTCTCCGGGATTAACGCGATACGCAACCTGTATGGCGAGTTCGAACAGCCGCGGCTCGGGCGGAGGTAAGGGGGCTGGCAGGTTCAAATCCGCCCCCACGCTGACGGTCGCGACCGAGGGCGTACGCATGTCCACAACAGGAGGCGTTTCTGGCGCGAGGAACACCACTGCAACGCGGAACACCGCTGAGAGCCGTATGGGCACGGTGATGGCCTGCCACAGGCGGCTCATCTCCTCGATGGAATCAGCCTCGACGGTTACCGTGAACTCGGCGGTCGCGCTGCTGTAGATGGGGTTGGCGTGGAAGTACGACAACGCCACGCTCATCAGGTACTGCTCCAGCTCCCAGCTTTTTTCCGAATACGTCGTAAGCAGGTACGAGAGGTCGAGGCTCAAGGGCTGCGACGGGTTCAACTGCGCCCGCGAACCTTGCACCGGAGTATTTCTCCAATACGGGTCGCGCGCAACGTGCAGAAGGTATAAGCTGAGAACGCTGGTCGCGTCTTGCCGCGACACCGCCGGCATCAGTCCGGAGACCTCGAAGGGAAAGTGCTGCGCTTGCCACTTGGGCGAAGCTTTGACAGCATCCGTGAGCTGCGTTGTAAGCAGGTCGGTGATGGCCGTCAGATCGCTTACGCTCCACGCCATGGGTTTCTACCCCTGCACCAGGCCAAAGCTCCACGCCAGCGGACGCGCCAGAGGTTCAGCAGGCCGCTGCACACCTGAATGGCGGACCGGCGATTCGGTAACCTGCTGCGGCAGATTCTGCACCGGCATAGGCGTGGGCTGCGAAATGACGCTGCGGACTTCAATCGTCCCGATGTGTACGCGCGTTTCGTGACGATTACTGTGGTGCTCGGATCGAGGAGTTCGTGGAAATTGCAACCGCTGCTGTGGAGAAGGCTCGATCTGATGTGTGCTAACGACTTCGGGTGATCTCTGCGAAACCAGAGAAACCGGCCCGCGCTTCAGCGGAGCCGCGGCCGGAACCGGCACATCGCGGCCCCTGTGGTTAGGGGAGGGTGCCGCAGGCGATTCTGTCTCTTGCTGTTCAGCCACACGTCGCTCGTCAACACTCTGTGGGAACTGATGAACCGTGGTGTGCTCAAGATATTTCTGCGGCTGCATCGGGGCAGGGTCCGGCGATCTCTCAGACCTTGAGGAGTCAGCGATAGCACGCTCTGTGAAGTGAAGCTGCTCCGCGGCTTCGTCTGGCTTGGCCGGTATATATTCACGCGGCGAATCTCCGGCCGGTTTCGAGGTTCGATCAGTTCCGCGATTCGCATC
>JGI26339J46600_10000090_pt1 | contig 30581 bp, 33 predicted proteins | sample BogFormECP12_OM1_FD_46600 | JGI IMG/M metagenome (IMG submission 46600) | reverse complement strand
CAAATCATCCAGCCCCGCAGCCAACTATGATGATGGCTTGATTGCTCAAGCCCGCGCTAAGACCCATTTTCCCAACATAAATGTTTTTATTTGGGGACTTTGATTATTTGCCATCACAACATAACTTGCCACCATAGAACAGATTGGCGTCAAAAATAATTCAGTCTGATGTTTGATTTGGCGCTTTTGATGCGTCAGGTTCAAAACATTAACCTGAAGTGATGCACGAACGTTCTACTGAGCGGCACTGTATGATTGAGCGCTGTCACGAGGTGTCCTGAGAGTGGAAATAAAAGTGCTTGAAAGGGATGAGACAAATCTGCGTTTCCTCATTCGAGGCGCTGACGTCCCCTACATGAATGCACTGAGAAGAATCGTAACTTCTGAAGTTCCAAGCATGGCAATAGATGAAATCGTCATCGTTGAGAATTCCTCAATGGTTCAAGACGAAACGATTGCACACAGAATGGGCCTGATCCCGCTCAAAACAGACCTGGAAAGCTACAACTTACCCGAAGAATGCCCATGCAAGAGCGAATTTGGCTGCAACCTCTGCCGCGTNACGTTGGCATTGGANGTGGAGGCAAAAGGAGGGTCAAAAACAGTATATTCTGGAGACATGGTTTCAGAAAACCCCAACATCGTGCCTGTAAGTGACAGGATTCCGATACTGAAACTGGCAAATGAACAGAGAATAAAGCTTGAAGCATATGCGAGACTTGGCAAAGGAAAGAATCATGCGAAATGGGAACCAGTCTCGATGTGCACATACAAATATTATCCCAACATAAACATCACCAAAGCATGCACGGCATGCGGAAAATGCATAGACATGTGCCCCCGAAGAGTTTTAGTCAAGAAAGGGGAACGCATCGAAGTGAACGACTTGATTGCCTGCACTCTCTGCCAAGACTGCAGCAAAGCTTGCCCAGAAAAGCCCCCTGCAATCCAAGTCACGGCAGAAGAAAACGCGTTCATATTCAACGTGGAATCTACTAGCGCACTTCCCCCCGAAAGAATAATGGCTGAAGCCAGCAGAATACTAGAAAAACAACTCAAAGAACTCGTAGAAGAAATCAAGGTGAAAAAGAGTGAAAAAGCCTAAAGCAACAAACCCGGAACTACTTGAACTAGCGAGTACTCTCAAGAAAAAAAGCAGAGAGAGCAAAGCTGAAATCTGGCGAACCATCGCTGAACGCTTAATCAAGCCCAAAAGAAGACGCCTCGTCGTGAACCTGAGCCGCTTGAACAGGTACACCATAAAAAACGAAACAGTCGCAGTTCCAGGAAAAGTCCTAGCCGCCGGCGCGATAACACATCCAATCACCGTAGCCGCGTTCACCTTCTCAGACAAAGCCAAAGAAAAGATAGAAGCCGCAAAAGGAAAATGCGTATCTCTCCTTGATCTTGTGAAGAAGAATCCAAAAGGCTCAAACGTCAAAATAATAGGGTGAATGAAATGGAGACAATAACAAGGGAGGCAATAGTTGTAAACGCCGAAGGCCTCATCCTCGGCCGAATGGCAAGCGGAATCGCCAAGCAGTTACTTGAGGGCCAACGCATATTCATTGTGAACGCTGAAAAAGCTGTTCTTTCAGGCGCGAGGCAGAGCAAAGTGAGTGAAGCAAAAGAGTTTCTTGACGTTGGAGGCGTGGGAAGGGGACCATTCCATTACAGACGACCAGACCGAATAGTCCGAAAGGCCGTCAGAGGCATGCTTCCCATCAGGCAGCCGAAAGGCATTCAAGCCTATAGGAGACTACATGTTTTCATCGGGGTTCCCGACAAACTCAAGAAACGAGAAATGAACACAATGATAGAGGCTCAATCAAAAAAGTTAACTTGTGCACATTTCACGGTTGCAGAACTCGCGAAAGGAATAGGATGGAAGGAGAATGAATAGATATGCCTGCTAAAAGAAGCCTTGTCGTAAGCGGAAAAAGGAAGACTGCAACATCACGCGCCGTGGTTAGACTCGGTATTGGGAGAGTGCGCATAAACAGAACCCCAGTGGAAATCTATCAACCAGACATCGCCCGCGAAAAGATTATGGAACCCTTGATACAAGCCGGCGATGAGATTCGCAATCAACTAGACATGGACGTGAGCGTATCCGGAGGAGGCTACATGGGACAAGCTGAGGCGGCCAGAATGGCAATCGCCAACGCCATTCTCAAATGGACCAAGAGCACACACCTACGAACAGTCTTCGCAGAATATGACAGAACCATGATCGCTGGTGACACCAGGAAAAAAGAACCCAAAAAGTTCGGGGGACCAGGAGCCCGCTCACGGGACCAAAAGAGCTACAGATAAAGAGGATTGAACCTGAATGATAATCCCAGTAAGATGCTTCACATGCGGCAAACTCATCGGCGACAAATGGGAAGAATTCACAAGAAGAGTAAAGGCTGGAGAGAACGCCGGAGAAGTCCTAGACAGCTTGGCAGTAAAACGCTATTGCTGCAGACGAATGCTATTGTCACACGTAGAAATATTCGATGAAGTGCTACGTTTTTATGAAGAAGCAGAGAAACGGAAAGAAGCAAGAAGTCTCTACTAGGTCGAAAGGTAAGGCCGATGTCCACAATCATTGAAGACGTGATTGCCAGAAAAGTGTTCAACAACCGCGGAGAAGAAACCATAGAAGTCGATATCATCACCACCTCAGGCTTCGGCAGAGTCGCGGCACCAGCCGGAAAAAGCCGAGGAAAAACAGAGGTCGAGTATTACCCACAAGGCGGAGTAGATCAAGCAGTAAAAAAAGTCGAAGAAGACGTAACACCCGAAATAGTAGGCTTGGGCGCAGATTCCCAAGAGGAAATTGACAAAACACTACACGAAATCGATGGCTCGAAGGATTTTCGGGCAATCGGCGGCAACACCGCGTATGCGACATCCTTAGCATGCGCCGAAGCTGCTGCGAACTCTTCCGGACTCTTGCTATTCCAATACCTTGGAGGACACGTCGTACACGAATTGCCCTTCCCCCTGGGCAACACGATAAGCGGCGGCCTGCACGCTCAAGGAAAATCTCCTGACCTGCAAGAATTTCAGGTTCTACCGTACGGAGCAGAATCGTTCCTAGAGGCCGCAACGGCAAACATACAGGTTCACAAAAAGGTCGGCGAAGCCTTAGTGAAGAAAGACAAACTCTTCGGCCAAGGAAAGAGTGACGAAGGTGCATGGGTCGCCAACGTAGGGACCTCGGACGCCTTAGAAATCATGGTCAAAGCCTGTGAAGAGGTCGGGGCAGAAATGGGTTTCGAATGCGGCGTCGGCGTTGACGTCGCCTCCTCTTCGCTGTGGAATGCAAAGACCAAAACTTACGATTATCGCAAGGAGAAAAAGACAAGGGACTTCAGCGAACAGCTGGAATTCATGCTCGGACTCATAAAGAAATACCACCTCGTGTACGTCGAGGACCCATTCCACGAAGAAGATTTCGCAGGCTTCTCAGAATTGACGAAGAAGGCCAAAAACTGCTTTGTATGCGGCGACGACCTATTCACAACGAACAGCGAAAGACTAAGTCGCGGAGTGAAGATACATGCAGCCAACGCCATCATAATAAAGGTTAACCAGGTCGGCACCCTGACGGATGCTTGGGAAACAGTTGAGATGGCAAAGAGAAACGGTATCGCACCAGTCATATCCCATCGTTCGGGCGACACCTGCGACTGGCACATAGCCCATTTGGCTGTGGCTTTCAGCTGTCCCATAATCAAGACAGGAATCGTGGAAGGTTCTCGCGTTGCCAAAATAAACGAGTTAATAAGGATCGAAGAGTTTCTTGGAGGCAGAGCCACAATGGCTGCTCTCGACTCGCTTCAAGGAGAATGAAATTTGTCAGAAGATGAAGAGAACAACACAAAAATTGACGCAGAAGAACCCCAAGACAAAGAGGACGTCGTGGAAGAAGAGGTAAAACTGGACGAGGAAAACACGCCCGAGTCCCAAGAATCACCAGAATTAGCCGCTGAACAGGCTCCAGAAGAAGACCTTCTGATGCCCCGAGACGCATTATTGTCCGCAGGCATACACATCGGAACAAGAATGAAGACAGGCGACATGGAACAGTTTATTTACCGTGTAAGAGCCGACGGGCTTTTCGTTTTGGATGTCAAGAAAACTGATGATCGCATACGAGTAGCCGGCAAGTTCCTGGCAAGATTTGAACCGTCAAAAATAGCGGCAGCCGCCGCTAGACTCTACGCGCAAGAGCCTGTGACCAAATTCTGCCAAATTACAGGAGCAACCCCCGTAGTAGGCAGATTCATACCTGGACTCCTATCAAACCCATTGTATCCCAACCGAATTGAGCCAGAAGTCCTCATCGTATCAGACCCAAGAGCAGATATTCAGGCCGTAAGAGAGGCAGCCGCCGTGGGAATACCTGTGCTTGCCTTATGCAGCACGGACAACGAGTTTAACGGAGTAGATCTCGTCATCCCCACAAACAACAAAGGCCGACGAGCGTTGGCAGTAGTCTATTGGCTCCTAGCAAAACAAGTATTACGTGAGAGAGGCGAACTGGCAATGGACAAAGATCTGCCTCTCACCGTCGACGACTTTGAAGCGAAAATCGCGAGGGAGGAGGAGGAAAGCTAATCTAATGGTGAAGGTTCGGCGACCATGCCAAGCCGGAGCCTTCTACGAGGGAACCCCTGACGCGCTCAAACGACAAATCGAGGAATGTTTCACCGGCAAACTCGGCCCAGGCAAGGTTCCAACTGTCACGGAAAGACCAACAAAAAATGTATTGGGGCTTATCTGTCCACACGCAGGCTACATGTTTTCAGGAATGGTGGCCGCGCACGCATACTACAAACTTGCCCTAGACGGAAGGCCAGATATTATCATCCTTCTTGGTCCAAACCATACTGGTTGCGGAAGCGGTTTGGCGATTATGAATGAAGGCATTTGGCGCACTCCGCTGGGAGATATCGAAGTGGACGGTGAAACAGCCAATCAAGTCGCCCGAGAGTCCAGCCTCCTAGACGTCGACGATTCCGCTCACAGAAATGAACACTCGATTGAGGTCCAGCTACCCTTCCTCCAATATCTCTACGGCTCATCATTTAAGATAGTGCCAATTTGCTTTCTTATGCAAGATCTGACGTCAGCCAAAGAAGTGGGTCAAGCCATAGCCAAAGTTCTGCAAAACAAAAAAGCAGTTATCATCGCTTCTTCAGACATGACTCACTATGAACCTCAACAGAGCGCAGAACGGAAAGACAATAAAGCTCTCAAAGCAATCGAAGCAATGGACGAGGCTCGCTTTCAATCAGTTATTGAAGGCGCTAACATTACCGCCTGCGGCTATGGCCCGATAACTTCTCTGATCACGGCGACGAAAGCGTTGAATGGAAAAGAAGCAAAATTATTATCTTACAAGACCAGTGGAGATGTGACTGGCGACCACACTAGCGTCGTTGGGTACGCCGCCGTATGCTTCATGAAATAGTGATGAACAATGGGAGTAGTTGCGTCAGCTCCCGCTAAGGTCATACTCTTTGGAGAACACTTCGTAGTCTACGGTGAACCAGCAATCGTTTTGGCCATAGATAGAAGAGCATATGCCACCGTTGATCGCCGAAATGACATGAGAATACATGTGCAATCTGCAAACCTTGATTTCGCAGGGTACTTCGACGATGGCGATTTCAAAATTGAAAAAGGAGACCTGAAGGAGGCCAAACTGAAGTTTGAAGCTATTCGACTAGCTGCGGACCAAGTCATGAAAATGTGTGAAAATAAGATAGGCTTAAACATCGAGATAAACTCGTCAATTCCAGTAGCAGCAGGGCTCGGCTCTTCCGCAGCAGTCATTGCCGCCGTAACAGCAGCGACCGGCTCTCTCCTCAACATGAAACTATCAAAAGAGGATATCTTCCGCGTCACATGTGAAGCGGAAAAATCCGTTCACGGCACAACATCGGGAGTGGACCCCGCCATATCGACCTTCGGCGGCGCACTCCTATTCCAGATGGACACTGGGTTCAGACCCCTCGAAGCAAAAATTGATATCCCGCTAGTCGTTGGAGACACAGGAGTAGAGAGATCTACGAGGGCCCAAGTCGAAAAAGTGCGGGGCGTGAGCGAGAATTACCCAAGCCTCTTTGAACAGTTGCAGAAAGCTGCCCGAGAAATCGTCCTCAGAGCCATCGACGCTTTCAAAGAGAACGACCTCGCCACGATAGGAGAGTTGATGAATATCAATCAGGCACTGCTCTATGGATTGGGAGTTTCAGATGAATCGCTCGAATGGTTGATAAATGCCTCACGCAAAGCTGGGGCCTTAGGCGCAAAACTGACCGGAGCAGGCGGAGGCGGATGTATTGTTGCCTTGGCCAAGAACGAAGGGCTTGAAAAAGTACTTGAAGCAATAGTTGGAGCAGGAGGCAGATCTTTCATAGCGAAGAAGACAGATGAGGGAGTTAAGGTTGAGAAAACATGAACTGACAGTCTTAAAAATCGGCGGATCCGTCATTACCGACAAGAATGGGAAGATGGCCGCTCGAACAAAGGATATTGACCGTCTTGCTGAAGAGATTCATAGATCAGGTACTCAGAGTTTGATAATTGTTCATGGAGGCGGAAGCTTTGGTCACCCCTCCGCCCAGAAATACCGAATAAAGGAAGGCTTCGAAGATAGCTCACAGAAAATTGGGTTTTCGGAGACTCACAACGTCATGACCATGCTCAATGGCCTGCTTATGGCTTGCCTTATTGAGCACAAGGTTCCCGCAGTGAGCATTGCACCTTCATCCTGCATAATCACTGAGAACGGGAGAATCAGCCATTTCGATGACTCCGTCATCATAAACCTATTGAAGATGAGCTTCACTCCCGTTCTTTATGGAGACGCAGTGTTGGACACAAAGCGAGGGTTTACAATTCTGTCAGGTGATCAACTTGTCACATCCCTTGCCATTCGGTTCAATGCGGAACGCATAGTAATCGGCGTGGACGTAAATGGGCTCTACGACGCAGATCCAAAGACCGAGAGAACAGCGAGAATCCTAAGTCACCTTAATCTGGAAGAACTCAAAGAGCTTCAAGGCCAACTCTGCAAACCAAAATCATGCGACGTCACCGGTGGAATGTTGGGCAAAATCGTGGAATTACTGCCTGCAGCAGAACACTGCATTCCAATAACCCTTGTTAACGCCTCCAAGCCAGAAAACATCTGCAGAGTTCTCGAAGGAAAAAAAGTAGAAGGCACACTGATAGCGAAGGGATGAGCTTTGGCCGAAAAAACAAAGAAACGAAAAGCAGAGCACATAAAAGTGTCTTTAAACCATGACACCCAAGCCAGAGACGTTACGACCGGTTTTGAAGACGTGGCGTTTGTTCACAGAGCTTTGCCAGAAATCAACAGACAGCAAATAGATTTATCCACAATAGTCTTCGGCCACAGGTTTGCCGCGCCAATTTTAGTTGGCGCCATAACCGGCGGAACGCATAAAGCCACAAAAATAAACGCGGCAATAGCCGAAGCGGTTGAAGAGCTCGGCCTAGGAATGGGCGTCGGTAGTCAACGAGCAGCCCTAGAAGACAAGACCCTAGAGGAATCCTTTGCCGTCACAAGAAAAAAGGCGCCGACAGCATTTCTAGTTGCAAACATCGGAGGAATACAACTCGTCAACGGATGCGGTTTAAAAGAAGCAAAAAAAGCAATGAAAATGATTGATGCGGATGCCCTCGCCATACATTTGAATGCGCTACAAGAGACAGCTCAACCTGAAGGGCAGACAAATTTTGCCGGTATACTCAATAAGATAAGAGGCATCGCTACTGAGCTGGACAAGCCTGTCATCGTGAAAGAGACGGGCGCAGGGATAGCCTCCGAGGAAGCGAAAAGGCTTGAAGCTGTAGGAGTCAAAGGGATCGACGTTAGCGGGGCAGGTGGCACCAGCTGGGCAGCAGTGGAGTTTTACCGCGCTAGGGGGACTCAAGATCGTTCTCGAAGCGATCTGGCAAACCTTTTTTGGGACTGGGGCATCCCGACAGCAGCAAGTGTAGTTGAAGTCTGTCAAACAATCAAAATCCCTGTCATCGCTTCTGGCGGAGTGCGCAGCGGTGTCGATATAGCCAAAGCTTTGGCATTAGGTTCAAGTTTGGCAAGCCTTTCTCAACCTGTCCTGCGGACAGCAGTAAAGGGAACTAATGAAACAAAACAAATGCTTTCACTATTGATAGATGAACTACAAAATGCAATGTTTCTTGCAGGCGCAGGTTCAGTCGAAACATTACATAAGGCTCAGGTCGTCGTTCTCGGCAAGACTTCAGAATGGTTGAAAACTAGGGGGTTTGGCGTCGCATCGTACGCGAAACGAGGAGAAGTTGAGCTTGAGTTTTGACAAATATCTTGAAGAAAACGCTATACTAGTGAATAAGACAATGGAAAAATACATTCCAAGGGCATTGTCAAAAGAAGCCCTCCTCTTCAGAATTGACGAACCACGATATTCCTACGCTCTGGAAGCGCTGAACAAGGCTGTGGCTGACCCGATTTGGGAGTTCCTTGACAGAGGCGGAAAGCGATGGCGTCCTGCCTTGTTCCTGCTAATATGCGAGACCTTGGGCAAAAGAAATACGGACATGGTCGAGTTTTCGATTATTCCAGAAGTAATTCACAACGGGACCCTGATGGTCGATGACATAGAAGATGCGTCTGAATATCGGCGTGGCAAACCATGCACATACAGGATTTTCGGATTGGACATCGCCATAAACGCTGGAAACGCGATGTATTATTTGCCCATGTTAACGCTGCTCGAAAGTAAGAAAGAAATTCCTAAAAGGACGCTCATTCGAGTCTATGAAGTGTATATCCAGGAAATGATAAACCTAAGCCTCGGCCAAGCAATGGACATCGCATGGCACAGAGGCTTGGCAAACGCAGACGAGATAACCGAAAAAGATTACCTGCAAATGTGTGCCTACAAAACAGGAACTTTGGCGAGAATGGCCGCCAAGGTTGCAGCAGTTCTTTGCGGTGCAGATGAACAGCTAATCGATAAACTAGGGGTGTTCGCTGAAAGTCTAGGCATAGCCTTCCAAATGAAAGACGACATTTTGGATCTAACTGATGCCCCGTTCACCGAGAAAAAAGGCGGACGTGGGCAAGATATAACCGAAGGGAAACGGAGCTTACCAGTCATACATACCATCAAAATCGCAAGTGAAAGGGATAGGAAAAGACTCATTGATATCCTTAGCATGCACACATCAGATCAAAAGCTTAGAGACGAAGCTATCACAATAATGCAGAAGTATGAATCAATAGAGTACACCAAACGATTTGCCAGACGGATAGTTAAGACAAGCTGGAACGAGGCTAATGGGCTTCTTCCAGATTTGGAAGCAAAGGAAAGACTAAAAGCTTTTGCCGAATTCTTGATTGAGAGAAAAATCTGAATGACTGAGTGGAGAGGCCTTGACTTCTAGGATAGACACCGAGCTTAGGGACTTCATCCAAAAGATAGCATTGATGAACGCAATCAAACACGAGGGTAAGGCTCAAACAGGGCCCGTTGTAGGAAAGATACTGGGAGAAAAGCCCGACTTCAGATCAAAGGTCAAAGAACTGTCGGATATTGTAAACGAGATAGTTCGAGAGGTAAACGGCCTCTCTGCGCAAGAGCAGCTCCAAATCATCGAAGATAGGTGGCCTGAATCTCTTTCGAAGGAAAAAGTGCAAGAGGAAAAGAGTCTGCCTCCCTTGCCGAACGCAACAAAATACAAGCATATAATCACGCGTTATTCGCCGAACCCAGACTGCGTACTTCATCTGGGATCTGCCCGAGCCATCATATTGAGCCACGAATACGCGCGCATTTACAAAGGCAAATTCATACTTCGCTTCGAAGACACCGATCCCAAGCTGAAAAGGCCCGTATTGGAGTTTTACGACAGCATCCGCGAAGACTTGGATTGGCTAAACTGCAGGCCCGACGAAGAATACATTCAGAGCGACAGAATCCCCATTTATTATGAATATGCTGAAAAGCTGCTCAAAGATGGAAACGCTTACGTTTGCACATGCCGGCCAGAAGAATTCCGAGGAAAGATTCTGGCCCAAATGCCCTGTAACTGTCGCGATTGCCCACGCGAAGAGCATCTCGTCAGATGGCAGCGCATGCTTCAAGGAGGCTACAAAGAAGGCGAGGCTGTTCTCCGAGTCAAAACAGACCTGAATCACCCCAACCCTGCGGTCAGAGATTGGCCCGCTCTCCGCGTTCTAGACACAGAAAAGTACCCACACCCCAGAGTTGGAAGCAAATATCGCCTCTGGCCGCTGTACAATCTGGCAGCAGGCGTTGACGACCACCTCATGGGGATAACACATATCATCCGAGGGAAGGAACATTTAACAAACCAAGTCCGACAAGAGTATATGTACGGCCATTTGGGTTGGAAATATCCTGAGACCATACATTATGGCAGACTGAAGATCATGGGGGCTTCTTTGAGCAAGTCAAAGATCGTCCAAGGCATGAAAGAGGGCCTTTACCAAGACTGGGATGATCCGCGTCTGGCTACCTTTGTCGCGCTGCGAAGGCGCGGGATTTCCCCCCAGGCAATCAGGAGACTGATGATCGACATTGGTCCAAAGACATCTGACGTCGTGCTGAGCTGGGAAAACCTGTACGCTCACAACCGCAAGATCCTAGATCCCGTCGCTGACAGGTACTTCTTCGTGCCAAATCCGATAGAACTGACTGTTACTAGTATTCCCCATGAGTTTGTTGTCAAACTTCATTTACACCCAGACGATTCCGGAAGAGGTTCTAGGGATTACACCATTAGGCCAAAAGGAAACGAAAAGAGTGCTGCCTTCTGGATCTCAAGAAAAGACGTAGACTCTTCAAAGAAGGGAACCGTCCTGAGGTTGATGGACTTGTTCAACATAAGAATCCTAATTGCAAACATGTACGCCTCTGAAGCGGCTTTTGAAAGCGAGTCCTATGAGCAGGCAAAAAATATTAGGGCCCAGCTGATACAGTGGGTTCCAGTTGGCGAAGACATGCCTTGTCAAGTCGTGATGCCGGATGCAACAGTGTCCGAAGGCGTCGCGGAAGAAGCTTGTAAGCATTTGAAAAAAGACGATATCATACAGTTTGAAAGGTTCGGCTTTGTAAGAATAGACGAAGTTGGCAGCAAATTGAAGGCGTACTACGCTCAAAAATAGGTGCAGAAATACATGAGACAGCAAGAGAAAATAGTCATCTGGCCAGCCTACTTTGATTCCAGCAAGACGCGGAATGATGGAAGAAGAGTGCCTAAGAATCTAGCTGTGCCCTCTCCCAAGCTCATCGAGGTCAAGGAGGCTGTGGATAAGGTCGGATTGACAGGCGAAATTGTTGCTGACGTCGGCTTCCCTCAAACGCCGTGGTCGAAGACAGGCATGGTATTGGTCAAGAAAAAAGGTTCAAAAAACGAGGTTGTCCTCCTAATCGCCAAACAGCTTTTGAAAATGCGTAGTGTACCTAGCTTGAAGTGAGCACTAGGTTCTTCCCACTCCAGTGAGTACTGCGTTCAGAACACCATGCTGTCCGGGACGCGAGGAAATGCGGGCTTGCCCCAATGTCGTCTCTATAACTGCGCCCTTGGTCATTACGCCTCTGCGGTCGTAATCGATATTTGCTGGGTTTTTCACGACGCGCATAATCTCGGTTTTCTGGGTCTTTCCTGTCTTGGGATCGGTTACGCAGACTCGTTTTTCGCTCATTAGCTTGAGCTTAGTGTTTCCTCCCCTTCCACGTGAGACTTTCCGTTTCTGTTCACCTACTACCGTTTCAACTGGAAACGTGCCTTGCTCATACTTTCTCTTCTTTCGGTATGCTTTTCGCCTGCTCCCAGAAAGGCTTTTCTTGCGCATGTTACCGTGCCAAACGGACATTGTTTTCTCACTTGATGTTGAATTTGGTGTTGACTATCAACGTTCGTTTGAATATAAATCTATCCGTCCTTCATCTGAGGGTTTTCCAGTTTCGGGAACTCTTCGAAGACATGTTTCAACTCCCGCTTCAAAGAAGCAGTGTCCTGGCTTAGGCCGAAGTAATCTGCAAAGTATTCGGTTGTTCTGAGAATCATGGAACGTCCAGTTCTTTCAGTGGCGATGAGGCCCATTTCTCTGAGCACTTTGATATGACCATACGAGTGATGGCCTCGCACATCGACGACTCTTTTTTGGGCCACGGGCTGTCTGTAGGCTATGTAAGCCAGCGTTTTTAGCGGTCCGATCGACAGCAGCGGTCTATTAACGAATTTCTTTACAAGAGGTGTAAAGTCGCTTTTCAATTGCATGACAAATCTCTCGTCCTTCAACTCCAAGATTTCGACAGCTGTGTTCCTTTTCATGTAATCTTGAATGAGACTTTCAATAACGTTCCTTGCCTTGGCCTTCGACCTGGTCTTGAGGACAGAGCACAACTCGTTAATATCTAACGGATGTCCTGCAACGTATAATGCGGCCTCCACCATAATCAAATCACTCTCAGGTTTGCCAATATCTTCTTGGGCAACTTTTGTTTCAGAATCAGGTGCTTGTTTCTCAACTTCCTCCAAGCTTCAACTCTCCAATCGTGATGTATATTTCACCTGTATCTTCGTTCTGCCACAGGTTTATTCTTCCATCCTGAGCTAAGAAAAGAAGCAAAATGAATGTGCGAATGGCCTCTAAACGTCCGACTCCTTTCACGAGTGTCGACAGCTCTATGAGTCCTGCGCCTTTCACTCTCTCCGAGAGAGAAGCATAGAGCCTTTCCATTTGACGCTCGATTTCCATCAGGTAAAGGTCTATCTGCGGAAGAATTTCTGAAGGGGTCGGCAGAACGCTCTGCACGATTGCTTTTTCCAGATGGACAAGTCTCTCCCCCTTCAAAACATCGTCCAGCACTTCCAGCAGGTTTTTTATGGTTGTCGAAGTCAACTCGTGTCTTAATGGAAGAAATAGCGGCGGAGGCAGGAAATCCTGTGGGCCCTTAGGGGGGAGAGGCGGCTCTTCTAGCTCAAGCAGAAGCTTTGATTTCATCAGATAAATGAGTGCAGAAGAGTCGAGAGCGACTCCGGAAGCCCTGAAATCGATCTCTCCGGTTCTCTCCATATGTTCGAGAAATGAGGCCAGCAAGTACGCAATGTTGACGTCCCAAGGGACAAGCTTTTCGAGTTTGTGGAACTCGAAGAGAATGTTTAATGGAGGAAGGAGATAGAAGGGTTTTTTCGTCGCCGTAGCGGACGTTAATTCTGCACCTCCAAGAACTTTGCAGATACAACGTTTGAGCTTCCATCCCGCATATATACTCCGTATACCTTCTGCGCTTTATTCACCATTTCGGGCTTGAGGGTGATCACAATGAACTGGGTTTTGTCGGATTCTTCGAGAAGAAGGTCTCCCAGTTTAGAAACATGTAACGCGTCAAGGTGCGCATCGACCTCGTCGAGTACGTAGAAGGATGCGGGCGTGAACTCTTTCAGGGCGAATATGAAGGCGACGGCTGCAACTGAACGTTCACCACCACTGGCTCCACTCACAACTATTGAGGGCTTCTTCGGGAATGTTACGATCATGTCTATCCCGCCTTGGAATGGGTCCTCAGCGTTTTCAAGAGTGAGCACTGCGTCGCCCCCGCCGGTCACCTTTGAAAAGTATTTTCGAAGGTTTTGGTTTATTTTCTCGAAGGCTTCTGTGAAGATTCTGCGTTTCTTGCCGTCAATTTCGTCCATGAACTGTAGTATTGCCTGCTTTTCTTTTTCCAGTTCATTCATCCTCATGGAGAGTTCTCTGTATCGGGAAACCTGATCCGCATAGTGCGAGAGAGCAAGTTGGTTAACTGCCCCTATTCTTTCAAGTTCTAGCTGCATCATCTTAATGGATGTCTCTGCCTCTTCGACTTGTTCAGTGGTAACAGTTAGTGGTTGTTCGTAGCCGAGAAGTCTGAGCTGATTGCGGCGTTGCTCTAGCTGCAACATGGATGTTTGAACGTTGAGTTGAAGCTGGTTCAGCAGTCTTTCAACCGGTTCATACTCCGCGTCGAGCTTCTTGAGTTCTTTGTCTATATCATCGATTTGAGTCGTGAATTTCTTCGCTTCTTCTCTTGCTGAAAAAACAGTTTTTGAGAGTTGAACTCGTGTTTTTTCTAATTCGCCAAGTTCTTGTTTGAGCGATTCCCTTTCGTCCAGCGCCCCTTTGACTTCTTTCTCCACCCTGTTCATCTGTTGGTTGACTTTGGAAACTTGGATTTTGGAGTTCTGGTATCCAACTCTGAGCACGTTATCGAATTGGGACTGAAGTGTTGATGCTTCAGTTTGGGCTGCGCCGAGCTTCTGTCGAAAAGTGATTATTTCTTCGGCAAGCTTTTCTCTATATGTCTCCATTTCTTGGATGTGCCCGGGATCCGCTTTCTTTCTGAGCGTCGCCAATTCAGTTTGGAGTTTTCGTAGTTCTTTCTGTATCGTACTTCTCTCGGCCCTGTGTATCCACATTTGCGATTTTTCAGTTTCAATTTCTTTGTTTGCCCTTGAAATTAGATGGTCTATCCGTTTGACGTTGTTTCTTGTTCTCCTGATGTCTCTTCTGATTCTCGTGATTTCCCGTTCAAGCGTCATGATAGCTTCTGACAGGCGGGCGCTTTCTACCCGGGTTCGAGCGATTTCTTCTCCGAAGCCAGTGATGTCACTTCCTCTTCTTGAGAGGTGTTGCTGTAGCGCATTTACTGCTTCGTCTAGACTTTTTATTGCGACTTCACTGGGAATTATAGTTGAGAAATCTATAGGAGCACGGTAGTATCCGCTTTCAAACGCCCCCCCTACCTCGTATAGGTCTCCGTTCACAGTTACTGCGCGGTGACCTTGAGAGGACAAAGCGTAAGCAATCTTGTCGTCCGAAACAACCAATGTGTCTCCGAAAACAAAGTTGACTGCGGGTTCAAAGTTCCTCTCGTATTTCATGAAAATGGGAGCTACACCGTTTACTCCTTCTTTCTGCGGGGCTTTTGCAGTCTTGACCTTTGTTGCTTCTTGAATTGGGATGATCTTTATTCGGCCGAGCTTCATTTTTCTGAGCGTTTCAATACAGGTAAACGCTGAGTCAGTGTCCTTAACGACGAGTGCATCCAACCATCCTACAGCGGCTGCTTCTATCGCTCGCTGATAGTTCCTGTCAACCTTTATCAGGTTGCGCAGTCTGCCGCGAACGCCTTGGATAACGCCGAGTTCTCCCAATTCTTCTATGCTTCTCAACGCTTTCTCTTCTGCCGCCACGGTTTCTGCAAGTTCTCTCTGTGTAGCAAACTCGACTACGGCCTCGCGTGCTGAATCAGCGATTTTTCCTGCTTCCTGTACTTCTCTTTCCACAGCCTCTCTCTGCGCTGTCTTCCTTTCGAAGGTTCGTTCAAGGTTTTTCAGTTGTATTTTCTGTTCTTTCTGAACATTTTCCAATTCAATGTAGGATTTCTCCAGTTCACTCATTGTCACGGAGAACCTTGCTTTTCGCCCCTCCAAATCTCTGAGTCTTCTACTTTGAACTCCTACGGCCGTCTGGTTTTTCGAGTACTCAGATCTCAGCAACGCGAGTCTCTTGTAGTCGCCTTCCAGCTTCAGTTCGATCTCGCGGATTCTCTTGCTGTTTTCTCCGAGGTTTTCCCAGAGGTGAGCGGTTTCACGGGCTAGGGCGTCATGTTCTGTCTGTTTTTCGTTTGTCTGCTCCGAAATTCCATTAATTTCATTTCTGAGCTGTCTTATTCTTAAGCGGTTTTCCCGAATTTCTTTCTGGATTGATTGATATTGTTCGAGGTCGTTTTGTCTGATCTGTTTCAGCCCTTCGACACTTGTTTTTCCAGAGCTTATTTTTGTGGCCACTTCCGTCAATTTGGATTTGAGTTCCCCAATTCTTACTTGAACTCTAAGTACTTGTGAGCCGCCTTCTTCAACGATTTCCGAGCTTAATTTTCGCCATTCGCCTTCAACAGCTCTCCTTTTTGATCTGCGATCATCGCGTAGTTCTCTCAGTTTCTCAAGTCTGGTTCTGACCTTCGTGGTTTCTGAGGATATCTCCTCAAGTTTTTTCTGAGTTATTGCCATCTCATGAGAGATCTTGATAGTTTCGAACTTGTTTATCTCGCCGTGAATGAAGTTAGTTCGCAGGAGCTCGTTGCGTTCTCTCTCAAGATCGTCAAGTCTCTTCTGCACCTCGTCTATTCTTCCCATAGCCGTCCGGATGGAGATGTCTGCTGCACGCAGCTTCTCTTCTGCCTGTGCTTTCTCGCTGTCGTACTGTCCTATTCCCACGAGGTCTTCGATTATTTTTCGGCGCTCAATGGGGGATATGTCTGTGAGACGTGTTATCGTGCCCTGTAGAATTATGTTCTGGCTGGTTGAACTGATTCCTGCCATGGAGAGAGTCTCAATGATGTAGGTCCGAGAGATTCTTCTTCCGTTGAGTCTGTAGACGCTTTGTCCGTTTCTATAGACTTCCCGTGAAATGGTGACTGTCGCGGTGTCAACAGCCATACGCCCGTCAGAATTGTCGAATTGGATAATGACCTTAGCCATTTTCGCTCTTTCGGAGCCGGGTTTTTCGGAGCCGTGAAATATCAGTTTTGCGGCGTTTTCTGCGCGCAACCTTCTCGTGCTTAGCTCGCCAAGTGAGAACAAGAATGCATCAATAATGTTTGTCTTTCCACTTCCGTTTGGACCCGTGATGGCTGTAAAACCCTTATCTAGAGCTACCTTGACGCCTTGCGATCCGAATGATTTGAAGCCCTTAAGCTCTATCCTCTTTATGTAGGGCATTCAGTCTAAGCCCTCACTCTCTCCGAAACGTACCCCTTCTTGATTGTAGACATTGTCCTTGTTTTTATAAAAATGTTTACTGTGCCCAAGCTTTAAACGGTTGTGTACTTCTCAGTGTTCACCTTTGTTTTTCCGCTTGCTCTTCATAGCGATTTTTCTAACAAATTCCTTCAGGGCACTCTCTGATCCGTAGACTACAAGATGCCCTCCCTGAATCACATGTAAGAGATTCGATTCGAAAGCAAGCCACGTCAGGTTCTCTAGAGGCAAGTCTTTCGAGGGTGCAAGACGGATCCACTTGTGTTCTCGAGGCAGGTGGGAAACGAATCGACCCTCCGTTTCTTCTTCGTTCTCGACTTTTCTTCCAGCTTCTTCTCTTCGCTTAAGCAACTCATCGACGTATGACCTGCCAAAACTTTTCTCTCCTGTAGAAACAATGTAGGACTCCACTTTTGTCAGATATTCCTCGATCTTTTGCATGTTTTCTCCATTGGTTGAGTCAGCTTTCAGAATTTTCATCGTGGTTCTTGCGCTTGTTAGATCCCGAACAATTTCCGTTGGAACCGCTACTCCTTCTTTCTTGAAATCCGCCAGAGTTTGTTCCAGAATTTTCCAGACGGCCATGTATCCCATGGTTATTTCACTTTTTCAGCAACGTTTTAAGTCCAGCGCGGCCGTTTTATAGGCTTTGGTGCTTCATGCACAGCCCGGTTGATTCTCTTTTTGGGACTTTTACCCTTTGAGAAGAACTGAGCCCACCGGTTTTTCAGGTGTTTCCGTGTGAATCTGGTATTATGCTTCTGGATTCATAAACGTTTAATGTTCTGAGAAGCAAGTCTGTTTCTGCAGGGTGAGTTGCCTTTGAACGATCAAATACTTCAAGCTTGCAAAGAACTCGTGGATGATGCAAAACAGGGTTGCGCTGATTTAGTTTTTAAAGAAGTTTGCCTTGAGATTCTGTCAAGAGCAAGTCACGTTCTCACTGATCGTCAGTTCAAACAACTAGTTGCTTACACGTCTGAACAAATGAAAGAAAAAATGAACTTCGGTTTTCACCCAGAACTGGCTCTTAACAAATAGGACTTAGTTGGCTTCCACAGTCGGCTGTGCAGACGCGTCACTCGCCGCGTCCCTAACCTTCCCAAAGGCATATTCACTCTGCCTTTCTTCTTTGGATCCTCATGCCAATTGTGCTCCGGAAAATGGTGAACAACGCTCAGAGTTTATACCCTATTTTTCGCAGAAAATCCTTCCGGTTTCTGATGTCTTCCTGGGTTTCTATGCCTTTGCTTTTTAAGCCGTCGACCACGCCGATTATGCCGCTGCCCTGCTCTGTGTCTGCAATTATGACCTCGAGTGCGTTGGCTGTTGCAGCGTAGATCGTGCAGACTTCTGGGACTTTCTTGATTTTGTCAAGCACGTTTATCGGGTAGGCATTGCTCAAGAATATGATGAAGCTATGGCCACAGCCGATTTCCAGTGCAGTTGCGGCTGCCAGCCGTCTCAATTCTTCATCTGTCCCTTCGTGTCTCACTAAGCATGGACCTGAGCTTTCACAGAAACCCACTCCGAATTCTATGTTCGGAACAGAGTTGACTAATGCTTCATAGATGTCTTCTATGGTTTTTATGAAGTGCGCCATGCCCAAAATGACATTGCAACCTTCATGCGGTTCAATTTTAACGGTTCTACTCTTCAAAATCGCTGCTCCTGTAGGTATTTAACCATTGCGGCCCTTGACTTTATCTTATTTATGTTCGACTTGGCCATTTGGGGAGCACTTTTACTGCGGTTTACGAGCAAAGCATGCAACTTAGCACGCAAGATTTCTGAAGGCTTTCGGCTCTTGTTGCGGTATAACGCAGCGCCGAATGCTTTTTCAGGTTTTACTCATTGCAGATCTGGTGTTCTACCTTAAACGGGCTGAAAACAGTGTATCAGAGGTAATGGCGTCTGGAAACTGCCTCTTTCGAGTCGCCATGGTAAGTTTTATAAGTCTCTAAGTCATGTGGTACCAACGTCGTGCAAGAAGGCATTCTTGCATAGAACCATCAAAAGGAGTTGAAACCGTAAATGGCAGAAAAAGAAATGCACAAGGCAACCTGCGCTGATTGTGGAAAGGAATGCGAAGTTCCATTCAAGCCTGACACAAGCAGACCAGTCTACTGCCGAGAGTGTTGGTCCAAGAGACGAAACACAAGAAGAAGATTCTAAATCAAGCTAACCGCTTCATTTGAATCTCATTTACATTCTTTTTCTTTTTTCAGTTAATATCTTTTTCATTTATGCGTTCATAACAGAGGAAACCGGAGTTTGATTGTGCCAATTCGAGTCCCATACTGCGTCACGATATAGTGGCGAAGCGAGGCTATTGGCCTGCAGCAACGGACCTTGGAAACCGAAAGCTCTAAATTTCTTAAATGATGGTCTTCTCTAGGACAAGTGAATAGTGGGCCGGTAGTTCAGCTGGTATGAATGCCTGACTTGCACTCAGGAGGTCTGGGGTTCAAATCCCCACCGGTCCATTTAACATGGTTTTCAACAAACACCGGTCATTTGCCTGAGTGCTATTATCTGGGTTTTCGAAAGATTTTGTTGCCGTTGTAATCGCAGACGAATTCAAAGCCGGATTCTATTAGTTTACATGCTTCCTCTTCTGAATGAGCAACGCTGGCTGTGAAATCATCATCTTTAAAGTTTATGAGTTGTGTATAAAGCATGGTGTTGTTAAGTGATTTGTGTCCAAGGATTTCTTTCACATGTAGTATATCCTTTGTTTTGTGGTATTCCATGGTAGCTTTCCAGTGGCGGAAAGTGTGAAACGTTATCTGTCGAAGCCGTGGATTTTTCAGTTTGAAGACGATCTTTTTTCGTTGCCTTGAAAAGTTTCTTATCCATGGATCTGTTTTGTACACGAAGATGTTCACAGTTTCTTTAGGCAAAGCATTCAACATATCGACGAGTTTATTTGATATTTTTAGGTTTCTTGGGTTCCCACCTTTCTCGGGGGTTATCCGTACCGAGTTGTTGACTAAATCTATGTCTTGCAATTTGAGTTGGCATGCTTCTCCGCATCTCATGCCCGTTTCTTTAAGAAGCTGCAGAAAGGTGGCCATTTTCTTGCTGCATCCTGCGATGAGTTGATCTAATTCCGCCTCTGTTGGAATAAATGGCAGTTTTCTTACTCTTCGGTAGATTGGCGGTGTCCAAATCTTTCCTTGCATTCTCAGGAAGCTATCGTATGCATCAACCGCATTCACTTTGCTGCTTATGCTCCATTGCTGCGTCGCTATGATTCCCTTTACCGATTCTTCGTCACTGAGATCTGTTCCCAATCTTACCAGTCGGTTCAGACGTTTTGTCCTTCCTTTGATAGTTGCTTGTGAATATCCCTGCTTCAATAGCCAAAAACTGTATTCAACGATTTTTCCTTTGATGTTGGCTGTTGACGTTGTGCCCTCCCGCTGGGCCGTTTCTTGTCGGGGTACTATGGCCAAGTTTTTCGACTCTTCTGTCAAGAGTTCGCATACTTGACGCCTAGAAGGTGAGGCGAATGTGAGATTTAATGACTGCCTATCAATTCCCGTGACGAAGAATTATCTTTTGTCTGACTCTCAGCTGAGGAACAAAGCCAAGGACCAATCATGTATTATGAGAAGGTCATAAGAGGTGAGTGACATTTCGTCAAGGAATTTCATTTGTATCATGTACTGCAAATCGTGGAGAAAGCGATATATAATTTCATCTTCTTAAACGCATCAAGGAAGCGAAGCCGATACATTGCCGCGCTCATCACTTAGGGTTGCTTTGATGGCGATAATTGTTTTTGTCTCGTTAATTTCAAATCTGCCGCCATCAAACTCACACCAGATCGCAATGACAAACTGGAGGAGTCCAACGCTCAATAGTTTGTACTCAGTCTGCATGGTTAATTCAACCTACGGATGGGCTGTGGGCGCAGGTGGAACGATAATTTGTTGGAACGGAATACAATGGTCGAACGTCACGAGTCCGACAGTGGCTGATCTTGATTCTGTGTTCTTCACGAATGCCCATGACGGATGGGCTGTAGGAGCATACGGCATGATAATTCAGTGGAACGGAACATGCTGGAACAGGGTGCCTGGACCAACATACGCCAACCTAGCCTCCGTCTGCATAGTCAACGCGGATGATGGGTGGGCAGTCGGGCAGACTGTTCAGAACATCGTTTCAGGATACAAGACTTGGGTTTGGACGATTATTCACTGGAACGGTTCCAGCTGGACGAACAGCACCAGCCCTCCAGAAATCGGCAACAACCTGTTTTCAGTGGCAATGGCTAATTCCGTCGACGGATGGGCTGTGGGCCCTTTTGGAACCATACTCCATTGGAACGGCACACAATGGAGCTTGTGGGCTGAATATCCCAGTTCGACCCTCGCGGCATTCAACTCCATTTACTTGATTAACGCTGATGATGGTTGGGCGGTAGGGGATATGGGAACTATCTTTCACTGGGACGGCACCCAATGGACAAGCGCGCGCCAAGAAAGCACTGAGGATTATCTATCGGTGTTTTTTGTCGACGCTTATGATGGGTGGATTGCCGGGGGAGCAGGGATGTTCTACGAGATTGGTTCCTCTAGTCCTGTATATCACTGGAATGACAGCATGTGGACGTCAGTCGACAATCCATCAACTAACCCTATTGCCCTTCGCTCCGTTTTCATGGTTGACGCCAACGACGGCTGGATAGTGGGTGATGGCGGAATAATAATGCGCTGGACTGGAGTTGAATGGACCATCCCAGAATATCCGAGAACCCTTTACTTTGTCCTAGTTCCCGGTGTAGTACTTGCAACAATTGTGTTGTCAATGAAACTACTAAAAGAAAAACGCCAGAGTCACTACCCGAAAACGTAGTCTACAGAAGAGAATCCACAATTAAAAGGTCAGCTGTAATGCATCCAAAAAAGAAGGGGACAGAAAATGTACTCGCAGAATTGAAAAGTGAAGGATTTTTCAGTCAAGAAAGAACAATATCTCAGATACGGGATGCTCTACATGCTAAGGGCCGAATAGTTAGGGTGACGGATTTGCCACAATATCTTCTAAAATTGGTCCGAGGCAATGAATTAAGACGGGCACAAAAAGTCTTACAAAAAAGGAAAGCATGGGTGTATTTTGCATGAAGAAGAATAACGAAGAAAACATGCTAAAAGAGAGCGTAATTAAAGAGCTTTCTGAGAAAATCCCACAGGATAGCGCACGCGAATAACAGAGCCTCTTTTGGAATCTCCCCGAGATACTTCAGAAAAATCAATGGAAAAACGATTATAAGCAAATTATGTTTTCATATTGGGCTGCATTCCAAATGATGTTAGTCTCCGTTATGAAGAACCGTTCTCAGCTAGATCTGTCTAGCATTTTCCAAATCTTTTTCAATCAGATACTCCCAATCATCTGGGTTAAGCTCTCTAGGATCCAATGAGGTCCCTTGATGTGTTCTCGCCATATACGCTTCATGTTTAGTACACAATTTCAGAAGTTCACCCTTATACTTCCTGTACCCATTGAACTATTTCCTTGCATCCTGTGAAGTCGCACTTAAGTGGTTTTCTCATCTTTGACACTAGATATTCCCATCTCACCAGTTTTTCGAATTAATCACAAGAACCCGAGTGAATGATTAGCAAAAGACAGGATGGCTTTATGATGGTTCGAGACTCGGTGTCTGATCAATATCTATCTGTGCCTTCTTCTTTCTCATATTTCTGCTCCGTGCAAGTTTGTTTCTCAGAGAGATATTCGTTTTGACCCGCGGGAATCCTAGAGTTTGAGTCGTGCCTGTCTAGAAGTTCAAGGGCTTTCAAGAGAGCCAGAGTTTTAGCAGCATCGCTCTGAAGTTCTATAATCTTTAGATGCCCCAATCTCTTCGTCTTTATGACCCCTTCTTCCTCCAAAATCAGGATGTTCCTGTTTACCTGATTGTAGGTGCTATTCATCATTCGTATAAGCTGTGTCACGTGAGTTCTCCTGACTTTCGCTAGAGCAAGCAGCATTTTCTGCCTACATGACGATGCAATTAACTGTTCGAGTTTCATCCTTCACAACCTAATTGACCCGTCAATTTCTTGACTTATAATGCACGCTACGAAACTGGCCTGCGAATCAGTGGAGAGAGGAGGGGAAAAGTGATTATTCTGTGGCGCGCGCGATGAATCCTGCCTTTCCTAACTCTTTGATTTCGCCTAGCGCCCGCTCATCAAAGAGAAAAAAGAGGGGAGTTGCGGGTGATATCTCCACTGTGGAAGGGTTCAAATCCCCACCGGTCCACTCCCAACTGTGTTTGAGTCTCACAGATTTTCTAGCTCCAAAATATCTACGCAGTACGAGTCCGCGCTTGGGCTTTTGCGAGGCAGAGTGGGAAGGATTATAATGATTTGTGTGCAGTGTTTCTTAGGGATTGGTTCTGATGTCTTTCACACCTGTTTTCTGTCAAAACTGCGGGGCCAAATTGTCGTTCCAGGAAGAGCAATGCACCCACTGTGGCATGAAGTATTCCGTGGTTGACGGAAATGTAGTCATGAATCAACTTGACATGAAGAGAATCGAGCGCAATGAAAAATTCGTAAGAGACTCTCTTCCAGAACAGGTCCTCAAGATCTTGGCGCCATATCCTCATGAAAGAATAATTTTCGAGGAAAACTGGAAAAACCTGAAGAAGCATTTTCTGGTTACTACTGAAAAACTGATTTTCTTCGCAGAAGACATGGCGGATCATTGGGTTTTGCCCTTTTCTGATTTTGGTGGATCAGCGTTAAATCAAGAAAAGAACTTTATGACCAAATTGGGAGGCGTTTCTTTCTTTGTGAATCTGCAATTGCACAATAAGAGAAATAACGTCTGGTCAAAGTTGCCTGGGACCTTCCCTCCTGGCACGGGGTATTTTACGCTGAGAACAGCAATTGATAATGCTCATAATCTGTGGCTTATGAAAAAACAGAACAAACGATAGAGCGAGACATTGGAGGCGCCAAGGCGTACAAGATGCCATCCCAAGAACCTCTATGGATCAAGCTTCCTGCAACTGAGGCTGAGGAGTGAATAACAGGGCGTTCTAGGCAAACTTGGTTGCTGGAGCGCTAAGCTTTAAAGCAGCGGCAAGCTACTTTTCTCGGAATAGTCAATAGAGGCAGGCTGTTGTCAGGTTCAAAGTTGAAGCAATTATGGGCCAAGGAGTACTTTCAGACAGCTTTGGCAATCGTCCTGATTATCATCATCGTATTTGGTTTCTGGTTCGGCCTTAGATATGCACTAAACACAGACTATCCCATGCTGGCCGTTGCTTCAGGCAGCATGTCAACGGCGCAACCCGACAACACTTGGCAAACCGTCTACTACGCCTTCACTCCGACGCTTCATATGGGAGACCTCATAATGGTCCAAGCCGTCAAACCGCAAGACATCCATGGCGCACCTTTCAGCGGAAGCGGAACAGGCGGGGACATACTAGTTTTCCATTTAACAGGCAGCGATGAACTAATAGTTCATAGAGCCATAGAGGTATTTCCCAATGGCACAATCAAAACCCAAGGAGATGGAAACCCCATCCCTGGACCGCCGCAAGATGGAAACATTTCTCCCGATCAAGTGGTCGGCAAGGTTGTCATGCGAATACCTTGGGTGGGATATCTTGCGCTCCTTATGCGCGACCAAGCAGGTATATACTTCATACTGGCATTGATAATTATCATAGTGGCAGTCGAGCTCATCCTTTCAACAACCGGTGAAAAGAAGACTGAGATTCCAGAAGACATAATTGCAGCAAATCCTCCAGAAACCTGAACCCCCCATATTGACCAGAGGCACTATTGTTCTCCTTGAAGTATTTCATTCAACAGAACGTGCTGCCAATCACCAGGGCGAGAGCAAAGAGGACAGAACTACGTTCTAAAAGCCTTTAGCCTTGCCCGACGGAACTAACGCTATTTATTTACCTATGTTCTCGCGACAGCGCGCGCCCCGTCAATATTCATCTCTCTTCCAAATATTGTAAGGACACTGTCTCCAACAATATGTGCTAGCCTTGTAGATGCAGCCTTGGCATTCAAGCCTGTCAAACTTTCTGCGCCTACTCATAAAAAGCTCTCGCCACTACTTATGCAAGGTCTCCCCCATTAAGCGTTTGATGCATCAACACTAGCACGCGCATCAGGAGCTCGACAATTACCGCGCGCTACGATTGCTATTGCAGGCCAGCGTCTTCCCTAAGAACTTGTGCCTTGTCCGTCTTTTCCCATGTGAAGTCAGGGTCTTCTCTGCCGAAGTGTCCGAAAACAGCAGTCTTTCTGTATATTGGTCTCAGCAGGTCCAGTTCCTCTATTATCGCTTTTGGTCTCAAGTCGAAATGCTTTGTGATTAGTTCGAGAATTTTTTCGTCGGGTAGTTTGCCCGTGCTGAACGTGTCTATCATCACGGATACTGGTTGGGCAACTCCTATTGCGTAGGATATCTGTATTTCGCATCTGTCTGCCAAACCTGAGGCCACGATGTTTTTTGCTATGTATCGTGCCATGTAACAGCCTGATCTGTCGACTTTGGAGGGGTCTTTCCCGGAGAAGCATCCTCCGCCGTGGCTTCCAACGCCCCCGTAGGTGTCTACTATGATTTTTCTTCCTGTAAGTCCGGAGTCTGCAAGTGTTCCTCCCACGACGAATCTTCCTGTTTCGTTAACGTAGTATTTTGTTTCTTTGTCCAGCATGTTTGGGGGGATTACTTTCTTTATGACGTGGTTTATTATGTCGCGTCTCATCTTGTGTCGGTCAACCTTCTGAATGTGCTGGGCTGCTATCACGACTGCTGTTACTCTTTTCGGTTTTCCGTTTACGTATTCAACCGTGACCTGCGATTTGCCGTCGGGTCTCAGGTAGGGTAGAATCTTGTTTTTTCTGCATTCAGAAAGTCTTCTAACGAGATTGTGGGCCAGCATGATTGGTAGAGGCATCAATTCTTTCGTCTCGTTTGTGGCATAGCCAAACACCATTCCTTGATCTCCAGCTCCCTGTTCATGTTTTTCGTTTTCGTTGACTCCCATGGCGATGTCTGGCGATTGTTCAGTTATCGAAACCAGTACTCCGCAGGTCTCCCAATCCATGCCATCCTTGGAATTGTCCAAGCCTATTTCTCGCAACGTTTTTCTTGCTATACTGGGGATGTCGACATAGCATGAGGTTGTGATTTGACCAGTCACCACGATGTTTCCTTGCATGACCAGGGTCTCACAATCTACTCTAGCCTTTGGATCTTTGCTTAAGACGGCGTCGAGCACGGAGTCAGATATTTGATCGGCGACTTTGTCAGGGTGGCCTTCTGCCACAGATTCGGAAGTGAAAAGATGGTTTCCGCTGTTCATAAGAATCCTCAGATTCACATATTGATACGTATCGATAACGGTTTTGCCTTTCAATCTTAAGAAACTTTCTCCCAATGCGCAACATTAAAACCATGAAAATCACCTTGGCCATCTTTTTGCTACCATGCGCTGGCCAAATCCAAACTACGATGGGAGGCGTAGTTATCGTGGATGAAAACGTTTTTTGACTTTGATTGAGTGGGGGGTTCTCCGCTAGTCTTTTCCTTGTTTTCGGCGGGTTCTGTGAAGAGTCAATGTGATGAGAGTTCCTGTCATGACGGATGTCAGAGTCAGGAAAGATGGAAATTCGGGTATGAGGTCGATTTTGTGTGTTGTAAGGGGGAATTCCACGTATATCCATCTGAAGGTCTCGTTTTGATAGGTAGTGTTGTAGAAGATGAGGGGTGTTGCTCCATCGTCGACGATGACTGAGATTTCTGGGGCGTTTATCAGTGTGTAGGGAATTGTGAACCTTGCGAAGCCTTGGGTCTGATCTGTTGTGGCGTTGGAAACATGCATTTCTATGGTGCTGTTGGCTTCCAAGTAGTTGAGGTCTTCTATGTTTGAGTTTGTGATCAATTCTAATGTGCCGCGTGCTAGGTCAAAGCTTAAAAACTGTCCAATCAGCGGGTAATGGTCTACGTTTTTTGCGTCCAGCACGTGTGGGGAATCGCCGATGCCGTCTGCGTTTTGATCGGATCCGGTGTAGTTGCTCCAGTAGTTCCCGCCGTCGCTGTAGGGGGAGCCTCCGTCCCACGCGTTGATGGATGTGTTGATGTACACATCCTGAAGATTGCTGATAATGTTGTTGTGGAAGATGCTGTTGTTGTTGGAGAAGTTTATCCAGAATCCATATCCGTTGTTGTGGGCTACGTCATTTTCCAAGAAACTGTTGATTGATGAATTCGCAAACCATGCGCCTGTGAGAGAGTTGTCTTGAACGTCATTATTGCGGACGGTGTTGCTGGAGGAGAAGTTAAGCCAAATGCCCACGTTGTTGTCTGTCACATTATTTGAGTAGACTAGGTTGTCTGAGGACTGTTCTATCATGATGCCGGCGCGTTGGCTTTCTTCAATATAATTGAGCCTCACCGAGTTCTTTGAGGAGTTGACGATGTCAATCCCGAACCAGGCACTTTCAGCAACGTTGTTAGAAACCACGAAGTTGCCTGAAGAGTTGGAGGTGACCACTATTCCATACGTGTTGTTCGATACCGTGTTATTGAAGATGTTGTTTTCTGACCCCGCCGTCACTAGGATGCCGGTGAGGCCGTTGTTTTGCACTGGCGTGTCTTCTATTGTGTTGTGGCCTGAGTTGCTCAGCCAAATGCCCAGTCCGTTGTTGGCTACTGCATGAACGTTTGTTATGTTGCAGTTGTCTGCGGTGTTCAGCATTAATCCGCAGTCCAAAGTTCCGTTTCCGCTATTAGTCACTGTGAGATTTGCGATTGTAGTGTTGTCCGCGGAACCGAACATTCCGCCTGCGTTGACAGTCATGACAGTGCCTAGGCTGCCGCCGTCGATGATGCTTGCCTCATTGTTTTCCCCGATAAGTTGCAAGGTTTTGTTAACTGACACGTGTTCATGGTAAGTGCCGTTTTTAATGTAAATTGTGTCTCCAGGGTTGGCGGCGTTTATGGCTTGTTGGATTGTCGCGTACTGATCTGGAACAGTCAAAGTTGCGTTGGAACTGGCTTCAACGTTCCCGTGATTTAATGCAAGAAACATAAGACATGTAAAAAGGCAGAATAGCAGAAGAGCCGAAAAAAACCTGGACTCCATAGTCAGGTTACCCTCTTCCACTTTGCCTCTTATAATTTACGGATGTCACTCACAAAACCCAGAATCTTTTGCTTTTGTAGTTTTGTGCATTTTAGAACCAAGCCTTCGTTGAAGGCTGGTCCTATGTGTTTTGTTCCCTGTCTAGGCGGGTGTTGGCTGTCTTCTGGTCTAATATAGAAAAAGGGATAGGGTTGAAGTTATTCTTGAATGAGTCTAAATTTTTCTCTTGCCTAGCGTAGATCTGAATGTTTTTCCGCAGTGTTCGTAGAGTCCGATTGTGAGTTCTGTTCTCTTGCCGCTTTTGTCTGGTTTGCCAGCCATCTTCCATGTCTTCTTTGGTGTGCTAACTTCTTTTCCACATGCAGGACATTTAGCCATATATTATCCCTTTTCATCATTTACATGGTATCAGCATAAAACATTTTCCATTGCCAAGACTCAAAGTAGCCAGCCGTGGCTCTCACGAGACGTATGAAACCATGGAAAATACGTGCCAACAATGAATCAGCGATTGAGAAAACGGGATTTGATTGTAGATGCCGCAGGTTTGGCATGTTCTTTTGGCGTTCAGGCTTTTAACGCTGTTTTCAGTGCGTTCAGGGCTTCTGTTACGATGGGTTCTTCGGGGGATATGTTGCCTAGGCTTAACCTTATGGTGTTCGTTTTTTCTAGTTTGTAGTCGTTCTTGAAGTGGAAGAAGGTTCCTGGCACGGCTGCTAGGTTATGGTGTGGGATTGTGTGATCGTTTGTCCATTTGTATGTGTCTTTTTCAGGGGTTTTCACCCAGAGGGTTGCTCCCATTTTGCTTGGAAAGAATTCTAGGCAGTTCTCTTGTAACCAGTGTTCGGTTTGTTTCTTTGCAGCTGCCCATTTTTGTTTGTGTGCTTCTAGTTTTTCCTGGTTCTTGAAGAGTAGTTCTGTGGCGATTATTTGCACGAGGTTTGGGCTGTTGCCGACAGTGTTCAGAACGTCTCGGTACAGTTCGTCAACGAGTTGTTTGTTAGCGAGCGCTACGCCTAGTTTTAATCCTCCGAGGCCGTAGGCCTTCGTGAAGCCTGTTGTGACGATTGCATATTCAGGATCTGTCGAGTAGAGTGTGGGCACTGCTTTTCGGTCGAATTCTGCGTATATTTCGTCGCAAAGCACGTAGAGATTGTGGTCGCGTGCCACGCGCATTGTTTCCTGTAACTCTTTTAATTTTGATATTGCACCGCTGGGTGCGTGGGGGTTCGTGAGGACAACTAGGCCGGTTCTGTCTGTAACTGTTCTTGAAAGCTTGTCAGCGTCGAGTTTGTAAGCGTCTTGTTCAGTTCTGGTCAGTCTCTTTACGTGTTTGAAGTGTTCTTGAACTTGTCTTAGTAGGGGCTCGTACGTGGGGTATTCTATGATTGCCTCGTTTTTCTTCGGGTGTTTCTCTGCTAGAAATCGAATTATGCGGGCGTTTTGGCCTGAGGCTCCCTCAGAGGAGATGAAAACATTCTCGGGGTCTACGTTGTACCTTTTGGCTAGTTGTTTGCTGGTTTCGGGGTTGCCGTGATGGTAGTTGGCGCTCAAGTCAAGCTTGTCCATTTTCAGGTCGTGGGTGAAGTGGGTGATGCCGCTGGATTTGAAATCATACTTTAACTTGGGAACGTGAACGTACCAGTCTAGGTAAATGGATGGATGATTCATTTTATGCCCCGTACTTTTGTAGGAAGGTTTGGATGCTTAGCTTTTTCCGTTGACTCNCGTGTTCTNAACATGCTTTTATCGAACGGGACGTTGGCTTAGGGCGGTGANGTTAGTTGGTTAAGCTGATCGAAACAGAGAGCGGTCTGCTTTTGGATGTCTACGTAAAGCCTCNTTCAAAGGAATCTAGAATTGTTGTTGAGGACGACGAGGTTGTTTTCTATTGTGTAGAAGAGCCTGTGGGCGGCAAGGTCAATAGGGAGGTGATTAAGGTTTTTTCACGGNTTCTGGGAGGGCNAGTGGAGTTGGTGTCGGGTTTTTCGTCTCGACAGAAAAGGTTGGTCGTGAGGGGNGTTGAAAAAAGTGAGGTTGAAGGGTTGCTTCTGGGGCTCTAGTTTTCTTGTCATTCGTGTATTTGGAAGCGCAGTATTGCAGCTATTCCGCCGAAGGAGTTTTTGAGCATTTGTCCTTCTTCTGTTTCGGTTGATATGATTTCGACTTCGGTGTTAGTGTATTCCGAGATTCTAGCGAAGTCATCAATGATATCCTCTTTGTCCGCTATCCCCAGAGCGGGGGCTTTACATTTTGGGCAGGGTTTGCCTGTGAGGCTCTGTTCATAGCTGTTGAGCGCNGGGTTTTTGATTGTGCTTTGTTCTTGGTAGCCGCAGGCGTTGCATTTTACGGTGACTCTTGTCATTTCTAGTCCTTCCGAAAGCAGCAGTGTTCGAACGGCTCCGGCTTCGAGTGCCCTTCTTACTTCTTCTTCTCCATACGTNATTTTTCCCGTGTCGTGGCCCACTTCGTACAGGAACTGCTGCATTATTCTTCTNTCTTCTATGTAGCGCACTTTTCGCATGACTTCGGGGGCTTTTTCCACGACTTCTTTCACGCCTTGTTCTTCTACGTAAGCGGTGTCGACGGTGTCGATGAT
>JGI26339J46600_10000089_pt1 | contig 30611 bp, 27 predicted proteins | sample BogFormECP12_OM1_FD_46600 | JGI IMG/M metagenome (IMG submission 46600) | reverse complement strand
AGCTGAACTATGGAGCGATGCGGCCGAGCAAGAGTTGCAGGAACCTCTGCTTGTCGGACGACAGGGCGACGAGGGCGTTGGGAGATCCGCGCCGTACGCGCGTGAATCCCTTGTCGTCCACGGCGAGGGCCATGCGCTTGGTCCGGCAGAGGCTGGGGTCGATGAGAATCGCCACCGCCAGCGGATCGAAGAGAATCGGAGTGGGGTGTCCCCACAACGGATAAAGGCGCGCCAGATCGTCGGTGAGCGCGGTGTGATGGTCAAAGATGCGCTGGCGGGCGTCGGCGTCCAGGTCGAGCATGGCGGTAGCATCCAGCGGCGCCATCAGGATCGGAATCCCCGAGCCGAAGACGACCTGGGCGGCCTTCGCATCCGAGGCGATGTTGTACTCGGCCACCGGCTTGTGGCTGGCGCCGTACCCAAAGGCGATGGAGCCGCCCATCATGACGATTTGCTTCAGCTTCCTGGCCGTGGCTGGGTAGCGGGTGATGAGCTGGGCTACATTGGTGAGCGGCCCGATCGCCACCAGGGTCAGCGGTGTGCGCGCCTGCTCGATCTGATCCTTCATGAATTCCACGGCCGGCTGGGTCAGAATCGGGGGACCTTCGACGCCGTCCCCGAGACGGGTCTGCTCGATAGGCAACGGCTTGCCCGGCTCGCCCGCCGCCACCGGGACCAGCGCGCGCCCCGCATCGATCAGCAGCCGGGCGGTCAACCGCGCGCGCGCCTGCGTGTCGCCGCTCACGGTGGTAACGCCGGTAAGGTCGAGCTCGGAAGAACGCAACACCAGTACCAAGGCAAACGCGTCGTCAATGTCCGTGCCGATGTCCGTATCGAGCAGCACGGGGATGGGCGGCGGAGGCACCCCTGGCGGTCGTTGCTGCGCGCCGGCTTGACTGGTCACCATCGCGGCCAGGAGTGTCAGGATGATCCCCACAAGCTTTTTCGGTCCGGTTGGTAGAATCATGGGTTGGCACTGCGGAGCACGGCCTTGAAGCGACGCTGCGAGGCCAATAGCATGGGCAAGGGTCGGAGTTCACGCTTGAAGGGATCGAGCATGAAGCCCAGAACCTCCAACGAAATACTGCCGAGCAGAATGCTATCACCCTCCTCGCCGAAGATGACCGGAGACGTGCCCTCCTCACCGTTAAGGCGAAACCGTGCCTCTCCGAGGGAGCGCTTGATCTCGGTGCCGTCGGCAAGAATGAAACTCTTGGTCTTGCCAGGCTTGATGCCCAAGCGCCGGAGTACCGGCGCCGGAACCACCGAATAGAGAGCGCCCGAATCAACCAGAAATTTCAGCCGCGCACGGCGCCGAGGCCTGGCGGGATTGGCGATGCTCGCTTCGATATAAGTCAGACCCATGGAACCGACTCCGAGACCGAGTGTAACGTCAGCGTGGGTGGCCGTCAACAGGTCACCCGACAGCACCGATCGCAAGTTGTTCTTGCGACTCTTCGCTGTTCGGCGACTCTGGGAGAAACTCCCTATTTCTTCGCGCGTTCAAAGGGGGAGAGGGAACAGTGAGGGGAGAGTTTTGAGCGAGTCCTCTTAACAACGGGAAACAGGCCCCATCCCGGATAAACTCCCTCGCTCCCTCTTGGGGGAGAGCGGCAAGGGGGGTGTCGTCAATCGTCAATCGGCAATGGGATTACCGCTTCAAGAGCGGGGCCGGCCTCTCCATCTCTTCCAGTTTGTCAATCAAGATGACGGCCACCGCTGCCACCGTCGCTACGATCTCGAGCACCCGCTTGATTTTCTTCAGCGTTCGCATTCGCGGTACCTATTCCTCTGCTTCCTCGAAATCCAACCACCGCCTCCGGGGCAACTTACCATTGTAACGCTCCAGGGGCATGATCGTGGCCTGAATATGGTTGGGAAAAACTTCCAGCAAGCCGCAGGTCCTGGGCAGCGAAAACCGCTTCTTGCCCGCGCTCCCGGGATTGAAAAACAGGATGCCGTCCAGGTTCACCAGACAGGGCGTGTGGCTGTGGCCGAAGACGACTGCACCCGTGGACTCATTGAACATTTCGAGGAACCGTTTGCTGCGCTGCGGAGGCTTTCCCTTGGGCGACGCACGGTCAGCCCACTCTTCCAGCTCGGATTGCGGCGCCGGAAGGATGTGGATCACCTCCACCTGCAGCCGGCCGAAGCTCAGCGTCAGCGCGAGCGGCAGGTTCGACTCCGGCGAGTCCACGTTTCCCCGCACAGCATAAACGGGGGCGATCCGCCGTAGTTCGTCCAGGATTTCCGGCGAGCCCACGTCGCCGCCGTGCAGGATGGCGTCCACGCCCGCTAGAATCTCGCGCAGGCAGGGATCAAAGTATCCGTGGGTATCGGACACCACCCCGAGAGTCATTTCTTTGGCCGGTCTGCCCAGGAAGCCCGAGGGGCCATGGTTCGAATTGACGATTGGAAGAGAAGACGAACAAGCCGCGCGGCTGTTTCAATAGGCCACTATCTCTTTCAATCGTCAATCTGCAATCTTCAATCCTTCGAAAGCTCATTCAAACTTGATCTTGCTGAAGACGTCCGCGTTTTCAGGCTTCAGCCGGACGCTCGCGCTGACCACCTTCACGGTCAACTCCACCGGCACGTTGGCAGGAGGCAAACAGGCGTGATCGTTACACGCCTGGTAGCGCAACTTGCCCTTTAACGTGTAATCGCCGCCGGCGGCTATGGGAGCCACCTTGAGAACCACACCCACCGCGAGCGTCCCTTCATAAACGGAGAGCGACTCGTCCGCGAAGGTGAACTTCACCAACTGCCCCTTGGGGTAATCCACTCTCTCGGCGCTGATCTCCTTGCTCGGGTCGAACACCACCTCGGTGGGAATCAGGTAGTCGAGCGTGGGCTTGTGGTCGTTGATGTGGTAGCCGGGAATGATCTCCGCTACTACCGCTGCCTTGGCCGGCGCGCCCGGATGGGCGGCACTCGTCGCCAGCACCATTCGCGCCTTCACCACCGACGGCGTCTGTCCCCAGACCACCGTTGCCGCACCCAGCACGGCGCTTGCAATCACGCTCCACTTTGCTCCCGCCATTTTCGCTCCCGTTCCTTTCCAAAGCCGATCCCGCGCTACTTGCCAGATCATTATAGACGCCCGGCCTCAGCGGCGGGTTGCGTTTTTCGTCTTCACAAATGGATGTCGAAAACCCCTTCAAGCATGTCATTCTGAGAGGTTAATTTCCGTTTTCGATTTTCGAGATTGGGAACAAGATTCGGATAGCGCCCATCCGGGCAGCGCCTTAAGCTGCGAGATGAGAGGAGGAATTTCAATGGGCGCACTTGAAGTGATGAAACTCGCGGGTACCAAGAGAGAGGCGAGGCAGGAAGTCGCGCGACCGCAACTCGTGGGGCGCGGGGACCACGCTGACGGCCGCTGGCAGGCGGTGGCGCAACGCGACGGGCGGTTTGACGGCGCCTTTGTCTACGCCGTTCGCTCCACCGGGATCTACTGCCGGCCGTCGTGCCCTTCCCGGCGGCCGCAACCCGAGCAGGTGGTCTTTTTCCTGGCGCCGGACGCGGCCGAGCAGGCAGGCTTCAGGGCTTGCCGCCGCTGCCGGCCGCGCGAGATCGCCATGCGGCACCCCCATGTCGAATTGGTGGAGCGCGCTTGCCGGGCCATCGAAACGTGCATGGACGACACGGGTGAAGGACGGCTCTCGCTCGACGCGCTGGGAGCGGCGGTGGGCGTGAGCCCGCATCACCTGCAGCGCACATTCAAGCGCGTCATGGGCATTACTCCGCGCCAGTACGCCGACGCGCGCCGCTTGGGTGATCTGAAGGCGCGGCTCAAAGAGGGCAAGGACGTCACCACCGCGCTTTACGATGCGGGTTACGGGTCGAGCAGCCGGCTTTACGAGCGGTCGTCGACCCAACTGGGCATGACCCCGGGGACTTACCGTCACGGCGGCCGGGGCATGTCGATCCACTATACGATTGTCGATTGCCCGTTGGGGCGATTGCTGGTGGCGGCCACCGAGCGTGGCGTCGCCGCCGTAAGTCTGGGTGACGCGGACGCACCTCTGGAAGCGGCGCTGCACCAGGAATACCCGCACGCTGAGATTGTGCGCGCCGGGTCGAACGGCAAGAACCCTTCGACTGGCTTGGCCCACGCCGTAAGCGCCATCGTGGCGCACCTCGAGGGCTCGCAACCGCGACTCGATCTGCCGGTCGACTTGCTGGCCACCGCGTTTCAGCGTCGCGTCTGGCAGGAGTTGCGCGACATTCCTTATGGATCGACCCGCTCCTACCGCGAGGTGGCCAGCGCCATCGGCCGGCCCAAGGCGGTGAGGGCCGTGGCGCGCGCCTGCGCCACCAACCCGGCTTGCATCGTGATCCCCTGCCATCGCGTCGTCCGCACCGACGGCGGCCTCGGGGGATATCGGTGGGGCATCGAACGGAAACGCGAGCTGATCGCGAAGGAGTCGCGGAAGGGCAGTCGAAGAGTCGAATGTTGAGGGTGAAAAGGGCAACCAGGAGGACACTAATGACGATAACCTGCATCATTCGTTACCAGATCGATCCCAGCGAGACGGGTTCAAGAAGTACGCCGAGAATTGGGGCCGCATCATTCCTCGATGCGGCGGTCATCTAATTGGATATTTTCTTCCTCATGAAGGCACGAATGATGTGGCCTGGGGTTTGATTGCATTCGATAGTCTCGCTTCTTATGAGGCCTACCGGGCTCGCTTGAAGTCAGATCCGGAAGCGCGTGAGAATTTCGAAATGGCGCAGACCAAGCGCCTCATTCTCCGCGAAGAGAGAAACTTCGTTGAGGTCGTCGATGGAACATTCGGACTTCCCTCGACCTTCGCAGAAAGGGGGTGACCGTTATGCCGACGCAGGCTGAAAAGGGACAGGCCTTTCGCGCCCTCCATGAGCGTGACCAGGCATTTATTATTCCCAATCCGTGGGACGCCGGCACGGCGCGCCTGCTGGCGCGCCTCGGGTTTGAGGCGCTGGCCACCACCAGCGCCGGCTATGCCTTTTCCGTCGGGAAACCAGACCACACGGTCGACCGGCACGAGATGATGGCGCACGTGTCCGCGATCGTATCAGCCACTGACCTGCCGGTGAGCGCCGATCTTGAGAACGGCTTTGGAGACTCGGCTGAAATCGTCGCGGAAACCATCCGACTGGCGGCGGCAGCAGGACTTGCCGGCGCCTCAATCGAAGATATGTCTCAGCCGGATCGTTCCATCTATGACCACGAGCATGCGGCGGAGCGAGTCCGCGCCGCGGCAGAGGTGGCGCACGCCCTTCCTTTTCCATTCACTCTGATGGCACGCGCTGAGAACTACCTGGCCGGCCGGCTCGACCTCAAAGACACCATCAAGCGGTTGCAGGCCTATCAAATTGCGGGCGCGGATGTTCTCTATGCGCCTGGCCTTACCAGTAAGGACGATATCGCTGCCGTGGTGAGCTCCGTGGATCGTCCGGTGAACGTCGTTATGGGACTGCAGGGCGCTCAACTGACACTGGCCGAACTCTCGGCGATTGGAGTCAGGCGCGTCAGCGTGGGCAGCGCGCTCTCTCGCGTCGCCCTTGGCGCATTTCTGCGCGCCGCCCGCGAGATGCGTGAGCACGGCACCTTTACCTTCGCCGATGAGGCCGTGAGCGGTCGGGATATCAACGTCATGTTTATGACATCACGTGCGCCAACGTAACCAGAGGAGCGCGATCAAGAGAATTGGAGTGATGGGTCTACGAGGTCGAGAATTTCATGGCGGATCGAAGTCCAGGGGCGCGGCGGGTTCATCAGGTTTCGAGCTCTGGCAACGCGCTCGTCAAGCTATTCCGCCGGGCGCTCGCCGAGGGGACCACGCGTGAAGGCTGGCTGGCCGTCGAGGGGCCGCTGCTGCTGGAGGAGGCGATCAAGGCGGCCTCCGAGCACGAAGCGGCCGGCCCGGTGGTCCAGAGTGTGCTTGCCAGCAACGCCGCCATTCGCAAGTTCGCGGCGCTGATCGATCGCCTGCCTTCCGAGGCGGAGGTGACCGAGGTTCCCGATCGAGTGTTCACTGAGATTGCCCAGACGGAGACGCCGCAGGGAATCGCGGCGCTGGTTGAGCTGCCCGCTTACGATCTCGACGCAATCCTGGCTCGTCGCGACGCATTGCTGGTGATCGCCTGCGGCGTCCAGGATCCCGGCAACCTCGGCACGATCATGCGCAGCTTGCAGGCGCTGGGCGGATCGGCGCTGGTCACTTTGCGCGCCACCGTGAGTCCGTATAATCCCAAGGTGGTGCGATCTTCGGCCGGCGGGATCTTCTGCCTGCCGGTTTTTCGGGGGCTGGAAGCGGGCTGGCTGGCGGCTCGTTTACGTGCCACCGGTGTTGCGATTGCCGCCGCCGACCGTCACGCGAGGCAATCGCTCGCGACTGTGGATTTGCGCGGCCCGGTCGCGTTTCTGATCGGCCGGGAAGCGGCCGGCGTGCCCGCCGAACTGGCGCGGGAAGCCGACTTGCGGTTGAGCATTCCCATTCGCGCAGGAATGGACTCGCTGAACGCCGCCACTGCCGCCGGGATTCTTCTTTACGAGGCGGCGCGGCAGAGAGGTTTTCATTATTGAGTGATTGTCTGATTGGGTGATTGGGCGATTTGAGAGAATTGAGCCATTGAGTCATCAGGTGATTGAGCCATTGAGGAGTGATTGAGTGATGGAATGATTGAGCGATTGGAAAAAACGAGAATGCCTAAGGGTGACTTTGGGCGGCGGGGACCGGAAAGACGACGGGACCAAGGTCGAGCTCCCCAATTTCACGCCTTGTTTCTTCAATGGCTCAATCACCCGATCACCCAATCACCCAATAGCACCAATCACTCAATTCACTGAGAGAAGGATGAGCCTCTTTGAGCCCCAACCCGGCACGGTGCCCGCCGACGACCGCCGGCCGCTGGCGGACCGCATGCGTCCGGAGACCCTCGACGATTACGTGGGCCAGGGCCACCTGCTCGGTCCGGGCAAGCCGCTGCGGCAGCAGATCGAGCGCGACGAGCTGAGCTCCATGATCCTGTGGGGCCCGCCCGGCTCCGGCAAGACCACTCTAGCCACTATCGTAGCCCGTCTGACGCGCAGCGACTTCGTGCGCTTCACCGCCGTGTTGGCCGGCATCCGCGAGGTGAAGGACGTGATGGCGGCGGCGGAGAAGTCGCGCCGCTACGGCCGGCGCACCGTGCTTTTTATCGACGAGATCCACCGCTTCAACAAGGCGCAGCAGGACGCCTTCCTGCCTTACGTCGAGCGCGGCGATGTGGTCCTGATCGGCGCCACCACCGAGAACCCGTCGTTTGAAGTGAACTCGGCGCTGCTCTCGCGCGCCAAGGTGTACATGCTGTCGCCGCTTTCGACGGATGAGATCCTCGCGCTTCTCGAACGCGCGGTCCAGGACCAGAAGCGCGGCCTGGGCGCCGAGCGCGTGACGATCGCCGGAGAACTTCTGCGGCAGATCGCCGTGTTCGCCAACGGCGACGCGCGCGCCGCCTACAACACGTTGGAAGCCGCCGTCGCCGCCGCGCCGCGCGACGCCGAGGGCCGTGCGGCGGTGAATCAGGCGGTCATCAAAGACGCCATCCAGCGCAAGATGCTCCTCTACGACAAGGCGGGCGAGGAACACTACAACATCATCTCGGCGCTCCACAAGTCCGTGCGCAACTCGGACGCCGACGCGGCCCTCTACTGGCTGGGCCGCATGCTGGAGGCCGGCGAGGACCCGCTCTACGTGGCCCGCCGGCTGATCCGCATGGCGTCGGAGGACATCGGCCTAGCCGATCCTAACGCGCTCAACGTGGCGGTGGCCGCCATGCAGGCGGTCCACTTCATGGGTATGCCGGAAGGGAACCTCGCGCTCGCCGAAACGGCGGTGTATCTCGCGCTCGCACCCAAATCCAATGCGCTTTACACGGCCTATGGTGAAGTCGCGGCCGACGCGCAGAGGTCGGTGGCTGAGCCCGTGCCGCTTCACCTCCGCAACCCCGTCACCGGCCTGATGTCGCACTTCGGCTACGGCAAGGATTACCAGTATGCGCACAACGCTCCCGACCGCCTCACGAACATGCCGTGCCTGCCCGACAATCTCAAGGACCGCCGCTATTACCGTCCTACGGATGAGGGTTTTGAAAGGCGGCTGAAGGAGAAGATGCAGGCCATTGAGGAGTGGAGAAAGCAGCATGCAACGGGTGGTGAAGCGGGGCCCAAGCACGAAGATCGAGGCGGTAAGTAGGCTAGTATCTAGGCTCTAAACCACCGAACGCGATGCTCCGGCGCACTCCCGAGGTCGCCTCCCGCGCGTCCTTACACTCCAGCCGCAAAGCGCTTGGCGTGCTCCTTCAGGATGCAGCGGTCTTGAACCACTTCGAGGCCGGCGGAACGCGCCCGCTGGGCTGCCGCTTCGTGCTTCACGCCTTCTTGCATCCAGACCGCCTTGACACCCAGGCGAATGGCGGTCTCGACGATCTTGGGCACGTGGACCGAGCGGCGAAAGACGACGACCACGTCCAGTGCTTCGGGAACAGCCTCGAGGTGAGGATAAGCCTTCTCGCCGAGCACCGAGGTCTCGTGGGGGTTAACGGGAATGATGCGGTAACCGTGCGCTTGCATGTAGGCCGCCACGCCGTTACTCGCGCGCGTCGGCTTCGAGGACAAGCCCACGACGGCCAGTGTCTTCGAGCGCTCGAGCATGGTTCGAATGGGATCGGACATAGAGAAACCCCAGGCGCGGCGCCGCCGGCGCTCGCGCAGAATCGTCGACCCGTGAGATGCGACCGACAGATGCATGGCTCCACCCTCCCGTAAAACCGTGAGCAGTGACGAGTGGTCAGTGGCGAGAAAAAGGAGCGCCACTAACCGCCGGCGACAGCCTTACCCAGCACGGCTCTTGCCGTGACCCGCTGCAAGGCTTCGAGGAACTGCTCGTTATCGGCGTGCGTTCCGACGGTCACCCGCTGGGACGTGGGAAAACCGTAAAGCTTCATCGGGCGCACGATGACTCCTTCGTGCAGCAGCCGGATGAAGTCCTCCTCGCAATCGCGCCCGGTATCGAGGAGGAGGAAATTCCCGACCGAAGGGGTGTGGTGCACCCCCAGAAGCGTCAGTTCCTGGGCGAGGAATCTCATCTCCTTCCGGTTCAACTCCACCGAGCGCGCCACGTGATCGGCGTCGTCGAGCGCCGCCATCGCGGCCACCTGCGCTGGGACCGAGGCGTTAAACGGCGAGCGAATGCGGTTGAGTGCGTCCATCACGTCGGGGTTGCTCATGCCGTAACCGATGCGCAATCCGGCGAGGCCGTAGACTTTGGAGAAAGTCCGCAGCACCAGGACGTTCCTCCCCTCGCGCACGTAGTCGAGCGAGTGGGAGTAATCGGGGTGGTCGACGTAGTCGGCGTAAGCCTCGTCGAGCACCACCAGAACGCGCGGCGGGAGGATATCCAGAAAGCGGTCGAGTTCCGAGGCCGTGAACATGGTGCCGGTGGGATTGTTGGGATTGGCGAGGAAAACGACCTTGGTGCGTTGAGTGACGGCGCGGGCGATGGCGGGAAGGTCAAAGGCCATATCGCGCATCGGCACCTGCACCAGCGCCGCGCCGGCCTCCTCAATCGCCAGCCGGTAAATGTAGAAGGCAGACTCCGAGGTGATGCCCTCGTCGCCCGCGGTGAGAAACGTATAGCCTACCGTTTCGATGAGGTCCGTGGATCCGGCGCCCAGAACAATCCGGTCCATCTCGATCCCGTGCCGCCGGGCCAGCTTCTCGCGCAGGTAGTAGCCGCTTCCGTCCGGGTAGAGAGCAACCTTGTTCAGGCAGCCGCGGAGGGCTTCGACGGCCTTGGGCGACGGTCCGAGCGGATTCTCGTTGGACGCCAGTTTGATCGCCGTCCGGCCGAGCTCGCGCTCGACTTCCTCAATCGGCTTGCCCGGAGGATACGGCCGAATGCGGCTGACCCACGGGGGAAGCAGTTCACTGATGGCGGAGCCACGCATAGGAATTGATGACTAAGTGCTGCAGTGCACAAATACGATGACGATGCAAACGGGGTTCGGGATTCGGGGTTCGCAGAACAAATCCCCGAACCCTAATCTTCCTCTTCGAGTCCCGAGCCCCGAATCCCGAATCCCGCTATTCATGGGCCGGCGAGAAGGGTCCGCCCTTTCGTGGCCGGCCAATCTCGCAAACGGTGCACCTCAGCCGCCCTCAACGCACGGAACTGACCCAGATCGAGATCACCGTCCGTCAGAAACGCGATACGGACCCGCTTCAACTTTACCACCGGCTGTCCGATCCGCTCAAACATCCGCCGCACCTGGTGGTACCGACCTTCGACCAGGGTGATTTCATACCAGGGTTTGTCGCGTTCCGCAAGGGGTCGAATACGAGCCGGGGCCGTCCGGCGACCGTCCAGCACGATCCCTGCTTCCAGCTTGGCGATGGCTCCGGGCTCGGGCGCGCCTTGGAGCTTCACGTGATACGTGCGGGGCACCTGCGATGCTCGCGACATCAGAAAGTTGGCCAGGTCGCCGTCATTGGTCAGCAGCAGCAGGCCGGAAGAATAGTAATCCAGGCGCCCTACCGGGTAGACGCGTTCCTTGACGCCGCGCAACAGGGAAATCACCGTAGGACGACCTTCGGGGTCTTTGAGCGTCGAAACGTAGCCTACTGGCTTGTTCAGCAGCAGGTAGACATGACCCGTCACCGGCCCGAGCAGCTTGCCGTCAATCTTGATGCGATCGTGTGCGGAGTCGGCCTTGGAGCCAAGTTCCGTGACCGTCTTTCCGTTGACCGCAACCCGGCCCTGGAGGATCAACTCCTCGGCCTTGCGGCGCGAGGTAATGCCCGCTGCGGCGATGATCTTTTGCAGCCTTTCTTGCATAGAAGACGGGGCTCGGGATTCGGGGTTCGGGTTTCGCAGACCAGCGCCCGCACGGCTAGGGTTGCGGATCGCTCCCAGACTCGACGGGCGCTGTCTCGGCCGCCGTCTCCCTGCTTTGTTCTCCCTTCTCGGAAGCCGCAGGTTCGCCCGGCTCGCCCGTCACGGCATCAAGCGCCTCTGCTACCGGCGTTACGCTTTCACTGCCGCCGGTTTCACGGTTGCCTTCCGCAGCTCCCGACGCGTTCACTTCCAGGCTGCCCTCATCGGCCATTTCGACCGTCGGTGCCCCGACTTCATGCGCACCTTCCTCGTCGCTGCTCGGCTCGGAAGTGGCTCCTGGTTCAGCCTGCGCTTCCGTCGACACCGGCTGATCGGACGGAACCTCGGCTTGCCGACCCGCGGCGGCGGTCGCCGCTTCCGATTCGCCCCCTGGTTCTGACGCCGGAGTGGCCACCGAAGCCGGTTCCTCGGGCTGCTCCGTAGCGACCGCGGGCTCCATGTCCACGCCCAAGGCCTGCCGCGCCATCTCCTCGAACTCGCGCAGGCTAGGCAACTCGCTTACGTCTTTCAGCCCGAAGTGCACCAGGAAATCGCGCGACGTACGGTAAAGAATGGGACGGCCCACAACGTTCTTGCGGCCCGCTGTCACCACCAACTTCTTCTCCAGCAAGGTGTGGATGACGCCGCCACAGTCGACGCCGCGGATGCCCTCGATCTCCGGCAGGGTGGCGGGCTGCCGGTACGCGATCACCGCCAGCGTTTCCAGCGCCGGCTTGGAAAGCCGCACTGCGGGCTTCAGGCTCTTCACAAATTTGCGCAAGACTTCGTGGTGCTCGGCCTTCGACGAAAACTTGTAGCCGCCCGCCACCTGGCGAATCTGGATCCCGTGCTCGGCGCGCTCAAAGTCCTGGATCAACTCTTCGAGCTTTTGCTTCAGCCGCTCTCGATCTTCGCCCTCGAGCGTCTTAGCGATGGCGTCGAGGTCCACCGGCTCCGGCGCAATGTAAATGATGCCCTCAATCAGGGCTTTCAAGGTTTCGTCAGTCAGCATCGGTAGTTTTTCAAAGCAGTTGCTAGTGGTTAGTCACAGCTCAAGTGTAAAGGGTAAGGGGTAAAGGGTAAAAGGTAAAAGGAAGGGCGCTCTCTTCGTTTACCCTTTATCCTTTACCCTTCACTCGTCACTGCTTCATTCAAGTCAGCTTCAAGGATTCGGAGATTCATGCTGGCCATGATCTCCTCGAAACGTTTGCTCTTGTGCACGGTGATGGCGCCAAATAGTTCCTTCTGCCGAAGCTGGACGGCCTGGAGCCTCACCATCTCCAGCAGACCGAGCAACAGCGCGATCAGCGCCTGGCGCGCCACGTAACCAGCGGCGAGGTCGTCGAGCCGCACCGGATGCGGGTTGGCCGCCAGCACCTGCCGCACGTGCTCGATCATCTCCGCCACCGTCACCTCTTCGCGGCGGATTTCAAGCTGCGGCCGCTTCTTGGCGCGTTCCAGAATCTCGCGAAAGGCCGCGATGAGGTCGAAGGTGGTGATGGCGAACCCGGGCTCATCCTCCGCCTCCACGAATTCCCCGATTCCCGGCCGCGACCACATCGCGTCTTCCACCACCCGCTTCGATTGCAGCATCTCCGCCGCGTTCTTGAACTGCTCGTGCTCCAGCAGCCGCTCCACCAACTCCGTGCGCGGGTCCTCCTGCTCCTCGGGCGGGGCGGTGGGGTCGCGCGGCAGCAACAGGCGCGACTTGATGTAGATCAGCGTCGCCGCCATGAAGATGAACTCGCCGGCGATGTCGATGTTGAGCTCTTCCAGCAGGTGCAGGTAGTCGAGGTATTGCTGCGTGATGGTGGCGATGGGGATGTCGTAGATGTTGATTTCCTGCTTCCGGATCAGGTCCAGTAGCAGGTCCAAGGGGCCCTCGTAGGCCTCCAGCTTCACGGCGGGCGCCGCCACGCTCGCGTGCGATACGCGCTTGGGCGCGGGGACCGGAGCGGCCTCTGCTGACGCGTTCTCCGGCGCGTTCTCCGGCACGTTATCCGATTGGGGCGCTCCCTTGGGTTCGAGTTCGTTCATGCGGGATGATGGGTTCGTCACAGGCTCGCAAGAGGGAGTCGGAAACCGGGGAACGTGGGAGACTCAAGAGTATCTCCAGGTCCGAACACTGCCACAACTCGATACTTCCTTCCTTCCAGCCGCAGCACCTCGATGCGCGGCTCGAACGGCTCCAGCAGCCAATACTCCGGCACGCCAAACTCCGCGTAGCGGTCGCGTTTTGCCCAGCGATCGGTCATACGCGACGAAGGCGAGATGGCTTCGACCACCAAGTCAGGCGCTCCCTCGATACATCCTTCCTTTACGATTGATTTCCTGGCCTTCGATACGAATACGATGTCCGGTTCGACCACCGTCGATGGGGCAAGGACAACATCGTAAGGCGCGCTAAACACTTCACCCAGGTCGTGCTGTCGCACGAAGTACCAGAGTTGTGCGAAAAGGCTTCCGATCTTGCGCTGATGTTCGGTGTTGGGTGCTGCCGACACAACGAGTTCTCCTTCGATCAGCTCGTACCGGTTGAGGTCGGGCGGGATTTGCCGCAAGTCGTCGTAGGTAAGTAGCCCAGATGCAGTAGCCGTAGCCATAGCGATGCTCGAACCTCTTGCAACAATTCACAAGCTTGAAACAGGAATTCGGAGACCGGGGAACGTAAGAGACTCGATCGTATCTCCGGGTCCGAACTCTGCCACCACTCGGTACTTCGTTCCTTCCGGCCGCCGCACCTCGAGGCGCGGCTCAAACGGATCCAGCAACCAATACTCCTGCACGCCAAACTCCAAATAGCGGTCGCGCTTCACCAAACGATCGATCATGCGCGTCCACTCCGAGGTTACCTCCACCACCAGATCCGGCGCGCCCGCAACATGCTCGGGTTTTACAATGGAGAAGCGATCCTTCGATATGAACATAATATCAGGATCGAGCCTCGTGTCAGCATCCAGCACAACGTGGCAGGGTCCTATCAGCACCTCGCCGAGGTCGTGCTGTTCCACATGGTCCGCCAGCCGCCGGAAAAGACGGCCAGTCCCCCGCTGATGTTCCACATCGGGTGTTGCGGACTCGACGATCTCTCCATTGATCAGCTCGTACCGGTCGGGGTCTGGTGGAACCTTCCGAAGGTCATAGGTGATCTTGAGTCCTGTGGTTGCCGCCGCCATGTCGCAATTATACTCCAGTTCTCTCACCCAGCTTCATAGACTCGAAAGGTGGGGACGACTAAACACGTAGTCACGGAGACACAGAGAAGAGAAGGAATCACAGAAGATGCCGTTTCCCGATGTCTCCCATCTCCTCTGCGTCTCTGTGTTTGAGGCGCCCCTGGTTCACGCCTTCCCCTGCGGCCGCGTCAAACGCACGGCGGCGCGAACTTCCGCCATGGTAGCCTCCGCCGTCAGGCGAGCCTTCTCGGTGCCCGCGTCCAGAATGTCCCAGACGCGCTGCGGCTCCGCTTCGTAAATCTTGCGTCGCTCGCGGATGGGGGCAAGACGCTCGTTGATGCAGGCGCCCACCAGCTTCTTACAATCGAGGCAGCCGATTTCGGCCGTGCGGCACTCGCGGTTCACACGATCGATGATGTCCGGCGAAGAGAACACCTTGTGCAGATCGAACACCGGGCAGATGTCCGGGTTCCCGGGATCCGAGCGGCGCTTGCGAGCCGGGTCGGTGATCATGGGGGCGAGCTTCTTGTTCACCACGTCGGGCGGGTCAGAGAGAAAGATGGCGTTGTTGTAGCTCTTCGACATCTTGCGGCCGTCGGTGCCCGGCAATCGTGGCGATGGCGTAAGCCGGGCCTCGGGCTCCCGGAAGATCCCGCGTAAGTCCCCAAGACCTTTGTTGATGTAATCGGCCCTTGCTTCCAACGGAGCTTTTCGGAAGGCCGCTTTGATTGCACTTACCTTATCCGTTGTGAAGAGTGTTCCGGCCGCTAGGGGGCCCAAACCCGAGAGACCTAGGCTGCTCAAGACTGCGTCCCACATCGGGTCATCACGAGGGTGGTCGCCCCATTTTCCTAAGTCGAGCTCGCCGAAAGCCAGATTAAACCGCCGTGCAATCTCGCGCGTTAACTCGACATGAGCCACTTGGTCCTCGCCCACCGGCACACAATCCGCCTTGTACATCAGGATGTCCGCCGCCTGCAGCGCCGGGTAGCCCAAAAACCCGTAGGTGTGCAGGTCGCGGTCCTTGATGTTCTCAAGCTGCTCCTTGTAGCTCGGCACGCGTTCCAGCCAGCCGAGCGGGGTCACCATGGAGAACAGGAGAAACAGCTCGGCGTGCTCCAGCAAGCGAGACTGGATGAAGAACGTCGCCTGGTTGGGGTCGAGGCCGGCCGCCAGCCAGTCGGTCACCATCTCCTGGATGTTCGTCTGGAGTTCCGAGGTATCGGCGTAGTCGGTGGTCAGCATGTGCCAGTCGGCCACGAAGTGGTAGCTCTCGTATTCCGACTGCAAGGCCACCCAGTTCTGAAGGGCGCCGACGAGGTTCCCCAGGTGCAGGCGCCCGGTCGGGCGCATGCCGCTCAGAATCCGGCGGCGCGCCATGTTTGTCTTCGATGGGCCCGGTTCCTGCTCCGAGCCTCGCTTTGTCTCTTCGCTCATCTAGACCGACTTACCAGCGATGCACAGTTGAATTAAGGCTTGCCTTTCCATCGTAACATGGGCCGGAAACTGACCCTTCCCCAAAATCGCCAGCGGGCTCCCCCCTCATGCGTTCCGCCGGCGGCGAGCCGCCCACTGCGAACTGCACTCCGGCTCCAAATGGTGGCTTCGTTCCTGTTTTCCGCAAGGTCCGATCCTTTGTTATCAATCAAATCGGTGGCTTCGTTTTTGAAAAGCTCTTAGCTCTCAGCTCTCAGCTTTCAGTTCGTGGCAATTCACCATTCACAATTTCCGCCGGGCTCTTCCCTTATTCCACATGCCGTCTACCAGACTGACCAGCCATTTGTGCCGAAATATCGGCATGTGTTCGGGACACCTTGGGGGCCCTCCAATTGGGCTCGGCATGCCGTGTCATCGAAAACAGCCAGCAGGCCACGCGTGGGCCACGCGAAGGGGTGGTTCTCCGGAGCTTTCTCCGCGCGACCCCCTAACAGCATTGTTATTCTAACAGTTGATTAACTCCGGTGTCAACTGTCTTCAGAATCTTAAGGGCTACGCTCCGATCATACTATTTCTCCGCCTCCAGCCCGCCACTTTTCAACCTTCGACCTTCAACCTTCGACCCTCGACCTTCAACTCTCTTTCCGCACTTGCTGACGCGGAAAACTGGTGGTAGAGTTGCCTCATCGTTGGGGCTGCGGCCTTGATACCGGCTGGTTGGCGCCGGGTCGGGCCAAGGGAAGATCATGGAGCGCGAGCGCACAAGCGGCGCCGGAGTGGTTTTGGCGCTTTTGTGTCTGACTCTCGCCAGCGCGCCATCCGCTCGCGCCCAGCACACTCAACACACGATTACGGACTTTCCTCAGGTGGCGGTGGAAGGCACCCTGCGCATGGATACGGCGGCGAAGCAGCCCACCGGCGCCACGCTAACCATCGCGAACTCTGACGGCGAGGTCGTCGACGAGCAGTCCGTCAGCACGAACGCCCAGTTCCACTTCGAGGGCTTGCGGGCGGGCACCTACGTCCTGATCGCCACCGCCGATGGCTACGAACCGTACCAGCAGACGCTGGACCTGACCCACTCCGTCAGCCGGGCTTTCGTGAACATCACGCTCAAACCGGCCAGCTCCTCTGCCTTGCCGACCGGGAATCTGCCTTCGCGGACCGACGCCCTGGCGCCGGGGAAGGCCCGCAAAGAATGGGAGAAGGGCTCCCACGCGCTGGCCAGCCGGAAACTGGACGAGGCGCAAGCCCACTTTGAAAAAGCCGTTGCGGCCTACCCCTGTTACGCGCGGGCTCAGACCGATCTGGCTTTGACCCTCATGCGGGAAGGCCAATCGCCGCACGCTGAAGCGCCGCTCAAGAAGTCCGTTGAGTGCGACCCGGATTACGTGGACGCCTACCTCCAACTGGGGCGGCTCTTGAACGAACAGCAACGCTTCACGGAGAGCCGCCGCGTGCTGGCCGAAGGGGTGCGCCGCGCGCCGAGTTCCTGGGATTTCTATTTCCAACTCGGGCAAGCCGATTTCGGCCTGAAGGAGTACCCGAACGCGGAGCAGGAATATCACCAGGCCCAATCATTCGGGCTCGCCGTCCCCTCGGTGATCCACGAGCGGCTGGCCGCCGTCTACCTGAAGGAAAGCGAGTATAGCAAGGCCTACGCCGAGATGCAGGCCTACCTTGCCGAAGATCCGGACGGGCACTACGCCGCCGGGATTCGAACCCTCATGCAACAACTTCAATCGGCCGGCCTCGTCCACCCGCCGGACTAAAGGGTGAAGGGTAAAGGGTAAAGGGTAAAGGGTAAAGGGTAAAGGGTAAAGGCCCAAAACAATTGTCCGTCGATCGTCTTTTTGAACCGTGCCTTCCCTACCCTTGCTGCCCCAGGCGACGCCCTTTCGCGCCCCCGCGGGACCTGGCGTTTTCACCTTGACGAAGTAGGCTGGTTTCCGTTACATTGCGCGTGCGCTTCACCCTTTACCCTTTAACCTTTACCCTTCACCCTTTACCCTTTTATGACAGCACCTTGGTCACCACCTCGCCCGCCACGTCAGTGAGCCGGAAGTAGCGGCCCTGGAACTTATAGGTGAGTTTCTTGTGGTCGATGCCCAGACAGTATAGGACTGTAGCCTGCAAATCGTGTACCGGGATGGGGTCGGAAACCACGTTGTAGGAATAATCGTCGGTTTCGCCGAGGGTGATGCCGGGTTTGACGCCGCCGCCCGCCAGCCACCAGGCGAAACAGCGCGGGTGATGATCGCGGCCGTAGTTGGTCTCCGTCAGCTTGCCCTGGCAGTAGACGGTGCGTCCGAACTCGCCTCCCCAGATCACCAGCGTGTCGTCGAGCAGGCCGCGCTGCTTCAGGTCCGTCACCAGCGCCGCCGACGCCTGGTCCACGCCCTGGCACTGCAAAGCGATGTCGCGAGGCAGGTCGTTATGCTGGTCCCAGCCGCGATGGTAAAGCTGCACGAAGCGCACGTTGCGCTCGGCTAGTCTCCTTGCCAGCAGGCAATTGGCGGCGTAGGTGCCGGGCCGGCGCGAATCGGGTCCGTACATTTCAAAGATGCGGTCGGGCTCGTTGGAGAGGTCCATCAGCGAGGGCACCGAGGTCTGCATGCGATACGCCATTTCGTACTGGGTGATGCGGGTCTCGATTTCGGGGTCGTGATAGGCGTCGGACCACAGCTTGTTGAGCTTGGCAATGCCGTCGAGCATCCGGCGCCGCGTCTCTTTGCTGATGCCGGGCGGGTCGTTGAGATAAAGCACCGGATCGGCGCCGGCGTGGAACTTCACCCCCTGATACTTCGACGGCAGAAACCCGTTGCCCCACAGCCGCGAAAACAACGGCTGGTCGGGATTGAGCGCGTTGGCCTGCGAGATCAGCACCACGTAGGCGGGCAGGTTCTGGTTCTCGCTCCCCAGGCCGTAGCTCACCCAGGCACCCATGCTGGGACGGCCCGGCTGCTGGAAACCGGTCTGGATGAAGGTAATCGCCGGATCGTGATTGATGGCGTCGGTGTTCACCGTTTTCAGGATGGCGATGTCGTCGACGATCTTCGCCGTGTGCGGCAGCAACTCGCTGATCCAGGCGCCGGACTTGCCGTGCTGCGCGAACTTGAAAATAGGAGCCGCCACCGGGAAGGACGACTGGCCGGAGGTCATGCCCGTAATGCGCTGGCCCTGGCGAATCGAGTCCGGCAGTTCGGTGCCGTGGAACTGGCGTAGCTTCGGCTTGTAGTCAAACAACTCGATCTGCGACGGCGCGCCTGACTGGTGCAGGAAAATCACCCGCTTGGCTTTGGGAGCGAAATTCGGGAAGCCAATCAGGCCGCCGGTCTTCGGGTCGATCCCACCGGACGCGTCGCCGTCGCTCGAAAGGAGGGCCTCCGGAGCCAGCAGCGACGCCAACGCCGCCACCCCAATGCCCTTCGCCGTGCGGCCGAAAAGCTGTCGCCGCGTCATCTGCAGTCTGATTTGATCGGTCAGCATCGAACACCCCCGGCAATCTTCACCGTGCGCTAGCCTCGGCGTTGTAACCTAAACTGCCTAACCCTTGTTCCGGCTAACTCCCGGCGCGCGCCGAATGCGGGTGCCCGCCAGCAAGTCAGTCATCGTCATCCTTCTTTCCCTGATTGCACGACAAGCAAAGCGTTTGCAGATTTTCCATCGTCGCTGGTCCCCCCCGGCTGCCCGGTATAATGTGATCGACTTCAAGTCTTACGGACGTGTCATCTTTTGGATTGGCTCCGCATTTCACGCAACGATAGCCGTCCCGCTTCAAGACCGCCAGGCGGACCCTGCGGGGAACCGCATCGTAAAGACGTCGCCGCACTGGTTTGTTGCGCTCGTACAGCTTGGATTCAGGAAGCTCCCCTAAATCAGCCTGCTCGATCAATTTGGCGAGCCTCCCCAGACCTCCGAAAAAGCGTTGACAGGTCCGAGCTCGAAAAGGGTAGTTATGCTTTTCCAAGTACTCAGCCAACTGGAGGTAACTAGGCACGGATTCCTGCTCTCGCCAGCAGTTGCGAAACGCGTCGACCATATCCCGGGGAACCAATTTGCTGTAGTATGCTCGAAAGCCGGCTGCCTGAAGCGCCTTACCCCAACCGCCAAAGCGCCTTGCAATCGCGTTAGAATGCGCGATCTTATCAACCCAATTATTGTAATCCTGCTCCGTGAAAGAGGATCTTCTATGCGCCTCCCCGTACTTCTTCAGGGAAGCGATAATCTGGACCTTCGAGAATGGCGAAGAAATCCGGTCAATCCGGTAGCGGAATGGCTCTCTACTCATTCGTCCACCAACACGCGTTTCATTGTACATGTGAAATTAGGTGAAAGGGCATCCGCCGCTCGCCATTTACTCCTTTGTAATAGTCTCATCCAAATTCAAAACGTGCTCGCCACTGTCGTCTGGGCCGCCAGTTCCACCGGACCAGAATCTTTAAGTCAACGAAGACCTTGTCGGTCATGAAGCTCCTCACGGCTGGCCATCTTTCCACCGCCAAGATGGAAGCCCGAAGCCAGACGAGCGAGGGCTCTGGCCTTGGCCCGCTGGTACCGGTGCTCCTTGACGAGCTTCTCAAGTTCAACAGCAAGACCACTGATGTTCCCGCCTTGTTGCGCCGCCAGCGCCCGCGCGCGCTTCAAGAGCTGTCGGTCAATGGCAAGGGTGATCTTTCGCTTCACATGGCCTCCCACCGGGCGTTACACATCAAACGCTCATCTTATNGAAAACAAGCCGCAAGCTCTGAATCGGCAAGAAAGAGGAACGCTTCACTCTCCCTAACTTATCGAAAAGCGGCCTCAAAATTCGCTTAACTTACTGACTTTGAACTAGTTAGGCATAGTGGCTTCGTTCGTCTCAATCCTCTCGCAAGTTACTGATAATGAGAGCCTTCGCCAGCATGGCTTCGATTGGCTTCGTTCGTACTCCTGTCCTTCCTCCTCCAGACTCAGAACGTGCGAACAAATCCCGGGAGCGCGGGCATCTTGCCCGCTTTTCCTCTAGGTAGGGGCTTTAAGATCAAGAGCGGGCAAGATGCCCGCGCTCCCAGAATATGTTCACAGCTTGTTGCGCCCTGGGCTACCCTCTTTCGCCCCTTCGGGGCTAGCGGATAGCAGTTTCCATTCCCAATTCGGCAACCGGACCGGATGAAACGAACGAGTTTTTCCGGCCAACCACAATCTATCCACAACATAACAAAGGCCCCGACGCTGAATATTTCGATCGCTCCAAAATCGCCCACGTTATTGAAAACAAGCATGTTGTTGTTTGAATTTCGTTTATCATCTTTATTTTCAAGCGCTTAGCCCTAGTTGTCTCGAAACGATACGATCGGGAGCAAGACCTGGAAAATCGGTAAACAATCGGCTCTTCTTCATTTCGCTTCCCTGCCTTGGCTCGTGCTGCAAGCAACCTTACCGCTGGCATTTGTCCTGCCCAACCCTTGCGATGGCGGTCTCAGCTACAAGCGGAATCCGTATCCTTGCCTCGCCTACTACTCTAGCGTATTCTATATCGTTTGTCAAGATAATTCTTCAGTACCCTACGCTTGGCCTCGGGCGCGCGTCACAAAAGTGAGGAGCCGTCCATCGGACGTAGCGCGGGCGTCCCGCCCGCTGTGGCGCGGGCATCCTGCCCGCGCAAACGGCCCTTCATGTTGCCGCGTATTGCCATCTAGCCTTCCTGCCAAGCAACCTGAACCTTCTTCAGCGCGGGAGCGGGACGCTCCCGCCACAGCGGGCGGGACGCCCGCGCTACGTCCTCACTCCTTTGTTATCGTCTCATCCAGATTCAAAACCGTGCTGGCCACGGTTGTCCACGCCGCCAGTTCCACTGGATCGAGCTTAGCGTTGTATTTCGAGTCGCCCACGGCGAGCAGCTTCAGCGCCGAGGCCTTGTCGTGCCCATACTCGGTCAGCTCCTGCTTCGCGATTGCTATCAGCACTTGCCGCTCCTGCGGCTGCGGATTTCGAGCAGTGGCCAGGCGAAACACATAATCGATGCGTTTGGTTGGATCCTTGCCTGCTTCGAGCAAGGCGCGCTGGGCCAACGCACGGCTGGCCTCCACGTAGGTTGGATCGTTCAGCAGCACCAGCGCCTGCAACGGTGTGTTGGTGCGGGAGCGCCGGGCGGTACACTTCTCGCGGTCGGGCGCGTCAAAGGTGGTGAGCGAGGGCGGCGGCACGGTGCGCTTCCAGATGGTATACATGCTGCGACGATAGAGGTCGGCGCCTGTGCTCTGAACGTACGTCTGGGCGGTGAAGCCCTCGCCGAAGGCCATTTCCTCCCAGAGGCCCTTGGGCTGGTAGGGGTAGACGCTGGGCCCGCCGATTTTGTCGTCCAGCAGCCCGCTGGCGGCCAGCGCGTTATCACGGATCTCCTCCGCCGGCAGGCGGAAGCGCGGACCGCGGGCCAGCAGGCGGTTCTCCGGATCGCTCTCCGCCATTTCCGGGGTGGCGCGCGACGATTGCCGGTAGGTGGCCGAGGTTACGATCAGGCGTTCCAGCCGCTTCACGTCCCAGCCGGTGCGGACGAATTCCGTGGCCAGCCAGTCGAGCAGCTCGGGGTGGCTAGGCGGCTCGCCCTGGGTGCCGAAATCCTCCGCCGTTTTGACGATTCCGGTGCCGAAGGCACTCTGCCAGGCGCGATTGACGGCCACGCGCGCCGTCAGGGGATTGCCGGGATCCACCAGCCATTTCGCGAGGCCCAGCCGGTTGGGCGGAAGGCCAGGCGGCATCGGCGGCAGGAAACCCGGGACGCCGGGCGTGACTTTCTCGCCCGGATTGTCGTACTGCCCCCGGCCCAGCACAAAGGTATCGCGCGGCTTCTTCATTTCCGCCATCACCATGGCGGTGGGGATGGATTGCTGAAGCTTGTTCTTCTTCTCCCGCAGGTCCTTCAACTGCGCGTAGAGCTTGCGGTAGGGCTCGGGCGCCGCAACGGTGAGGTAATACTCGCTTAGCCGCGCCTGATGGCTCTTGAGCCGGTCGGCTTCCTTCTGCTCCTTGGTTTGCGCCTTGTCGGTCATCCCGATGTCCGCTTCCTCGGGAGGCTTCTCCGGTTCAAGGCTCTCGATCTTTTCCACCGGCTTGCCGGCCAACTCGGCCAACAGAGCGCGAGCCGGCAATTCGACGGCAAGATTAGTGGCTTCATCAGCGGTCAGCGCGCGATCGTAAATGCGAAGATCGTCGATCTGCCCCTTGAAGGGCCGGCCGATCTTCTTATCGCCCACGGAAAGGGCCGCCCCTGTACGGAAACTACCGCGGAAACTGCCGCTCAAGTTGTCTTTCACCGCTTCGGTTGGAAGAGGCTTGCCATCAAGATAAAGACTCACTCCCGACGCTCTGCCGGAGCCGTCGTAGTTCAACAAGAAGTGACGGCTTCGTTCGAACCGGACGCGTTCCTTCGTCTTGACCTCAATGGCATCGCCGGGCCAGCGGCTGGCCACCCGGACGATCAAGGTGAACCTGGGTCTTTGGGGGCCGTCAAAGGTTGGGTCGTCGATGGCGATCTCGTACCCACGCCAGTTCGGCGATGGGTCCCGTTTCTGGATCAGCTCCAAACCCTTAGTGCCGTCGGGCTGCGCCCAAAACGCCAGGGCGAAGGGCCGGGACTCGGGACTCGGGGCTCGGGACTCGGAGCTCGGGGTTCGGGGTTCAAGGTTCGCGAGTTGCGAAGGAGAAGCGGGGGCCTTTTCCGGGAGCCGGGACTCGAAATCCGGAACTGGGGAGGCCGAGCTTGGACGGTCGAAATCACCGACGGGGAAATCAACTTGCGTCTCTCCGCTGAAATCGGCGGCCTTGCCGATGGCCCCGTCAACGTACCCCACATCGCCGCGCGTGGCTTTGGCATCGAGACCGTGACCGGAGGTATCCGCCAGGTTTCCCTCGAACGCGTAGTGCGCCGCCAGCCCAGAGTCGGGAGTCGGGAGTCGGGACTCGGGAGTCGCGGAAGAAACGGGATTCGCGGTTCGAGACTCGACGTTTGCGGTTCGGGGTTCGGGGTTCGGGGCTCGCGGAGAAGAAGCCGAGTTGGGTTTGCTTTCTTCTGCGAATCCCGAAACCCGAACCCCGAATCCCGTTCCTTCTGCGACTCCCGACTCCCGACTCCCGACTCCCGACACCGCCGCCCGCCACTGGTTCTCCTGCGCCACCATGTCCTTTTCGGGAATCGCGGCCAGCGTCTCGGCGATCTGGCGGTTGAGCTGCTCGATTTCCTGCTGCTGTTCCGGAGCGGGCAGTTCCAGCACCGGCGCGGCGTTTCCCGTCTGGCCGTCGAGGCCGCGTTCGGGGACGGTGTTGAAGAAGGCGAACATGCGATAGAAATCCTTCTGCTTGATCGGGTCGTACTTGTGATCGTGGCAGCGGGCGCATCCGACGGTCAGGCCAAGCCAGGTGGTGCCGGTGGTGCTCACCCGATCCACGATGTACTCCACGTGATACTCCTGAGGGATCGCGCCGCCCTCGAAGTTGATCATGTGGTCGCGGCTGAAGCCGGTGGCGATTTTCTGCTCGACGGTGGCGTTGGGCAGCAGGTCGCCCGCCAGTTGCTCGATGGTGAACTCGTCGTAGGGCAGGTTGCGATTGTAGGCGTCGATCACCCAGTCGCGCCAGCGCCACATCTGCCGGAGGCTATCGATGTGGTAGCCGTGAGTGTCGGAGTAGCGGGCCAAGTCGAGCCACGCCATGGCCATCTTCTCGCCGTAGTGGGGTGACTTCAGGAGTTGGTCCACGCGCTTTTCGTAAGCGTCGGGCGACTTGTCAGCCAGGAAGGAATCGAGCTCCGACGGCGTGGGCGGGAGTCCGGTCAGGTCAAACGTGACGCGGCGCAGCAGCGTGGCCTTGTCCGCTTCGGGCGAGGGCTTCAGGCCCTCGCGCTCCAACCGCGCCAGGACGAAATTGTCGATGGGATTGCGCGGCCACTTCACGCCATTCACCGGCCGCGCCGCCGGCACCAACGGACGTTGCGGCGCCACGAACGACCAGTGCTGCTCGTACTTCGCGCCCTCGTCGATCCAGCGCTTGATGAGTTCGATCTGCGCCGGCGTCAGTTTGCGCTCGGAGTAGAAAGGCGGCATGCGCACGCTGGGATCGGAGCTGCTGACCTTCTGGTAGATTTTGCTCTCGGCGGGTTTCCCCGGTGTCACGATCCGGTAGCCGCCGCGATCCGCGAACAGTTCCTCTTTTTGGTCCAGCCTCAGATTGGCCATGCGCTGTTTCTCGTCCGGCCCGTGGCACGCGAAGCAGTTGTCGGCCAGGATGGGCCGGATGTCGCGGTCGAAGTCCACCGGCTTGGCGGGCGCGTCCGGCGGCAGGCCGGAAACTCCTGGCCGAGGCCTCATCAGCAGCACCAGGTATGCTGGAATCAGGACGACGAGGAAGATTCGCGTTCTCAAGTTGGTCCCTCGCGAGCGGGATTACCACGAGTCGGCTCGCCCGATAGCTTCTGCTGACCTGGCCTTCCCCCCGGTGCTCAAATGATAAAAGTTGGACGAGCCGAAGTCCAGCAAATAAGATCTTCATGTGTTGGGGCGCGCTTTGCGGCCGGGTTAAAGCCCCGCCCTTGGAGTATGTACATTTGCGGGCGCAGCCCGCCCTGGAGTGCGGCGGCTTGACGCCGCCTTGCAGCCTTAGTGGGGTTCGCTCCACCTGGCTTCGGCCTCTTGCTGGGAAGCGTCCTTCCAGCAGTGATGGCTGCGCTCGGCCGATTCCAAGGCGGCGTCAAGCCGCCGCACTCCAAGGCGCGGACGTAAGGTCCGCGCTTGGCGGGGCTGAAGCCCCGCCCTTCCGCGCGCCACAACACTCTTTCATCAGCCTGTTAGATTAGATTGGTTTAGGCGTGCGAACACCGGGAAGACCGAACCGTCTACGCCGCTTTCTTTGTGATACTCTCAGTTTCACTCTGCGCCTCGGCGCCTCGGTCTTGGGGACGCTCGCGGTACTCAGACCAGACGTGTGCCAAGATTCTGGGGATCGTTTTCAGGAACCCAAGTTCTCGTTTTCATAGTACGCTCACGAGCGGTGCGCCGGGTGACGAGGTTTCCGACAGGTCACGATGCCGGCTACCGAAATAGCATCAGCGGGAGCAACAGCCTATAGTCTGGTCACGGCGCTTTAGCCCCGTCAGGGGCGGAAGAATGTAGCCCAGGGCGCAAGCCCTGGGTTGCGCGTGGCGCGTGGCCAGCGAGCCCCGGAAGGGGCGAAAGAAGAAGCTGCCAAGCCACGTCTTACGCCCCTCCGGGGCTGGAAGGCTCTCGGTGATGGAACGGTTCCCAGGGCTTGCGCCCTGGGCTAAACTCTATCGGCCCTCCGGGCCTGAAGAACGCACATGTTTTGTTGACAGAGATTTCGGTCACCACGAACCGGCACGGCCCTGTGATCCGGAATGTTAGCGTACTTCCGAAACGGGACACTAAGCTCAAACAACTCTTCGAGGAGATCTCAGCATGTCTGTTAACCGGCGACAATTTCTTGAGAATTCGGCTCTCGGGGCGGCTGCGTTCGAGAGCGCGCCGGAAGCCTCGGCACTGACGCCTCAGGACCCTTCTTCCGCCGGCCCCGGTTCGTCCCCCAAAAAGGCTTACGGATCGGGTTACTTCGGAAACTGGATCGAGGATCAGTTCGGACTGCCTGCGTTCCATTACACGTGTGACCAGATCAACGATCCGAAAGCTCTCACCGAGGTGAACCCCGGGGTTCTCGCTCCAACCGAGCACATTCATCAGGTGGGCAACGACCGGCTGGTGGCGATTGCCTCCAACTACGGCCACGTGCGGGTACGTCAGGACGAGGGTGCGCCGAAGTTTCTCAACGACTACGCGCCCGAGCGCGGCACCTTCGGCGGCGGGTTTGGTTATTTGACGGACGGAAAAGTAGCGCTCAGCACTTTCTATCCGGGCAATGCAAAGAGCTTTGACCGGTTCTTCGGAATTGGTTATTTCCGCAAGAAAGTCACGGGAGAATCCTACAGTATTGACCACGTAATATTCGCGCCTTTCGGCGACGATCCCGTGCTGGTTTCGCAAGTCACGGTTGCCAACTCCGGCCCCGCCGAAGCGAACTTGCGCTGGATCGAGCACTGGGGATGCCAGGTTTATCAGTTCTCGTTTCGATCGTTCATGCAGGGGTTCGCGGGCAAGGGCATGGTTGAGTTGCGGCGCGATTTTGGAGCAAGGTTCGCGCATCACTTTCGTAGTGTTGTCGGCGGCTGCGGTCTGCTTGAAACCAAGGATTTCCTGGGCCGTTCGGAAGCGGACGACCGGCAGTTCCAGGGCATGGTTGCCTATCTCGAGAAAAACCCAAATCCATTTCTAACTGCTCCCGACAAGAACGCCCCCCAACAGTCTGCTTTCGACGATCTCAATCCGCCGCCTACTCTTCTGGTTTCGCTCGATGCTCCGGCGGATGGCATGACGACCAATGGGAAGGACTTCTTTGGATCGGGTGGCGTTAACCATCCCGCCGGGCTGGGCCATGATCTGGATGGCGATCTGAGCCAGACTGGCCCTGAAAGCGCCCTGCTGCTGGAGCGGAAGTTCACTCTGCAACCCGGAGAGAGCTGCACCCTCACGTTCCTCTACGGCTACGTCGCCGAAGGCACGGATCTGGATTCGTTATTCGCCAAATATCGCCGCACCGCTCACGGTGCACTCGGGGACTCAAGCCAGCAGTGGAAGAAACGCGGTCTGCGGTTCAGCACCGAAACCGATCCCTGGGTGGCACGGGAAGTCGCGTGGAACAATTACTACTTACGTAGCGGAGTGACTTACGACGATTTCTTTCGCCAGCACGTCATTTCGCAGGCCAGTATCTATCAATATGTGATGGGATTTCAGGGTGCCGCGCGCGACCCGCTTCAACACGTTCTGCCCTTTGTTTTCAGCGATCCCGACCTGGTGAAGGAAGTCCTGCGCTACACCCTGAAAGAGGTCCGGCCGGATGGCTCCATCCCTTATGGAATCGTCGGTCACGGCATGCCCATGCCTACGACATCCGACAATTGTAGTGATATCCCGATGTGGCTTCTTTGGGCGGTGAGCGAGTACATTCTGGCCACCCGCGACCTTCAATTCCTGGATTCCGAGGTGGTGACGGTTTATGGCCCCAATGACACCAATGCCGGCAAGGGGTCGGTACGCGGCCTTCTAACTCGCTGCTACCGGCACCTGGTGGAGGACGTTAAAACCGGGCAGCACGGTCTCATGCGCATGCTTCAGGACGACTGGAACGACGGGCTGGTGATGACCTGGGTCCCTCCAGCGTCGGTGCCGGAGTGCCGGGAGCAAAGTGAAAGCGTGCTCAACTCGGCCATGGCGGCCTATGTGTTCGACTACTACGCTCGGCTGCTGACCTATGCCGGCGACGATGGCCGGCTCTCATCGCCGATTCGCCGCCAGGCGGAAGCACACCGGGAGGCGGTTCGAGCACAGTGGACGGGCAAATGGTTTCGCCGCGTGTGGCTGGGACCAACCCAAGGCTGGCTGGGAGAGAAAGGGATGTGGATCGAGCCGCAGCCGTGGGCCATCATCGGCGGAGTTACGAGCGACGAACAAACTCGGGTGCTGGTGCAAAGCGTCGATCAGGAACTTCGCCGGGGTTCTCCCATCGGTGCCGTCCAACTCAACGACAGCCCCGACCGGATCGGGCATGGCGTGTGGCCAACGGAACCTGGCACATCGGTAGCCGGCGGGGTTTGGCCATCGCTCAACCAGACCCTGATTTGGGCGCTCGCGGGCATTGATGGGGCCATGGCCTGGGATGAGTGGAAAAAGAACTCGTTCGCCCGCCACGCTGAGGTTTATCCCGAGATCTGGTACGGAACCTGGAGCGGACCTGACGTTCTCAATTCGGCGTCGAGCAAGCATCCCGGCGCGACCACGGGAGGGCGTCCTTTTGGGTGGACCGATTTCCCGGTGCTCAACATGCATACTCACGCTTGCCCGCTATTCTCGATCGCCAAGCTGCTGGGCGTGGAGTTCACCGAAACGGGCTTGGCCCTGGCGCCAAAACTGCCGCTGCCCTCGTTTCGCTTCGATTCGCCGCTACTGGGAGTGGTGAAATCTCCCCGAGGTTACGAAGGCTGGTACAACCCGTCGCAGCGCAATGCGTGGAGCATACGGCTGAAGGTTCCAGCCGACGAAGCTCAGCAACTTTCGCGAGTAGAGGTCAACGGAAGCCGCATCGACGCGCGAATCTTGGACGGGGCTGTCGAGATGAGAGGCGAAGGCGGAGGCGGCGATCCGCTACGCTGGGCCGTGGTTCGCGGTTAAACCGGGCTATGAGAGGGCGGTTTCCTGACCATCGTTTTTGACGCAACACATGTCTTTTCCGGACCTCCTTGCCCCGGAGATTTGAAAGTGTGCAGTACTTGCGAGGGAGCTTCCAACACAAAGACACAGAGGCCCAGCGCGACGTCGCCGCAAATGAAGTCAGAAAGCAAGAGTCGGCCGTTCAAGCCCGAAAAGGGACTTTAAGGACGCGCCCCCTCACCCGTCCCGCGCCGGCTGGTGAAAGCGCCGGACGCGGTCCACCCTCTCCCGTCGGAGAGGGTAAGGACTCAAGCACTCACGAGGCTAGCCTTCTCCCAAGGGAGAAGGTGGCCGACGGAGGAGGCCAGATGAGGGGTCTCGCTTGCTAAAGGGTCAAGGTGAAAGGCGCGTCCACAAATCCTTGCCAAGAAGACAAGTAATTACGACGCTGGTTTACGGTGAAGGCAGACGTCGGGAGCGAAATATCGTACCGTTCCCATTTCTCTTCTTCGTGTCTCCGTGCCTCTGTATTTGATTCTTTTACACCTGCATTTGGAGACAGTTAGTTCGGCCTCGCTCAAGATGCACTGCGCAATTCCTCTCGGATTACGCGCCGCAGCGTTTCCTCCAGGGCGGGCTTCTGGGCGCCCTCGATATAGGCGCGCAGCGCGTTGTTGATCATGGTTTGATAGTTGCCACCGCCGGCGCGCTCCACCAGGTCCCGAAAGTAGTCCAGAATGTCAGTATCCAAGCGGATGGTGATGCGCTCCTTGCCCGGTGGAATTGGTAGCACGGGGCCGCGTTTTCCCTTGCTGAAATCGTAGGTTCTCATCGTTGTGCCTCGTTTTGTTTCGCCTTCCCCTGGTCCCAAACGACGCCCACCCAGGCACTGTACATCTGTATGTACTCGGCGTCAAGACGGGATTTCCTCCCGTCCTTCAAGATTATTCTCAGGGCGTGAACATTGGGGGTTGAGGTGAAAGGCGGGTTGCTCTTGGCTAGGGCAGGGGCGCGTCGCCTTGCGCCCCCACAACGATGATGAGCGGTAACGGCTGGTTGGATTAGCTGGCGGTGACCACCTTCCGCATTCCGAGGAACGCTGCCATGGCCAGCGCCGTGCCAAACAGGAGGAGACCAGAAGGCTCCGGCGTCGCGGTGGTGGGACCATTAACCTCCAGCTCCACGTTGTTGGGATTGTAGACTACCGACCACGTGTCACCGGACGGCAGCGGCGCGTCGGCAAAGTCCACGCCCGAGAACATCCCGTTCACTCCGTTGTTCGCGAGCAGCACGAAGAAGCCCTCGCCCGCCGCTGGCGTGAAATTACTGCCCGTGGCCAAGTCGACGTCGAGCGTCCCGCCTAGGGTTGCCGTTCCGGTCACATCCAACTGGCTGTAACCAGTGCCGGCGGCCACGCCTCCCAGGAAGGCCTCCAGCGTGCCGCCCGCACCCTGCGCGTAGCTGCTATGCATGGTGAGGATATCGGGACTGCCCGGGTCGGAGGCGGTGACGATGCCGCCCGAGTTGTTGACGTTGGCAACGATCGTGCCACTGCCCGAAAGCGTGCCGCCGTTAATGAAGGCTATGGCCGCCGTCAGGCTTCCATTCACCTTGAGGCTGGCACCGCCCGACTGGGTATAGTTGTTCGCCCCGCCGGAACCAATGGTGAGCGTACTGTTCTTTCCCACCATCACGCTACCGGCATTGGAGAAGTCGCCCGGCGTGGTCAAGTTATAACCGTTTCCCCCAATCCGCCGATAACGGTATCCGGCGCGAGGTAGACCTTGATTTGAGCAGCGGAAAGCCGGCTTGCTTGGCCACCGCGACTACTGCCGCCCCGCGGG
>JGI26339J46600_10000087_pt1 | contig 30627 bp, 29 predicted proteins | sample BogFormECP12_OM1_FD_46600 | JGI IMG/M metagenome (IMG submission 46600) | reverse complement strand
CACAGGCGCGATTGCGGATAGCGCGCTCGCAACGCCCGAATCGTCTGCTCGATGGCCGTCGGATGATGCGCAAAGTCGTCGATGATCGTTATCCCGTTGACCTCGGCCTTCACTTCCAGCCGGCGTTTAACGCTGCGAAACGTTTGGAGAGCCTGTGCAATCACAGCTTTCGGAATTTCATAATTCGCCGCCAGCGCCGCCGCTGCCGTGGCATTCCAGACGTTGTATTCGCCGCCGAGCGGGAATTCGAAGTCGGCCCACGCTTTTCCATCGCGCAGCACCGACCAGGAAGTTCGTTCCGCGTTCAACTTCAGATTTGCGATTTTCCAGTTCGCGCGAGCGGACGCGCCGTAACGTTCGACGGGGCAGAATGCTTTCTTCAGGCAGCGGTCGATGCTCTCGCCTGGGCTCTCGCCTGGGCTCTGCCCCGAATCAAAGGCGACAATCCGCCCGCGTCGCGGAACCAGGTTCACCAGCCGCTTGAAAGCCGTCTCCACCGCGTCCAGATCCTTGTAGATATCGGCGTGGTCGAATTCGACCGAGGTGAGAATTACGGAATCAGGAAAGTAGTGCAGAAACTTCGGACCCTTATCGAAGAATGCCGTGTCATACTCGTCGCCTTCCAGAATGAAGTGCTTGCCATCGCCCAGCCCAAAACTGCGGCCGAAGTTCTCCGCAATGCCGCCGATCAGAAACGAAGGCTGAAGGCCAGCGGTTTCGAAGATCCACGCCAGCATCGACGTTGTCGTCGTCTTGCCGTGCGTCCCGGCAACCACCAGAACGTCTTTCCCCACCAGAAATTCGTCATGCAGAATCTGCGGCAGTGAGCAGAACGGAAGGCGCTCGTCGAGCAAACGCTCCAGTTCCACATTCCCGCGAGAAAGCGCGTTGCCGACGACCACAAGATCGGGCCGAGGATCGGAGTGAGAACCAAGGTTCGCCTCGGCAAACGGCTGCGCGACGGGGATGCCCAANGATTCGAGAAACGTGGACATCGGCGGATATGACGCCGCGTCCGAGCCCGTGACACGAAAGCCGCGCTCTTGCAGCATGCCAGCCAGCGAAGCCATCGCCGTCCCGCAAATGCCGATCAGGTGGATGTGTTTTTTCTGGGTCATTTGATCTCGTGGGATTGCAGATTGCAGAAGTCAGATTGCAGAAGTGAGACACTCGGGATCGGAGTTTACTTTTGCAANCTGACTTCTTACTTCTGACTTTTCATTTCACCGTCGCCGCTTCNAGAATCCGCAGTTCCACCGCGTTCTCCACGGTGAGCCTCGCCCGCACTCCAATGGGTAAAGTGATGTTCGCGCGCGAGACATGCCCCGACCGCAGGCCGAAGGCCACCGGAATCCGCAAGTCGTCCGCAATCCGCAGAATCACCTCCTCGAGCGTGTAATCCTGATCCGGACTCTGCCGGCAGTCCAGCATTTCGCCGAAGACCATTCCCCGCACATCGTTCAGCTTGCCTGCCAGTTTCAGTTGCATGAGCATGCGGTCGATCTGGTAAGGCTTGGCCGCAACGTCTTCGAGGAAAAGAATCGTGCCCGCGGTTCGAATCTCGTGCTGCGTGCCCAGCGACGCGACCAGCATCGAGAGGCACCCGCCATAAAGGATTCCCTCCGCTTCGCCCGCCACCAGCGGCTTTGCGCCCGAGCCTTTCGCGATGCGCCACTCCTCCGCTCCGCCCACCGCGTTCTGCCACGACTCCAGGTCCACGCCGTCGGCAACGGCGAAATCCTTGGTCACCATCGGGCCATGAAAGGTCACGAAGTTCGCCGAGTCCGCGATGCAGCACAGCAGCGTCGTGATATCGCTGTAGCCCACCAGAATTTTGGGATGTGGAACGATCTTCGTGGGATCAAGCGCCAGCGGCAGATAGTTCGATCCATATCCTCCCCGCGCACAGACAATCGCGCGGATATCGTCGCGCGCGAACATGGCTTCCAGTTCGCGCGCCCGGCGCTCCACCGAACCGGCAAAGTAGAGATCGCGTTCCAGGATCGACTCGAAGTAAAACGGCTCATAGCCGGCACGGCGAAGGCCGTCGCAGCCCGCCTCCAGCATTTCGCGGTTGACGTTCGACGCGGGCGCAACAATTCCCACCTTGTCGCCCGGACGGAGCGCGCGCGGCTTGATTCGCGGATTTTGGGAAGCGGAAAGCATGTGGAATCAATCTTATCCTGCAGGTCGCGGAAACGTTCGATGTTGCATTTGATTTGGGTGGCGCAGCGCTTCAGCGCTGCGATTATTGGCTGATTCAATACCGGCTTCAGCCGCCGAGGTTAGACACCACCGCAGAAATTTCCTATTCCGGCGTGTCCACCCGCAGTCTGACCTCAGCGGCTAAAGCCGCAGTCATACTAACGCAGTGACCGCAGCGCTGAAGCGCTGCGCCACCCAAAACCGAGCGCGACATCGAGTTTTCAGCGGCCTCCTTAGCTCGATCTTAAACGAAGAATTCTCCGTGGCAGATGAGAGTCGCGGGACCTCGCAGATAAACTTGATTCTCCCAGCGCACCTTCTGCGAACCGCCGGGCGCAAGCACCGTCACCGGCGAAGCAACCCGCCGGCTCGCAATCGCAGCTACCGCCGACGCGCACGATCCTGTACCCGAAGACTCGGTCTCTCCCACGCCGCGTTCAAACAGCCGGATTTCGATTTCATTCGCACTTCGCACCACCACATACTCCACATTCGTGCCTTGCGGAAACTGCGGCTGCGTGCCGATCAGCGCCGCCTGCCGCTGCCATCCATCCTGAAAGTTGTCCACGAAAATTACGAAGTGCGGATTCCCCATGGAAACTTTCGTCCCCACCGCCCGCACCCACATCGTCTCAAGCGCCAACTGGCCGCCGACCTCGGGTTGGCCCATTTCAACTTCGAACTCAAACGTGGAACCTTGCCGCCCAACCAGCCGGCAGGTCTTGAGTCCGGCGCCCGTGCGAACCACAACTTCCGTTTTGCCCGCTCGCGAACAAATCTCCGCCGCCACACAGCGCGTGCCATTGCCGGAAATTTCCGCCTCCGAACCGTCCGCATTGATCAGGCGCGCCTTTACGTCAGCTTCCGCATCAGGAAACAGCCATTCCACGCCATCGGCGCCCACTCCGCGATGGCGATCGCACAACCGGCGGCTGAGCGCGCCCAGGTTGCCGGAAGCGTGCGCGCCTTCCACCATCAGAAAATCGTTGCCGCAAGCCGACGCCTTCGTAAAAGGGATTCTGGTGTTCGGCTGGCCCGTGTTCGGCTGGACCTCGTTCTGATGGCCCTGGTTCCGCGGCGCGCTCATTCGTGTTCCGTAATCCCGAGTGACGTCACGCTGCCAAATACGTTCGATTCGTGCAACCGGATGGAAAATACGCTCTGCTGTTCACGCTCGCAATCCACCGCGAACACCATGCGGAAATCAGGGCCTGCGGACGCGATGTGCACGCTCTGCATGGTGAGTCGCTCGGCGTCCAAGATGCGGTTCACCTCCCGCAACATCGCATCCACGTTGCTGCCTGTCACTTCGTAGGTGGTGATCAATGACTTCAGCAAGAACGCGTGCTCCATTCGTCCCAGCAACACCAGCGCAATCAGAATGATGACCGTGGCGAAGACCGCCGTCAGATACAGGCCGCCGCCCGCTGCCATTCCCACCGACGCCACCACAAACAGGGTCGCCGCCGTCGTCAGGCCCGTCACCGATGCCCGCGCATGCAGAATCGAGCCCGCGCCGATGAAGCCGATGCCAGGGATGATCTGGGCCGCGATCCGCGCGCTGTCCGCCGGGGTGCCCGCGAGTTGTCGCGATAGAACCGTGAACATCGCCGCGCCAAAGCAAATGAACATATTGGTGCGCAGGCCCGCAGGCTTGTGGCGCAGTTGCCGCTCCAGGCCGATGATGCCGCCCAGCGCCGCCGCCAGCAGCAAGCGCGCCAGCGTCGAACTCAACACCACGCCCAGCTCATTACGCAGCAGTTCGATGATCTGATGAATTGTGTTCATAGCAGCGCCCAGCTTCGACTACCCCAGTCCGCGAAAAACGCGCGGTCTGGGGACCCCGGAGCGGATTCTATCACCGCCGTCCGGGCGCTTTCTGTGTCGCTTGCCGGCAAGGGTTAACGCGGTTGATTCGGGGCGCTCCGCGCCGCATAGATGCGCGCATGGGGCTGTCCGGTCGCGTGAATCTCCGCCAGCATTGTGAGATTGCCGAGATTCCCGCCCTGGTCCACCGCATCGCCATCGAAGGCAATCACAAAATCCACGTAGCGCGGCGGATCGGCCAGCGCGCGCTCCCAGAGGCCCTCGGGATCCGACGGCCGCTTCCATGGGCGGTGATTTTCGTTGTTCACCACCTGCCGCAGCGGAATACCCGCCTGCTCCATGACGCCCACATGTTCGCTGATGTCCATCAGGAACCGCGAGTTCCGCGGCAATTCCTCAACCACTCGCTGCACTGCGGAATTCAATGTATGCCGGATTTCCCAGTTCCTTCGCGCCTCCTTCAGGCATTGCGGCTCTGCCCTCCACACCGATGCATAACTGACCAACATCAGCGCAAGCATCACAGCTACCAGCTTCCCACCGTGCCGCCCACCCGCGCCCAGGAGAAAGACAGAAGCCGTCAGCACTCCGGCCGAAACCGCGAACATCGGCAGCAATTGGAGTCCGTAGCGCTGGTTGAAGGCAGCAAAGGGCCACCAGGTGTAAACATGAAGGGGCACCGAGCCGTACGCAATCGAGAACGCGTAGAACGCCAGCGGAAGCCACAGCAACAACATCGACGCCGATTGCAGCCGCAGTTTCCATGCTGCGATGGCCAACGCCACAAAGGCCGCCGCCAGCCAGAATCGGCCCCAGTTCCCATCCGCCATATTCAACTGCGCCGATTTCAAAAAATAGATGGCCGCGACCCCGGCATTATGGAGCGCCGGATTCGGCGCGCCCACGCGTTGCTCAATCGCCTTCGCCGAGTAGGGACCGTTAGCAAAGTCCAANGNGTTCCCATACACCACCCCGTTGTACGCNAGCCACAGGACCGGAGCCACGGCAATGGCCAACAGAAACTTGACTGCAATCNGGCGCAAGACGCGATTCTGCCATCGTCCGAGCGCGATGACGACGACCGCCGTGCCCATCACGCCGGCCAGAAACCATCCGTCGTAGCGCGTGAGTTCCGCGCCCGCCAGACAGCAAGCGCAGCGCAGCAGAGTGTGCGCGAGGCCTGGGTCGTCCCTACGGGACTTCGCTAATTTTTCCCGCCCTACCCCGCGCTGAAGCGCGGGGCTAAGTTGGTTCACCCCTCCGGGGCTGGATTCTCGTCCGTCAGCGTCCTCATTTCTTTCCCTGTCATTTTCCTTCAGTGCGCGGAGAAACTCCGCGAAGTACACGACAGCCCAGATAAACAGCGCCAGATAGACTGACTCCGTCAGGGCCGTTGCCTGTACGTAAATCAGGTTCGGATTGGCGCCATACGCGAATGCGGCAGCCCATGCGCCCACGGCAGCCGCCGGTTTCGTGCCCGCTTTCTTGCAAAGATCGGCTTCCAACATGCCCCGCACGAGCCGAAATATTCCCATGACCCCGAGCACGTAGGCGAGCATCGAAGGAATCGAACCGCCTGCGCCGTTCTGCCACATGGCCTTCGACAAAATGAACGGGATCATCAGCAGATGAGGCAGGGGCAACCAAACCGTCCCCAATTGCAGCAGACCGGGCGTCTCGGAATCGAACACGCGCCGCGCAATATTAATGTGCGCGACCGCGTCGCCATAGAGCAGAAGGTCGCCCCGTTGAAAGTAGTAAAGAAAGGAAAATAGGGACACAAGGACAGCTATCCCGGCGACGCGGGCCGCGCTGCGGTCACGAACTGGGGCTGTTCTTACGCTCACTCTGCGCTCGCAGTGGATTCTGGCATGGCGTGCGAGACGGTCCTATTCCAGGTGCGTCAGTTCGCGGAATATCTGAAAGCGCTCATCAATTTCCGCGCGCGTGAGACTCTGCAACCGCTCCGTTCCGAAGCGTTCCACGGCAAACGATCCCATCACGCCGCCGTAAAACAAGGCGCGTTTCAGCACCTCGCGATTAATGTCGCCCTGCGACGCGATGTATCCCATGAATCCGCCCGCAAAGGAATCGCCGGCCCCTGTCGGGTCCTTTACTTCTTCGATGGGCAGCGCGGGCGCGCGAAAAGGATGCGATCCGATGCCGAAGGCTCCCTCACGGAAAAAGATGGTCGCTCCGTACTCACCGTGCTTTACCACCAGCGCTTTCGGTCCCATGGTAAGAACTTTTCTTGCCGCGCGCGGGAGATTCTTCTCCCCCGCCAGCATCTTGGTTTCGGTGTCGTTGATCAGGAGAACGTTCACCAGCTTCAACGTTTCCGCCAATTCCCTGGGGGTGCCCTGGATCCAGAAATTCATGGTGTCGCCGCCCGTCAGGCGCACGTCATTCATCTCCAGGCGCACCGCCGCTTGCAGTGTGGGGTGGATGTTCGCGAGAAACAGAAACTGCGTGTCCGAATATTCTTTTGGAATGCGCGGCTGAAATTTCTCGAACACGTTCAGTTCCGTGAAGTCGGTCTTGGCCTCGTTCAGGTTGTCGAGATACTGACCACCCCAGCGGAAGGTCTTCCCCTGGGTGCGCTCGATGCCGCGCGTGTCCACACCGCGTTTTTTTAGCACGGCTTCGTGTTCAAGCGTAAAGTCGTCGCCCACCACCGCCACCACGCGCACTTCCGTGAAGTAACTTGCGGCCAGCGCGAAATAAGTCGCGGCCCCTCCGAGAGTGTCGTTCACTCGGCCAGAAGGCGTGGCGATCGTGTCAAAGCCAACCGAACCAACTACCAGAATGCTCATTAGTCTCCGTAAGTCAGTCGTTAGTCGATGGTCGTTAGTCGTTGGCGACCGCTGTCGATCCAAGCTTGCTAGTGGAGAGCCGGGCGTCCCCGCCCGGCCGGACGGGCGAGACGCCCGTCCCTCCACTGACGACTATTTCAAATACTTTCCCAATATCAATTGCAGCTTCTCTTTCGTCGCCGCTGGAATCTTGGCCGGATCGGTCAGAATGGCATTCGCCAGCGCCAGTCCGCACTTGCAGGAGCGCGCCTTCGGCATCGCCGACACCGTGGCCTTCACGACCTTCGCGGCGTTCTCCGCGTTCTTTACCAGCACGGAAACAATCTGCTCCACGGTTACGGAATCATGATGCGGATGCCAGCAATCATAATCGGTCACCATGGCGATGGTGACGTAGCAAATCTCCGCCTCGCGCGCGAGTTTTGCTTCCTGCAAGTTAGTCATGCCGATCACATCCGCGCCCCAACTGCGATACACGTTCGACTCGGCCTTGGTAGAAAACTGCGGACCCTCCATGCAGATGTAAGTGCCCCCCAGCTTCGCGGTTACGCCTGCAGCCTGGCACGCGTTGCGAACCACCTTCGTCATTTCGCCGCACACCGGATCGCCAAATCCAATGTGCGCCACAATGCCGTCGCCGAAGAAAGTATCCACGCGGTGCCGGGTGCGGTCGAAAAACTGGTTCGGGATCACGAAATCAAGCGGCTTGTGTTCTTCCTTCAGCGACCCCACGGCCGAGACCGAAACAATGCGCTCCACTCCCAACTGCTTAAAGCCGTATATGTTCGCCCGAAAATTCAGTTCGCTCGGCAGAAGTTTGTGCCCGCGGGCATGGCGCGCGAGAAATGCTACCTTGCGACCTTTAAGCGTCCCCAGAACGTACGCATCCGAAGGATCTCCAAATGGAGTCTGCTGCTCGACCTCGTGAGCGTCGCTGAAACCCGGCATGTGGTACAAACCGCTGCCGCCGATAATGCCAATCTCTGCCTGCTGCAAGTGCGCTCCTGATTGGGCTGGTTTCATAAATCCCTTTCAGATCGGAAGGCACGTCCCTCAGGGGCTAAAGCCCGCATTCCTCAGCCCTGAACGGCACGGCTGAAGCCGTGCCCTACCCAAAACCGATTTATGGAAACCAGCTCTCCACTCTTATGGAAACCAACTCCACGCTGGGAATGACTGCGGAACCTGTGATTATACAAGAGGGAAACTCATGGCTTCGCGGGCGCGGCCTTCTCTTCCGGCCAGAAGTCCCCCTCCACCCGCTTCGTCGTCTCGTCATCCAGACTTTCGCTGATCAGCACCGCGTCGCCGCGGACTTCAATCACTACAACTCCCTCTTCCGTCAGCCAGGCATGGCGTCCGCGCAAGGTTCGCCAGGAATCGACCGGCGGCGCGTCCTCCGCAACTTTGCCATCGGTCCCCAGGCCCTGCCGCTTCTGATACCGCTCGGCCAGCGATTTGGCATACACCGCCGCGAACTCCGCCGCCTTTGCCGCACTCGACCAGCGGGAAACGTACAGCACTCCGAGCGGCGCCGATTTGTCTGCCTTTGGCTTGCCGGCGAAGTAATACCCGCCGCGCCACGCCGGATACATTGCGTCGGCCTCGTGCCGGCCCGCATACTGCTCAACCAGAATATCAACGTCAAACTCTCCCATCGCGCCGATGTCGAAGGGGTCGTAGCCTTTGAAGTCCCGCTCCATGTCGATCATCTTCATGGGCTCCAGCTTCTCGTGCGCAAGATAGGTCCGCGGCTCCATGATTTCGCGCGTCGTTTTCGGAGGATCCTTGAACGCGCCCGCATAAGCCAGTTCCTTCCCGCCCGCCTGCAAGAGCGCGCCGGTAAAGTCGAGGCCGTAGCGATACGGGAAGGTCAGCTCCTCTTTCAAAAAGATCGGAGCATCGCGAAACGCCGGAGAATCCGCTGTCCCCGTCAGCATGCCCTGCTTGAGCGCGTCGACAATCTGCGGCGAATCCAGCAGCGTCTTCCCGGTCGGCGCCAGCGAATAATCCAGCAGCACTACCATCGCCTGTCCCTCGACCACCGCCTGCCGCGCGGACGTTTCCTCGTCATTCTCTATGTCAGCGGGGCTTGGATCATTCTTTTTGTTATCAGTATTTTCCGTCGATCCCTTCATCCATTTCTCGATGCCGAACGACTGGTCCTGGAGCGCGTGGGTCAGTTCATGCGCCAGCACCGGCTTCTGTTGCTCTACGTCCACCCAGTTCAGCAAATTCACAGTTTTCGTTTTGACATCGTAGTATCCCGCCACCTGCTCCCGCAGCATCGCCACCAGAAAATTCGGCAGGTCGAAGTTCCGCGGCAGCAATCCGAACTTCTTCAGCACCGCCGACGACCGCTCCAGCCGCTTCGCGTCCTTGTCCTCCTTCATGTTCTTCTCGATGTAGGACTGCACCTCGTCGCGCTTGGTCAGCCGGCGCTTCACTTTGTGCTCGATCGGCAGCCCCGTGTCCTGGCTGGCAAACTGTAAGATCTCGTCCACGGAGCGAAAAAGCTCTTTCGCCTCTTTAGGCGAAATGGTGGTCTCTTGTGTGGCAGGTGTGGTTTGTGTGGCGCGGGCGCCCTCGCCCGCGGGAGTTTGGGCTGGCGCGGTCTGCGGCTGATCTTGATTCTGATTCTGATTCTGATCTTGAACTTGAACGCCAAGGTTATCGACGTTCTTGTTGTTTGCCGGAGCTTGCGGTTGGTCTTGCGACCACGCTCCGCAAACCAGCAATGCAAATAGCAGGATAACTACGGTGGACTTCCACAACTTCATGTTCCCTCTATCTTGAAAAAATGATCAAGGATCAAGGATCGCGCGGTTCTTAGCGACCAGCGACCCGTTGTGCCACCCACTCGCCCGCCTCGCGCGTCCCCAGCGTTCCGCCGATGTCGGCCGTCGTCTTTTTCTGCCGCACCGCTTCCAGCACGGCAGCTTCGATCTTCTGCGCCTCGCCCGCCAGCCCCACATGCGCCAGCATCATTGCCGCCGTCAGAATTGCGCCAAAGGGGTTGGCGATATCTTTTCCCGCAATCGGCGGCGCGGAACCGTGCACGGGTTCGAACATCGCAGTATGCCCCGGACGCAGATTGCCGCTCGCGGCCATCCCCAACCCGCCCTGCAATCCTGCCGCGAGATCGGTGACGATGTCGCCAAACATATTGTTGGTGACGACAACATCGAACCCGCGCGGATCGCGCACCATCTGCATACAGAGCGCGTCCACGTACATGTGTTGCGTCTCGATCCGCGGATACTCTGCGGCGACTTCCTTGAACACGCGCTGCCACAGGCCGCCGGCGTGCGTCATGGCGTTCGATTTGTCGCACATCAGCACGCGCCGCCGGGAAGAGCCATCGAGCTTCCGGTTGCTCGCGCAGTATTCAAACGCGTAGCGGATAATGCGCTCGACTCCCTTGCGCGTGTTGACGTCTTCCTGGATCGCAACTTCGTCCGGCGTTCCCTGCTTGAAGACTCCTCCGAGGTCGCCGTAAACGCCCTCGGTGTTCTCACGAATCACGACGAAATCCACGTCTTTTGGTTCGATGCCTTTGAGCGGGCAGAGCGACGCATCCATCAACCGCACCGGCCGGACATTGGCGAACAGGTCCAATTTGCAGCGCATGCCCAGCAGGATTTCCTTCGCATGAATGTTGGAGGGGACGCGCGGATCGCCAAAGGCGCCGAGCAGGATGGCGTCGAAATCTCGTGCCAGGGTAGCGAAGCCATCCGGCGGGACAGTAACTTTGTCGGCGAGATAGCGGTCCGCTCCCCAGTCGAAATAAGTTAATGCTAAATCCGCACCTACAGCCGCGATCACGCGCACTGCTTGCGGAATTACTTCTTTCCCGATGCCGTCACCGGGGATCACGGCAATTCTTCTCTTTTCACTCACGCGAAACGAAGATAACAGAATCGGTGGAGGATAAACATCGCTACACTATTGAGGCATGGAGCTATGGGTTGGTTTAGCCGAACTGAGGGGAAACCCGGATTGCCAGAACTTTCGTCGGTTTGGCAAGAACAAGGGAGCGTTCGCCTGGGTCGCGGCTTGGGCCGAGTCTCAAGCAGCTTTCGAGACAAAGGTTAAAGTGATGTCTGAAAGCTTGGATTGCATCCTGTATGGTCTCGAAGAAATCGGGCTCTTGGATGCAAAAATGGAAGCTGACAATTACCCCGAAGAGTTCATAAACATGCGAGCGACGGCGACCAGACAGCGGCAAGACACTGTTTTTGGGGGATTCCACACCTACAGGCGGGACGACAATACCTGATCGGCGGGCGGTTCGGGCCAAATCGCGTCCCACATTTTGCGCCGCTGGCCTTCGCTATAATCAAATGGGTACACATGAGCGCTGCATTGCACCACAATTCGGTAACGTCCTCGCCCCCGGCCGCAGACTTCTGCGATACTCGCGCCGAGTTCCAGGCCCTGCTCTCGGGCTGCGGCCTCTATGACCTCAGCTGGCGCGCCAAGATCGCGGTGACGGGCGGCGACCGCGTGCGCTGGCTGAACGGCATGGCCACGAACAATGTTCGCGATCTTGCCCCCGGCTACGGCGTCTATGCCTTCCTGCTGAACGCGCAAGGCCGCATTCAGGCCGACCTCTACGCCTTCCAGCGCGGCGACTCGCTGCTGGTGGATGCGGAACGCGGGCAGCGAGACAAGATATTGCAGCTATTTGATCACTACATCATTGCCGACGATGTTGAGATCGCCGACATCAGCGACAAACTCACGGCACTTGGCCTGACCGGACCAGAATCTCGCAATGTTCTTGAACGAGCCGGCATCCCCGTTCCCGATCTCGCGCACCTGCAGTTCGCCGACGGCGCCTGGCAGCGGAAGACGGTCACGCTCCTGCGTTCGGGCGAGGAGGCGCGGGAGTCCTGGCAAATATGGATTACTCCCGAAAATGCAGGCGAACTTTGGAGGGCGCTGCTCGAGGCGGGTGCGAAGCCCACCGGCACGACTGCGTTGAATCTGTTCCGCATCTCGCGCGGCATTCCGCAATTTGGCGAGGACATCCGCGAGCGCGATCTGCCGCAGGAAACCGGGCAGACACGCGCCTTGAATTTCACCAAAGGCTGCTACCTCGGTCAGGAGATCGTGGAGCGCATCCGCTCGCGCGGCGCAGTACACCGGCAGTTCGCCGCGTTCATGGTTGAGGGCACGCTGCCCGAACCGGGCACGAAGATTGTGGCCGACGAAAAAGAAGTGGGCGAGATCACGAGCGGCGCGATTCTGCCTCTGCCCGACGGAGATCGCCCCGTCGCATTAGGCTATCTGCGACGCGAGGCTGCGGGAAAAGAACTACACGCTGGGGCGGCAACGCTGGCGCCAGCGCGGATTCCGATCCAGTAAGAATCGTGTAGCGCGGACACTCTTGTCCGCGCGGCAGCGACGCGGCGCTACATGCAGCGCGGACAAGAGTGTCCGCGCTACACATTCAGAAAAGGGAACGAAAATATGGCGCAAAAAAGAAAAGAAGAAAGCGAATTCAAAGTAAGCGACAAGCGCTTGTTCACCTCCGACGGAGAACTGCGATCCGATTCCGCGGAAGAACAAGCGCCTCCTCCAGCCGCGGCGGCGGTGGTCTCGGCGGCGGCTGTTTCAACGATCCCAGTGGCCGCGTCCACACCCGCGGCGCCCGCACCCGAATCCGATATCCCCGCCCCTCCCACCGCCTCCGAGCAGCAGGTGCAGCACGATGCCTACAAACAGTCGTCGCGCGATCTGGATGCGCGAGTCGAATTGAGCGGACACTCGGCGAAAGAACTGGAAATGAGTTTTGAGCGCTTCATGGCTTCGCTCTACATGACCGCCATGATGCAACTCGGCCTGATGCACGAACAGGGCGGCCAGCCAGGAGTTGATTTGATCGGTGCGCGGCAAACCATCGACACGCTGGGCATGATCGCCGAGAAAACCAAGGGCAACCTCACTCCGAAGGAGCAGGGATTCCTCCAGAACTGCCTCTATGAACTGCGCATGGCTTACGTGGAAGTGACCAACGCTCTGGCGCGTTCCCCGCAGGCGCCCGGCCCAATTACAGGTACAAACGGCTGATGCATGCGACTCTGACGGTATTAGGCAGCGGCACGTCGATGGGAGTTCCTACCATCGGCTGCGACTGCGCCGTCTGCCGTTCGCCGGACCCGCGCGACCGCCGCACCCGCCCCTCGGTGATGATCGGCTACAACGGCCGGCACGTCCTGATCGACACCACGCCTGACTTCCGCGAGCAGGCGCTGCGCGAAAACATTACGCAGCTCGATGCCGTGCTCTACACGCACACGCACGCCGACCACATCCTCGGAATCGACGACCTGCGCCCGCTGACTTATAAGCACAAGCCGGGCAAGCTGCCTCTTTATGCCACACCGCGAGCCTGCGAATTTCTGCGCAACATGTTCCGCTACATTTTTGAAGCCGAGTATAAGTTTGGCGGACTGCCGCTGGTTCACCTCCATCCCATCGAAGGTCCCGTCGAATTGTTCGGCGCGCGCTTCGAGCCGGTGACGGTGATCCACGGCGAAACTCCGATCCTTGGCTTCCGTTTCGGATCGGCCGCCTACCTGACCGATCACAGCGAGGTCCCGGGCGAAACGCTGGAGAAGTTGCGGGACCTCGACATCCTGTTTCTGGACGCGCTGCGCTACACGCCACATCCCACGCATTCGACCGTCGAGCAGTCGCTGAAGATCGTGGAAGAGGTGAAACCGAAGCGCACGTTTTTCACGCACATCTGCCACGACCTGCCGCACGAGGCGACCAACGCCGCGTTGCCGCCTGGCGTGCGGCTGGCGTATGACGGAATGAAACTGGAGTTTGAGATTTAGAAGGAACACGTAGGCCCGGACGCCCTCGTCCGGGCAGGCGAGCGAAGCTCGCCGATGTTCTCGGTGCGCATGGAGTAAGCTGCGGAGCTTCGCTCCGCAGGCGGGCGAGGGCGCCCGCCCCACATGGACCTTGCTGATGTTGACTTTCCACAGACTCGACGATGTGCCCCGCGACTTCGGGCCGGCGCTCGTCAGCGTCGGCAACTTCGATGGCGTCCATCGTGCCCACCGGCACGTTCTGGGCGAGATTGTGCAGCGGGCGAAAGCTGAGGGCGCAAAGTCGGTCGCTGTAACTTTTGAGCCGCACCCGATCCGGATTTTGCGTCCCGACAACACTCTGAAGCTGCTGACTCCAACTCCGGAAAAATTGCGGCTGCTCGCTTCCACCGGCGTGGATGCTGTTCTGCTGCTGCCCTTCACGCGGGATCTGTCGTTGATGACGCCCCACCAGTTTGCCCACGAAATCCTGAAGAAGCGCCTGCACGCCCGCGAAGTTCATGAAGGCTACAACTTCCACTTCGGCCGCAAGGCGTCGGGCAACATTCACACGCTTCGCGAACTGGGCCGCGAGATGGGGTTTGAAGTTCACGACTATCCTGAGATGCGCCTGCGCGGGGAGCCGGTTTCGAGCAGCCACATCCGGAAATTGCTGGCGGAAGGCCGGGTCAGCCGGGCGCGGCACCTGCTGGCTCGTCCGTTCAACTTGCTCTCGACCGCTGGGCGCGGCCGGGGATATGGGGCGAAATATACCGTCCCGACCATCAATCTGGCGCACTATGAAGAACTCGTGCCCAGGGATGGCGTGTACATCACTCGTACGCGCATCGGCAACGGCGATTGCTTCGACTCGGTCACGAATATTGGAAACCGGCCCACGTTCGGCGCCGATTCTTTTGCCGTTGAAACTCACCTGCTGAATTTTCATCCGCTCGAACTTTCGGCGGAGACGGAAGTGGAACTTCATTTCCTGGATCGCCTGCGCGATGAGATCAAGTTCCCGTCAGTCGAAGCTCTGAAAGAGCAGATCGGGCGGGATGTGCAGAAGGCGCAGAAGTATTTGCGGCGGCTGGGACGGGCAGGGGTTAGTTCCTGATGGAAAGAGCTATCTCATGAATAGCGTGCATCGGTTGCTGGTGAGATCGCGATTTTGCGCCAGTTATCGGAACTGATTGAACGAGATTGCGCAGACAGACACGATTATGAACAGACCCATTGCGACCAATCCCGCTCCAAGCAACCTCAACTTCCCTGGGCCGCCGAAGTAGTCCACGTCAAATGGCTTTATGCCGAACTGTGCTGTCTTCTGCAACCTGTTGTAGAGCCGCAGAAAGGTGTCTTGCGAGAGTAAGGCGTGCTTCCCCATTAACAGGACGGAACAGCCAAACGTGATTCCGAACAACGCGATTATGACGGTAGTCATGTTGCTCATGGTCTTCGCTCAGACACTACCATCCTAGCCTTTTCAACAATTGTTGAGAACAGCCATCACACCACCGGTCCCCCATCCCCTGATACAATCGCTCCCCGCATGGTGATCGGGCCCATCCAAACCCTGAAGCAAGCGAATCCCGAACAGCGCCGCACGCTGCTGGCGGCCGCTCTGGGCTGGATGCTCGACGCTTTTGACGCCATGCTTTACGCGCTGGTCCTGGCGTACGTGATGCGCGATCTGGGCATGTCGAAGGCCACCTCCGGCCTTCTGTACACGCTCACCCTGCTGGCCTCGGGCATCGGCGGCGTGTTTTTCGGCTTCCTCGCCGACCGCATCGGACGCAAGCGCGCCTTGATGCTCAGCATCCTGACTTACTCGATCTGCTCGTTCGCTTCCGGCCTCTCGACCACCGTGCTCATGCTGGCGGTGTTTCGTTTCATCCTCGGATTGGGCATGGGAGGCGAGTGGAATACGGGCGCGACCCTGGTCGCGGAAACCTGGCCCGATGAATTGCGCGCCAAGGCGATCGCAGTGGTGCAGAGTTCGTGGGCAATCGGCTATGCGCTGGCCGCGCTGGTAGCGGGCATCGTTCTGCGTTACGCCAACTGGCGCATGGTGTTCTTCGTCGGAATTCTTCCCGCCTTGGTTACGCTGTGGATACGGCGCAGCGTGCCGGAATCGCAAATGTGGTTGGATCGCCATGACGCGACAAACCCCGTGATTCCGGGCGTTGCTCCCCAGCCGTCGGATGCTGCCGGCAGTTCGCGGACAGGAGTGTCCGCGCCACACGATCAGGTCGTGTTCGAGTCCCGGACAAATGATTCCTTCTTCCTCATTTTCCGCCCGCCCTATGGCAAAAGCACCATCGTTCTTCTCCTGCTCAACTTCTTCGGATTGTTTGCCTGGTGGGGACTGTTCTCCTGGATTCCGCCTTATCTTTCGCTTCCCGTCGCGCAAGGCGGGCGCGGCTTCGGCATTATGGGCACCACCACCCTGCTTCTCGTGCTCAACCTGTTTGGCATGTTTCCCGGATACATCAGTTTCGGCTGGGTCGCCGACCATCTGGGCCGGCGTAAAGCTTTCATCCTGTATCTCTTTGCCGCCGCCCTTCTGGTGCCTTTCTACGCCATGGCGCGTTCGCAGGCCGTGCTGCTCGTATTGGGCGCGGCGGTCGCATTCTTTGGGACGGGATTCTTTTCCGGCTCCGGCCTCATCGGTAGCGAGATCTTCCCTACCCGCGTGCGGGCGCGTGCTTTGGGCTTTACCTACAACGGCGCGCGCACCATGAGCTCGATCGCCCCGTATGTAATTGGACGGGTGGGCCAGACCAAGGGGCTAAGCTGGGCCTTCTATCTGTGCGGCGCAGCTTTTTTTCTGGCGAGTTTGATGGCAACCCAGTTGCCGGAGACGAAGGGGAAGAGGCTGGAGTAGTACTCGGTCGTTGGTCGTTAGTCGATAGTCGTTGGCAAGACACTGCGCGAACGACTATCGACTATCGACTAACGACTGCCCTCACTCAATCGGCTCCACCACCAACTCCTCGCCCCGAGCCGCCCGTTCTGGCAACTGGATCAGCACAATCGCCACCAGCACCAGAACGATTCCTACCGTCTGCATCGGCCGCAGTAACTCGCCCAGTACAAGCGCCGCGATCACGATACTGAACACCGGCTCTAGGCAACTGGCCACAATGGCGCGGGTCGGCTCCAGGTGCTGAAGCCCGGCGAAGTAGCAGGAGAATGGCCCGAGCACGGAAACCAGCGAAAACACCAGCATGAATCCCCACTGCTGGCGGCCATAGTGAGCGGCGACAATCTTCCATGGAGGATTCACAAAGATCCAGAATGTTGACGTAGCCACCAGCACCCACAGCAACACTTTCCAGCGGTCGTAACGCGCCAGCACACTGTGTCCTCCGACGTTGTAAAACGCGAAGGAAAATGCAGCCAGCAGTGCAGCCGTGACTCCGACTGCATCCATGCGGAAGCCGCCCGCGCCGACAAAGCCGACGGCCAGGGCGCAACCCACGACGGCCAGTCCCACCGCCGCACTTCTCCGCAGCGAAGGCCGCTGCGCTCCGCGTGCCACCGTATAAAGCAGCACCCAAACCGGCGCCGTGTATTGCAGGATGATGGCCGTCGCCACGTTCGTCCGCTGAATCGCGAGGTAGTAAAGATAGTTCGATGCCGCAACCCCAAAAATTCCAAGCAGGAAAAACTGCACGAGGTCGCGCCCGGGAACACGCAGTGCGGACGCTCCTCTGCGCGCCAGCAGCACCGGAAACAGCACCGCCAACGACAAGGTTGCGCGGCTCTGTGACAGGATGAGGGGATCGATCTTCTTTAATGACTCGCCTAGTGGCGCGCCCGGCAGCAGATGCCCCGTGAATGCCGCGCGACCGAGCGTCGCCGAGACACCCCACAGAAAGGCTGCACTTCCGATATAGAAGTAACCGCGCAGCGGATGGGGGCCAGCCTGATGAAGACCGGTCTTCACCGAACGTGCTCGATGGTGTAGGTGATCTTCGCCGTCTTCTCCAGCATGGCGGAAACGGAGCAGTACTTCTCTTTCGAAAGATTCACCGCGTCTTCCATGGCTTTCTGCGATACCGCTCCGCGAACGAGATAGGTCAAGTGAATCGACGTATAGACAGCCGGATAGCCGTCCGCTCTTTCGGCCTTGGCCCGCACTTCGAGCCCGGCGAACGGCTCGCGTTTCTTGCGGAGAATTCCCACTACGTCCGATGCCGTGCAACCGCACAAACCGAGTAGCACTAACTCCATGGGAGTGTTGGCGGATTTCTCGGTTGCCGTATCCATCACGATCGAGTGCCGTGAAGTTGCCGACCCTACGTATCGATCTTTGTCCGTCCAGTTCACTGAAGCTTCAATCATGGTGCTTTCCTCGTTTACCAGCGCTACCGCGCGACGATTTATACGGTGGAGCGCCCGGCGCTCCACCCGGCGCTCCACTAGTTGGCTACCGCCGGTTATCCGTCATCGGCTCGGGGTGAATCAGTACCCGGAACAACTCCGGCGCATCGTGTTTGAAGCGAATCTCGAGCGATGTCTGAACGTCGTGCACTCGCGAAAGCGGCATATCGTCGGGCAGCGTGCAATGGCAGGAAACATACAGCCGCGCGCGCACCTTCTTGAACTGGAATTCGTGCACGTCCATCACCTCGGGAAACTCCTTCACAATCTCCTTGAGCCGCTGTTCCAATTCCTGCTCCCGCACAATTTCCTCTCCCGTTTCAATGGTCGCCGGCTCACTTTCAATATGTGTCAGGATGGTCGCAATTTCCGGAATCTCACCGCGCATCTCCGTTTCCAGCCGCGTAACTTCATCGTGCGCCTGCTTCATGCTGAGTTGCTCATCGAGTTCCAGATGCTGCTCCACATGCAACAGCCCGTTCAGGTCCTGGACGCTGACGTCGTGCACATTGAAGTTATGGCGGGTAGCCACGGCGCGGATGCGGTCAAAAATATTTTCGCTGCGCCGCGCGCGCGGCACCGAGTGCACCATCACGTCCGCATCGGGCAAAACCTCGCGCACCCGCGACGTCACCGCATCGGATACCTGCTCCGAGCGCTGGAACGTGAAATTGCGTTCCAACCCCAACGAAACGTCCGCGAAATAGCGGTCCCCAGCTTTCCGGAACCGGACCCGCTCGACTTCCAGTACGCCATCGACGGTGCTGATCCTGTCGAGAATCTGGCCGCGCACGCCGGCCGGCGCCGCATCGAGCAGCGCATCAATCGTCTTACGCGCCAAGCGCCAGCTCACATAAACCACCACGCCCGCGACGAAGAGTGCGGCGATCGGATCGGCTTGGCGCAACCACGCAACCCGATAGCTGCGGCCTGCCCAAACCAGCGCCAGGCCCAGGATCACCACCCCGCTCGACCAGATGTCCATGGAAAAATGCAGCGCATCGGCTTCCAACGCTTGACTGTCGTACTTCGTCGCGATGCGTCCCAGTGCGCGGGAGCGCCAGGCATCGACGGCTATCGACAGCAACATGACCAGGAACGCAGCCACGCTCGGCTCAATTTCCACGCTGTGAAAGAACAGCCGCTTTCCCGCTTCATAGACGATCCAGACGCAGGTCATCAGCAGCAGACCGGTTTCGATGAAGGCGGAAAAGTTCTCAATCTTGCCGTGTCCGTACTGGTGATCGGCATCGGCCGGCTTGTCGGAAACCCGCACCGAAAAAAAAGTCACCAGAGCCGCGACTAGATCCAATCCCGAGTGCGCCGCCTCAGACAAAATTCCCAGCGAACCCGTCGTGATCCCCACAACAATTTTCAGGCCGGTGATCACCAGAGCCGCGAGCACTGAGTTCCCGGCAACGGCTCGCTTTTCCCGGCGCATGGATCCGGAACTGAAGGTGGCCCGAACTTCTGGCATAAACTTTATTATCGCTTTGGATTCGCCCGCCGCCAACCCCCTTGCCCCCCTTGCCCGGTGTCCGGCGGGACATGCTACGATGACATTCGTCGCAATTTCTCTCTGGAGGATTCTGATTTATGCGTTTGCAGTGCCTCGTGTGTCTCCTGCTCGCTGGCTTGGCTTACGGACAGGCTGCGCCACCGGCTACACCTCCCGCCGCCGGAGCCAAGGCGGAACCAAGCGTCTCCGCCACCACCGCTAAGGCCCCCGAAGTACAGGTTGGGCCCGACGATACCGTGATCACGCTGAAGAATTTCTGCGCCGATGCCGCCCAACAAGGCGACGCCTGCAAGACCGTGGTCACCAAGGCGCAGTTTGAGAAGCTCGCCGAAGCGCTGCAGCCGGGAATGTCGCCCGCCATTCGTCGTCAACTGGCAACCGCCTATACGCGCATGCTGAGAATGTCCACCGCGGCGGAAAAACGCGGCCTCGACAAAGGACCCTCGTTCGAAGAAAAGATGCACTTTGCGCGCATGCAAATTCTTTCCCAAGAGCTCGGCAAGGCGCTCCAGGAAGATTCCGGCAAGGTTACCGACAGCGATATCGAGGACTATTACAAGAAGAACGAAACCTCCTACGAGCAAGCCACCTTTGCGCGGATTCTTATTCCCCGCGCAAAGCAAATCGTAAATCCCGTCGCAGCGCCCAAAGCCGATACGAAGGCAGGTGCGAAGCCCAGTGCGACAAGCGGTACGAATCTACCCCCGACCGAGGCGCAAAAAAAAGCTGCTGAAGAAGCGATGAAGAAAATCGCCGCCGATGTCCGCGGCCGCGCCGCTAAGGGTGAAGACCCCGACAAACTGCAAAAGGAGGCCTACGCCGCCGCGGGACTCACGGGCAATGCCCCTGACACGAAGATGGAGAAAGTGCGCCGCTCCACGCTGCCTGCCAACCATCAGGGGGTCATGGATTTGAAGCCCGGCGAAGTGTCGGAAGTGATCACCGATCCCAACGGCGGCTCCTACATCTACAAGCTGGTGGGCAAGGAGACCTTATCTCTGGAAACCGTAAAGCCGGAGATCCGCAATGCAATTTCCAGTCAGCGCTATCGCGACAGCATGCAGGGATTTCAGGGTAATGTTGATCTGAACGATGCCTACTTCGGCCCCACGCGAAATCCTGCCATGCCGCCACCTCCAAGGGGAGCAAAGCCGCCTGCGCAACAGGCCGAAGACCCCGACTAAATGGAAACGGCAAAACCAACCATCATCGTCACCGGCGCTTCGGGCAATCTTGGGCAGCGGCTCCTGCCGCAACTCTCGGATTACACGGTGGTGGGCGTCGATGTCACGCCACCCGCTCATTCGCCGGTTGACCGCTTTGTAGCGCTCGACCTGGGAAGAGAAGAATCCACGCGCGAGTTGCTCCTGCTGCTGCGCGAGTTGCAGCCGACGTCGGTTGTGCACCTGGCGTTTGTGATCGATCCCCACCGCTCCGGGGTTCTGGACGTCGACCGGATGTGGCGGATCAACGTGGCCGGGACAGCCCGGGTGATGGAAGCCATTGCTGAAGCCAACCGGAATACCGGAACCACCATTCGGCAATTCATTTTTCCCAGCAGCGTGTCGGCGTATGGCTCCGATTTGCCCGCGCCCGTCGCGGAAGACTCGCCACTCGGCGCACACACGCTGCCTTACGCGATCCACAAGAAAGAAAGCGATCTTGTGGTGCAGCAGCGCGCGCCTTCCCTGCGCGGGTGCGGAGTGTTCATTTTGCGTCCCCACATTTTTGCGGGAGCCACCGTCGAGAATTACCTGATGGGAGCGTTCCGCGGAACGCCCAACGGGAAGGGGGCGCGCGCCGCCCGCATGCGCCAGTCGGCAAAACGCCTGCCCTGCATGTTGCCCTTCGGCCAGAAGTATCTGGACAACAAAATCCAGTTCGTCCACGTCGACGACATGGCCCGGCTGATCGCCTGGATCCTGAAGCGGGAACCGGAAGCGCAGCGGCTGACCATCCTGAACGTTGCCGGACGCGGCGATCCCTTGACCTTCGGGCAGTGTATCGAAATGGCGCACGCCAAATTGCTGCGCGTCCCCGGACAGTGGGGCATGCGCCGCGTTCTGCAGTTCTTGTGGAACTGGAACATCTCGACGATTCCGCCGGACGCGGCCCCTTACATGACCGGCCAGTACATCATGAACACCGAGCGGCTGAAGAAATTTCTCGGCGCCGACTACGAGCGCGTGATTGCGAAGACCAATTTCGAAGCGTTCGCCGATTCGTTCCAGAAGAACTGAGAGATTATTCACCGCCAAGACGCGGAGTACGCCGAGAAGATCCAAATCTTGAACCACAGGGGGCACTGAGGACACAGGGGAATCTTTGGTTCTTTCTCAAAATTCCTCGGCGACCTCGGCGTCTCGGCGGTTAAACGCTCTTTACTCCCCGGTACAGCCCCGCAATGCCAGACGTGTAAGGCGTCCAGGAAGCATCGGGAAACCCGGCCTGACGCATGCGCCCGAGCATTTCATCCGGCGCCGGAAAGCGCTCGACCGACGCCGGCAAATACGCGTATGGACCTCGCACTCCCGAGATCATCGTCCCCACCTTAGGAAGAACTTTCTTGAAATAGATGCGATAGCACCGTCCGATCAAGCCGCCCGGCTCTCCGAAATCCAGGATGCCGCATTCCCCGCCGGGAGCGAGCACTCGCGCAATTTCGCGCAATCCCGCGTCGTAGTCGGCCAGGTTTCGAAAACCGAATGCCGATGTCACGAGATGGAAATGTCCATCGGGAAACGGCAGACGAAGCGCGTCGGCTTCGATCCATTTTATGGGCCGCAGCGTCGTACCTCTTCCCTTCGCCGCCGCGCGCTGCAACATGGCGTGAGAAAAATCCGCGCCCAGAATCCGCGGAGCTCGCGAGCCGGCGCGGCGGCGTAAAGCGAAAGCCATGTCTCCGGTGCCGCAGCAAAGATCCAGAACGCGAGCCTCGGGACGCTTCAGAATCGCATCGAACCTGCGTGCGGTGCGCCACCACCACAAACGGTCAATGTTGAAGGAAAGAACGTGATTCAGCAGGTCGTAACGCGGCGCAATCGAGGTGAACATCTCCCGGACCGCTGCCGCCGTCGACTCGCGGTCCCGCGCACCGGCGGGAGCCGCGCCTACGATCCGTTGATTTATCTCTTGATTCATATGGACGTTGCTGGTGGAGAGCCGGGCGTCCCCGCCCGGCCGCCATACTGTTGGACGGGCGAGACGCCCGTCGCTCCACCGTATCACGGTACTAATTCCGCGCCAGCTTGCGAATCTCGTCGACCGCGGAGCGGACAATTGCTTCCGGCACGTCGCTCGCGATCTCAACCTTGCCGATCTCGCGCGGCAGAATAAAATGCACCACTCCCTGCCGCGTCTTTTTGTCGGAACGCAACCGCTTCAGGATGCTCGCGGTCTGCCACTTCATGCATGGCAGCCTGCCAAAGCCAAGCACCGCGTTCGAAATGCGTCCCGCCGTCACGCTATCCAGTTTGCCGGTGGAGAGCGCGATGTGCGTCGCGGCGATCATGCCCCACGCCACTGCCTCGCCGTGGAGCAACTGCGTATAGCGGGTCTCGGCCTCCAGCGCGTGTCCGATCGTGTGGCCAAGGTTGAGCACTTGCCGCAAACCGCCTTCGCGTTCGTCGGCACTCACCACCGACGCCTTCAAGCGAACCGAATCGGCAATCACTTTCTCAACCACAACCGGGTCGCGATCCAAAATTTCGCGGCGCCGGTCTTCAAACAGCTTGAACAATCCGGGATCTCCGATGATGCCGCACTTCAGCGACTCATACAGGCCGGCNCNNNATTCGCGCGANGGCAGCGTCTCCAGNACGGCGGGNTCGACCAACACAGCGCGCGGCTGGTGGAAGGTNCCGAGCAGATTCTTCCCCGACGCTTTTCCCGACACTAGGTTGACGCCCGTTTTCCCACCGATGGCGGCATCCACCTGCGCCAATACGGTCGTCGGCACCTGGATGACATCCACGCCTCGCATATAGATCGAGGCCAGGAACCCGGTCACGTCGCCGACCACGCCGCCGCCCAGCGCAATCAGCGTTACTCCGCGATCCGCCCCTTGCTTTACGAGCTTCTCCGCCAGCTTCTCCACTGTTGTAAGACGTTTCGAGCGCTCGCCATCGGGCATTTCGAGAAGGTCGGTTTCGATTCCGGAGGCCGACAGCGATTTCACCAGAACTTTTGCCCAGCGCCGGCGCACGGGCGGGACGGTGACCACAAACGCGCGGCGGTTTTCAAGAAACTTGCCGAGCGATTCTCCAGCACGGGCAAGCAGGCCGCTTCCAATGAGCACTTCGTAGGATCGCGACGGCGTGGCGACTGGAATGCTAATCATGAATATTCATCATAGCGTATGAGCACGGTGCACTTCTTTTCTGTTGATGATGTGGCGCGGACACTCTTGTCCGCGGACGTTGCGTGGGGCGCGCTTTTGCGGACAAGAGTGTCCGCGCCAGACGCTACTCTTTTGCGTCCTTTGGGGGATCCAGCAGCGAGGCGAGGATGGAAGCTCCCAAAACAAAAAGCACGACCGCCAGCGCCCATCCGGTGGGAATGTTCACGTAGTGCGACCCCAGCATTTTGAGACCAACAAAAATCAGCACCACCGACAGTCCGTAGTGCAGGTAGTGAAACAGGTCCATCATTCCCGCCAGCGCAAAGTACATCGAGCGCAGGCCGAGAATGGCGAACACATTCGAGGTATAGACAATAAAGGCGTTCAGCGTGATAGCAAGCACCGCCGGGATCGAATCCACCGCAAAAAGAATGTCGCTGGTCTCGACGACGACGAGCACCACCAGCAGCGGAGTCGCGTAAAGTCCGGTCTCTCGGGCGAAGAATCGCCGCGTAAAGAACTGCCCGCCCACATATTCTTTCGTCACCGGAAAAATTCGCCGGAAGAGGCGCAGAACAGGATTTTTCTCGGGACGGATTTCCGTTTCGCCCTGCCGCAGCAGCTTCAATCCCGAATACACAAGCAAAGCGCCGAATGCGTAAGTGATCCAACTGAAGCGGTGGATCAGGCCCACACCCGCCACGATGAATACACCCCGCATAAGCAGCGCCCCGAGAATTCCCCCAAACAGCACCTTGTGCTGGTACTGGTCGGGCACCTTGAAATAGCGGAAGATGACCAGAAATACGAACAGGTTGTCGACGCTGAGCGACAGTTCGATGACATAGCCGGTCACGAACTGGAGCGCCTGAGCCCGTCCGTGCCAGAACAGCACCGCCACCGCAAACGCGGCCGCCAGCGCGATCCAGACTCCCGACCAGGCAAGCGCTTCGCGAAAGCCGACGCGGTGGGACGGGCGATGCAGCACGCCCAAGTCGAGCGCCAGCATCGCCACCACAAACAGATTGAAGAGAATCCAGAAGACGAGCACAGGGAATCTTACGAGAAGCAGGTGTCAGGTGTCAGGTCTTAGGTCTTAGGATTCAGGAAAACCCAAGCCATCGGCAGCCAACTCACAGCCAAGAGAGACCGCAGGTTTTCGTGAGACGGGCCGGGCGGGGACGCCCGGCGCTCCACCAGCAGACCTGACAACTGAGACCTGCCAACGGCCTCTCTACGCTGGCGTCAGCCCGTATTTCTCTTGCAGACGCCGCTCCATGGTGCGGAAGATCAGGCCGTCCACCGCGTAGCCGAGGATGATGATCAGGATCATCACCGCCATGACCTGGCTCATATCGCTGAGATCGCGACCCATCATCAGCAACTGGCCCAGTCCGAGACTGAGAAAAATCATTTCGGCTTGAATCAGCGAGCGCCACGCGAACGCCCACCCTTGCTTCATTCCATTCACGATAAACGGCAAGCTCGCCGGCAACAGCACGGACCAGAAGAGATGGAAGCCGCTGGCTCCCAGGTTGCGCCCAGCCATGCCGTAGATCTTTGGCATCTGCTTGCGGCCGTCTTCCATCGCGATGGTCACGGAAAGCAGCGAGCCCATCAGGACGACAAACAGGATGGCTTTTTCCGTCAGTCCAAACCAGAGAACGGCCAGCGGAATCCAGCAGATGCTCGGCAGAGATTGCAAACTCACCAGCAANCCGCCNAGAGTTTCTTCCAGGAATTTGTTGCTCGAAACGGCCAGACCCAGAATCATCCCGAGCACAACCGACAGGCTGTATCCGATGAGCATGCGCTTCATGGTCACTGCGATGCCAATCCAGAAGCTGTGGTCGGCAAAGCCGTCCCATAAAGCATGTCCGACTCCCCACGGCGGAGGAAAAAGGTACGGTGGCCAGATACGCAGTTTCGCTACCAGAACCCAGATGCCGAGAAGAGCGGAATAGAAAATTACCTGCTTAGCGAACTTTTTCATCGGCGTACTCCACTTCCAGGGATTTGTCGATCTCGTCGCGCAGGCAATCCAGAATGTCTCCCGCCGTACGCGCAACATCGGTTTGTTCCATGTGGCGTGGCCGCGGCAGGTTCACNGAAAATTCCTGCTTCACCCGCCCCGGGCGAAACGTCATCAGCGCCACACGATCTCCCAGCCTTACCGCTTCGCGTACATTGTGCGTAACGAAAATGATGGTGCGTCCGGTTTCGGCCCAGATGCGCTCCAACTCGTCGTGCAGCAGATCGCGAGTCTGGGCGTCCAGCGCCGCAAACGGCTCGTCCATCAGCAGGACGTCGGGTTCAGGGGCCAGCGCTCGCGCCAATGCGACTCGTTGCCTCATGCCACCNGAGAGTTGATGGATGTAACTGTCCCTGAATTTCAAAAGATGGACAAGACGCAGATAGTACTGCACCTTCTCCTCGCGCTCGGCTTTGTCAACGTTCTTCATCTTCATGCCGAACTCGACGTTACCGCCGACCGTCAGCCAGGGAAACAGGCCGAGCTCCTGGAAGATCAGGATGCGATCGGTCCCCGGCCCACTTACCGGCGTGCCATCCACCAGAACCTTCCCCGAGGTCTGCGGCTGCAGACCGGCGATCAAGTGCAGCAGCGTGGACTTGCCACATCCCGAAGGNCCGACGATGCAAAGAAACTCTCCCGGCTTCACTTCCAGGCTGATATTGTCGAGCGCCAGCAAACGGTCACCCGAGGTCGTTTTATAGCTGAGCGAGATGCCCTCCAGCGCGACTTTGGGGACAACCATCTCGGACGCCGGGCGCAGCGGAAACGTGGTTAGCGAGGATGCCGGTTTGCCGTGAAACCGATTCGCGCGCACTCCAGTGCGAGGACCCGTTGGGACTGCCGCGGGATACGCATTTTGAGGACTCGTGCTCATTGGATTGCCTTCTTCCCTTTTTCCGCCAGGACCTGGTTCAAGAGCGAAAGATCGTACAAACTCGACAGATCCGGCATCTGGTGTCCGAGAAAACCCGCGTCAAATGCGGACTTGGCGGCATTCATCAGAGACCCGCGCAGCGGATCATAGGTCGCCGTCATGCGCCCAAAAGCCTCCTCCAGCACGGCGCCGGGCAGCGCCTTCCCCGTCTCTTTCGCGATCTGCTGGTTGAGAAGTTTTTTTGCCTCGGGCAAATGCCCATTGATCCAGTCCGTCAATTCCACGTGCGCGCGGATCCAGTTCTTCACCAGATCGGGGCGCTCCTTCAGAAATTGCGTCCGGACAATCAGGTGAGCGGTAATAAACTCACCGTTCGGCCAGAGCGTGCGCTCGTCCAGGAACAAGCGGCCATTGCCTTCCTTGATCAGCCGTGTCGCCCAGGGCTCGGGCGCCCACGCGCCGTCCAACTCTTTCTTAATGAACAGCGTCAGTTGGTCGGGATTCGCCAGCGGAATTACCTGCACGTCCCCGCCCTTATCCGTGGATTTCATGCCGTGCGCTCTTAGCCACGCGCGCAGCGCAACGTCCTGGGTGTTGCCCATTTGCGGGGAAGCGATCTTCTTGCCGTGAAAATCCTCCGGCTTCTGAATGCCGGAATCGTTACGCACCACCAGAGCCGCTCCGCCCGTGGTCGCACCCGCCACAATCCGCAGTGCTTCTCCATTGGAACGAACGTAGCCGGAGATAGCCGGGTTCGGGCCGATATACGTCATGTCAATTGCCCCGGCAAATAAGGCTTCTATCGCCGAAGGTCCGGCGTTGAAACTCTTCCACTCAATCTTGACCTGGGGCCCCATCGCCTGGTCGAACCACCCGTTGTTTTTGCCCACCATGGCTTGCGGGTGCGTGATGTTGGGAAATGCGCCCACGCGAATCACGGTCTGCGCCCCCGCCCAGGCGCCCAGCAAAAAAAGCAACCAGCCGGAAACGCAGAAAATTCGCTTAGTCATGCCCCTCGCCTTCCGCCAATATCGGCAGCACATTAGGCTCGGCTTTCTTCTTGCCGCTCTTCCGGTTGCCGCTCTTCCGGCCGATCATGTTCGGATGGGAATCGCCAGCAGGTCCACGGCTGATCAGGTCGGCCAGCGTCGTATTTTCCAGAATCCTGGCGGCCGCATCCCGCACTTCCAAAAACACTCTGTACAGAGCGCTATGGTGCGCCTCGCGATCAATCAGAGTGCGCAACTCATCCGCATCCCCAAACGGCGCCAGTGGGCCGTCCATCAAACGGATGATTTCGCTCAACCGGATCTGCGATGGCGCGCGGCGCAACCGGTATCCGCCCTTGGCGCCGCGCACGCTTTCCACGATGCGTGCGTTCTTCAGTTCGAGAAGAATCAGCTCGAGAAATTTTTCCGGGAGATTTTCTTCNTAGGCAATGTCGCGAATCCGGATCGCACCCTGGGTATAGCGCCGGGTGAGCACCATCATCGCCAGCANCGCATACAGCCCTTTTTGGGAAACCTTCATGGCGCCTCGCCCCGACTATCCCTATGTCACTAATAGGCATTATAGGAAATGCAAGCGCATTGCCAAAGCGCTAAATTTTAGGATTCGCGCCGGTCTTGTGATTTCAGCAAGTTACCGCTGGAGGAGAAACGCAGACCGGTGGTTCTTGTGCAAGGCTTTGCACTTTCGTTAGGTGGGACTTCCCTTGCCCGCGGCCGTTTTCGGGGCCGGAACCGTCTCAGCGCAAGCGCAGAATCTCGACCGTGATATTGTCCGGTCCGCCGCGTTCCCGTGCCAGTTCGATCAGCCTGCGCCCCGCTTGTGCAGCGCTCTTGTTTTCCACGGCGTCAAGAATCTCCGAGTCGCGTACCAGCCCCCACAATCCGTCGCTGCAGATCAGGAGCACGTCCTCCGGGCGCAAAGGCTCCGGGTGTCCGGGCGAGTCCATGATGAGCTCGGGGTTGGTGCCTAAAGCTGCGGTCAGAATGTTTCGTTGCGGATGATGCTCCGCTTCTTCCTGGCTGATGATTCCCGACTCCACCAGCCGTCCCACATAGGAGTGGTCGCGGGTTACCCGCGTAATCTGACGGTCGCGAATCAGATAGAGGCGCGTGTCGCCGACATGGACGTAATAGAGCGCGTCATAGTCCGCAACCCCGTCCGCAACCCTGACAATCGCCGCCGCAGTGCAGGTCGTTCCCATGCCTCGAAGTTCCGGATGGGCAAAGCTGTATTGCCGGACCTGCTGGTGGGCCGCCTGCAAAGCCTCGATCAACGCTTGCTGTGGGTCGTCGCCGGCAAAATCGCGATAGGCCGCCATCACTGTCTCCACCGCCAGCCGGCTCGCTTCCTGACCGCCTTCGTAGCCGCCCATGCCGTCGGCTACCACCGCCAGCCGCCCCTTGCGCAGGAACTGCTGGTCGTCCTCCGGCTCCCAATAGCCAAAGGAATCCTCGTTATTGGTACGCACGCAGCCGATGTCGGACTGGCTCGATACTTCAATTCCGGTGCGAACCTTCATCCGAGCACGACGTCAATTGCAGGAATGACCAGCATAGGCAACGATTGCGTTCACGGCCAAACTTAGGATTATAGAGGTTGCGGGCAGGGCGCTCAAACGGGGCGCTGGAAATCGTCGGTTTCGACGGGGCAGAGCAGTCGTAAAGAAAAGACAAAGACGGCAGTGATACCGCCGTCCTCGCGGATCAAAAAATCAAACGCCGGGCGTCCTAAGACGTCGGCTACGGACCGCATGCTCCGGTCGGGTTGGTGGTACCGGCGATGCCCGCCTCGGAAGCGACGGCGACGAATGCCGCGGGAGAGGTGAAGCCCGAATAGGTAGCCGTGACCGAATACGTACCCGATAGCGCCCAGGCCGGGGCAGTCGCGGGGGGTACTGCTTCATTTACAAATGTGCAGGCAAAAGGCGTCACGGCTGTGAGCAGGCCGTTCGGGCTCAACTGGACAGTCTGCGCCGGAGTGGCGTTCGGGTCGCCCATGAAGCCGGTCCAAGCCCCACTACCCGGGGTAATCGCGATCTGGTACGCAACATTCCGATTGTCAAGAAGCAGCTGCTTCCCGCTGCTGTAGTTTCCCCATGCATACAACTGCAGCGTACCGCCGACGCCCTTCACTTCGAGAGTACCCATCGGGGCCTCGGCCGTGGACGAGGTCGAAAGCTGGATGGACTGCAAATTGTTGGATGTTCCGCAGCCCAGCATGCTGAACATCAGCAGCGCGCAAGCCAACGCGGCAAAGAGAGTTTTACGGTTCACTGCCGAGTACCTCCAAAAGGAAATCTTCCGCATCGTCGCAGCATCCGTCACACCAGGCAAGGTAACCAAAGTCACTGAACTGTAAGGACGNGAGCCTCTGTCCCGTCGCGTACCCATCGAGCGGTATGGCAGAAGCCGCGACGGCAAAAGTCAGAGGTCATCTACAATCACCTCATGTCCGATCCCATGTCCGATCAACCAGCGCCTCCGCCGCCGCAGTCCCCATCACCACCCCAGCCGATCACCGAGTTTCACATTGGCGACGAATTCGGAACCGCCAAGCGCAATCTGCCGCCCGCCGGCATTGTCCTGATCTGCATCGCTGCGGTCGCTGTCATTGTGGGAATCCTGGCTTTCAAGGAACGTCCGAAACCGCAGGGCGCGGGTGCGATCGATTTCGTGGCCGCGACCGAAGTGCCCGGCCAGAACATGATCCTGGCCGCCATCACCCTCACCTTGCGGAATACGGCGGACCGAGCGCTGTGGATTCACACGCTCAAAGCGCGGCTCACCACCGC
>JGI26339J46600_10000086_pt1 | contig 30628 bp, 18 predicted proteins | sample BogFormECP12_OM1_FD_46600 | JGI IMG/M metagenome (IMG submission 46600) | reverse complement strand
CATCGACAATCGTCAATGAGACTATCTTTCAATCGTCAATCGTCAATCTGCAATCGGCAATTCTTTCGCGCCCATGGCGGGTTTCCGGATGGGCCTCTAGGCCGCCGGCTAATTCGCTTAACTCGCTAACAACCGGCGCGGCACTTGACAGGACCTTTGTCGAAGTGTAGGTTTGCCTCGGGCGGATCCTCACTTCAATTCGCGCTGAAGGCGGCCACGTCACTCGCTACTGGTCGGCCTGGAGGTCTTCGGTCTCGCGGCTATGCCGTCTGCTCAAACGTTGTACCGGGGCTGCGCCCGGGCGGCAGTGAACCAAATCGGTCAGGCTGCCAATGGGCCCCAGGGGGGCTAAAGTACCGCTGGGGGACAAGCTCCTACGTGTCCAGTAAGCCTTCAAATTCTTAATGCCAATCTCTGGGAAGACAGAATGGAAATTCGTGCAAGCAAAATCTCTACTAAGGAGAACTACCATGCAGACAATCTTCTCGCGCACCAAGTTGTACCTCCCCGCTTTCCTTCTGCTGGCTGTCTTAGCTTGCGTGAGCACAGTCCGAGCCGACACCCTTTCCGTCAACATCATCAATCCTAACCAAACCGTTGCGCCGACCAGCACCATAACCTACCAAGGCACCATCACCAACAACACCGGATTCACCCTGGATGCCGCTGCCGATCTCTTCTTCAATTTTAACGCGTACGACCCAACTCTGGTGAATCCCACCCAACTTCTGGGCGTTCCGCCGGAGCTCGATTTCACGATACCGGACGGAACCACCTCGGCAACCGTCGATCTGTTCACGTTTGCCTTGGGCCCGAACGCACCACCGGGAATGTATTCGATGGACGTGTCACTCGAGGACAGCTTCGGCGACCTGAGCGCTACGACGACGGTGACCGAGACGGTCGCCACCCCCGAGCCGAGAACGTGGGCTCTGCTCGGCACCGGCCTGCTGATTCTGCTAGTGGTTCGGCGGCGGTCCGCGCGGAGGCTCCTGCGTCGCGGTTCAACCGCTCTGGCTCTTTTTGCTGCGGTGCTGATGGTCTCGTTGCCATCGCCGGCAGCGGCCCAAGTCAACGCCGTACAGCTCGTGAGTGGCACTCCTGGCACAGCGGTAGTGACCCCGACGCTGATGGTCGGACTTCCGATCACCAACAACGGCACGGTGGCCGCCACGAATGTCGAGGTAACCAGCGCGGCGTTGCGAACCGCTACCCTGGTCAGTCCAACGGTGTTCCCGGTGGCGCTGGGGAATATTGCGCCGGGCCAGGACGCCATTTTCCAGGCCGACTTCAGTACCACGGGCTTGGCACAAAATACGCCTTACCTGCTCACCATTCGAGGCACATATCAGGTGGGCGGTGCGACGGCCGGCTTCACCGTGAACCATTCCATTCTCCTCCCGCCAGCGAGCCCTGGCTCGGGGACCGCAAATACAACAACGGTTCCGGCAAACACGGTAACAGGCGCGCCCTACCCGCACCAACCGCCCAATATGACGGATGAGGTCAACGAGCCAGGCCCACCCGTTCCGACAGGCCCATTTGTTCCGGGTACACCCACGCCGATCGGCTCATCGGCGTTCCCGGCTCCACCTATCTCGAGCGGTAGCGCCGGAGCTGACCAGGTAACGCTGAAGCCTCAACTGCGTGGGGGTGCAGTTGGGATTGGGGTTACTTTCGACGCGAACCAAGGATTGGGATTCACCTCGGCCGGTATCGGCTGCATCCCAGGTCCCGGTGCCACCAAAAGCAACCCCAACGGGAATCAGCCCTCCTCTTGTGCGGAGCCGAGTGGCGCAGAGTCGCCCGCGGTGTTCCTTCAACGCGGCCTGCAACCGGGAGTCATCTTCGTCACCTCGAACTGGCTGGCGGCGTATTCAAGCGGTGGGGGTGTCTTCAACACGTTGGATCCGACCAAGGTTTTCCCTAAAGACGCTGTCGGATTCTGCTGCGACCAGATTGTGCAATACGTCCCGAGCATCGATCGTTTCATTTGGCTCCTCCAGGGCACCGGCTATCGGCTCGCTTCGGCCAGCCCGTCGCAGATCACCAGTAGCGGGGGAATGTCCTGGACATATTGGAACCTCACGCCGGGCGTTTTCGGAACCAGCGGCTCGGGATTTGACTACCCCGATTTGTCCGTTGGGAACAACTATCTGTACATCAGTTGGGACGCCAAATGCGCGCCTAACTGCAATGGAGGACGCCAGGTGGCGAGGGTAAAGCTGTCCGACATTCAGGCGGGTGGCACCATCGGGATCGATTACACGAATCAATCGGACAGTAATCTGGCATGGGGCAGCCACGTTACCCAGAATACGAAGGACGAAATCTTTTGGGCCGGCCACAACGGCAACAGCACGTTGCGGGTCTTCTCCTGGGCCGAGGGCTCTGGCACCTACTTCTGGAGAGATATCGGGATCTCAACCTGGGCGAACAACACCCTGTCTTCGACCACGCCCGATGGCCAGAACTGGTTCGCCTTTGGTTTTCCCGGTAATTCGCCTATTGGCGCCACCCGGTCGGGGAACCAGCTCTGGTTTGCCTGGACCGCCGGAACCGACAACAATTTCTCGCAAGATCACATCGAGATGGTGACCCTCGACAGGAACAACAACTTCAATCCGACCCAGCAAGTGCAGATTTGGAACAATAGTTACGCGTTTGGCTACCCGGCCCTGGCCACCAACGCCTGTACCGGGGAAATCGGCCTTTCGTTGGAGTACGGCGGCAACGGCAATTACGAGAATCACGCGGTGGGATTCTGGGGAGACTTCGTGGTCTACGTCACCAGCAACAGCAGCTTCGGGGAGGGCCGTTACGGAGATTACGTAACCATCCGGCAGGCGCCGGGCCACTTTGGCGCGTTTTTCGACGCCCTAGGCTACGGCGTCGATAGCTCGAACGGCTCACCGCAGGCTGACGTCCGGTACGTTGAGTTTGGCCGAGGGGGAGCTTGTCAGATAAATTGATGGGCGCTACTGCCGCGAGTGTCAGCGTCGCATCGCACGTCGGTTTGGAGGGCGGTCCCGCCTGGCGGGACCGCTCTGCCTTTGCGCGAGCTTGCTCGCTGGCGGCCGCGATCATTGTCGATATGCGGAACTAACTGAGCAGCCCCGAAGCGGGTAGCCACCCTCAGTGCCTTCCTGACCGTGGGCTTTCTCTTTGGCCAAGGCGAAACTGTATTGGCTTGAACACCAGCGGTTTTGGTCCCCTGGCCCACTAGGCCCGCTCAACATCAAAGGCAAGAACCCACGGTCAGGACTCACTGACCGTGGCTACCCGCACCGGCAGCACGAATGATCACATCATGGCTCCCGAGGGTTACACCAGCGTCTCCTTCAACAAAACCACTGCCAGCCACAGCATTGATCCTGTGACTCCGGAGCCAGGATCGCCGGCGCTTCTGGCCAGCGCCATGGGCCTCTTCGCTCTCATGAGTCGCCGCACGGTCCGCCGCCTCTCTCCCGCGCGACGCTGGCCTTCCAGCAGAAACTTTTGAAAAGTGAACGGGCTTTGGTATATCGTGAGGGGCATGATAACCAAGGTGAGAGTGGGATCCTTCAAGTCCCTCGAAAGCCTTGAGGTTGAACTGGGGCTGGTCAACGTTTTTGTGGGCGCCAATGGCAGCGGCAAGAGCAATCTGTTAGAAGCTGTGGGAGTGCTAAGCGCCGCGTCTTTCGGGCGGGTCGATGACGAGTCCCTGCTGAGGCGTGGCGTACGGCCGGGCGTGCCCCAACTCTACAAGTCAGCATTCCCGCATAAGAAATCGGAAAGGCGTCCTCACATATTCTTTGGTGCTGAGAATTCGACCGGGAGATATGAGGTTTCCCTTTGGAATCCAATAAACGACCCAAAGCCAGCTTGGCGCTTTAAAAGCGAGAATCTACGCCGTTGTACTGGTGAACCAATTGTCTCTCGTGCACCCTACTCGAGGGTGGCGAAGGAGATGAACCCCGAGCAGGGCCTAGCCGCTCTCAAGTCCGTAGAGCTCAAAGAAGCCGACCCCGCGCGCCAGCTCTTGGAGCTGTTAAGAGGATACTCAATCTATTGTGCAAACACTCCGACATTGCGTGGTATGACGCCCGACCAACAGGGTCGTGAACCTGTCGGGTTGTCCGGTATGTCCTACCCACAAAATAATTACCTTGACAGATATGCTCTTCTGTATTATGCTAAGGTAGACGGCTTCGGCGAGAAGAGGGGGCATGGTGGAAGAACGGCTTATGACGACGCAAGACGTCACCGCCCGGCCCGATTCGAAGGTACAAGTTCGAAAGGACCATCAACTTCCCTATCGCCCTGCGGGGTGCCGTGGAGTTGAAGGGTTTTTCACCGAGTCGGGGACGGGATGCCTACGCGTGGTCTTCGGCGAGCACCCCGGGCTTTCCGCCGGCGAACTGGTGATCGCCCATGATGCGGGCATTAAGGCGGGGTCGGCGTGGAGGATGGCCAAACAGCGGCGCGGAGGGGGACCCGAAGGAGGAAAAGGGACTGGGGTTCCGAACTTCCGGTCCGCACGGGGTGGCGCCGGCCATCTGGCGGTGGGGCGCGGGTCGGTGGGACGGCCGACGGGACGAGCCATGGATCGGGGGAGTCCGCCAGTGAGCCGGTTCATGGTTACAACTATGGTGAAACCGCGAACATTAATAGGGGGAGTTACGTCCAATTTCCACCACCCCCGTTTCCAATTTGGCAGGAAGCCAGTGTTGCAAATAAATGGCTTATTGGGTTTGGTGTCCGTTTTCGGCCGCTTTTTGGGCTACCAAATCGTACCAAATTTTACCATTTTTTACCAAGAACGTGCAGCGAACGCGCTCGAAGAGGCAGATAAGGGCCAGTTAACGGGGGTTTTTCACGACCGATTTTATTAAAACGTGTCAAGTCCAGCGGTTCGTGTCAATCTGTAATCGGCGCTCACTTCGTAATTGCGGCTATTGATTCCGCGGTTGTTGGCCGATTATGCACCCGAACAAACGACGTCATGTTGAATTTAAAGGGCTTACTAGCTATTCTCCCGGCGAGCGTCGGATCATCTCCTCGCGTTTCGCCGGACGAGTGCAACGTGCGAGGGCAATCTGATGATTCCGCAAGGGTTGATGGCCAAATTGCTGAGTAGAGCGGGCGAAGGCTTGCTCAATCTAAAGGACTTGCTAACCGTGCTTCCGCGGAGCTGTGGGGCGACCTTTCGGGTTTTGCGGGACGACCGAAACGACGCCACGTCGATCTGTTGATTCCAAGAGGGTTGCTGGCCAAATTGCCAAGGAGAACGGGCGAATGCTTATTCAATCTAAAGGACTTGTTAACCGTGTTTCCGTCGAGCTGTAGGGCGACCCTTTCGGGTTCTTTCGGGCGGCCGATAACTTCCGACGGCAATCTATTGATTCGGCTATGGTTGTTGGCCAAGTGTCGAAAAAGGGTAGGCGAAGGGTTGCTCAATCTAAAGGACTTGCTAACCGTGCTTCAGCCGAGCCTTGGCCGCTCATTTGAAAACGAGCCCGTTTTGAGGCGTCTATTTCGTGCCGAATCGCGCCAAATTCCACCATTTTCGGGCGAAAACATGCAGATAATGGCAGAAAACGGCGGTTTTTTGGCACCGATTCTTGTAGAAAGCGCCATGTCCTGAGGAGTGTCAAGCGGTATCGAGCAGAGACGATGACCCGATGCGGCGCCAACAGAAGGGCGCCTGGCGCTGGTAGCGCGGGCGTCTCGCCCGCCACGGCGGGAGGCGGGACGCCCGGGCTACGTCGAGTTGCGGTACAATGGGCCTCGGATCAGGGCCAAGGAATCAGGAATGAACCTCACGCCGGTGCGACGAACGGTCCTCGGGGTGAAGCGGCGCTTCCGTGAAGCGCGGATGTTCGCGCAAGCCATGCGGTCGCCTCGGCATCCGATCCTGGCGCAGATCGTGCCGGTCCGCCGCTGCAATCTTACCTGTACCTACTGCAACGAGTTCGACAACTACTCCAAGCCCGTGCCTACGGCGGAGATGCTTCGCCGCATCGACCTGCTGGCCGGCTTGGGCACCACTATTGTTTCCATCAGCGGGGGCGAGCCGCTGCTGCACCCTGACATCGACGAGCTCATCCGGCGCATGAGGGCGCGCGGAATGATCGCCAGCCTGCTCACCAACGGCTATCTGCTGACGCCGGAGCGAATCGAGCGGCTGAACTGCGCCGGCCTCGACAGCCTCCAGATCAGCATCGACAACCTTAAGCCGGACGACATATCGAAGAAGAGTCTGAAGGTGCTGGATAAGAAGCTCCAGTGGCTGGCGCGCCATGCCGAGTTCGACGTTAACATCAACTCGGTGGTGGGGAACTCGCTCGGCAACCCGGAGGACGCGATCGCGATAGCGCGGCGGGCCATTGAGCTGGGGCTTACCAGCACGGTGGGCATCATTCACGATCATTCCGGCCAGCTCCAGCCCTTGAGCGAGCGCCATCAGCAGGTGTACGACGAGATGGCTGCACTGAGCAAGCCCCTCTTCTCGTTTTCGAGCCAAGGCCGGTTCCAGGAAAACATCGCGCACGGCCTGCCCAACGAATGGCACTGCCGGGCGGGCAGCCGCTACCTCTACGTGTGCGAAGACGGACTGGTTCACTACTGCTCGCAGCAGCGGGGATATCCGGGCATTCCCCTTGCCGAGTACACGCGCGAGCACCTGGAGCGCGAATATCACTCCGTGAAGGCGTGCGCGCCGTTCTGCACCGTCTCCTGCGTGCACCGAGTGGCGGTGCTTGATGGCCTGCGTGAGAATCCGCGTCAGGCCATCCGCCAGATGTTCCCCCAGTCGGGACCCGACGGGGCCGGTCTGCCCGCGCCGGTGCGATTGCTCACCTGGATGTTCCTGCCCCATCCGGGCAGCGGCAGGGCCAGGCGGCTGGCCAATGTAACGTTAAGACTGTTGAAAGTGAAGTAGAAAGAATTGAATGATTGAGCGATCGGGTGATTGAGCCATTGAAGAAGAAAGCTATCGGCTTTCAGCCATCAGCTTTCAGCAAGAGCCGGGCCGTCTTGCTGAGAGCTGACGGCCGAGGGCTTTCTTGTCTTCAATGGCCCAATGGCTCAATGGCTCAATGACTCAATCCTGTCACCGCCTCTGGTGACGCGGATCACAGACTTCCGGTGAGCAAGGGCGGACAGTGGTCACCAGGGGGCCGTTATGTGGACACTGATTGCGGTTAGCTTGTTTGTAATCGTGGCGGCGATTGCCGTCATCATCGTGGCGTTGCGGGCGATTGCCAGCAGCCGCTTCTATCTGAAGTTTCGCGGCAAGCGGCTAGTGACCTGCCCGGAGACGCATCGGACGGCGGCGGTGGAGGTGGACGCCAAGGGTCTGGCCAAAGAGATCGCCTTGCACGGCGCGACCTTTGGGCAGAGCCATCTGGTGGAAACCGAACAGATGCTGCATTTGAGCAAATGCTCGCGCTGGCCGGAACGCGAGGACTGCCCGCAGGGCTGCCTGCTTCAGATTGAAGCGGCGCCGGAGCAATGCCTGGTGCGCCACATCGTCGACCAGTGGTACGCAGAGCGGCCTTGCGTCTTCTGCCAGCGGCCGATTCGCGAGATCGACTGGCTGGAACAGAGGCCGGCGCTCCTTACACCCGACCACCAGACGGTGGAGTGGAATCAGATTCCGCCGGAGAAGCTGCCGGAGGTATTCCAAACCTACTCGCCGGTGTGCTGGAGTTGTCACGTCGCCGAGCGTTTTCGGCGCGAGCACCCGGATCGGGTGGTGGACCGGCAGTGGGAAAGGGGCGCCGACGGGGCCTACCAACCGACTGTCGCCCACCGCTCGGGCCATTGAAGAAGTCGAGAGTCGAGAGTCGAAAGTTGAAAGGCGAAAGCGGAAGCAAAGCCAAGAGTCACTTGTTGTTACTCGCTTGTTGTCACTCTTCACTTTCGACTTTCAACTCTCGACTCTCGACTTCTTCAGTGGTTCACCGGCTCAATCTTGACCCGCCGCTTGACTTTCTCCTTGCCACGTGCTAGTTATAGATGTGTTATCCCATCGTGGAGGGAAAAGCCCGATGAAGACGTTAAGCCGAGCGGCTAGCTCAGTACTATTATGCCTGTTGGCGGCCTGGACCCTGGGGGCGCAGCAGGTTGCGTTGGAAACGGATTCGACGGGAGAGGGCCCGGCGGCGACGGTGAGGAACGCGCCGCGGTTGTTGAAGTTCAGCGGGGTCCTGACCGACGACGCGGGCAAGCCGCTGAAGGGCGCGGTCCAGTTGACGTTCTCGCTCTATCAGGACCAAGAGGGCGGAATGCCGCTCTGGCAGGAGGTCCAGACTGCGCGCCTGGATACCCAGGGACACTACAGCGTGCTGTTGGGGGCCGGTGAGAGCGCCTCCGGGTTACCTTTAGAGCCGTTCGCGTCCGGCGAGGCGCACTGGCTGGGCGTGCAGATGCAAGCGCAGCCGGAGCGCCCGCGTACGCTGCTGGTGAGCGTGCCTTACGCGATAAAGGCCGAGGAAGCGGAGACGCTGGGGGGCAGGTCTGCGTCGGACTTCGTTTTGCTCAGCGACCTGTCGGACCAAGTGCGTCAACTGATCGAGAGCCGTGCGGTGGCGGGAGCCTCGTCCGGGCCAATGGGCGTGACGGTCCCAGCGGGCCTGCCAGTTTTGGCTAACACCCCGGCGCCGCAACCAGGCGCACCGGAGAATCTCAAGACCGCGAGTGGCAATCCAGCGGGCTCACCAAACGGGGTGGAGGGTGTAGGAAACTGGCGGGAGGATTTCGGCAGCGCCCAGCTTCACAACGGAGTGACGGAAGTCCCCTTACTTCCGTCCTTTCTGGACACGGTTGACATTCAATCCGGCTATCACGTCTTCCTGACGCCCGTCGGAGACTCGCGCGGTCTCTACGTGGCGCAGAAGACCGCGGACGGATTTGAAGTGCGCGAGCACGGAGGAGGGAAGTCGAATATCGCCTTTGACTATCGGCTGGTGGCGCGGCCGCGAAGTCCGCAGGCGGCCGTCAACCAGAAGTCCTCACACTGACGACTGAATTATGAATGCTGAATTATGAATGCTGAATAAACATGAATTCTGAATTCTGAATGCTGAATTATAAAAGTGGAAGACGACAAAGACCGACGATTGGCCCCGGGAAGGGTCAGCCGCCGGACGTTCGTGAATGCTGAATTATGAATGCTGAATTATGAAAGTGGGAGACGACAAAGACCGACGATTGGCCCCGGAGAAGGGTCACCCTGTGGATATTCGTGAATGAATGCTGAATTATGAATGCTGAAGTATGAAATTCTGCCGAGCGAGGCTGGACGCCATTAGTCGTCCAGCCCTGGCGGGTCTCGGGTTGACGTTGCCCTTGGTTTTGCGCTTCGATGTTACGATGATGGAAGTTACGACAGCTATGATCTCGCCCGTCTCTTGCATCAACGGTTCGATTCGTTTTTCGCCCACCAAACCCGAGGCTGCAAGCAGGCGCAACCAGTACGGGCTTTCTCGCGCTTCTTTCTGCGCGATGCCCATCTTGTGTATGAAGTCGGCGCGGCTCTCGCCGGAACGAGCCTCTTCGACGTTGGCGCCGATCGAGGTAGAGGACCGCAAGTATTGTTTGCCCAGAATCAATGCCGCTCCATCTCTCCGACTCTGGAGAAACTGGAACAGCTTGACGGCACGGAGCGCAAAGGCAAAGGTTCGCTCACGAATGTCCGACGGCTGACCTTTCTCGGAGGGCAATCGTCGATGTTTATCGTCTTCAGCTTTCATACTTCAGCATTCATAATTCAAAATTCGTAACGCAGCGCAAACTGCATGATCCGCGGGTTAGTGAGCAGGTTGGTATAGTTGCCAAAGGTGGAGGAGATGTCGATCTCCGGAGTATTGGATTGCACGTCAAAGCGGTTCCAGTTAGGGATGTTGAACACCTCCCAACGGAACTGCAGCGAGTGGTTCTCGCTCCACGGCATCTTCCAGCGCTTGGCCAGTCCGCCATCGAGGCCGATGGTTCCATCGCCGCGCACCGGATTGCGAATGCCGGAGGACCCGGGCAGGTCGGCCATGAAGTCGCTGATAGCGTTGACACCGTCAGCAAACATGTTCACCGTTCCGTCGCCGTTCTTGGTGGTTCGCATCTTGGGCGCAGGACCTACTAAGGTCGCCTGCCCGCCCAGTTGCCAGTTGGTGGGCCACTCGTAGCCGTTGGAGATGTTCACCGGGAAGCCGCTGGTGATGCGGAACAGGCCCGACAATTGCCAGCCTCCGATCAGCGCCTCGGCCAGACCGTGGGCGCCGCGACCAAAGGCGCGCCCGCGGCCGAAGGGCATCTCCCAGATCCAGTTGGCGTTCACCTGATGGGTGGCGTCGAAGTCCGAGACGCCGCGGAGTTGCTTGTAGTCCCAGGCGTTGATGATCTGCCCGCCCAGTCCGCTCCAGGGAGAGATGCGTGCCGCGTCGGAGGAGAGGTCGATCGACTTGGAAAGTGTGTAGTTGAAGTCGAACTGCAAGCCTCGGCTGAATCGCCGCCGCAGCGTTACCTCGAGGGCGTGATAGTCCGAGTTGGAGATGGTCCGCCACGCGTAGAGGGAAGAGTATTGGGCGTCGTAATACGCGAAGGGTCCGTAAATGCTGCACCCATTGGGACACTGCTGCCCCGGCAGATCGAGGTAAAACAAGGCCGACGTCTCGTTATGCAGGTTGCTCTGGAAGATGTCGTAGGCGGCTTGGAGCGTGTCGCAAGTGGCCACCGTGTTTCCGCAGGCGTTAAAGCTGGTGCCTGCCAGAGCAGGGAAGAGGTCCTGCCAGTAGGCGGCCGTTTTCCCTACTACCTGCGGCGTGATCGCCGACACCGCCACACCCGCGTTACCCAGTCGAGCGAGTTGGGCTGCCGCCGTGTAGTAGTCGACGCCGGACTGCTTGTCGACCAGATTCAGCGGCTGGGCCAGGTCTTCCTGGCTCAGCAAACGATGCGCCAGGTGGCCAACGTAAGCAGCTTCCAAGGTCATGCTGGGAGAAAGCTCGCGACTGATGGAAAAATTCAGCATGTAGGTGTAGGGCGTCTTCAAAGTGTCGTCCATACCCCAGGCGATAGCGAATCCGCCGTTGTTGAGGCTGGCCGGCGGGCTCACCGGGAACTGTCCCACCGGAGCAGGAATCAGGATGTTTCCTCCCGGCGTATGGGCTGCCGCACACCCGGAAGCGGGAATCACATGCAGGTTGGTGAGTCGCGGCGCGCAATCCTCCGTCTGGATGCTGGCTGGATTTGTGAGGGTGCTGGACAGGCCGAACGAGCCGTTGCTGTCGAACGTGTTGAGGATGTTCATGCCGAAGTGATCGTAGGCGACGCCAAAGCCGGCGCGAATCGAAGTCTTGTTACCGTCGCCCAAAAGCTTCTGCAGGAACCCCGAGTGCGGGTGCGGCGCGAAGGCGAACGAGAGCCGCGGCGCAAGGTTATGGTAATCGGTGTGGTAGAGGCCCGGTGCATTGTTGGCCGGACCCCCCAGTCCGAAAGCAATGGTCGGAAGCTGATTGTTGGGGACGCTGGTGGCGCCGTCGACGCCCCGCTGGTTGAACCACTGCCCGAGACTGAAGTTCGGGTGTACCTGATAGCCGTTTACGTCCCAGGGCGGCGAGGCGATCTCCCAACGCAGACCGTAGGTGACGGTCAAGTTTGGGCGGAAGCGGTACGAGTCCTGGCCGTAGAACTCGTACTCGTGATCGTCAAAGTGACGCGGGATCGGTGCTCCCTGAGCCAGCACTTGGCCCTGCTTGGTGTAGTTGTAGGTGGCGTCATCCTCGGTCACCATGCCCAGCAGTGCGATCATGGGAAAGTCGTAGGAGTTTTTGAAGCTCGAATCAACCGCTGGGTAGCCGTTGGCGGCCGGGTCGAAGGAGGTCCCAGTGTTGGCGATCCCCGAGGGATTGAGCCAGGAAGCGTTGGTTTGGCCGTCGCTGAAGGAGTTCTGCAGACTGTTGCGCGGATTGCTGATGAAGCGCGTCACGGCCCCGAATTGCAGCGTGTGCGGGCCGCGGCTCCAGGATAGGTCATCACCGACGTCGTTGATCGGTAGCGTGAGGCCGTGGCTGCGGGTGATTCCCTGGTCGAGACCGCGGAAGAGAATCCAGGGCTGGGTGGAATCGCCAAGGTTGTTTACGCTTTGGCGGGTCAGCCCCCAGTGCAGCGTGTTCACCTTGGTGGCCCCAAGGTTCGAGATCAAGCCGAGCACGAAGCCTTTGCTGAAGTTCTCCTGTGTTACCTCGGGCGGAAGCCCCGGCACGAGTGCCGGGGTGAGTACGTCAAGGTCGTTCATCAGGTTGCCGCGCCAGAAAAGATTCTGGGTGCCCCTTGAATTCAGGTGATAGTCGAGGCGGGCGATGTAGGTGTAGAAGTTGTTGTTCACCGGAGCGGCAAAGCGAAAGCCGCTGTAATTGTAGCCGTCGCCCACCGAGCTGTCGTTGGGCTCAGGGTAGGAATTGAAGTAATTCAGAACGGCGGCGTCGGGACCCATCTGGAGCGGGTCCATGGCGGTAATCTGCTGCGGGCTGAGTGCGTCGACATTGCCATTCACGTCGAGGTACTTGACGACCCCTTGGCGCAGGCTGGCGCTGGGTACGGTGCGCACCGTGCTCTCCGCTTCCCGGTCGCGGCGGATGTCGACGTTGGCGAAGAAGAAAGCGCGATCCTTCTTGATCGGCCCGCCTATCGCGCCGCCGAAGATGTTGCGGATTAACTTGGGGGCCTGATTCGGCTCGTCACTGGAAAGTTCAGCCTGCTTGATGAACCAGTCGTTGGCGCTGGTGAGGGTATTGCGGTTGTATTCGTAGAGAGCGCCGTGGAAATCGTTGGTGCCGCTCTTCGTCACCAGGGACACTTCGGCGCCGGAGGAGCGGCCCACATCGGAATTCTCATTGGTGGTGGTGACACGGAATTCCTCGAGCGCATCGGGCGTCATTCGCAGCACCGAGGTGAAAGCTAAACCCGCGACTTCGTCATTGACGTCGACGCCGTCCAGGGTCACGTTCGATTGATCGCTTCGCGCCCCGTTCACCGCGCCGCTGCGGGTGTCCACGTTCAAGTCGATGTCGGGACGGTTGCTGGTAAAGACCACGCCTGGTTGCAGGCTGAGCAGATCCACCACGTTGCGCGATTCGATCGGCAATTGCTTCACCTGGTTCTCGGTGAAGGTATTGCCTATGGTGGCGTCGGTGGTGTTGATCAGCGGGGCTTCCGCCGTCACTGCGACGGTTTGGGTGGCCGCGCCAACGGTTAACGTCACGTTCAGCGTGGCGGGCGTGCTCACCAGCAATTCGAGGTCGTTCTGTTGATAGGTTTGGAAACCAGTCTTCTCAACGGTGAGCTGATAGGAGCCGGGCAAGATTTGAAGAAACTCGTAGGTGCCATCCGCCGCGCTGATGATGGCTCGGCCGAGGCCCGTGGAGGGGCTCTTGAGGCTCACTTTGGCTTTGGGAATCACCGCCCCGGTCTGGTCGGCGATCGTACCCCTGAGAGATGTCGTTGCCTGTCCCCAAGCGAACGTCGAAACCGACAGCACTATGCACACACAAACCCACGCGAAACAAATCTTCTTCACGGATGTCCTCCCCTTTCCGCCAAGACTTGTCCGCCGCCAAATTCTCGGCTTTTCAGTTTGAGTAGGTCGACCTCCCGCCTGAGCGAAAGCAAGGCACTTAGGCCTGGTAACTAACCGCGTCAGGCTGATTGATCTCGATGCGATGTGGTCACCCGCGACCCGACGGCCAGAGTTTATAGCGCCATTCGCGTACGTTGTCAATCGCTTATCTTTATGCGGCCGATTCGTTTCGGTTATGGTGGGGTAGGACCAAGCCGGTTGCAGGTCGGCGACGCGATTTGCGGAATGCGGAGACTGCCCGGCTGGTTAAATCAGTTGATCTTTTTGCGCCAAGCTTGGCAGAATAGATGAGTCGCCTCTCGACAGCCCGTGCGCTGCGTGCGCAGCCAAGCGACGGGACAACGCCGGCGACGATCCTGAAGCGGACCTAATCATCACGCCGTTCACCCCGTCGGGGCGTGGCGCAGCCTGGTAGCGCGCTTGCCTTGGGCGCAAGAGGTCCCCGGTTCAAATCCGGGCGCCCCGACCAACTAATCTATTTAGATTCAACACTTCGCGGCAAGCGAGGTGTGCCAAAAGTGTGTCAAAAATGTGCCAAAAATGGCCTCGCACATCCGCTGTGGCAGAATGCTCTTGATACTCGTTCGCGTTCCGGCCCAGCTTGGCCAACGCTTCCCGCATCATCGTGGATTTGGCCTGACTGTATCGCTTGAACGGACGTTCATGAGCACCGCGTGAAACCTGTTGTAGGCTTTGGCAGTCACACTCGGGCAAAGTGCTTCCGGGCCGTATTACATAGGCCGCGTCCACAACCAAAATCCCCAACAGTTTCATTGGGAAAACTTCTGGCCACTCGTTCGAAGAACAATTTCTCGACGATTCAGTGGCGGCGTCCCGGAGTCGTGATTGGAGACCCGACCAGCTTCAGCAGCGTCAACCACCGCAGCAACTGGTCCTCTGGGGTAGGCACCGGCGGAGCGGGCGGTTGCTGCTCCACAGTCCGCCGGTAAGGCAAGTCCCTCCCCTAAGCCTACAAGCTGCCGGGACTGGACTGAGCGGTCGCAGTCCCGATCTTGGCGCCGATCAGGTCCCCTGCCAGCACCAACTCCACGCGCCGGTTCAGTTGTCGACCGACGGGCGTGTCATTCGCGGCTACGGGGTTCGCTTCGCCCAGTCCTTGCGCCGTGATGGAATTCGCCGGCACACCCTGCTGGACCAGGAATTGGCGTACGGCCTCGGCGCGCTTCTCCGAGAGCCGCTGGTTTGTGTCTTCCGAGCCAACATTGTCGGTGAAGCCGTCAACCTCAAGCGTCAGGCCCGGATAGGTCAGCAGCACCCCGGCAATCTTCGCCAGGGCCTCGCGAGCGCCCGATTTCAACCGGTACTGTCCCGTTTCAAAAAGGATATCCGACATGCTCACGACCAAGCCACGGGAAGTATCACGTGTCTGCAAGATGGCGTTCAACTGCTGCAGCAATCTGGCGCGCATCGCCAGTTTTTCCTGCTCGGCCTGAGCGGCCTGTTGCCGGGCCTGCTCAGCCTCGCTCTGACTTTGCGCGGCTTGCGCTTGAGCTTGCGCGGCCTGCGCCTGGGCTTGCAGTTGTTGCTGCTCGGCGGCGGCCTTGGCGGCCTCGGCCTGAGCTCTCGCTTGAGCTTCACTTTCGGCTTGCGCCTGGGACTGCTGCGCTTGAGCCTGGGCGTTGGCCACCGCTTGGCTCGCCTGGGCTTGCTGCTGCGCCTGCTGCTCTCTCTCCATCTTTTTCACAGCTATTAGGCGCGCGTCCTCGGCGTTCTGGACCGACTCTCGCGCTTGGGTAATAAGGTCCTTCCAGTCCTTGCTTCCCGCCAGCGTCTCAGCGCTGGCGAGGTCCATTCGGGCCTTCCGCAAAGTATCGGCTGCGTACTGCCTGGCGCCGAACCACTCGGCGATGCGCACGGCGTTTTGCGCCTCATATAGTTCCAACGGAGCGTTGTGTTCGACGACCAGTGGCCGAACCTGCTGCGGAGAGGCCATCACCGTGTACTGCCCCCGCTGTAACAGTTCGTACTTCGCGTCTACCTCCTCGATGGTCCCGTGTGTCTGGTCAGTGATCATGTTCTCCATCACCACCACATCGCTGGGCTGGGTCACGCCGAAGTACGGTTCGGCTGTGACGATAAGGCCGAATGATTGCAGATCGCTGGTGACGTTCAGCTTGCAGTTTCGGCTATCGTTTAACAACACCTCGCCGAGATTCACCGGTCGCCCTTCCGGCGTGATGGCCCACAGAACGTACGTCAGGTACTCGGGGCCGAACTTACTTGCCGGGTCGAGGTGTTTCATGTCCGCATCGATTTGGGTGGCGCCGGGCTTACTTTCGACCTCGGCGTCGCCCGCCGCTTGGGGCATCAGGCTCGTCCCCCGGAAGTCGACTTTGGTCTTTCCGCTACGATGCCGGTAATTGATCGCCTTGACCGTGCGGCCGATCACAGTGATCTTGTAAATGGGGACGGTTTCTTGCGTCGCCGTCTGGGCGAGCACGATTGTTGACGCTAACAGGGACAAGAAAACGGTGCCGAGAGTTTTCCTCATGACTGGATCTCCTTTCGATTTGACGTGCGGCTCTTGCGCGATCCGTGCGTTGTCGCGTGACAGATCGCCAATATCCGGTTTTGATCAGGCCTCTAGTCTAGGCGGCCGGGAACGGTGCGCCGCCGCGCGGAGCGTATCGCGTCAACAAGTGATCCAGAGGCCGCGCCGCCGGGGGAGATGCCACAGCGCCTTCGATCAGAATTTCCTTCGGTTTCACCGGATGGCCGTAGAGACGTGCGTTATCGTCGTGATCCTGTTTCAGAACTGCCCCGTCGAGCGACACACCGGCGAACAGGCCACGGGTCCGAGAGTAGCTCAGGATCTCAGCATGCAACTGGGCGTCCGTGGCCCCTTCGGCCGTGCGGCCAACTGGGCCTGCCGCCGCTGATATCTCGGCCCCCAACTTGATGGAGTCCTGCAGTAGTTTCCTGGCGCCCTCGGGGTTCATCACTAGGAACACGACGTCCGTAGCCTTGCCGCCGATCTGAAACCCGATGTTGGCGCCTCCTAGGGTGAACATTGACGGAGCGCCCCAGGCCCCGTTTCCGTGCCTTCGGCAGACGAGAACGCCGCGGCCATAGGTGCCACCGACGACAAACGCCGCCTTGATCTCGGACGGAACCAGGCCCACGCACACGGATTTCTCCAGCAGATCCGACGGTATGCCCTTGTCCGGCGCCCGCATGATCTCGTTAAGGACGTCGGTAGCTTTCTCGAGTTGCTTTACGTTGCTGCTACTTGCGACTAGCGAGGTTCCGCATAGCGCGAGAATGGCAAGCATCATGATGACTTTTCTCATTCATAGCCTCCTGACTGAATCAAACACGTTTGCTACACACACCGCCACCACGCCGACAGCATGTCGCCGCTCGGTGCGGAATTGCTGGCCGGTGGTGGCCATCAACTTGGATCCAGCAATCACCCAGCCAAAGGCGATTGTTCTGGTGGAACTTCTTTCTATTGAAGGCACTGCCGCTTGATTGGTACAGCTCCTCGGTGAGGGAGCGCCTTCTCAGGGCCAGTAAATTTTTCACAGCGGCCGACCGGGAACCAATCCTGTGCCACCTGCGACTCGGAATTGCCGATTGAGGCAAATCGAGCATCTCTGCCACGCTACCTCTCCCAGGGACCCATCCCGGGTTTCCGTCCACCTGCGCTCCCAGCGCCCAGTATTCCTCCCAGAAACAAGGCGAAGATCAGGGTGAGGAGGATCTTTGCGGTGCCCAGCGCACCGAAGGTGATCACTCCGAACGCCACGAAGCCGGAGGTGATCGCGAGGAAGAACAGTACTATCGCCCAATAGAGCATAGGTTTCTCCGACCACGGAGTGGCCTAAATCGCTAGCTTTTGAAGTTATGACTTGCTGCCGAGAATCTCAGCATTACCTTTCGACTCCTCCTCCGGTGACGACGCGGGGTAGAGGTTTGTCGCTTTTCGCATAATCAGCCGACGCCTCGCTGGCTGACGAGATATCCTCAGCACCTGTCAGCTTGAGAACCTCTCTGGCAAGCTTCGCCCAGTAGGAGCTGTCGCAGTGGACCGACAACAGGATGCCGCCCTTCCTTATGCGGCCCTCGTATCGTTTGGCCTCATACTCAGGAATGCCCCAACCCACGAGGGCCCCGGCCACGACCCCGATAGTACCTCCTGCTCCGACACCGGCAAGCACGGCCACGATCGGGCCGGCGACGAGAAACGGTCCCAGACCGGGAATGGCTAGGACGCCAATGCCTACCAGCCAAGCCAGAGCGCCGCCCACCACAGCCCCGGAGACGGCTCCGGTCGCAGCGCCTTCCGGCGCCTTCGTGCCCTTCTCAACAGCCATGTCTTTTGAGCCTAAATTCTCGGGAACCAGCACGGAGACGTCTGTGCTTCGAAAACCCGCCGACTGGAGCGTTTCGACGCCACTTTCAACGGCAGCGTAGGTAGAGTAGATCCCGAATACCGCTTGATTCTTTCCCGCCATACTCAGTCTCCTTCTATGGTTCGGATTGTTGTCGCGTTGCACCCATATCTTCCTCAGGGACACAAGTGTGGACGCCCAGAGAGGTCGAAGCAATCGGGCGAAGCATGTAGAGCGCTTTGAAAGTTGCCGTAGGTCAGCCCGTAGCGCCAGTGAGTTTCTTCGAGCTTAACCTGCTGGCGCTCGTGGCCCTCGCCGATGACGTGACTGTATTTCAGCAAAGCAACGGAGAATACTCCTGCAATGTTCTCGTGCTTCGCCCGGTGCAGGACAACCTATAATCTCCCCCACCCCGACGCAGCGGCGATCTGCCGCTTGCTGCGGCGACGGAACCGAAGGCCAGCCTGCGCTCGGCCAGTTCGGGGCGCGGCGGTCGACCTAAGGGGTTATCCGGGATCATCTCAGGGTTTCCCTGTATTGACCCACCGCCATTGGCTTCCCTAAACTTGGTTATTTCCGACGTGCCAAGTGGGTTTTCGGATTTGAATTCTGCGGGGCCAGTGTGTAAGATTTAGGTTCCGGGGGGGCCAAAAGGGGATACTGCATGGTCCGCAGGGACAGCGAACCGGTGGCACTCTGCGCGTCAGGGCGCAAGGCAGCTCATCATCGCGCACCTCATCTGGCGCCTCGTCGGTCTTGCAGAATCTTCAAGAAACCCCGCAAGAGCTTCACGATATCCTTGAATCGCTCACCTTAATATTGCGGCGGAGTGCCGAATTCTGAGAGGAGTATTCCCGACCCTTGATTTCACTGTAAGGAGCAGTTATGGGCACACAAAGCGTTGGTAGGGCAAAGACGAACGGCGGAGGGGCCGCTTCCCCACGGCAAAGCGAGCTGCTTCATGCGCTCCAGGCCGTGCGCTCCGGCGACTTTACCGTCCGCCTGCCGGGCGATCGGACCGGAATCGAAGGGAAAATCGCCGACACTTTCAATGAGATCGTGGTCGCGAATGCACGAATGGCCGCCGAACTCAAGCGCGTCGGCCACGATGTCGGCAAGAGGGGGCAGACGAGCCGGCGGGTCAGGTTCGAACCGCTGGGAGGGGATTGGTCCGAGATGGAGAGCTCGATCAACGTCCTGATCGATGATCTCCTCTGGCCAACCACCGAAGTCACCCGCGCGGTTTCGGCCGTGGCCCAGGGTGACCTGCTGCGGACGGTCCCGCTGGAGGTCGACGGGCGGCCCCTGGAAGGCGAGTTCCTGCGGTCCGCCACCATTGTGAACACGATGATTCAGCAGCTCGTCGTGTTTACGTCCGAAGTCACCCGCGTGGCCCGCGAGGTGGGAACCGACGGGAAGCTCGGAGGACAGGCGCAGGTTCGCGAGGTGAGCGGCGTCTGGAAAGACCTTACGGAGAACGTCAACCTGATGGCCAACAACCTCACGGCCCAGGTCCGCAACATCGCCGAGGTCGTTATCGCCGTGGCAAGCGGCGACCTCTCGAAAAAGATCACCGTCGACGTGCGCGGCGAGATTCTGCAGCTCAAGGAAGCCATCAACACCATGGTGGACCAGTTGCGGTCGTTCGCGAGCGAGGTGACGCGCGTGGCGCGCGAAGTTGGTACCGAAGGGCGGCTGGGCGGCCAAGCTCTAGTGCCCGGCGTGGCCGGAACGTGGAAGGACCTCACCGATTCCGTCAACGCCATGTGCGGCAACCTCACCGCCCAAGTCCGCAACATCGCCGACGTGACCACGGCCGTGGCGCGCGGCGACCTCTCGCGGAAGATCACGGTCGACGTGAAGGGTGAAATCCTGGAGCTCAAGAATACGATTAACACCCTGGTGGACCAGCTCAACGCCTTCTTCAGCGAGGTCACCCGCGTAGCGCGCGAGGTGGGCACGGACGGCAAACTCGGAGGCCAAGCTCAAGTGCAGGAAGTACGCGGCGTCTGGCAGGACCTCACGGAGAACGTCAACTTGATGGCGAGCAATCTTACGGCTCAAGTTCGTAACATCGCCGACGTCACCATCGCGGTAGCCAACGGTGACCTGTCGAAGAAGATCACCGCGGACGTCCGAGGAGAGATTCTGCAGCTCAAGGAAGCCATCAACACCATGGTGGACCAGTTGCGATCGTTCGCCAGCGAAGTCACGCGGGTGGCGCGCGAAGTAGGAACCGAAGGCCGACTTGGCGGCCAGGCGGTGGTGCCCGGCGTGGCCGGAACCTGGAAAGACCTCACGGACAGCGTCAACTCGATGGCCAATAACCTGACGTCCCAGGTGCGCAACATCGCCGAGGTGACCACAGCCGTGGCCCGTGGCGACCTCTCGCGCAAGATCACGGTGGACGTGAAGGGCGAAATTCTGGAGCTGAAGAACACCATCAACACCATGGTCGATCAGCTCAACGCTTTCGCCTCGGAGGTGACGCGGGTGGCCCGCGAGGTCGGCACGGAGGGCAAACTCGGCGGCCAGGCGCAGGTACCCGGCGTGGCCGGAACTTGGAAGGACCTCACGGACAACGTCAACTTCATGGCGAGCAACCTGACGGCCCAGGTGCGGAACATCGCCGAGGTCTCCACGGCCATCGCTAACGGCGACCTGTCGCGCAAGATCACAGTCAACGTGAGCGGCGAGATTCTCCAGCTCAAAGAGAGCATCAACACCATGGTGGACCAGCTCAACGCCTTCGCCTCGGAAGTCACCCGCGTGGCGCGCGAGGTAGGCACGGAAGGGCGCTTGGGCGGCCAGGCGAACGTCCGCGGCGTAGCCGGCACCTGGAAGGACCTCACCGACAGCGTCAACTCCATGGCCAACAACCTCACGGCCCAGGTGCGCAACATCGCCGAGGTAGCCACAGCCATTGCCAATGGGGACTTGTCCAAGAAGATCACGGTGGACGTCAGCGGCGAGATTCTTCAGCTCAAGGAAACCATCAACACCATGGTGGACCAGCTCAACGCCTTCGCCGGTGAAGTCACCCGCGTGGCCCGCGAAGTTGGAACCGAGGGCAAGCTGGGCGGCCAAGCTCAGGTGCACGGTGTCGCAGGCACGTGGAAGGACCTCACCGACAGCGTCAACTCCATGGCCAGCAACCTGACCGCCCAAGTGCGCAACATCGCCGAAGTGGCCACGGCAGTGGCTCGCGGCGATTTGTCCCGTAAGATCACCGTCGACGTCCGCGGTGAGATCTTCCAGCTCAAAGAAACGTTGAACACCATGGTGGACCAGCTCAACGCCTTCGCGGCCGAAGTCACGCGCGTAGCGCGAGAGGTGGGAACGGAAGGCAAACTCGGTGGTCAGGCGGCGGTGCCCGGTGTGGCGGGCACTTGGAAGGACTTGACGGACAGCGTCAACTCCATGGCCGGAAACCTGACGGGCCAGGTCCGCAACATCGCCGAGGTGGCTACGGCCATCGCCAGCGGCGACCTGTCACGCAAGATCACCGTCGACGTGCGGGGCGAGATCCTCCAGCTCAAAGAGACCCTGAACACCATGGTGGATCAACTCAACGCCTTCGCCGGTGAGGTCACGCGCGTGGCGCGCGAAGTAGGTACAGAAGGACGCCTCGGCGGACAGGCCAATGTCCCCGGCGTCGCGGGCACCTGGAAAGACTTGACCGACAGCGTTAACTCGATGGCCGGAAACCTGACGGGCCAGGTGCGAAACATCGCCGAGGTGACGACGGCGGTGGCCCGCGGCGACCTCTCGCGCAAGATCACCGTCGACGTGAAAGGTGAAATTCTGGAGCTGAAGAACACCATCAACACCATGGTCGATCAGCTCAACGCCTTCGCTTCGGAAGTGACCCGTGTGGCTCGTGAGGTGGGAACCGAAGGTAAGCTCGGCGGACAGGCCGCTGTACCCGGCGTGGCGGGAACCTGGAAAGACCTCACTGACAACGTGAACTTCATGGCCAGTAATCTTACCGCCCAGGTGCGAAATATCGCTGAGGTCGCCACCGCCATCGCCGGCGGCGACCTCTCGAAGAAGATCACCGTGGACGTGCGCGGCGAGATCTTACTGTTGAAGGAGACGCTCAATACGATGGTGGAGCAACTCCGCTCCTTCGCGGCGGAAGTCACACGGGTCGCTCGCGAAGTGGGTACGGATGGACGACTGGGCGGACAGGCGGTGGTGCCGGGCGTGGCGGGCACCTGGAAAGACCTCACGGACAACGTCAACCTTCTCGCTGCCAATCTCACCACGCAGGTGCGGAACATTGCCGAAGTCACCACGGCCGTGGCCCGGGGCGACCTCTCGCGCAAGATCACGGTGGACGTGAAGGGCGAAATCCTGGAGCTGAAGAACACCATCAATACCATGGTGGACCAGCTCAACGCCTTCGCGGCCGAAGTAACCCGCGTGGCGCGCGAAGTCGGCACCGACGGCAATCTGGGCGGTCAGGCTCAGGTGCCCGGCGTCGCCGGCACCTGGAAGGATCTCACCGACAACGTCAACGTTATGGCGGCCAATCTCACCGAGCAGGTACGCGGCATCGTGAAGGTGGTGACCGCGGTCGCCGACGGCGACCTGAAGCAGAAACTCACGGTCCGGGCCAAGGGCGAGGTAGCAGCTCTCGCCGAGACCATCAACAACATGACCGATACGCTGGCCACGTTCGCGGAACAGGTCACCAGCGTGGCGCGCGAGGTGGGCGTGGAGGGCCGCCTGGGCGGTCAGGCCAACGTCCCGGGCGCCGCCGGCACGTGGAAGGATCTCACCGGCAACGTGAACCTGCTCGCCGCGAACCTGACCACGCAGGTGAGAGCCATCGCCGAGGTGGCCACAGCGGTAACCAAGGGCGACCTCACTCGCTCCATCCAAGTGGACGCCCGCGGCGAAGTGGCAGAGCTGAAGGACAACATCAACACCATGATCACCAACCTGCGGCTCACTACCGAGCAGAACAGCCAGCAGGACTGGCTGAAGACGAACCTGGCGCGCGTCACCGGCCTGTTGCAGGGGCAGCGTGACCTGGGCACCGTGGGACAGATGCTGCTCTCGGAGTTGACGCCGCTGGTCAACGCGCAGCGGGGTGTCATCTATCTCATGACTTCCGACCGCGAGGTGCCGCGCTTAAGCCTGCTCGCGTCATACGCAGGTCCGGACTCGGCAGAGTATGCGCAGGACAACGTACGGCTCGGTGAAGGCCTGCTGGGGCAGTGCGCGACTGAGAAGCAGCGCTTGCTGATCACCGACGTGCCGCCCACGGCCGTTCCCATCCGCTCGGCTTTGTTTGAGGCTGTCCCCCGCAACATTGTCGTACTCCCGGTGCTCTTCGAGAGCCAGGTGAAGGCGGTGATCGAGCTGGCTTGCCTGAGCACTTTCACGGCTTCCCATCTGGCGTTCCTCGACCAACTCACTGCCAGCATCGGCATCCTGCTGAACAGCATCGAGGCCACCATGAAAACGGAGGGATTGCTCAAGCAGTCGCAACAGCTCGCGACCGAGCTTCAAAGCCAGCAGAAGGAGTTGCAAGAGAAGAACGAGCAGTTGGCCCAGAAGGCCCAGCAACTCGCGGAGCAGAACGCGGAAGTGGAGCGCAAGAACCAGGAAATCGAGCAGGCCCGACGGGCGCTGGAGGAGAAAGCCGACGAGCTGGCGCTGACCTCCAAATACAAGTCTGAATTTCTGGCGAACATGTCCCATGAGCTGCGCACGCCGTTGAACAGCATCTTAATCCTGGGCCAGCAACTCAGCGACAATGCCGACGGCAACCTCACGCCGAAGCAGATGGAGTTCGCCCGGACCATCCACGGCGCCGGCACCGATTTGCTTAACCTGATCAGCGACATTCTGGACCTTTCCAAGATCGAGTCCGGGACGGTGACGGTGGATGCCGAGGAAGTTGACCTCGCGAGCCTCCTGGACGCAGTGGAACGCACCTTCCGCCACGAGGCCGAGAGCCGCGATCTCTCCTTCGACCTTTACCTGGACCCCCAGTTCAAGCGCGGCATGACCACGGACTCCAAGCGCCTCATGCAAGTGCTTAAGAATCTCCTCTCCAACGCTTTCAAGTTCACTGAGAAAGGGGGCATACGGTTGGCCGTTTCGGCGGTCGGCGGGGGCTGGCACCCCGGTCACCCCGTCCTCCAGACGGCTGGAACGGTGCTGGCGTTCGAGGTCTCGGACACCGGCATCGGCATACCGCTCGAGAAACAGAAAATCATCTTTGAGGCCTTCCAACAAGCTGATGCCAGCACCAGCCGAAAGTACGGAGGCACCGGTCTGGGCCTGGCTATCAGCCGAGAGCTGGCCTATCTCCTCGGAGGTGAAATCCAGTTGCGCAGCACGCCTGGATCCGGGAGCACCTTCACCCTCTACTTACCGATGAAGTATGTTGGACCGTCCGACGCGATCAGGACGAGCTCCCGCCAGGAAGCAACATCGGGAGTGGTGCGGCTTCCCGCCGTCCGGCTGCCGGAGCGCGCGGTAGAGCAGGTTCCAGACGACCGCGAAAACATAAAGCCCGACGACGCGACCATACTGATCGTCGAGGACGAGCCGACTTATTGCCGGATGCTGGCGGACCTGGCGCGTGGTTCGGGTTTCAAAGTACTCGTGGCCATGCGGGGCATCGACGCCCTGGACTTGGCGCGCAAGTATCATCCCACGGCAATCTCGCTGGATGTGTTCCTGCCGGACATGCTGGGCTGGACGGTGTTGAGCCAGCTCAAACAGGATCCGGGCACGCGGCACATTCCGGTTCAGATCGTTACTCTGGATGAAGACCGCCAGCACGGCTTGGCTCGCGGGGCTTTCAACTTCATTACCAAACCTTCGACTACCGAGGGCCTGAACGCCGCTCTGACGCGCATCAAGGCATACGCGACGCCGCGTACACGACGGCTGCTGGTGGTGGAAGACGACAAGGCCGAGCAGATGGGCATCCGCGCTCTTCTGGAGCACGACGACATTGAAATCCAGGCCGTGGGCTCGGGTGAGGAAGCGCTAACCGCGCTCCGTGAACGGGCCTTTGACTGTGTTGTCCTTGACCTCCGTCTGCCAGATATCTCGGGCTTCGAGGTGCTGGAACAACTCAGTCACGACGAGGTACTGCGGGATCTCCCCATTGTGGTGTTTACCGGCAAGGAACTTTCACCGGAAGAAGACGCACGGCTGCACACCATTGCCCGTAGTATTGTGGTGAAGGGAGTGGAATCGCCCGAGCGGCTCCTGGATGAAACGGCGCTATTCCTGCATCGGGTGGTGGCCCACCTGCCGCCGGAGAAACAACAGATGATTGAGCGTCTGCACCGTTCCGACGAGGATCTCGTAGGCAAACCCGTGCTGGTGGTGGACGACGACGTGCGCAACATTTTCGCCCTGAGCAGCGTCTTGGAGCGACGCGGAATGAAAGTGCTTTCCGCGACTACCGGCCAGGAAGCGCTCGACATTCTCGATTCCACGCCCGACGTCTCAATCGTGCTCATGGATATCATGATGCCGGAGATGGACGGGTACAAAACGATGCAGTTCATCCGGCAGAATCCCACCTATCGGCGGCTCCCGATTGTCGCTCTGACGGCCAAAGCGATGAAGGGTGACCGCGAGAAGTGCCTTGAGGCCGGCGCCTCAGAGTATTTGGCGAAGCCGGTCAACACGGAGCAACTGCTTTCCGCGCTCCGTATGTGGTTACATCGGTAAGAAGGGAGAAATGATGAATTGTGAGTGATGAACAAAGACAGAAGAGTTGAAGGTTAAAGGTCGAAGGTCGAAGGTCAAAGAGTGAAGACCCGCCCGCCGGCTGGTCTTTTCTTCACTTTTCGACCTTCAACCTTCGACTCTTCTGTCTTTGTTCATCATTCATAATTCATCATTTCTGGGGGGAGGGCCATGAACTCAAAGAACCCAGTCAACATATTGCTGGTGGACGATCAGCCCTCTAAACTGCTCAGCTATGAGGCTATTCTCGCAGATCTACAAGAGAACCTCATCAAGGCCAGGTCCGGAAGGGAAGCCTTGGAACATCTGCTCCGAAGCGATATCGCGGTGGTCCTGGTCGACGTGTGTATGCCGGATCTGGACGGCTTCGAATTGGCCTCCATGATCCGCAGTCACCCGCGGTTCCAAAAGACCGCGATTATCCTGGTCTCCGGGGTCTTGGTGGAAGATGTTGACCGCCTCAAGGGATACGATTCGGGCGCGGTGGACTATGTCTCAGTACCCATTGTTCCTGAGATCTTGCGGGCCAAGGTCGCGGTGTTTGCCGACCTCTTCCGCAAAACAGAGGACCTGGAACGCCTGAACAGGGAGCTGGAGCGCCGCGTCGCTGAGCGTACGGCTCAGATTGAAGCTTCGGCGGCCCTATTGCGTCAGAGCGAGGAGCGGCTGCGGATCGCCCTCACGGCCGGCGGCATTCAGGCGTGGACCTGGGACTTCCTGACGAGGGAGTTCTCGTGGGTAAGGGACGCGGGCGATTCCGCGCCCGTGTTTGAATCATTCGCAGATTTTCTCGCCCTCGTACATCCGGCCGACCGGGCCGTGGTTCAACACGCGTTCCGTCAAGCTGTCGACGGAAACGGAGAATATCAGGCAGAGTTCCGCACCCAACAGAGCGGAGACGATCAATGGTGGCTGGCGCACGGCACGGTCATCCGCGATTCCTCCGCCAACCCGCTATCGATCGCCGGCGTCAACATCAACATCACCGCCCGCAAGCACGCGGAGGAGGAGAGAGTTGTTCTGCTGAAGAATGCGCAGGATGCTCGTCGAGAGTTGGAGAAAGCCAATCGGCTCAAAGACGAATTTCTGGCCACTTTGTCCCACGAGCTAAGGACTCCCTTGAATGCCATCACGGGCTGGGCGCACCTGCTCCGCGAGGGAGGATTGGACCCAGCGGCTCAAATCAAAGCTATAGAAACGATAAACTCCAATGCTGTGCTCCAGGCACGGCTTATCTCGGATCTTCTCGACGTCTCGCGCATCGTCAGCGGCAGGCTGCGCCTGGACCTTAGGCCTGTCAACCTGCCCTCCGTGGTTCATGCCGCTCTCGACACCATTCGTCCCACTGCCGAAGCCAAGAACATCCAGATCGATGCTGTTCTGATGCCAGATGGACAGCCCGTATCGGGCGATCCCGCCCGGTTGCAACAAGTGGTTTCGAACCTCCTCTCGAATGCGGTCAAATTCACACCGGCAAACGGTCATGTCCAGATCCGGCTGGAGCAGGTGGGGTCAAATCTGGAGCTTACCGTCCAGGATGATGGCCCTGGCATCCGACCGGACTTCCTGCCCTACATCTTTGACCCCTTCCGACAGGGCGACGCCTCGAGCGCCAGAGTGCATCAGGGGCTGGGGCTCGGACTGGCGATTGTCCGGCACCTGCTCGAGATGCATGGCGGTCAGATCCAGGCTCTGAACAGAGAGGATAGTTCCGGGGCCATTTTCAAGGTGGTGTTACCTTCGTCCACAAGCGCCGTGGAGACCCTCGGCGGCACACCAGAAGCCTACCCGTTACCACCGGAGGGCGTGACCCGGCGGGACTCGGACTCCTTGCTGGAGGGAGTTCGAGTTCTGGTGGTAGAAGATGAGGCTGATTCCCGTGAGGTTGTTGCCCTGATTTTGGAGCGGAGCGGGGCGGAAGTGATGGTCGCTGCCGCAGCTAGCGAAGCGTTGCGCATTTTGGAGAGTGAGTTGCCGGACGTACTCGTGGCCGATATCGAGATGCCAGGTGAAGATGGCTATAGTCTGGTCCAGAGGGTTAGAGCGCTACCGTCTGAGCGGGGTGGGCACACGCCCGCTGTGGCGCTCACGGCGCACGCCGCCGCTCTGGATCGTGCGAAGCTCCTTGGCGCTGGGTTCGACAGACATGTGCCTAAGCCGGTGCAGCCTCCTGAACTGGTCACAGTGGTCGCCGCCCTCGCGAGGATCAGAGGGCGGGCGGCGGGCCGGCCCGCTGTGCAAGCGGCCAACAAGGTGGTCAGTGTGGGGCGCGGTCCTGGATCGTGAGACCAGATACGAGAGGAACTTCCAAATGCAAACAAGGCATATCTTGCTTGTGGACGATTCTAAGGATAACCGGGAGCTGTATGAGTATTTTCTGTCGCTGAAAGGATTCCGGGTGACTTCGGCGAGCGATGGCGAGGAGGCTTTGAACAAGGCTTTCGAACTCCAGCCGGACCTGGTTGTGATGGATCTTTCTCTTCCGGGAATCAGCGGCTGGGAAGCGACGCGCCGGCTGAAAGCGGACGAAAGAACCAAGCGTGTTCCAGTTGTTATCCTATCGGCTTACGACTTCTCCGGCGCGACGGCGGAACTTGGGTGCGAAGGGTTCCTCGTCAAACCCTGCCTACCTGACGCGATGATCTCTGAAATCGCTCGGGTGCTTGGGAAGCAGGCTAAGACCGACCGCTCCGCGACATCGTCTGCACCGGCGCCGGCGGAGCCACCTGGTCCCTAACTCCATAGCGACCGCCTCTTAGAGCCGGACTCTACTCGCTGTGCTTTTTTCCGTTTCCTTCTTGCCAGGCAAACCTAAGCACGTCCAGCCCGACCAAGCAATCTCTCCCGCCTGATGATACAAGTTTCGCGATTCCAGCCTGACTATATGGGTCTTCGACCCTGGATGACTCTAATCAAAAGGACCGCGATGGCGATGATCAGCAGAATGTTTTCTTCCGGACACAGTAGAACTGCCGAACAATCCGGCTGTCGCAACAAGGGCCGATTACACCGCTGGCGGATGCCCACTGGTAATTCTCCCCTACTATAAATCGCCCATGGGTCTCGGGACATCACAGGATTGCATACGAGCCGCAAGCCTGCCGATACTGAGGTTGGTGTCGAGGGACATCTCGATCAACGGAGGGGCAAGCCCCTCCGACATCATGCTACCGGGAGCTGAGCACCTGAGGTGGAGATCACCGTGAGGCAACACTTGGCCTAGCCTCTGCGGCTGGGCATAAAAGGAAACCACCATGCTTTATTGGGCCTTGGTATTTCTGGTGATTGCACTTATCGCCGGGCTGCTGGGCTTCGGAGTAATTGCCTTTGCGGCCGCCGGCATCTGGTCCGAGCGGATACGATTCTTTGATCCTGCTATCGACAAGGAGGTTATATGAACTGGGATCAGATTCAGGGAAAGTGGACGCAGATGAAGGGTTCCATCAGGCAGAAGTGGGGCAAGCTGACCGACGACGATCTAGCCGTGATCGCCGGTAGCAAAGACAAGCTTGTTGGAAAACTGCAGGAACGCTATGGCCTCAAGAAGGAGGAGGCTCAAGCGCAATTCGACGAGTGGTGCAAAACGGTCCTCGCGACTGATGAAGCCTCTCGTCGACGGGCCGCCGGCTAGGGGAGGAGGTTAACCCCCGTGCCCCGAGGGGTGTCGTCCGGCCTGTTGGGTGCCGCCGACGCCTCTCGGGCGTGCCCGGTGCCTTTTTTCGGGTCGGGCTCAGTTATAATAAAGGTACGTTAATTTCCCCGTTCAGCTACAGGTTTCCCCCGATTGTTGAATCACCCGTCATGAGGCAATCTGCCGGCGTTCGCTACCGTTGTTCTGCAACAGGGTTGAATGCAGTTTTATTGGAGGGAAAAATGGATCCGGCTGAAGATTTGAACATTTCTATTCCAGGCGAGGAAGCGCCTGCCAAAGCATCTTCGATCTGGGACGACCCGGAACAGCGAGCTCTGGCAGTGGCTTTGGCCGCGGAGTTCGAGCGATGGGCTGCCTATAATGCGGTCGCTGAGACCGCCGATGGCAAGCCCGGCGAGTATTGGGCTGAACAATGGCCGCCCACATGACGTGAGCCTTGGATTGAGACACCGGCTCGTGAGGCAATAGATCTCTCAGCTTCAGTCCCGACTCCAGACTTTGCAAGCCGCTAACGCTCAGAATCGGTGGACTGGCAGTCCGGCGGATATCCGGACGGCGACGGTGACTTTCGCGACGGGGGTACTCATAAATGTATACGGTCGCTGAAGTGTTTTTGACGATCGACACCCTGCGATTCCTCGTTTCGGTAACGGTCGTTGCCGTTGGAAGGGAATGCCAACGTTGGTTCCCACGCTGCAAAGGATACCATCGGACCCAATGATAGTTGCTGCTTCATCCGAGCTCATCACTCCGACATCCGGTCTTGACACTCGCGATTCCCCTTTTCCGGTCACGGTCTCCCGCTGACACCAAGAGGTAGATATCGCCACCCTGGAGCGTAGGATTTTCCTACCCCAGGGCGCCCGATTGAGTGGCCAACCGTTTGTTCGCAAGCGCTTAGTCTGTTTGGCGCGAAGAGTGCTGAAAACCCGGTTGGAAGTTAAAGACTGTCTTGTGCCCGAATCGGACTCCCCGAAGAGCGCGATCGGGCTTGGGAGTGCAATATGCGTAATCTTCGTCTCATTCGTTCGGTGGTGCTGGCACTCGCCCTAATGGCAGTACCGACTGCATCATGGGCACACATCAGCATGGCGGTCGGCGTCTCGGTTAACATCGCTCCGCCGGTTCTGCCCGTTTACGTGCAGCCGGTTTGCCCAGCCCCCGGCTACATCTGGACACCCGGCTACTGGGCTTGGGACCCTGACACTGGCTACTACTGGGTGCCTGGGACGTGGGTGCTCGCGCCCGCCGTCGGTCTGCTGTGGACTCCAGGTT
>JGI26339J46600_10000085_pt1 | contig 30659 bp, 29 predicted proteins | sample BogFormECP12_OM1_FD_46600 | JGI IMG/M metagenome (IMG submission 46600) | reverse complement strand
TCTCGCCCACGCCCGGTCGGCTACCTGTCGAATGAGCAATTACAGGGTAAGCTCCTTTCAGCTTACAAGATCAGCCAGGCTTATCCTGGCGCTCCAGGTCTACGCTACCCTTGCTACCCTTGCTCCGCCAGTCGGAGCCTCCCTTCGGCTTCGATCTACAATTTTGAAACCCAATTTCTGATCGTACGGATATATCGACATTTACTCATTCTAAACAAGTTCTTCGCTTCGTTCGGGTCTCCCGTTCTTCCGACCTGATTTCCACGCTTCAGAATCGAATCGATGAGGCTGTATATCGAGGAGTGCCGGACCACCCACCGCCCTATACCTCGCGCGCGCGCCGTCTACATGGAAACATCGCAGAGAATAGTTGAGAGAGGGCGAGTCCGAATGACCCCCCTGGCGGCAAACCCGAGGAGTCCGTTCAGGCCCAGCGATTGCATCAGCCCTCGGGAACCCGATGGCGCCAATACCCCGGTCGGCGCCGACCATGAGCAACCGCCAAGACCTGGATCGACCCCGCCTTCTCACGACACACAATGAAATAAGGGAATCGTCGCAACAGGGACCGTCTTGAGCCCTGGTCAAAGATAGGCCAGCGGTGTGGGGCGTCGGAAATGGCTTCGATAGCCTTGTCCAGTTCGCTGGCAAAAAGTCCCGCTGCCTGCAGGCTTCTTTCTTGATACCAAGCCAGAGCCGCCTCCGCCTCGGCCAAGGCTTCGGGATGGAATTCGACCGGCTGGCCGCTCATTTGCTAAGCGTCGCCATCAGGCGGGACCGGACCTCCGCCCAGGGTACGGGTGTGACAGAGCCGGAATCAAGTTCAGCCGCGCGGCGCGCGATCTCGCGCTGCCAGGCAGCCTCCGCGTCTTCGTCAACCTCGCTGTCAACACTCTCCAGAAGCGAATCGGCGAGAGCAGCCCGCGCTTCCATGGGCAGGGCTAAAGCCTCTTTCAGGATTTCAGCAGCATCGTGGCTCATAGCGTCATTATACCTGGATTTTGTGCCGCGCAAAACCGACCAGCAAGAGCGAAAACCGGAAGCGGAATAGCGGTTTCGGCACTCGCGAGAAATGACCGAGGTTTGCTCACGAAAAGTGACCCACGGCGGGACGGCGATTCGTGGCGGAATACGCAACGGTCCGCGTTCTTGACTCTTCAACCTTGAACCTTCTACCTTCGACTGCTTTTCCTGTTCCGCATCCAGGCGCCTTCCCCGGCGCACATCGCTCAGGTAGCGGTCGCGGTCCTCGAAGGACGAAGCGACTGGGCCGGGCACTCTCTGTCATTGAAGTAGGCAAGTCGGCAGGCCCCCTGCTGGCAAGCCCGAGGAGTCCGTTCAAGCCCGGCGAAGTGCCGCAGGCCCAATGAACAGCTATGCGCTACGCGTGCTTTTCCGCCCCGAGAAACAGCGCAAGGCCGAACGCAAGAAAGGGAAGAAACGTAATCGCCTTCATAATTTGCTCCCAAGGTGCGGGATCGTATTCAGAGGTACACCCTGGGCGGGGGCTTCAGCCACGAGCCGCGCTTCTGGCGTTGAGCTCGACTTTGATTGTCATCCTCTTCGTCTGTGCACAATGAGTCTACTCGTACTCCCAGTCAAGCGCCAATCTTATTGTGGCGTTACGTCATCGCCGGCGACGGCAAGTTTCCGACTGGATCTCGACCCAAGCCACCGGCGTGAATTCTGGTCGCGGTCGAAAAGGCTTGTCGCCGCTGTCGATTTTTCCAAGATCAAACGTCGTACAGGTGGCGGAACAATGCCACTAGGACCAGGCTGGCGGAAGACCCGATTTGCTTATGCTGCAGAGCCTGACGCCAAGACAATCTTTAAGGAGGAGAGACCATGCAATACCTGCTGCTGATTTACGACAATGAGAAGCGCTGGAGCCAGGGCTATGCGGACGACGAGATGGCCGAGTACATGGCCTTTGGCAAGGAGTTCGCCCCGGCAATCAAGGGGGGCAACGCCCTGCAGCCGACCAGCACCGCCACCACGGTGCGCGTACGCGACGGCAAGCGCCTGACTACGGATGGGCCGTTCGCAGAGACCAAGGAGCAACTCGCCGGATACTATCTGGTGGAGGCGAGCGATCTCGACGCGGCTGTCGCCATCGGGGCGAAGATTCCCGGGGCACGCTTTGGCTCGATCGAAGTGCGGCCGGTCATAACGTTCTCATGAGCTTGCCCGAGGGCCACTGTCGGCCATTCACAGGTCTAGGTTCTGGAAGTAAAATCATCAAAGGAGGAAGGGCTATGAGCGAGTTTGTATATCTTTATCGCGGTGGTGAGAGCGGGAGATCGCCTGAGAGAGCGGAGCAGATGATGCAGAAATGGATGGCCTGGTTCAAGGACCTTGCTGAAAAAGGTCATATCAAGGACCGGGGCCAACCGCTTGAACGAACGGGCAAAATCGTCAAAGGAAGTCAGAAGATTGTCACCGACGGGCCGTTCGCGGAGGTCAAAGAGGTTGTAGGTGGGTACACGCTGATCGAAGCCCGCGACCTGGATCAGGCTGTAGAGCTCTCCAAGGGCTGCCCCATCTTCGAGGTTGAAGGCGCCGTGGAAGTGCGTCCAGTCATGAAGTTGAACATGTAAGAACCAAGTCAGGAAGATCACGTCCTTTGACATCTACTTCGACAGCTCGCCCTTGGTTTTGATAGGGGTAGGGAGAGCAGGATTGGCCACTCCCCCTCCCTCCGAACCGGACGGGCGGTTCTCCCGCATCCGGCTCTCCAGTCGGTGGTTTTACCTCCGAGAGGATTGACAGGCCAAAGCATGGGCCTCGGTTAAGGAGATAAGTCCCTGCTTGGCAAAGAAAGCGTTGGGCCATTGTTGATGATCCAAACCTCGTCCCCGTCCTTTCCGTCCTTGGCGGTGTCGCAGCAGGCTGCGCAGCCGCATGCGCACCCATTTGTCCAGGGCGGTGAACGTGAAATGGTGGCTGTGCTTGAAGTATTCAAACCAGCCTCTCAAGGTCCGGTTCAGGTCGGTGATGGTGGCCTGCAAGCTCTGCCCGTTCGTGCGCCGGGTCTTGGCCCGAATCGTGTCTTTGAGCTTGCCCAGGCTCTTCGGGCGTGGCCATCGATAGCCCCGTTCGAAGTGGTAACCCAGAAAGTCAAAGCCGCCTCTTTGCGTGGCGTCCACGATTCGCGTTTTGACCAGGTGCAAAGTCAGCCCCTTGGCCAGGGTCCACACCCTGACGATTTCCAGCGCCTCTTGGGCGGCTACCTCGCTCCGGCAGAGCACCAGGAAGTCGTCGGCGTAGCGCACCATCTCGATCCCCTTCTCGGCCATGAGGTGGTCGAGCGAGTCGAGATAGAGGTTCGACAGCAGCGGGCTGATCACCGCCCCCTGGGGAGTTCCCCCTTCGGGCGTCCAACCCTCCGCCGTCTCCATCACTCGGGCGTGCAGAAACGCTTCCAACAGTCGCAGCACCTTGCCGTCGGCCACCTTCTCCCGCACCTGCTCCAGCAGCGTTGCGTGCGGAATGGTGTCGAAGTAGCTCTTCAGGTCCGCGTCCACCACCCAACTGTAGCCTTGCTTCAGCAAGGTGTCGACGCGTCGCAGCGCATCCTTGCAGCCCCGATTCGGTCGGAACCCGTAGCTCTGCGCCGCGAAGTCCCGCTCGAAGATCGGCTCCAGCACCGCTCGGAGCGCCGCTTGCACCACCCGGTCGCGCACCGTCGGAATCCCCAACGGGCGCTTGTCTTTCGTCCCCGGCTTGGGAATCCACACTCGCCGGATCGCCTGGGGTCGATAACTATCGTCCCGCAGCGACTGCGCGAGCTTCTCCAGATTCGCTTCCAGATGGTGCTCGAACTCTTCCACCGTCACGTGGTCCACGCCTGCCGCTCCGCCGTTGGCCTTGACGCGCGCAAAAGCCTTCCGCAGGTTCGGCCCGGCGTACACCTTATCGATCAACCGGAACCACTTGCCTCCCTTCACCCCCGTTTCGAGGGCCGTCAACATCCGTTCCGTCCAAACCTCGGGTTCCACCCAGTTCCACCGGCCACGTATCGCCCAGAGGTTCTGAGTTTTTCCTGCTTGTTGAGCCCGTTCCGGCACTGTCGCAGGTGGGACTTCCCGGGCTTGCTCCGTCACGCCTCCACCTTCCTGCGCTCCCTTCGCTCCAGGCCCGTTACGGCCTTTCTTCGCTACTGTGGGCGCTCTGACTCCTGCCCGCTCGGCTCTTCGGCCTTCCTCAGGCATGAACACCGCCTCCTGTTCGGGCAGGTCTCCCTGATTCACGCATTTAGCCTTCCGGCCATTCCGTCTCCAACCACCTGTGGACGCTCCGTCTCGCCAAGGCACGTTGCCTGTCGGCGGATCGAACCGAGATCGCATCCCCACGGGCTACTCTCCCAACGGGAACTCGGGGCTTCACCCTTCACTCGGAGGCTCGCCGCGCCTCACCGGCCGAATCGAGTTCGTTATCCTACGGACTGGTCGTTCACCTCCTGCTGCTCTCCACCTCGCCTCGCGGCGACGCAGTTGCGATCGGTTACAAGTTACGTTGACTTGGAGAGGACTTTCACCTCTCGGACTAAATGCGCTCTCCGGCGCACGAGTGCGGCAGCTTGCTGCCGCTTTCTACGCAGCAGCGCTGCGACGAGCGGGAGAACAAAGCGGCAGCAAGCTGCCGCACTCCAAACCGATGCCTGAACAAAGGCGTAGAATCAGTGAAGGAGGCAAAATCATGAAGAGTCTGAGAGTGGTGGTTGCAGTTGCTGTTCTTGCGGTTGTAGGACTGGCTCAACAACAGAATCCGCAGGTGCAGTCCAGCGGGTCCGGCGCGGCTTTCGACAAGCTGAAGTTGCTGGCGGGGGAGTGGGAAGGGAAGTTAAACGAGGGCGGGCAGGAGATTCCGGCGACCACGTCGTACCGTCTCGTCTCCGACGGCTCGGTGGTGATGAACGTGCTTGGCGCCGGCACAACACATGAGATGGTGACGATGTTTCACATGGACGGCAGCGATCTGCTGGCCACACACTATTGTGCCGCCCATAACCAGCCGCGCTTCCGATTCGTCACCACCTCCGACCCGAATGTCGTGGCCTTCAAGTTCAAAGACGCAACCAACCTCTCCAGCCCCGCCGCCGGCCACATGGTGGGCGTAAAGTTCACGCTTCTCGATCCAAACCACCATGTTGAGGAGTGGGCCTTCCTAGCCAACGGGCAGACCAGCACCAATCGGTTCGATTTCCATCGGAAGCAGTGAATGGCCCGGTGGGCCGAAGAGAGCCGTAATTCAACTGCGAGGCAAGACGATGCGCTACATGCTGTTGATCTACTCAAACGAACGCTCGATGGAAGTCACCTCGCCGGAGGAACAGGAGAGAATCGCGGCCCAGCACTGGACCGTCATGGAAGAGGCCAACATTCGCGGAATCCTCCGAGGCGCTGAACCGCTGGAGCCGACCGGCAGCGCCACGACCGTTCGCATGGAGAATGGCAAGGCGCTCGTAACCGACGGGCCTTTCGCGGAGACCAAGGAGCAGCTTGCCGGATACTACATTCTCGATTGCCAGGACCTGGACGAAGCGCTCGAATGGGCCGCGAAGATCCCCACCGCTTGCGCCGGCAGCACCGGTTGTGTTGAAGTAAGGCCCATCCGGACGATGCCTGGACAGGGCAAAGGACGGGAGCACGGCGCGGCGCCGAATGTAAATGGATGATCTGAAAAGCACCGTGGAATCGGTGTTCCGGCGGGAGTCGGGGCGCATCATCGCCGGCCTCATCCGGGTTTCGGGCTCTTTCGATCTCGCCGAAGAAGCGATGCAGGACGCCTTCACGGCCGCGCTGGCTCGCTGGCCCGGCCAGGGCATCCCCGGCAATCCCGCCGCCTGGATTACGGCGGTAGCTCATCGCAAATTGATTGACTATGCCCGCCGCGCCCGCACCCGGCGCGACAACGAAAACGAACTCCTTCACGCAGCCGAACCGTTGCGACCCGACGAGGATCTGGGCGCGGACGCGGGCGAAATGAACTTTCCCGATGACCGCTTGCGCCTCATGTTCACCTGCTGCCACCCGGCGTTAAACGCGGAGGCGCAGGTGGCGCTGACCCTGCGGACACTGGGCGGTCTGACCACGCCGGAAATAGCCCGCGCTTTTCTAGTGCCGGAGCCAACCCTCGCCCAAAGACTGGTGCGGGCCAAGCGTAAGATTCAGGACGCGCGCATCCCGTACCAGGTGCCTCCCAAGCACCTGCTGCCCGAACGTCTGGCTTCCGTCGAAGCCGTCATTTACCTGATCTTCAACGAGGGGTACACCGCCACGGCGGGCGATAGCCTCATCCGGCGCGAACTGTGCACCGAGGCGATCCGCCTGGGACGGACTCTCTGCGAATTGATGCCGCAAGAAGCGGAGAATCTCGGATTACTGGCGCTCATGCTTCTCCACGATTCCCGGCGCGACGCGCGCGTCAACCAACAGGGTGAGCTCGTGCCCCTGGAGGAGCAGAACAGGTCATTATGGGACCGGGAGCGAATCCGGGAGGGCTTGGAGCTTGTCGAAAGGGCTTTGCGTCTGGCCAGAATCGGACCCTACCAACTTCAAGCCGCGATTGCTGCCGTGCACGCCGAGGCCCGGACTCCCGAAAAGACCGACTGGCGGCAGATCGCCGAGCTCTACCGGGAGTTGGCGCGAATTCATCCTACGGCAATCGTGGCACTGAACCATGCGGTCGCCGTGGCTCTGAGTGAAGGTCTGGAGACCGGCCTGAGGCTGGTCGATGAACTTGGGGCTTCGGGTGAGCTCCAGTCGTACCATCTCTACCATGCCGCGCGAGCCGACATCTTGCGCCGTCTTGGCCGTTCGCAGGAGTCGGAGGAGGCGTACCGGCGCGCGCTCGGCCTCACCGCAAACGCGGTCGAGCGCCGATATCTCCGACGACGGCTCGCAGAGCTGGAAGCACTACCATAGGACGAAACAACTACTCATGGCGTAACGCCACCATAGGCTCGATCCGGGTGGCCTTGCGCGCCGGAACACAGGTCGCCAGCAGCGACGTCACGCCGAGAACGATCGCGACACCACCGAAGGTGAGCGGGTCGGTTGGCCGCACCCCATACAACATCTTGGCCATCAGTTGTGACAGCAGCAGAGCCCCCGCGACGCCCGCTGCCGTGCCCGCCAGCGCCTGCAGCATCCCCTGCCGCACCACCAACCGCAGCACGTCGGCCCGGCTGGCGCCGAGCGAAATGCGAATCCCGATCTCGTGCGTGCGCCGCGATACCGCGTAGCTCATGACGCCATAAATTCCCACCGCGGCCAGCAGCAGCGCGACCGCCGCGAACACCCCCAGTAGGAGCATTTCAAAGCGCGGCTGCCCGTTGGCGTCGGCCACCACGCGGTCCATGGTGAGGACCTCGGAAATCGGCAGATTGCGGTCGAATTGCCAGACCGTTTTCTTCACGGCGGGCGCCAGTTCAGCGGGGTCGCCACTGGTGCGCACCACCAGCGTGAGGTATGCAATGTGCGACCCGGGATCTCCCAGGAAATCGCCGTTCTGGAGTGCAGCGAGGTAGGCTTCCGGGTAGGGATCGGACGCCCAGTCGTCCTGCCTGGCATCTTTGGCCACGCCAATCACGGTGAGCCAGGTGGGTGGATTGCGTTTGTCGTCGTCGAACGTAATGCGCTTCCCCAGGGGATCTTGCCCCGGCCAGTAGGCGCGGGCCGCCCTCTCGTTGATGATCACCACGCCCGGCGCGCGGGCATCGTCGTGGTCGGTAATAGTGCGGCCGCGCAGCAAAGGCAGGCGCATGGTCTCGAAATATCCCGGCATCACGATGCGGTAAACGGCCCCGGGCGATTCACCCGGGCGGGGCTTGGGCCGGCCTTCGATGGCAAACGACCATCCCCAGATATCACCTGCCAAAGGTAAATGGTTGATGGCGCCGACGGATTCGACGCCCGGCAGCGTCCTGACTTCCTGAAGGAGTTGGCGGTAGAAAATCGCGCGGCGATTCGGCTCGGCCTCCTTCGATCCCGCCACGGACACCACCATCGAGAGGACACCGTGCGGGTTGAACCCCGGGTCGACCGACTGGATGGCGAAGAAGCTGCGGATCATCAGCCCGGCTCCAATCAGCAGCATGAATGCCAGCGCGAATTCGGATGCCACCAGGAAACTCCGCAGCCGGTTGCGGCGAATCCCGTCGCTGCCTCCTCGGCCGCCCTCTTTGAGTGCGCCGCTGAGGTTCGCGACCGTAGCGTGCATCGCCGGCGCCAGCCCAAATCCTATGGCCGTCAGCAGGGTGACGCCGAGCAGAAATAGCACGACGCGTGCATCAATGGCCACCATCTCCACGCGCGGCAGGTCCGCCGGGCTGAGTGCGATCAGTGCATGGGTCCCCCAGAGCGCGAGCAGGAGCCCGGCCGTCGCGCCGAGGGTGGCCAGAAGCAGATTCTCGGTGAGGAACTGCCGGATCACGCGCATGCGCCCGGCGCCCAACGCGGTCCGCACCGCTATTTCCCTCTGCCGGTCGGATGTGCGCGCCAGCAGCATGTGGGCGACATTGGCGCACGCGATCAGAAGTACGAAGCCGACGGCGCCCAACAGCACCAGCAACGGCGCCTCAACCTTGCCGACGACGTTCTCCTTCAGAGGCGTCACCGCGACCTCGCGGTTCGTGCCGGGATACTGCCGCTCCAGGCGCCCGGTGATGGTCGCAACTTCGGCCCGCGCCTGGGTCAGCGTCACGCCCGGCTTCAGTCGCGCGAAAATTCGCAGGCTGTTGCCGCCCCGGTTGTGAACGCGGTCGCCGAAGGCGTCCGGCACCCACAACTCCGCGTGCGTGGCCCAAAACGGAGCAAACTTGAACTCAGGCGGCATCACCCCCACCACGGCGTAAGCCTCGCCGTTGAGGATGATCGTTTTCCCCAATATATTGGGATCGCCGCTAAAACGCCGCTGCCATAGCCGGTACGCCAGGATGACCTCGTGCTCCGCGCCTTTCTGATCTTCTCCCGTAACGAAGAGTCGGCCCCGCAGGGGCTTGATGCCGAGCATCGGCAACAGGTTCTGCGTCACCTCAAGGCCCCAAAGGTGCTCCGGAGGATCGCTGCCGGTGAGGTTGGGGGTCCAATACTCGGCCGCTGCCATCGTCTCGAACGAACGGCTCTGGTCACGCCAATCGATATAGTTGGCCACCGCTACCGGATTCGTGCCTTGGTGCAGAAGAGTCACCAAACGGTCAGGATCGTTGTACGGCAGAGGGCGGAGCAATACCGCGTTCACCACGCTGAAAATCGCGGTGTTCGCGCCGATCCCTAACGCCAGCGCGATCACTGCTACGGCTGTGAAGCCCGGGGTGCGCAACAACGTTCGGGCCCCGAACCGGAGGTCCTGCGCAAACGGCTCCAGCCCCCTCCAGCCCCATGCATCACGGCTGACCTCGCCGAGGAGAGTGGCATTGCCNAACTTGCGCCGGGCGGCGGCGCGTGCGTTTTCCGGCGACAGGCCTTGGCCCATCTCCTCCTGCTGGCGCAACTCGAGGTGAAGGCGCATCTCGTCCTGCAAGTCGCGAGCGAACCGCTCGCCCCGGAATAGCGTCCCCAGCCTGCGGCCTAGTTCACTCAACAATCCTATTGCTCGCATCCCCACCTCCTTATGCTACTGCCATGCCGCTTGGCATAGTTAGACTATGCTACGACGCAAAAGTTAGCACCCCAAGGTCAGGAAGTGTTTTTTCCCAGCCTTATCGGGGTTGGCAGATGGAACCGATCACTACATCGGACTGAGGGGAGCTCGACTAAATATCGAGGGTCTTCACGTTTAGAAGTTTCTTCGATGAACAAACGCCTGGGTTCGACCGCGTCGCCCATGGGGATGGTGAAAATCTGTCGGCGCCGGCTTGATCCTATTTCGCCTGTTGATCGTGGATCACGATCTTTTCTTGCGGCGTCCCGAACTTGGGCTTTTGTCGCGGGTTGGTTGCCGAAAGCACCAAGTCCACCACGGGCACGCCGCTCCGGCAGATGGTTACGGATTCGCCGTCCTCAACCGCCCGAATGAGCTCCGTAAGTATGTTCTTGGCGTCCGCTATGTTCACTTTCATAGGCCCCTATCATAGCCATATTAGCTAGCCATGTCAATACCAAAGTAGAGAGGGGTGTTGTCCCACTTCCCCGGCATTTCATCCTGAACGCACCAAAGGATCTCGAACCCTTCCATTCATGAGCAAACCGAGGTCCTTGGTTGCGCCCGGGGTGACATGTCATGAGGAATCGAGAAGGCACAGACGAGAACCTAGATGTCCAAGTTCTTCACGTTCAGCGCATTTTCTTCGATGAACTGACGCCGGGGTTCAACGGCGTCTCCCATGAGGATGGTGAAAATCTCGTCGGCGCCGGCGGTGTCTTCGGCTTTCACTTGTAGCATGGTGCGCTGCTCGGCGTCCATGGTGGTTTCCCAAAGCTGAGTTGGGTTCATTTCTCCCAGACCCTTGAAGCGCTGGACGGTGAACGCCTTTTTGCCGATGGACATTACGTGCTCCAGCAGGTCCTTGCGGTCCTCGATGGTGATTTTGTCGCCGTTGGAGGTGATCAGGAAGGGCGGTTTATCGTAGTCGCGGACGCGACGGTGCAGGTCGAGGAGGCGGCGGTAGTCGGGGCCGGAAAGCAAGTTCTCCCAATCGATTTTACGATCGCCCAGGGTCTCGCTGGAAAAGGTAAGCGTATAAAGGTTGTGCTCCTCGTCGAGCTTGAGGTCAGTTTTGAAACCCTCGGCTTGGAGGTCTTTGGCCACGAGTTCGAGCTTGGTCTTGTTTTCGAGCTCCATCTTCTTGCCGAGATCAGCCCTGAGGAGCGCGTCGACGGGACGGGCATCACCCAGGCGCTTTTCCAGCTTATCGAAGAGCTCGACGTACTCGGCAAGCGCTATCAGGAAGTTGGTCAGTTCGCCGCCCTTGAGTTGAGTCTTCTTGCCGCCGTCGCCGACCTCTACCACATGATCCTCAGTAGCGCGACGCATCACCTCGCGGCGAAACTCCTTCTCGTCGTGGATGTAGCGCAGGCTCTTGCCTTTCTTGATGAGATAAAGCGGCGGCTGAGCGATGTAAATGTTGCCGCGCTCCACCAACTCCGGCATCTGGCGGAAGAAAAAGGTCAGCAGCAGGGTGCGGATGTGCGAGCCGTCCACGTCCGCGTCGGTCATGATGATCACCTTGCTGTAGCGCAGCTTGGTGGCGTCGAAATCTTCCTTGCCGATCCCGGTGCCGAGCGCCGTGATGAGGTTGCGGATTTCCTCGTGGCCGAGCATCTTGTCGAAGCGCGCCTTTTCCACATTGAGAATCTTGCCGCGCAGGGGCAGGATGGCCTGGTAGCGGCGGTCGCGTCCCTGCTTGGCGGAGCCGCCGGCGGAATCGCCCTCCACCAGGAACAGTTCGCAGCGCTCCGGATCGCGTTCCTGGCAGTCAGCCAACTTGCCGGGCAGGCCGCCGGAATCGAGGGCGCCCTTGCGGCGCGTCAACTCGCGGGCTTTGCGCGCGGCCTCGCGAGCGCGAGAGGCATCGATGGCCTTGGCGCATATCTTGCGACCCATGGCCGGGGTCTTTTCGAACGCGTCCATTAGCTTCTCGTAGACAAAGCTGGCCACCGTGCTCTGGATATCGCTGTTGAGCTTGCCCTTGGTCTGACCCTCAAACTGAGGTTGCGGCAGCTTGACGCTGATCACCGCCACCAAGCCCTCTCGCACGTCCTCGCCTTGCAAGTTCTCCTTCATGTCCTTGAACAGGCCCTGATTCTGCCCGAACTGGTTGATGGCGCGGGTGAGGGCGGAGCGAAAGCCGGAAAGGTGGGTGCCGCCATCCACGGTGTTGATATTGTTGGCAAAGGAGAAGACCGTTTCGGCGTAACCGTCGTTATACTGAAGGGCAAACTCCATGGCGACGTCGTCCCGCTCCGCCTCGGCGTAGATGGGCGTGGCGTGCAACACTTCCTTGTTCTTATTGAGGTGCTTGACGAACTCAGAGATGCCCCCCGTGTAATGGAACTCCGCCTCCTTGTTGCTGCGCTCATCTTTGAGCCGGATGGTGAGGCCTTTGTTCAGAAACGAGAGTTCCCGCAGGCGCTGGGTCAGCGTGTCGTAATTGAAGTCGATGGATTCAAAGATGGTGGAATCGGGCCGGAATGTGATCTTGGTACCGAGGCGCTGCGTCTTACCGGCACGCTTCAAATCCGCCAGCGGCTTGCCGCGCTCGTAGGTTTGTTCCCAGGTGTAGCCGTCGCGCCAGATTTCAAGGTCGAGAGATTCGGAAAGGGCGTTAACCACCGAAACGCCGACTCCGTGGAGTCCGCCCGACACCTTGTAGCTCTTGGTGTCAAACTTGCCGCCGGCGTGCAGGACTGTCATCACCACTTCGGCGGCGGAGCGATTCTCCTCTTTGTGCAGGTCAACGGGGATGCCGCGCCCATTGTCCTCGACGGTGACCGAGTTATCAGAATGCACGGTGACGATGACGCGATCACAGAAGCCGGCCAGCGCCTCGTCCACCGAGTTGTCGACAACCTCCCAGACGAGGTGGTGCAATCCCAGCGCACCCGTAGAGCCGATGTACATGGCCGGACGCTTGCGCACCGCTTCCATGCCTCCCAGCACCTTGATGCTGGTAGCATCGTACAACTCAGCCTCTGGTTTGTTGTTGTTGGGTACTTTCGATTCTTCCACTCTTTCCAGTTTACCTTCCCAGCGGGTAGAGGGTAGACGAAATAAGGGGAAACAGGGCTCTTCCCTGTCTACTGTATACCGTCTACTGTCTACCTGCTTCTTCAGATCCGCATCGGCATGACCACGTATCGATACTGATACGTGTCCTCATCAATGGGGCGGAGTTGGCCGGCGCTCTGCTCGTCCTTGAGTTCGAGGCGCACCTTGCTAATCGACCCGAGGACCCCCAGGAAATCCAGGAGATACTGGTAATTAAAGCCTATCTGCATCGGGTCGCCCGCGTATTGGGCGTCGAGCGCCTCGTTGGCCTCACCGTACTCAGCGCTCTGGCAAAAGATCTCCAGTCGCCCCGCATCCACTTGCAGCCGAATGGAGTGCGAGCGCTCGTCCGACAGCAGCGCCACACGACGGATCGCCGATGTCAATAATTCGCGGTCTAACTCCACAAACTTCTTGTTATCGCGCGGCAGGACCGCCTCATAGTTCGGGAACTGGCCGCTGAGCATTCTCGAGAGGAGCAAACGATCTCCCACGGTAAAGAAAAGGTGGGTCTCATCTTTTGAGAATTCTACCAAGGTGTCGTCCTTCGCGTCCGAAAGGAGCGGGCGCAATCCGCCCATGGCTTTCCGGGGAATCAAGACGCGCAACTCATTCGACAGCCCCGAGACCTCCAACTTGCGCTCGACGAGGGCAAGGCGGTGGCCGTCCGTCGCTACCATGGTCACGCTTTCGGGCTTCAGCACCAGAAGGGCGCCATTTAAGGTGTAGCGTGTTTCTTCGCTGGAAATAGCAAAGATGGTCCGGTCGATCAGCGTGGCAAACGCCTGGGCGGGAATGGCAGCGATGGGCTTCGCGGGCGCAGCCAAAACCGGGAAAGTGTCTTGGGCCATTCCCACCAGCTTGAAAGACGATCGCTCGCACGTGATCTGGACCCAATGATTTTCGAGGGCCTTAAACTTGACCTCAACCTCAGGCCCATCAGGTAAAGCCCGGACGATCTCCAGTAGCCGCTTGGCAGGAACGGCTCCCGCGCCTGGCGTTTTCACATTGGCGGGACATTGGCTGCGCATACCAAGTTCCAGGTCAGTCGCGCTGATCCGCAGGCCGGAATCTACCGTCTCAACCAGGATGTTGGAAAGGATCGGGATCGTAGCCTTCCTTTCCACCACACCCTGGGCGCGTTCGAGTTCTTTGAGCAGCACCGACTTCTGAGTAGAGAATTCCATATACCTATTTTCCTATAAGACTTCTTCTAGTAGTAGTGGGTGTGGATTTGTGGAAAAACACCCAACTCATTCAGTACACATCGATGTCCTGTTTTGTCTTCCGGCGACATATTCACAACTCGTGTTGCTGGATGTGGACGCCGAGGGACATGCGCCAAATTTGCAACCACTGCTCGGCATGAGGCCCCCAAAGAGCGTGCCAACTTCAGTTCAGTTCGCCGATTAGCTTGTGAATAATTCTGTCGATATCCTTGTTAGTTTTTCGCAACTCGGCGATTTTTCGGATACCGTGGAGGGCCGTTGTGTGATGCTTACCTCCAAATTCCTTTCCGATTTGTGGAAGCGACGATGGGGTCAACTCTTTTGCCAGATACATGGCGACCTGCCTAGGATATGCAACCGCATGGCTGTTAGTCTTCGATCTTAACTGCGAGGGGCTCAACTTGAACTCCTGGCAGACGACACGCAGGATGTTCTCGATGGAGACGCGCCGCTCATCAAGGTCCACCACCGCCTTCAGAACGTGCTGCGCTGTTTCCAGGGAAATAGGTGCGCCGGTGAGCGACGAGTAAGCGATGAGCTGGATCAAAGCGCCTTCGAGGTCGCGAATGCTGGCCTTCATCTTGCTAGCAATGAAGGAGCACACGTTATCGGGCAACGTTTGACCCTCATCGGCTGCCTTCCTGGCCAGGATGGCCATTCGGGTTTCAAGGTCCGGAGGCTGAAGGTCGGCCGTCAAACCCCAGGCGAAGCGGGAGCGCAATCGCTCTTCCAGTTGGCGAATGTCTTTGGGAGCACAATCGCTCGATATCACCACCTGCTTCTGCGCTTCATAGAGGGCATTGAAAGTGTGGAAGAATTCTTCTTGAGTACGTTCTTTACCGACAATGAACTGGATATCGTCCATCAACAGGACGTCGACACCGCGGTACTTGTCACGGAGGGAGATCATGCGGTCGAAGCGCAAGGAATTGACCACCTCGTTGGTGAAACCCTCCGAGGAGACGTAAGCAAGCCGTTTCTCCCTCCACTGGCTCTTGATCCTGTGGCCGATGGCATGCATGAGGTGGGTCTTCCCCAGTCCCACACCGCCGTAGAGGAAAAGAGGGTTGTAGGCCTTGGACGGTTGCTCGGCCACTGCCATGGCAGCGGCGCGCGCAAACTGGTTGCAGGAGCCCACCACGAAAGAGTCAAAGGTGTACTTTGGTATCAGTTGGTGCGCGGCGGAATCGAAGTCAAACTTGGCTTGCAAGGATTGCTTCCCCTCACGTTCCGAAATCCGCTTCTCTGGCGGCGCTTCAAAGACGATGTTGTGAAAGGAGGACCCTAAAGAGTCCAGGGCCTCGCGGATCAGCGGCCCGTAGTTCTCCCGAATCCAGTCGTCAAATTCCTTGCTGGGTACGCGAACGTAAAGAGTATCGCCATTCGCGTGACTCAACCGCGTCGGGCGCAGCCACGTCTGGTAGCTCTGGGAGTTGACTCTGCTCTTGAGATAGCTCAGGACCTTTTGCCAGGCGTTCATGGTGCCCTCGGAGACAAACGGACCGGTCTCCCCCGCGACGAACATGTGGGGCGTCTGAGAAGCCATACCGTATGGAATGCTCGTTCTGAAGAGTGGTCACCGCGGTCCAGCACGAGACCGGAGCTACCCCGAAAAAATGCCTTCTCCCCTGTTTCTCAACTGTGCTAAGGCTAAATGAAGAGGTCCAGCAAAATCCATATCATCCAACCAACCCAATCATTATATCACACCGCAACCGCGTGAAAGATTAATTCACAGCAGAGAGACGTAGAGATGCGAAAAAAAAGACCAATTTTCAGAATGACGGACGATGAGCCAAGGTTGTGTTCCATCAAGGTTCGTTCGGCGCCTTCTCCGTACTCCTCTGTCTTCTGGGTCGAAGAAACCGATGCGTCACTTAAGCTCGTTCTTCACCACCTCACCGCCTTTCATCACGAACTTCACGCGCTCGAGTTCGGTAACGTCGGCGAGCGGATCGCCCGCGACCGCCACCAGATCGGCGTACTTGCCTTTTTCGATGGAGCCCAGGCGGTCCTGCCAGCTCATCAACTCTGCCGCTCTCACTGTAGCGGCCTGGATGGCGGCCGTCGGCGTCATCCCGAACCGAACCATGTAGGTGAACTCTTTGGCCTGAGTGCCGTGCGGGAAGGGTCCGGCGTCGGTGCCGAAGGCGATCTTCACCCCTGCCGTCACCGCTTTGCGAAAGCTTACCTCGTGGATGCGGGCGCGGCTGGTCTTGCCGCCCGTGGCGGCGAGGTCCTCCTCCGGCTCGAACTCGTAGACATAAAGCGTCGGCACCAGCCAGATGCCCTTGGCGATCATCCTGGAGATCTCCTCCTCGTGCAAATCGAGGCCGTGCTCGATCGAATCGACTCCTGCCTCGATGCAGTTGTCGAGCCCCGGTCCGCCGTAGGCGTGGCAGGCTACCTTCACGCCTTCGCGGTGGGCTTCATCTACGATGGCCAGTTCCTCCGGCAACGTAAAGGTGGGTGTGGCGACCATCTTCCCGTCCGGCGTCCAGTGGAAGTGGTGTGTCGTGTAGATCTTGATCAGATTGGCGCCGTGGCTGATCTGTTCTCGCACAGCCTTGCGAGCCGCGTCGGGGCCATCGACGATTTCGACCCCTTTGGGGACCTCGACCTCGGGCGAGTAGCCTTCGAGAGGGTACCCGCCCGTGGTCGACAGCGCGCGCGTCGCGACCTGAAGCCGGGGGCCGGGAATAAGACCGCGGTTGATGGCGTCGCGCACGTCCACATCGCTGTACATCGCGCCTTCCGTCTCCACGTCGCGCAGCGCGGTGAACCCGGCTTCGAGATCTTTCCTGGCGTTCACCACCGCTTCAATGGTGCGGTACTGCCAGGATTCTTTGAGGAGTTGCTCTTCGTAGCGCCCGTGCGATTCGCCGGTGAGGAAGATGTGAGTATGAGCGTCGATCAACCCAGGCAGCACCGTGGCATGGCTGAGGTCGATCACCTCAGCGCCCGCAGGGATGCTTATATCTGCCGCGGGGCCGACTTCCTCGATCCTGTCGCCGCGAGCGACGATCACCTGGTCTGCCATCATCCGGCCGCTGTTGCTGTCGAACATGCGGCCGGCGCGAATCGCGACCACGCGGTTGTTGGCGGGCCTTTCCGGCGGCCGCTCGGCGCCGAATTGGCCCACGGCAGGCCGTGCCAGCATCGAAACGAGCACCAGAGCGATGATCGCCATTAGCATGGGTTGATGTGAGATGCGGCCTCCTTTGGGGAACGTCGCCTAAAGTACTGCTAAGAAGACGGGGAGTCAAGTGCGTTTTAGGGTGTAGAAAAAGCGGTTACTTATCGACGGGGATATTGCCAGCCACTTGAATTGCTTGGAGGTCGAACCTGGCGTATGATACTGATTCGCCACGGTAAGTGGAAACTTTATTGAAGAGTTAAGGAGAAACATGCAGAAGAATGATCGTGGGATCGCGACAACGGGGATTATTGGAGCCATCGCCGTGGTGGCTCTGCTCCTGGCCGCTATCGCTCTGTATCACAGCTTCAACACGGGAAGCGAAAAAGTGAAGTTCGATACGCCCTATCAGGCGGTCCTGCTCACCAACGGTTCCGTCTACTTCGGCAAGCTGGAAGGCTACGGCACCAAGTCCCCGGTGCTGCGCGACGTCTATTACGTGCAAAGCGGGACCGACCCGGAGACCAAACAACAGAAGAGTGTTCTGGTCCACCGGGGTAAGGAGCTGCACGAGCCGGACCGGATGTACCTGAACCCGACGCACATCATCCTGGTGGAACCAGTGGGCATCAACTCCAAGGTGGCGGGACTGATCCAGCAGGACAAGAGCAAGCAGGCGCAACCCTAGCTGTGCGACCTTGCGGGGGATGGACGGTTGGAGGACGGAACGGTGACCTCCTTCCGGCGTCACTAAAGACTCTACATAACTAGCTACCTCAGAGACCGCGACCGTTCGCTTTTACGCGTAGGCTTGGACTCCTGTCACCCGCTCGCCGATGATGAGCGTGTGGATGTTGTGCGTGCCCTCGTAAGTGAATACCGACTCGAGGTTGCACAAGTGGCGAAAAATGGGGTACTCGTCGGCGACGCCGTTCGCTCCCAAAATGTCCCGTGCGGCTCGGGCCGTCTGGAGCGCCATGGCCACGTTGTTCCGCTTCAGCATGGAGATGTGGGCGAAGTCGGCGCGGGCCCGATCCTTGAGCCGGCCCACCTGCAGAGCCAGCAACTGCGCCTTGGTAATCTCGGTGATCATATCCGCGAACCGGGCCTGCACCAACTGGTGACCGGCGATGGGTTTGTCGCCGAACTGCTTGCGCACCTTGGCATACTCCAGCGCCTCGTGGTAGCAGGCCATCGCGGCGCCGATGGCGCCCCAGCCGATGCCGTACCGCGCCTGGGTGAGGCAACTGAGTGGCGCCTTCAAGCCCAGCGCGCCGGGCAGCATGGAGGTGGCCGGCACCCGGACGTCGGCGAGTGACAGGGTGCTGGTGACCGAGGCCCGCAGCGACCACTTGCCCTTGATGTCCTTGGCAGTGTAGCCTGGCGTGCCCTTCTCCACCAGGAAGCCGCGGAAGCCATCGTCGGTGCGCGCCCACACCACGGCCACGTCGGCGATGGTGCCGGACGTGATCCAGGCTTTCTCGCCGTTGAGGACGTAGTCGCCGCCGTCTTTAACCGCACGTGTGCGCATGCCGCCGGGGTTAGAGCCAAAGTCGGGTTCCGTGAGTCCGTAGCACCCCACTGCCTGGCCCGATTGCAGCGCTGGGAGCCAGCGCTGCTTCTGCTCTTCCGAGCCGAACTCCTTGATGGGGTACATCACCAGCGCCCCTTGTACGGAGACGAAGCTCCGCAGGCCGCTATCACCGCGCTCGAGTTCCTGCATGATGAGTCCATATTCGACGTTCGACATGCCTGCGCACCCGTAGCCTTCCATGTTGGCGCCGAAGAAGCCCAACTTCGCCATCAACGGCACCAGATGCATTGGGAACTTGCCTTCGCGGTTCCACTCCTCGATGTGGGGAATGATCTCCTTCTCCACAAACTCGCGCACCGTCTGGCGCACAAGCTTCTCCTGGTCGCTGAAGAGCCCGTCGATCTCCATGTAATCGACGCCGCGAAATGCAAACATAGTGCCTCCCTCAAGCTCGTGCCATTCGACCGCCGCCCCTCGGGTTTAATTCATTTCATTGTAGCCCGTCCGTCGTCCTGGGAGTGCGACATTAACCACTGGCGGGCCCGCAGGGTCACGGTTGCTTGCGACTGACCTTCTGGATGGAACGCGCGCGGCCCGTCTCTGGATCCACTTCGATCAGGACGGCGGCAAGCCGGACGTCGTTCTTGCCCACCTCATAGCGCGCCGGCATCTGAGTGAGGAATTTTCGGAGCACCGCTTCCTTGTCCATGCCGATGACGGAATCGTATGGGCCGGTCATGCCGAGGTCGGTGATATAGGCCGTGCCGCCGGGCAACACGGTCTCGTCGGCAGTGGGGACGTGAGTGTGCGTTCCCACGATGGCGGTGACGCGCCCGTCCAGATACCAGCCCATGGCGATCTTTTCCGAAGTGGCTTCGGCGTGCAGGTCGAGGATGCGCACCTTCACTTCGGGAGGAATGGAGGCTAGCAACGCTTCGACGGTGCGGAAAGGGCAATCGAGCGTCGGCATGAACACGCGGCCCTGCACGTTGAGTACGGCGTAGTCGACGCCCAGGCCCGTCTTGCCGATATAGAGGCCGCGGCCGGGCGCGGCGGGGGGATAGTTTGCAGGCCGCAGCAGACGCCCGTCGGGATGCTCAGCCAAGTAGGGAATGATCTCCTTCTTGTCGAAGATGTGATTACCAGAAGTCAGAACGGCGATCCCCGTGCCAAGTAATTCCTCCACTAGGGCCGGGGTGATGCCCACGCCCGCCGCCGCGTTCTCGCCGTTGGCCAGCACCAAGTCAACGGCGTGCTCGGCCACCAGCCCGGGCAGAGTTTCCTTCACGATTCGCCGGCCGGGGTGGCCCACGATGTCGCCGATGAACAGAATGCGAATAGCGCCCACCATCCTTCGAGACAAGGGCTCAGGGAGAATACCGGAAGCTATACAGGGCGACCAAAGAACGTGGCGTGAGGCGTCTATTTTCGATTTTGGATTGAAGAGAAGGGCGGCCAAACGGGTTCTTCAATCCAAAATCCAAAATCCAAAATGAACTCGTATGCGTCGCCGCTTATGTCGTCATGTAGTCTCGGGGCAGCTCACTCGAGCAACCGGTCCAGGACCGCGCTGCACGCGGTGACCTTTTGGTCGATTTCCTGTGTGGCGGCTTCGTGCTTGGCCTTCAACTGATGGTATTCGTCGACGATATTGAGGGCGGCCAGGATCGCCACTCGCAACGAATCCACGGTGTGGGTCCGCTCGGCGATGGCCCGCATCTTGGCGTCCAGGTAGCTCGCAAGCTCCCGAATGTACTCGGGGTCGGGTCCGCCCCGCATGAAATACTCCTGGTCGTAAATCTCAACCCGAATCCCGTCGGGGGTCCTCGTCACGTCGAACCTCTGCTCGGATGCCCTGGGCTTCCCCCTCGCGGAGCCGCATCCATTCGAAATCCATTATCCCAGAGCATCGGTCTTTGTCAAGGCGTCGATCTGGCGGATCATCTTCTCGACGCGGGCCCGCACGTCTTCGCGTTCACGCCGCAACCCCTGGAGTTCGCCCTCCAGCGCCGGGATGCGTTGCAAGTCCGCTTTCAGCGCCTGAATCTCGCGCTCCTTCTCCGCCACTTGCTGCGATTCCTCCCGCGAGGCCTCCCGCAGTTTCGCGAGTTCGTCTTCTCGCGCCTGCTTCTCTTCCCGCGTTTGCTTGAAGGCTTCAGCCACCCTCAACAGTTTTTCTTCGAGTTCCTGGAATCTATCGGTGTTTTCCATGAGAAGTCCATTTAAGAGAAGTCCGATCTGTGCATCTGCTCATACCAACATACACCGGCAGAGCATCGCAAAGGAACAGGTGGTCGTCAACTTCGCAGCCGTGCCCCGAGAGGCTCTAGCGCGCTGATCACCTGCTGGCCGTAACTATCGACCTCCTCACCGGTCAGGGTGTGGTCCTGGCTCTGGAAAGTGACTCGCAGCAGCAGGCTATAATGGGCCGCCGCCACCGAACCGCCGCGAAAGAGATCGGTGGGCCTGAAGTCCGTGAGCTCTGCAAGGTTGAGGCCACGAACCGCCTCAGCCAGCCTCGCGTACGAGACCCCTTCCGGCAGCACCAGGGAGAAATCGCGCTCCACCGCCGGAAACTTCGAAAACGCTCGGAACGTTCGCTGCCGGAGAGTCAGCAAGAGCAAGGCCTCGAGATCTACTTCCGCCACCCACACCGGCTGCCGCAGCTTGTAACCCTGCGCGATCTGCCGGTTGAGCTGCCCGAATACGGCGAGCGTTGTAGCGCTGCCTTTCAGAGCGTGCCCTGAGCGAATCGAAGGGACGGCATCTTGAAATGCCTGGCTAGAGCCCGACGCTACATCGGGAACATCGGTCAGAAATCGTCCGCACAGACCGGCCTCGCACCAATCCGCCGCAGCGGGCTCCGAGCGCGGGGACGGAATATCGAACACTCCGAGCAGCTCCTCGAGATCGCCCTTGAGGTCGAAGATGTCGAGCGCCTTTGAGCCATCGTGGACGCTGGCAGGACGGCGATGGCCGCTCGCGCCTAGCGTGAGCACTCGCCGCTCGTCGGGCAACCCCTTGGCACCCGGGGGAAGCGCGGCGTAGATCTTCCCCACCTCAAACAGTCGCAAATCATTCTGGCCGCGGTCGAGGTTCCAGCGCAAGGCGTGGATCATGCCGGGCACCGACGTGGTACGCATCGCCGAAGCGTCATGGCTGAGAGGGTTCATAATTCGCACCGGCTGGCGACTGGTGAAACGTGCGTCTTCGTCCGGATCCACCATGGCGCTGCTGATGATCTCGCGATAGCCGAGCCCCACGAGAACGCTCGAAACCGTAAGCTCCTTCTCGCGCCTCGTGTCTCGCTCCGGCCGCGGCGGTGCCGGCCGCACTCGCGATTGCAGGCGGTCGTAGCCATACTGGCGCGCGACCTCTTCCACCAGGTCAACCTCGCGACCAATATCGAGACGCCACGACGGCGGACGTACCCACCAGTTGCCCTTGGCCTGCTCCACCACTTCAAAGCCCAGGGCGCGCAGGATGCGCTCCACTTCTTGGCCCCCTACCTCGGAGCCGAGGATGCGCACGATCTCACTCGCGCGCAACGCTAACTCCGGCCGCTGGCGGCGCTCCGGGAAGACGTCGAGGATGCCGGCCAGGATTTCGCCGCCTGCCAACTCGGCGATGAGCTTCGCGGCGCGGTCCAGCGCCTTCGGCGCCATCTCGATGTCGGCGCCGCGCTCGAAGCGATGCGAGGCTTCCGTGTGCATCCCCAGCGCCTTGGAGGTGCGGCGGACCGAGAGCGGGTCGAACCACGCACCCTCCAGCAGCACGGCGCGCGTGGCCGCCGAGATCTCCGAGTCCTCGCCTCCCATTACGCCCGCAATCGCTACTGCTCGCTCGGCGTCGGCGATTACCAGGTTCTCAGGAGTGAGTTTCCGATCCACCCCGTCAAGGGTTCGGAGCGGCTCGCCGTTCTTGGCTCGGCGGACGATAATCCTCTCTTGCCGCAGATGCGCCAGGTCGAAAGCGTGGAGCGGGTGACCGAGCTCCATCAGCACGTAGTTGGTGACGTCCGCCACATTATTGATGGGGCGCTGGCCGACCGCTTCCAGACGTTTCACGAGCCACGCAGGCGACGACTTCACCTGGACGTCACGGACGACGCGCCCGCAGTAACGGGCGCAGAGGTCGGGCGCGGCAATTTCGATCGCGGCTTCGCTGGCTGCCGTTGTCTCCGACTCCTTCAATCCCGAGACGATTTCATTGAGCGGCTTGAGCGGCCGTCCGTACAACGCCGCCAACTCGCGAGCCGTCCCATAGTGGCTAAGGCAGTCGGGTCGGTTGGTGGTGACTTCGATTTCAAAGACGAGATCGCCCTCGACGGAGGCGTACGACTCAACGCCCAAGCCGACGCCCACTAGCGCCGCCTTGACGACTGCTGGGTCAGCGGGTATTTCGACGAATTCTCTGAGCCAGCTTAACGAAATCTTCATTGGAGTCGAAAGTCGAAAGTCGAGAGTCGAAAGTGAAAATGCAAAAGACAAATTATCTTGTTCGTCTTGTGCTTTCGACTTTCGACTGTTTTCAAAACTGTTCCAAAAACCGCACATCACCCTGAAAGAGGAGTTGAATGTCGGTGATGTCGTACTTCACCATAGCAAAGCGGTCGATGCCGAGGCCGAAGGCCCAGCCCGAGTAGCGATCCGGATCAATCCCACCGTATCGCAGCACCGCGGGATGGACCATGCCGCAGCCCAGTAGCTCGATCCAACCGCTGTCCTTGCACCTGCGGCAGCCGCCTCCATCGCAGAACGGGCAACTGACGGAGACTTCGCCGCTCGGCTCGGTGAAAGGAAAGAAGCTGGGGTTGAATCGGGTGCGAACCGTCTCGCTGCCGAAGAGCTTCTTGGCGAAGAAGTCCAGAGTGCCCTTCAGGTCCGCAAAAGTGACGTCCGTATCGACAGCCAGTCCCTCGATCTGGTGGAACATGGGCGAGTGCGTGGCGTCCGGATTGTCGCGGCGGTAGCACTTGCCGGGCGCGATGATGTAGAGCGGAGCGCCGTGTTTCTCCATGGCGCGCATCTGTACCGGCGAGGTGTGCGTGCGCAGGACGGTGTTCGCATCGATGTAGAGTGAGTCCCAGTCGTCGCGCGAGGGATGGGACTCCGGGATGTTGAGCGCGTCGAAATTGTAATAGACGGACTCAATCTCCGGTCCCGTCTCGATGGAGAAGCCGAGGTCGAGGAAGATGTCCTCGATCTCGCGCTGGACGCGCATGACGGGATGGATCGAGCCGAGAGGCCGCCGATTGCCTGGAAGCGTCAGGTCGGGTGCGGTCGACACACTGACGGACGTGTCCGCCCGGTACACCGCTTCCCGCTGGATTTCCCGCTGGATCGGCAGGACCCTAAGAAGCTCCTCTGTTTCGAGCGAGGCTGCCGCTTGANGAAGCTGGTTGAACTCGCGCCCAACCGCGGGCTTGAGCGCCTTGGCGCTAGGTTTCAACCAGCGCTCGTCTACTAGAGCCAATATCCCACCCTTGCGCGCCAACCAGCGGTCACGGAGCGTCTTGGCGAGTTTTTGGCGCTCGGCTTCCGTGGCAAGACTGTGCGAGACGACTGCCTGGCGCTCGGCTTCCATCGTCGCCCGCACTTCGGCGAATAGTGCTTGGACGTCGACCGCGCTAGCGATGCCGAGCTCATCGAGAGTCTTACCGATTTTTTCTTCCAGAGTCATAACCTTGGAGTGCGATCCCGCTAAGCGACTGCCGCTTTTCCACCGCTAGCGCTTGCTCCGGCGGAACACATCTGCCGCGCCAGCAGCACTTCAGATTTCCCGTGCGAACGACGAGCGGAGGGAATGGACGCTCACGCTCCGACGTTAAGCCTGCGCTGCTGGAGTTGCTTTCGCCAGCTCGGCCAGGTGCGCGTCGACCGCTACCTTCACCTTGGCGGCAAGTTCGGCGAAGGCGACCGTGTCGCGCGCAGCCATGTCGGACATCATCTTCCGGTCAAGCTCGATGCCGAGCTTCTTGAGACCCCAGATGAACTGGCTGTAGGTGAGTCCGTTCAGGCGCGCACCGGCGCTGATGCGGATGATCCACAGGCGGCGGAAATCACGCTTCTTGCGTTGGCGGCCGCGATAGGCGAACCTGCCGGCGCGATCGGCTGCTTCCTTCATCGACCGGTACAGTTTGCCCTTGGTGAGGAAATTGCCCTTGGTGAGCTTGGCGAGTTTCTTGCGTTTGGCGCGGCGCACAGTGCCGCGCTTGACTCGAGGCATGGGGTTTGCTCCTTTTCTAGAGATTTTTACGGGGCGATGAAGGCACCCAGCCGCTGGCCTTCTCGCACCCTTAAAGCAGGGAGTCGGGAGTAGGGAATAGGGAGTCGGGGAACCCTTCTTCCCTACTCCCTATTCCCGACTCCCTACTCCCGCTAATTGCCGTAGGGCAGCATGCGGCGGACCTGCGCGGCATCGCCCGGGGCCACCATAGCATCTTTGGCGAGGCGACGCTTGCGCTTCCTGGCCTTGGAGGTCAGGATATGACGCGCGTAGGCGTGCCGCCCCACGACCTTGCCGCCAGCGGTTATTTTGAAGCGCTTGGCGGCGCCGCGATGAGTCTTGAGCTTCAACTTTACTTTAGCTTTCACCAAAACCTTACCCTCCAGAGGATTCTCCCGGCGCGACAGCCTTGGCCGCCGCCGCTTGCGATACCGGAGCCGACTGGCCGGTGGGCGGCCTTGCTGCCGGCGCGGCCACCGTCGCACCCGGCGCCGTGTGCGGCTTAGGGGCAGGAGCGGCCGCCTTGGGCTGGGCCGCTTGCTTCGAGGCCTTACCGCTCGGCTTCTTGGCGGCGATAATCACGGTGAGGTTCGGCCCTTCCTGCCGGGGCCGCGCCTCCACCTGCCCCACGTCACCCACCTCGTTCACCAACCGCTCGAGCATCTGCCAGCCTAGGTTTCGGTGGGCCATCTCGCGACCGCGAAACATGATGGTCGCCTTAACTTTGCTGCCTTCCTTCAAGAACTCGATCACGTGATCTCGCTTGAAGGCGAAGTCATGTTCCGAAGTTCGCGGCCGGAACTTCACTTCTTTGAGCTCGATCGACTTCTGATGTTTGCGCGCCTCGTGCTGCCGCTTGTTGAGCTGGTAAAGATACTTGCCATAGTTCATGACGCGGCAAACCGGCGGGTTTGCCGTGGGCGAAACCTCCACCAGATCCACGCCCCGCTCGCGTGCGAGCTTGAGGGCCTCAAAAGGGGGCATGATGCCGAGTTGTCCCCCCTCTTCATCCACCACCCGGATTTCCCGGGCCCGAATCCTTTCGTTCACGCGAACATATCGATCAGCGATAGGCTACCTCCTCAGGGAACAGGGAACAGGTTACAGGGAACAGGAAAGAACCTCCACTATGACTTTCTTGCCTGTTCCCTGTAACCTGTCCCCTGTTCCCTAATTTACCATTTTATAGCGCGCGTGTCGATAAGCTCGCGCGCCCAACGGACGAACTCGCCTAGGGGGCGCGCCCCGGCGTCACCCGAGTCGCGCCGGCGCACCGCCACGGTCCGGGATTCAGCCTCGCGGTCGCCGACCACCAACATGAAAGGTACCTTCTGAAGCTGGGCGTCGCGAACGCGGGCGTTGAGCTTCTCATTCCGATCGTCAAGCCGCACCCGAATCTTCGCGGCACGCACCTCCGTCTCCACCTCGCGCGCGTAAGCGAGGTGCTTTTCGCTGATGGGCAGCACCACCGCTTGCACGGGTGAGAGCCAGACGGGAAACGCTCCGGCGTAGTGTTCCACGAGGACGCCGAAGAAGCGTTCCACCGAACCCAGCAGCGCCCGGTGCACCATCACCGGATCGTGCGGGTGGCCATCGGCCCCGACATATTCCAATCCGAAGCGTCGCGGCAGGTTGAAATCGAACTGCACCGTGGTGAGCTGCCAGGGCCGCCCGATGGCATCCACCAGCTTCACGTCAATCTTGGGCCCGTAGAACACGGCTTCGCCAGGCATGTACTTGAATGGGACCTCCATCCGTCGCAGCGTGTTCATCAGCGCGCCCTCAGCCCGGTCCCACTCTTCCACCGAACCAGCGTAATGCTCGGCGTGCTGCGGGTCGCGGGCGGAAAGTTCCACCTGGTACTGATCGAAGCCAAACGTCTTGAGCACGGCGAAGGCAAACTCGACGCAGGCCTGGACTTCACTCTCGAGTTGCTCGGGCATGCAAAAGATGTGGGCGTCGTCCTGGGTGAAGCCACGCACCCGCAGCAGACCGTGCATCACGCCGGAGCGCTCGAAACGATAGACGGTGCCCAGTTCCGCCAGCCGCATCGGCAGCTCGCGATAGCTGCGCCGCTGGTCCTTGTAAATCAGGATGTGGCCCGGGCAGTTCATCGGCTTGAGCTGGTACTGGTCGTTTTCCACGTCCATGGGGCCGAACATGTTTTCGCGATAAAAGTTGGTGTGGCCGCTTGTCTCCCAGAGGTGCAGACGCATGGCGTGGGGAGTGAACACCAGGTCGTAACCACGCGCCAGCAACTCTTCACGGAGCCAGTCCTCGATCTCTTTGCGGATGATGCCGCCCTTGGGATGCCAGAAGATTAGCCCAGGACCCGCATCGTCTTGAATGCTGAAAAGGTCCAGGTCTTTGCCCAGCCGCCGGTGGTCGCGCTTCCGGGCCTCCTCGATCTGGGCGAGGAAGGCATCGAGCTCCTTCTGGCTGAAGAACGCCGTCCCGTAGATGCGCTGCATGGGGTGCGAGTGCTCGTCGGCCTTCCAATAGGCGCCCGCCACACTGAGCAGCTTGAACGCCTTGATCCGTCCCGTGGACGGAATGTGGGGGCCGCGGCAGAAGTCGAGGAACCGGCCGGTCTTGTAGGCGGAGAAGACAGGATCGGCTTTTTCCTCGATCAGCTCGCACTTCAGGAACTCGCCCATCTGTTGAAACAGCTTCTTCCCCTCGTCCTTGGAATAGTAGACGCGCTCGTAGGGCAGGTCTGCCTTCACCAACTCGCGCATCTTTTCTTCCAGCCGCTTCAGGTCTTCCTCGGTGAAGGGCTTTTCGCGATAAAAATCGTAGAAGAAGCCGGTCTCCGTGGGCGGGCCGATGCCAGGATGCGCGTCGGGAAAAAGTTCGAGCACTGCCGCCGCCAGAAGATGCGCGGAAGAGTGCCGGTAGATTTCGAGACCGTCCGGCGAAGACGGAGTGATGAACTGGATGGGCGCGCTCGCATCGAGTGCCGTGGAGAGATCGACGAGGCGGCCGTCCACCTTCGCTACCAGGGCCTCGTGGGCTAGACGCGGGCCGATCGACTTCGCGATTTCGAGCGGCGTGGTGCCCTGCGGAAACTCTTTGACAGCTCCGTCGGGGAAAGTGATTTGAATATTCGACATTCGAACGCAATACTTCCCTGGTACGTTTGGAAATTAGTACGTTAACAGATCATCCGACCCTCGGTCAAACTGGAATTGACGATTGAGGAGTAGTCCGTTGTCAGTGGTCCGTAGTAGTCCCCTTGTCCGTTGTCCATCGTCAGTTGCCAGCAGCTACACCTCCCGATCAACTCTTTCTTCCGTTCATCATTCATAATTCATCATTCATCATTCCGCTCCCACCACCGACCGGCGTAAAGCTGCGCGTGCCGGGCCAGTAAGGCCGGATCAGGCGGCGGCACGTTCGGATCGTAGACCCCGTCCCGGTCCAGGCGGTAAGTCAGCCGCTCCACAAACCTCGGCCGTGCCAGCCGGAACTCCAATTTTCGCAGTTTTTCCTCCAGCATTTCGCCCACGGACGGAACCGGCAACGGTTCCTTACTCCCCAAGGCCTCCTGCCACTGCAAGGCTTCGACCTGCCGCTCCGCCGTCCAGAATCGCCTCCGTTGTATCCAGTAAACCAGCCCGATCCGGCGCCGGTGGTCCTTAATTCGGAAGTGCAGGGGCGATTCGTGTAGAGACAGTGGGGTTGAGGGCACAGAAAACAAATCAGATTGCGGTTTGCTCCCTGGAACTCCCCCTCGCCAAGCCATCGTCCAGACCAGCGCCGCCACCCGGTCGGCCCGCTTCAGGTCTGCCGGGTGTTCGGCCTCGAAGGTGGTGACGACTTTCTGCCGAATCTGGCCGTAGAGGGCGGCAGCCGAACGGTACCCGGCAGCCTCCAGTTTCTCCGGGAGGCGATGGGCGTAACGCCCGTTCTTCAGGGCGTTGAGCGACGACCGGGCCTTGCCTTCCGGGGTCCGTGGGCCGGTACACTTCTGGGCGTTGCGGCGGTTGGCCGCCAGGAACGCCTCGGTCCGAGTTGGTGACTTGCGCAGCATGAGACCTCCGTCATCTCCAAGTCCGTTTGCAGAAACTGGCCCACGGGCTCGGCTGATACTGTATAGCTTAATAAAGTTATGGTTCACTTGTCAATAAGAAAACGGGAGAAACTCTCGCTCTCCCTCGAAGTGAAGAACCTCGATATTGAGGGTTTTGGGCCGCCCCTTTTTTTGGTTCAGTTAATTGTTAGGGTTCATACATTTATGATATAAGGGTGTACGGGGGACCTCGAAACATCTGACCATGATTCACACCAGAAAGGACAGAACTCTTTACTTCATCAGCGGGGTGATTGCTGCGGCTTTCATCGCGGGATTGATCTACGCGACCGCGGAGGACAAACGCACGTCTCTGCGCATGATCTTTATTTACCTGTCAGTGGGGTTCGCGACTTTCATTGTCCTTTACGGACTGAACCTCGCCTCTATTTGGCTCAGCCAACCGGACGATCTGGCCTTGAAAATCCGGGCCAGGTGGCAGAGGGTCTTGGGAGAAGGTGAGAGTCTCTCGCCGTTTGGTGTTGCTGACGATTACTTGGACCGTGCTGCTTTGCTCGTCGTCTCGTTGCAAGCCAAAATCCTCAGCGTGGGGGGCGAGCCCCACGGTCCTCGAAGGCCCGCCGCGCAGCTCATTCGCGCACACGAGGACGAACATCGCAAGGACATCGAAAAAATAACAGCGCTTCAAACCGAGGTCAGTGTTCTCGAGAACCGTCTGCGCCAAATTCCAGCGGAGCTCCAGGCACGTGCAAAGGCATTCAGCTCTGTGTGGCTATGCAAGAAGAGGCCGCGATCTGAGCCGACATTCTTGCATCGTGATGACCCCATCTACGGCCAGCTGGGAATCCACGAGAAGTTATATCCCATTCTGTGTCACCCTCTAATCCAGCGTCTGAACTACGTAAGACAATTATCCTTTGCATATTTGACGTTTCCTTCAGCCTCACACACGCGCCTGTCGCATCTTTTTGGCGTTGCAAAGAACGCTCAAGAGGTGCTGCGTAAGGTTATCACGAAACAAGTAGCGTACCGGTCTCTCGGAAGAGACCAAGCAACCGGGTTACTAAGATTGGAGTCCAAGCTCGTCCCATTAAGTGTGACACCGGAGAAAACGAATAGCATACTTCTCAAGGCTCAACTTTGTGCGCTACTTCATGACGTCGGCCACGGCCCGTTCGGACACGCCTTAGATAAACTCGTGCCCTATCATGGCGATCTTGGTCGTACCGACCCGCCAGATACCGTGTACGGCCTCAAGTACATAAAGGACTACCTGGGCGCCGAGATAAGTGAAGCGGGCTTCCAGCCAGATGAGATAGTCAAAATCCTCGATAAGGAGCAGAAGGACGAGCTGACCGGTTTCGATGTGCTCATCGCGGACCTGATTGCATCACCTGTGGACATCGACAGGATGGACTTTTTGGTTAGGGACGCGCACATGACTGGGCTTGAAATGGGCTTCATCAACACTGAAGCACTCCGTGAGCAGATGTACCCACTGGAAGAGTCGGGGGACTACAAACTCGTGTACGCGCCGGCAGCTCTGTCGGAGATGGAGGATCTCGCGCAGGCGCACCATAACATGTACATACATTGCTACGAGCACCCCAGGAAGGTTGCTTCGGAGAGACTTCTTGTCCGGGCGGTCACGTACTTGCTCGCGAATGGCCTGCCGAAGGACGATCTAATGCTGCTGAGTGACGATCAACTCATTGCGCTTCTCTCCGAGTTCCTCTCGCCAGAAACCGCCCAGGGACAATGCTTCAGAGCCTTGAGGGAAAACGTTCA
>JGI26339J46600_10000084_pt1 | contig 30706 bp, 26 predicted proteins | sample BogFormECP12_OM1_FD_46600 | JGI IMG/M metagenome (IMG submission 46600) | reverse complement strand
CGCTTATGGGCGGACGCACATCGCAATCGTGTACCCCCGGCAGGGCCGGACGGCTTCCGGCCTGCAGGCCCAGGTGTCCAGCCCGGCCAGACCGGCCAGACGGGAGAGAACCGCGGGAACGGGGACACAACCCGAATGGAGGTAGGGCCGGAGAGCAACCAGCCTGGTCACGACGGAGCCTCGCCTAGCCAAGCTGGCGGGTCAGTGAAATCAACCCTGACGGCGTCCGGCGCGCGGTCCATTTTAGCGAGCTTCCTGGCCAAGCTGTTGGGCGGTGGGTGAAGAATTGACGATTGTCGATTGACGATTGACGATTGAAAAGCAGTGGCCATGCGACTGACGGGTGGCCGTCAAGAGCGTCTTCAAATCGTCAATCTGCAATCGTCAATCGTCAATTTCCTCGACCATGCTGCGGCGTTGGGTTGAGTTCATTTCGGTTCATTTCGGTCGTTGAGCTTGACGTGGGGCGTATGGCCACGTATGATAACGTAGGTTGGTAACGGCTCGCTCTCGGCGCTCGTCTAAGTGATCTGGGACATTGAATGAGTCAAGTTCGACGCCTGATTGGCTTTATCTGGCCGTACACGCTGCGGTTCGTGGCGGCGTTTGTCCTGATGGCGGTGGTCGGAGCCTGCGAGGGCTTGATGGCTCTGCTCATCAAGCCCGTCTTTGACCAGGTGCTGGCGCCGACTGCGGATCACGGCCTCATTCTCCTATTCCGCTTGCCTTGGGGCGGCAGGACGCTCTACCTTCAGGACCTCGTTCCCCACCACTTCCACAACGTGTGGACGGTGGTGGCCGTGGCCATCATCGGCGTGACGCTGATCAAGGGCGTCGCCGAGTTTTTTGCCACTTATTCCATCAATTACGTCGGCCACTCGGTGGTGCGTGATCTGCGCAATCTGCTTTACTCGAGAATCATCGAGCAGTCGATTTCATTCTTCACCGACAATCCCACCGGCAAGCTGATGTCGGCGGTGACCAACGACATCGACAAGGTGCAGAGCGCCGTCTCCCAGACCTCGGCGGACCTGCTGCGCGAGACCTTCACGCTGGTGGGCCTGCTGGCGGTGGTCTTTTACCTGGACTGGAAGCTGGCCCTGTTGTCGATGGTGCTGGTGCCGTTCATCGTTTTCCCTTCGAAATCGATCGGCAAATACATCCGCATCTCCAGCCGTTTCAGCCAGGACAAAATGGCGGAGATCAACCACATCCTCCAGGAGACGTTCAGCGGTATCCGCATTGTGAAAGCCTTCGGGATGGAGCCGTCGGAAGTCAACAAGTTCAAGGCGGCCACGCGGCGACTGCTGAAAATCAACCTGCGCTGGGTGCGAGCCCAGGCGCTGACCTCGCCGCTGATGGAGGTGCTGGGGGCGTTGGTGATCGCGGGCCTGCTGCTCTACGCACGCACCGAGATTTCGCACCAGGCGCAAACCACCGGCGGCTTTGTGGCCTTCCTCTACGCACTGATCAAGATGTACGAGCCCATCAAGCGGCTCACCGGCGTCCACAACAACTTCCAGCAGGCGGTGGGCGCCTCCGAGCAGGTGTTTCGCTTCCTCGACGTTCGCCCGGACATTGTGGATCGGCCCGGCGCGATCGTGTTGCCGCCTTTCAGCCAGGAGATTGTTTTCGACCATGTCTATTTTGATTACGACAACGGCTTGCCCCTTCTCGAGGACGTGAACCTGCGCGTCCAAAAGGGAGAAGTGGTGGCCATTGTGGGCTCGAGCGGCGCGGGCAAGACCACCCTGGCCAGCCTGATCCCCCGCTTCTTTGACGTGAAGAAAGGGCGCATCCTGGTCGATGGCCACGACCTGCGCGACGTGACCAGCGCGTCGCTCCGCGCGCAGATCGGAATCGTGACTCAGGAAACGATCCTGTTCAACGATACGACGTTCAACAACATTTGCTACGGCAACGCGAGGCGCAAGGCGCGGGAAGTGGAGATGGCGGCCCAGGCAGCGTTGGCCCACGATTTCATTATGGAGATGCCGGAGGCTTACCAGACCATGATCGGCGAGCGCGGCCAGCGGCTCTCGGGCGGGCAGCGCCAGCGCATCGCCATCGCTCGCGCGCTGCTGAAGAATCCGCCCCTGCTGATTCTGGACGAGGCCACCTCGGAGCTTGATACCGAGTCGGAACTGCTGGTGCAGAAGGCACTCAACAACCTGATGACCGGTCGCACCGTGCTGGTGATCGCGCACCGGCTCTCCACCGTGCGGCGCGCCGACCGGATCGTGGTGCTCGATCGCGGCACGATCTCGGAAGTCGGCACGCACGCGGACTTGGTGAACGGCGGCGGAATTTACCAGCGGCTGCACGAATTGCAGTTTGTGGATGCCGTGGGTTAGGGAACAGGGAATAGGGAATACTCTCAGCGCGAGGCTCGGTAAGAGCCGATGGCTGGATGCTCTTGGCCACTGACAACTGACCACTGACTACTGACGACCGATGATAAGAAGCATGACAGGCTATAGCCGGGTTCGCAGCGAGGACGCGGGGTTCTCGCTGTCGGTGGCGGTGAAGAGCACCAACCACCGCTTCCTGGACTTGCAGTTGCGCCTGCCCTCTTCGCTCGATGCACTGGAGGTCACGCTACGGCGGCTGGTGAAAGAACACGTGGTGCGTGGCCACCTGGAGGTATCGGTCATCCTGGAGCGCACGGCCGCCGCGTCGCTTCAGCTCAACCATCCCTTGCTGGCCGCGTACGCGGGCGCGTGCCAGAAGTTGCACAGCGACTACGGCTTTGTAGCGCAACCGGACCCGGTGGCGCTGCTGCGCATCCCCGGCATTATCGCGGGCAGCGACGGCGACATCCCGAGCGAGGAGATGGAGCGAATCGCCCGCGTCATCGAGCGAGCCGCTGGCGAGGCCCTGGAATCGCTCAACCAGATGCGAGCGCGGGAAGGCGAGGCCCTCGAACGCGATCTGCGGAGCCGCCTCGAGAGGCTAGCCGTCTTGACGATGGCGGTGGAAAAGCTCGCCGCGCAGGTCCCGGCGCTTTATCAGCGGCGGTTGGAGAATCGGCTCAGCGAAATGCTGGGCAGCGTCAGCATGGATCCGGGGCGCCTCAATCAGGAGGTGGCCTATCTCGCATCGCGGGCGGACATTTCGGAGGAGCTGACGCGGTTCCACAGCCACGTCGACCAGGTGCAGCGGCTTCTGGACGAAAACGCGGAGGTGGGCAAGAAGCTCGACTTCCTGTTGCAGGAGATGAATCGCGAGGCCAACACCCTGCTCTCCAAGACGACGGACGTTCCCGAGGTCGGCCGCGCCATTGCCGGTCATGCGATCGAGATGAAGACGGAGATCGAGAAACTGCGCGAGCAGGCCCAAAACATCGAGTGAGTAAATTTTGGATTTTGGATTTTCGATTTTGGATTGAAGAGAATCGCGACCACGGCGGGGTTCTTCAATCCAAAATCCAAAATCCAAAATCCAAAATTCTCAACGGTGACGGAGCACGCAATGGCAGCGGGAGCGGAAAGGCGGGGAAGCATTATCGTGATCTCCGCCCCTTCCGGAGCAGGCAAGACGACCTTGGTTAAGCGTTTGCTGTCGTCGTTTCCGGACCTTGCCTTTTCGGTTTCTTATACGACTCGGGTGCAGCGTCCGGAAGAAGTGGATGGACGCGATTATTTCTTCGTCAGCCGTCCGGCCTTTGAAGGGATGATCGAGCAAGGTGAGTTCATCGAGTGGGCGGAGGTCGTGGGCCAACTCTACGGAACCGCCCGCTCGGTGCTCGAGGCTGCGCAGGCCGCCGGCAGGGACATCCTGCTGGATATCGACGTGCAAGGTCACGCGCAGGTGAAGCAGCGACTCCCGGGGTCGGTGAGTGTGTTTGTGCTGCCGCCGTCGTTCGAGGAATTGGAGCGGCGCTTGCGGTGCCGGGGGCTCGACTCGGAATTAAACATCCAGCGCCGGCTGCAAGCTGCGCGCCGCGAGGTCGCGCGCTGGCCCGAGTATGACTATCTGATCGTGAACGATCTCTTGGCGGCCGCCACCCAAGAACTCGCGGCGGTGGTGACGGCGGCGCGACTGCGCCGGGCCAGCCAGGAAGTGCGGGTTCGGGAGATTGAAAAAACTTTTGGAGAATGAGGTTTCGATGGATCTACCACAGGGAATTGATAGCAAGTACCGTTTTATTCTGGTTTCGGCAAAGCGCGCCCGGCAGTTGCAGGCCGGCGCCCAGCCGCTGATCCAGACCCAAACCAAGAAGACGACGCGCGTGGCCCAGTTGGAAGTGGAAGCGGGATTGGTGCCTTTTGAAATCCTGGAACTGGAAGGCAAGGACGGAAAGATCAAGGGTAAAGGGTGAAGCGAAAGGGTGAAGGGTAAACGAAGAGCATCGCGCAGGCCGGACATCTCGCCGGGCTGCCAGAGCGCCGGGAGCAACAAACTCGACTGACCGTTTACCCTTTATTGGCCATGCTTTTCGTTTACCCTTCACCCTTTACACTTTACCCTTACTGTTCGACCTTCGACCTTTGACTCTTATGAAAGTCGCACTGGGAGTGACGGGCGGGATTGCGGCCTACAAGGCGGCGGAACTGGTGCGCCTGCTGCAGGACCGGAGCCTCGACGTGCAGGTGGTGATGACTCGCGCGGCGTGCGAGTTCGTTACGCCGCTCACCTTCGCCGCCCTTTCCGGACACAAAGTCATCACCGGGATGTTCGGTGAAGCCGGCGCGGCGGAGCCGAACGTCGAGAGCGCCATCGAACACATCGCCGTGGCCCAGTCGATCGACGCGCTGGTGATCGCGCCCGCTACTGCGGATATCCTGGCCAGGATCGCCCACGGCCTCGCCGACGACTTTCTTACCACGCTGGTCCTGGCCACCAAGGCGCCCATCCTCGTTGCTCCGGCCATGAACCTGAACATGTGGGAGAACGCGGCCACCCAGGCGAACCTGGTGCTGTTGCGCGGACGGGGCGTGAAGGTCGTGGAGCCGGATGCCGGCTATCTGGCGTGCGGGATGATCGGCGCCGGACGCTTGGCCGCGCCGGAGGCCATCGCCCGGGCGGTGTTTGAAACGCTGGGCTTGGACACCCATCCGGAAATCGCGGAGAGCGGGAAGCCGGTGGGATTCGGAGTTCGGGGTTCGGGGTTCGCAGAAGAAGACGACGAACCGGCGTCGGCTCTCCGCAAATCCCGAACCCCGACTCCCGAACCCCGACCTGCGCTCTCAGGGTCACCGACTGGGCGTCAAGGCGACGATCTCAAAGGCGAAACCGTCTTGGTGACGGCGGGTCCTACCGAAGAGCCGCTCGACCCCGTGCGCTACATCAGCAATCGGTCGAGCGGCCGGATGGGATACGCACTGGCGGAGGTCTCCCGGCGGCGAGGTGCCCGCGTAATGCTAGTTAGCGGGCCTACCCGCCTGGTGCCACCGGATGGCGTCGAGATCGAGCGGGTCCGCACGGCGGAGGAAATGGCTGAGGCGGTGGGGCGGCGCGTCGACGAAGCCAGCGTGGTGCTGATGGCCGCAGCCGTGGCCGACTTTCGGCCCGAGGAAGTGCAAGGTACCAAGATCAAGAAGCGAGACGGTCCACCGGTGGTTAAGCTGCGGCCCACCCGCGACATTCTGGGCGAGATCGTCGGCCGCCGCCGCAACGGCCAGTTGGTGGTGGGATTCGCTGCCGAGACGGACGACGTGCTCGAAAACGCGGCCGCCAAGGCGAAGGCCAAGCGCCTGGACCTCGTGGTCGCTAACGACGTCACGCAGGCGGGCGCCGGTTTCGACGTGGATACCAACATCGTGACGCTGGTCTTTCCCGACGGCCACCGCAAGGCGCTTGAGATGATGAGCAAGCTCGACGTCGCCAACCGCGTGCTGGACGAAGTGGTCGAACTCAGGAAACGGTAGGCGGTAGAAGGTAGATGGGTAGACGGGGGGGAAGGCAGACGGTAGACGGTATACGGCATACGGGGAAGATGGGTAGGGGGAGATGGCCGGCCTCTTCCCTTATGCCGTCTACCGCCTACTGTCTACCTTAAGCAATGGACGAAAGAATCCAAAGAGAAGTGGCGGCCTGGTTGGCGTTCTATCGCGAACTCGGAATCGACGGGTTCTATCGCCGACCGCCAGGCTCGGCGTCGGTTTTGCCGCCCGCCGTCAGCGTGAGAGACGAAGGGGACGAGCGAGCCCCAATTTCATCGGAAGCCATTCTCAATCCGCGGCCAACTGACGCTTCATTGGAGCCACTTCTGCGAACCCCGAATCCCGAACCCCCAATCCCGAGGTCGGAGGCTCGGACGCCGGGGCCCGAGCAGCGTGCGCCAGGTCCGGAGCCGCGCGCCTCGGTTGCCTTGCCCGGCACTCCGGCGCGGGTCATGAGCCTTTTCGATGCGCCGGCGCCGCCCCGTCGCGAGCATGAGACTCTGGAGGAGATTCGCGCCGACCTCGGTGACTGCCACCGCTGCAAGCTCGCCGGAGGGCGCAAGACCATCGTGTTCGGGGAAGGGAATCCGCACGCCAAGGTGATGTTCATCGGGGAGGGTCCCGGCGCCGACGAAGACGAGCAGGGCCGGCCGTTCGTGGGCCGCGCCGGGCAACTGCTCAATCGCATGCTTCAGTTGGTGGGCATCAAGCGCGAAGACGTGTACATTGCCAACGTCGTGAAGTGCCGGCCGCCGGGCAATCGCGCTCCGGAGAAGGATGAAGTCGACGCATGCTCGCCGTTTCTGTACCGCCAAATCGAAACGATCAAGCCGCGCTTGATCTGCTGTCTCGGCGCGCCGGCGGTGAAGACCATCCTGGGGGCCAAGGAGGGCATCCTGAAGATCCGGGGCCAACTGTTCGACTACGGCGGTACCAAGGTCATGCCCACCGTCCATCCGGCTTACGTCCTGCGCAACCCGCGCGATGAGAAACTTCTGCGCGAGGACTTCGAAAAAATCTGTGATTTCTTAAAGAAAATGTAGCGGCGGCTTTATGCCGCCATAATTCAGAGCGTGTGAAATTAAACACAGAGGTACAGAGACACGGAGAAGATCACGGAGGTTACACGAAGAATATCGCTTGTTTCCGGAAGTCCCCATTTTACTCTGTGCCTCTGTGTCTCTGTGTTGGAAGCGCCTTCGCAATTGTTTCGTACCCTCTCAGCCGTGCAATGCGGCGCGGAGTAACATCGCCGGAACAGGATGAAATTGGACCTCGGCGGTTTCTTCAATCCAAAATCCAAAATCCAAAATGACGATGCTTCTTCAACCGATGCTGGTCGAGCCCGTGACCCTGATGGGTCGCCATGTCCGCTTGGAGCCGCTCTCCCTCCGCCATCACGACGCGCTCTGCCAGGTCGGCCTCGATGAAGAGTTGTGGCGTTGGATTCCCGCGCCCGTTCGCACGCCCGACGAAATGCGCGCCTACATTGAGACCGCTCTGCGCGAGCAGGCGGCCGGCACCGCCCTGCCGTTTGCGACCATCGACCAATCGTCGGGCCGCGCCATCGGCTCGACCCGCTACGGGAACATCGACCGCGCCAACCGCCGCGTCGAGATCGGCTGGACCTGGGTAGCGGTACCCTGGCAGCGCACGGCGGCGAACACCGAAGCGAAGTACCTCATGCTGCGGCACGCCTTCGAGACGCTGGGCTCCATCCGCGTCGAACTCAAGACCGACTCGCTGAATGAAGGCTCGCGCAATGCCATTCTGCGTCTCGGCGCCAAGGAAGAAGGTACGTTGCGCAACCACATGATCACCGCCAGCGGACGCATTCGGCACACTGTCTATTTCAGCGTCACCGACGCGGAGTGGCCGGCCGTGCGGACGAGCCTTCTGGAAAAGCTGGCGCGCTTCCCAGCGGCAGGGACGCGTGGGCGGTGAGGCTGGCGGAGGCGCGCTCACCGGCAGCGAGTTTGTAGAAGCCGGCGGCGGCGATCATGGCGGCGTTATCCGTGGAAAGGCCAAGCGAGGGGAAGAAAACCTGCTGCCGAGCGCGGCCGGCGGCTTCCGAGAAGCGCTCGCGCAGAAGTGAATTGCAGGCGACTCCGCCGGAGACCAAGATGGATTCGACCCCCTCTCGATCCGCGGCGGCGAGCGTGCGCTCCACGAGGTCGGTGACCACAGCGTGCTGGAAGCTGGCGATCAGGTTGAGCGTCTCTTGCGAGCAATGCGCGCGCAAATCATCGGTTCGCATGTCATTCTGAGCGAAGCGAAGAATCTCTCTTGGTTTCTCGCTTTGCCTCTGGCTTGTCGGCGTGGCCCGGAAGAGAGATTCTTCGCTTCGCTCAGAATGACATGCGAACGGGCTTGCTTCCTGCTCCTTGTTTCTTGTTTCTTGCTTCTTGTTTCTAAGCCAGGCGGCTCGATCCTCGGCTTCAGCGGCCAGCGCCGTTCCTCGTACCCGATAGAGCACCGCGGTCTTGAGTCCGGAAAAACTGAAGTCGAGCTGATTGCCTTTCATGCGGACGCGGCCGAAGTCGACGGCCCGCGGATCTCCAAAGTGTGCCAGACGATCGATCACGGGACCACCCGGATAACCGAGCGCCAGCAACTTCGCCACTTTGTCAAAAGCCTCGCCCGCGGCGTCATCGCGCGTCTGGCCGAGGCGGAGGTAGGAAAATGTCGGCAGTCGGCGGTCGGCGGTCGGCAGAGAAGAGGCGGGACTCGGGGCTCGGGACCCAGGGCTAGCAGATTGCCCACTGCTGACTGCCGACTGCCGACTGCCGACTTCTTGCTCAACCCGAAACAAACTGGTGTGCCCGCCGGAAACCACCATGGTCACGTTGGGGAAACTAGGTTCCTCCACTTGCTTTCCCGCCTTTCCCGCCCCGGCCTCGCGGGCACGCCGCGCTATCTTGTTCTCGAGCAGCACTGCGTGCACGTGACCTTCGAGGTGATTCACGCCGACCAGTGGTTTCGTCAGCGAGAATGCCAGCGCCTTCGCGTAGACAAGGCCCACCAGCAGCGACCCGATCAAGCCAGGTCCTTCCGTGACGGCAATACCGTCGAGATCGTTTACATTGGCGCCGGCTTCGCGGCAAGCTGCGTCGACAACGGGTCCGATCCTGCGCAGGTGCTCGCGGGATGCAAGCTCCGGCACCACGCCGCCGTATCTGGCGTGCGTCAACACTTGCGAGGCGACCACGTTGGAGAGAATGCGCTCGCCGTCTTCCACCACGGCCGCCGCCGTTTCATCGCAACTGGACTCGATTCCTAGGACTAGCATTGGCGATCCTTATGTTAGCATAATGCCTGTAGACGGTAGACGGTAGACGGTAGAAGGGTAGGCGGTAGACGGTAGACGGCATATAGGATAAAGACGCTCGCCTTTGGCTTTTCTTGCCCTTCATGTCAACTACCATCTACCGTGCGCTGTCTTTCCCTTTATGCCGTCTACCGTCTACCTTCTACCGTATACTGCCCCACTGGAGGTTGTTGTTCATGTCTATCCGCAAAGCCGTCCTGCCCGTGGCCGGACTAGGGACCCGGTTCCTTCCTGCCACCAAGGCTCAGCCCAAAGAAATGCTGCCCATCGTCGACAAGCCGCTGGTGCAGTACGCGGTAGAAGAAGTTTCGGCCTCCGGCGTACCGCTCGTCATCTTCATTACCGGCCGCGGCAAGCATGCCATCGAGGACCACTTCGACGTCTCGTTTGAGCTCGAACACCAACTGGCGGGCCGAGGCAAAGAGGAGATGCGGGAGCAGCTTCGCTCCATCTCCGGGTTGTTGCAGATGACCTACGTTCGCCAGAAGGAAGCGCTCGGTCTCGGCCACGCCATCCTGACGGCACGGGACTTGGTGGGAGACGAAGCCTTCGCGGTGCTGCTCTCCGACGACGTGATCGATAGCGTCGTGCCCTGCCTGAAGCAGATGATGGAAGTGTTCGAGCGCTACGGCCGCAGCGTGGTTGCCATCCAGCGCGTGGCGCGAAAGGCGGCGTCGAGCTACGGAATCATCAGGGGCCGCGCGGTGCCGGATGACCAGTGGCATGGGCGGCTTTTTCGCATCGACGATATGGTGGAAAAGCCTCAGGCCTCCAAGGCGCCGTCTAATCTCGCCATCATCGGCCGTTACATCCTGACGCCAGCCATCTTCGCCGAGTTGGCGGCGACGCAAGCCGGCGCCGGAGGGGAGATCCAGTTGACCGACGCCTTGCGGCGACTGCTGCTGAAAGAGCCGATTTATGGATACGTTTTTGAGGGCAAGCGCTACGACGCGGGCGACAAGCTCGGCTTCCTCGAGGCCACGGTGGAGATGGCGTTGAAGCGCCCCGACTTGGGCGGTGAGTTTCGAAAGTACCTGAAGACGCTGAAGCTGTGAGGAACAGTAGACGGTAGGCAGCAGACGGTAGACGGGGAAAGACGCCATATACGCCTACTGTCTACCGTCCACTGCCCGTGTACCGTCTACTGTCTACCGTCTACCGGGAAGGGCAATATGGCTTTTGGAAGCTCAACTGTGGCAATTTGTATCACGGCCGACACGGTTCGAGTTACCGAAACGAACGATCGATAAAGCCGCCAATGATTTCAATGGCCTGCGGCGTACAACTGAATTGGACCAATTCGTGCTCGCTAAACTCTGCCGGTGTTTAAGCGCTTGGCTCGTTCGTCGCCGGCGGCCGGATGTTTGCCTCTGGATTTCATGAAAAGAAGGGGGTAAGATGTTAGATATCACCTCCGTTGGTCCAGCGTACTGCAAGATTTTGCTTGACATTGCCTCGGACCTTCGTTATACATCGGCCGTAGTCCCGATTCGGTTGCGCTTATCGTTCAAGCTTTTCGGTAGTTGATTATCCAGGACACGAAGTTCAGACTGAAGGCTTTTCTGAGGGTAGGGAGGACCCCGTGAAGCGCTGCTGCCGCGTTAATTCCATACTCATGCGACATCGTGCTTCCTCTGCTTCCACTGGAAGCGGAGAACGTGGAGGTCTGCCCGATCGCCCTTTTGGGTTTTTGGGGATTTGACTCTTTTTAGAATCAGGGGAGGACACTAACATGCGAAGTCTGCGAGTTGCTCTCGTAGCATTGTTGTTTGCCGCGTTGACCCCCGTTTTCGCGCGGGCACAGGGCGCGGCCACCACCGGTACCATCACCGGCACAATTACGGACCAAAGCGGCGCCGTGATCGTCGGGGCAGAAGTAAGGGTCACGGACACCTCAACCAAGACTTATAGCACAATACCAACCAACCAAGTCGGTACCTTTATCTTCACCAACGTCAAGCCGGGCACCTATGATGTCCGGGTGTCGAAGGCCGGCTTCCAAAACGTCGAGGCGCCGGCACAGGAACTCTTGGTGGGCCAACAGCTCACGTTGAACCTCACGATGACAGTAGGCGCCGCGACCCAGACGGTGGAAGTCACTTCTTCCGCCGGCGCCGAACTCCAGACCATGAACTCCACGGTAGGAAGCACGTTGGCCGGCTCTGTGCTGCTGTCGCTTCCCAACCAGAACCGGGACGCTACCAGCCTCCTCATCTTCCAGCCGATGACGGCCCCCACTTTCCACGGCGCGGAGAGCAACACCACCGGCGGGCAAGTAGCCGGCTCCATGAGCGACCAGAACACCTTCACCCTTGACGGAGGGAACGCCACCGACGACCTGGCGGGTGACAACAACTACGTTGCCGGCAACCGCGGCTACGTGGGTCCGCAGGCCGCCATCCCCACGCCCGTCGAAAGCATCCAGGAATTCAATGTTGCCTCCACCAACCAGACTGCTGATTTCAGCGCCTCTGCCGGCGGCGACGTGATGCTGGTGACCAAGCGCGGAGGCAACAGCTTCCATGGCTCGCTGTACGACTATTTCCAGGCCGACTGGCTGAATGCCGCCGGTTGGAACCTCAACGTTGTCAATGGTAAGAAAGTGAAGTCGCATCAGAATCGCTTTGGCGGCAGCATCGGGGGACCCATCACCAACAAGGAGCTGGCCGGCGGCAAGACCTACTTCTACTTCAACTACGAAGGCAAGCGGTTCCCGTACGCCAACGGGAGGTATGAAAGGAACGTTCCTTCCGCCTTGTTGCGACAGGGGATCGTGCAAGTCAAAGATAACAACGGGAACCTCAACCAATACAACCTCGCGACCTCTACCGCGTGCGGGGCCGCGCTGGACGCTAGCGGAAACGTCACGGGTCCGGCCAATCTTCCCTGCGACCCGCGCGCACTTGGGATCAACCCGCTCATCTCCAGTTTGTGGAACAACTACATGCCGATGCCAAACGATTGCGCCGATTACGGCGATCACCACAACAGTTGCGGCTATTTCGCTGCGCTGAAGCTCAGCCAAAGTGACAACTTCGCGGTGGGTCGCTTCGATCACGACTTTGGCTCCAAGTGGCGCTTCATGACCAGCTACCGGTACTACAAGTTGACTTTCCCCTCCACTAATCAGGTGGATATCGGTGGCTTGATTAAGGGCGACAAGTTAGGCGTGCCCACCGCAGTCTCCTCGAATCCCATGCAGCCGCGCTATATCGTAGCTGGCTTGACTGGAACTCTCACCCCAACTCTTACCAACGATTTCCATGTCAGCTATCTGCGGAACGATTGGAACTGGATCCGGTTCGGAGTCCCGACTGGGAACCTGCTCCCCGGAACCCCATTTGCCAATATTCCCGGTGGCCTCGAGGTTGGCGGCGAGACAAACAACCCGATGGCTCCCCTAGCCATGGACACCCAGGACGCCCGCTTCCGCACCTGGAACGGCCACGATTGGAACTATGCGGACTCGCTGAGCTGGCTGAAGGGGAAGCACTTTTTCCAATTTGGCGGCAATGTGATGCACTGGTGGGACGACCACGTCCGGCCCGACAACGTGACCGGATCCCTCACCCGGTTGGTCTACCAGATCAACAGCGGCGGGGGTATCAATATGACGCCGAGCACGGCAACGGCATCCCAGTTGTACCAACCACTTCATTGCTCCGGTGACGCGAGCGGCCCGTTCCAGACGAACTGCATCGCCGGCAACCAGCTCGGCACTTGGAACTCCTACTATGGCGAAGCGCTCGGCTTCGTGGCGCAAGCCCAGCAACTGTTTGTCCGGGGTGGGAGTAATTTTTCCCTGACGGGCGCCCCCTATCTGGAGGATCACTCCATCACCGACGGCTACAGCCTTTACTTGACTGACTCCTTCAAGGTGAAGCCCAACCTCACCATTAACTATGGTTTGGAGTGGGGCGTGACCATGCCTCCGTACGAAAAGAACGGAGTGCAGGATTACCTTGTTGACTCCAGCGGTGCCCCGGTGAGCTATAACCAGTACGTTTCCAACATCGCGAACTTCGCCAACAACGGGCAAGTCTATAACCCCGTGCTCGGCTTTGAGCCGATCCGAGGTGTAGGCGGGTCGCCCAAGTATCCCATCGATCCGTGGTATGGCGGCTTTAGTCCCCGTATCTCGCTGGCTTGGAATCCCCATTTCGACTCGGGCATCCTGCATAAGATCTTCGGCGACAAGAAGACCGTGATTCGCGGCGGCTATGCCCGCATTTACGATCGGACCAATGCCGTGAACATGGTGCTGACGCCACTGTTGGGCTATGGCTTCGGACAGCCCGCAAAGTGCATTGGCGGCCTCATGAACGGCACCTGCACCAACACGAGCAAGGGCTCTGACCCCAGTACCGCCTACCGGGTGGGCACGGATGGCAATACCGCGCCATTCCCGGCGATTACGCAGACCCTTCCCCTGCCAGCCGAGCCGGGCGTTAATACTCCTGCTGCCAGCGTCCTGTTCGCCCTCGATAGTAAGTGGCGGCCAGGAACTGACGACGGCATCGACTTCAGCATTCAGCGTGAGCTGCCGGCCCAGGTGATCCTGGAGGTGGGGTACGCCGGCAAATGGATGAAGCACCTGTACCTGGGTATGGACAACGAGGGGATGCCTTACATGCTCAAACTGGGCGGCCAGACGCTTGCCCAAGCCTACTACGCCCTCTATCAGGCCGATAAGGCAGGCATCAAACCCGACGCCGTCAGCCCGCAACCCTTCTTTGAAACCGGTCTCGGCGGCGCCAACAGCGCCTATTGCAAGGGGTACGCGAGCTGCTCGGCCGCCGTGCTGGCGAACGAAGGTGCTTCGGGCAGCACCAACATTACCTACCAGTATGCGTACCAGATCGCTCAGGACCTCGATACCGCTATCGGGGGAAAACCCGCATGGAACTTTGCCGGATGTGCGGGTTGCGCCATTCTGCCCTCGGATATGCAGCACTACTCCGGGATCGATATGAGCACCACCAACGGCTTTGCCAACTATCAGGCTGGTTTCCTGACCGTGCAGAAGCGCGCCGGCCATGGGTTGACGCTCAGCGCCAACCTCACCTACTCGCATAGCCTCGCCACCGACCAAATCAATCAGGAGTTCGTCGAGGACAGTCCCAACAACATCTACAACCTTCGCTACGACTACGCTCCGGCTCTCTGGGACCGCACGTGGGTTACCAACGTTCTGGGTCGCTACGAACTGCCGTTTGGGAAAGGGAAGCACTTCTCAACCAGCAATGGGATCCTGGATCGGGTGATCGGCGGCTGGTCGATATCTCCCATCTGGACTTGGGGCACGGGAACTCCCATTGAAACTTACACCGGATCGTGCTATGAATTTGGGACCGGGCAATTCCCCTATTGCGCTGGAGCAGTGCCGCTGGTGAACACGGGCACCTTCAGTAGGTCGGTCCACCATGCAGTCAGTACTGCGAGTCAGTCTGGTACTGGCGCATACGGTTCCTTTCTGGGTTGCACGGTTGGCGTCAACAACGACCCTTCGTGTCCAAGCGGAGGAGGTACGGGAGGGAACCTATTCCCGAACCCCGCCGCCGTCTTTAGCTCCTATCGGCCGGCACTGCTGGGCCTTGACACTCGTGCCTACGACGAGGGTCCATTCCACGGGCAGCACCGCTGGAACGTCGATTTGACGATCGAGAAGGACACGAAAATCACCGAGCGCACGAGTATCTCTTTCTACGCTTACATGCTGAACGCGTTTAACAACATGGAGTATTCGGATCCTGGGATCAATATCCAGGACCCGTACGACTTTGGAACTCTGACTGGCCAGTACAATCAACCGCGGGTCATCGAGCTTGGCCTGCGGTTTAGCTTCTAACCTGGGAGCGCGGGCGTCCCGCCCGCTCTTCCTCTTGCGTTTCTCGCGTGGGAACGCGTCACAGTTCGGTTGCACGACTCGGGGGCCGGCAGTTTCGGCCCCCTTTTTTTTCCCCTGGGAGCGCGGGCGTCCCGCCCGCTCTTCCTTTCTTGGTTGGCGTCCTTCACGCCAATCTCAGCCACCTCGCCCGATGGCGTCAGCGAGGCTATGTCCGTTAGCAAGGGAAAGAGCGGGCAAGATGCCCGCGCTCCCAGGAGAAGTGTAGGGTGGGCGAGGGAAAGAACAAGAGCGGGCAGGATGCCCGCGCTCCCAGGGTGCCTTGGCATTCTCGAGGCTACCTACCCCACTTCGAGGGCGGCAGCATTCCTCAAGAACTTACATTTCGTTTGGCTGACTCCTTTCCCGGAGAACTCCTTGACCGCTGGCGCAATGAGCTTGCTTGCCTGCCAAAAGGAGAGGCCGAGGCGGAGCGCAGGATAAGGGTGGAGGCCTATCTGGATTTGGGCGAAGGCGAAGCTTTGCTGCGCGATCAACGCGTGGCCGCACTGGTCGAGAATGCCTTGCTCTACTTCGATGTCGCCCGCTACCACCTTCACGCATGGGTGGTGATGCCGAATCACGTCCACGCTTTGTTGACGCCGGAGAATGGCTTCACGCTCTCATCGATTCTATTCTCATGGAAATCGTTTACTGCCAAGGAAGCGAATCGGATCTTGGGGAGAAACGGTCAGTTCTGGCAGGAAGACTACTTTGATCGCTACGCCCGGAATGAGGAGCACTACTGGACGATGGTCGATTACATCGAGATGAATCCTGTCAAAGCCGGCCTGTGCGCGCGCAAAGAAGATTGGCCCTTCTCGAGTGCTTCACGGAGATGAACCTGGGAGCGCGGGCGTCCCGCCCGCTCTTGCTTTTCGACTCGTCTTCGGGAGAACGCCCTGAACAACACCGGCGGGTAAGACGAAGAGCGGGCGAGACGCCCGCGCTCCCAGGGCACCCCGTCGTCGACTGACACAATGATCGGCTGACGCGTGCAACATGGGGAATTAGACACCACCGCGAATTGAGATGTATGTACAAAGCATGTATGATTAATTTACAATGAAAATCGACGGACGACCAGAGTTCGATTGGGATGCGAACAACATCGCGCACTTGGCTCGGCATGGGGTAAGCCCGATCGAGTTCGAGCAAGCGATAATGAAGGACTCCGTTTTCATGGACGTCCGCGACGAAAGCGGCGAAGATCGTTGGTACGCTCTGGGCGCTACGGAGAAGCTTCGCGTGTTGTTTCTGATTTACACCTACCGTGGCGACCGTATTCGGCCGGTCACCGCGTGGGATGCTGGCAAGAAGCTACGCAAGGTTTACTTTCGCAGCAGAGCTACTTAGGAAAGGCAGCCTATGGCAAAGAAAATGGCAAAGAGACTGGTGATTCCAACATTGGCATGCGAAGCAGATGATGCCGCCTGGCATGAAAGCCACAAGCAGCAACTAGAAGCCGAAATGGCGCGGCGGATAGGCAGAGGCGCCGCCCTGACTCTTAATCAGGCAATGGCCCGAAACAAGGCGAGAAGTCCTCTGCGCCCAGTCACAATTCGGCTTCCGCTCGAGGATATCGACGCGGCACGGGAACTGGCTGCCCAGAAGGGAATTGGGTACCAGACTTACATCAGGATTCTGTTGCGGGAGGGTCTGGACCGGAGGACAGGGAGGGAAGCTGATTCCCGGCGAAAGTGACGAGCTTAGAGTGCGCCACAGCAACTGTTGCCTTGCGAGTGCGGTGGCTAGAAAGCGAAGATGGGCGCTCTCTTGCTAGCCACTCGCGCTGCCGGTCACTAACCACTTCCGTAAAGCGGGCGGGACGCCCGCGCTCCTGGGCTCCAGGGCTCCAGGTCCAGGATTATGACCTTGATGCGAGTCGGCAACGGGTGTACGATTGATTGTACGGTAGTCAAAGCAGGAAGTGTGATTTGAGGGGGGCGTTATGAAGACTCACTTGCGTGTCTTCGTTGTATGCGCGGCGGTGTGTCTCTTGCCGGCAGCGCTCTTTGCTCAAGGTGGGGGGGGAGCCGCCGCCGCTGGGAACCTCAGCGGGGATCCCGGTCAGCCAGGTTCCGCCAATTACGACATTACCTCTCAAATTCAAAAACATTGGATCGTTGCCGGCAAGGTGATGAACCTTCACGGTGATCCGGTGGGTGGGGTGAAGGTGACGGTGGAACCTGCCGAATCGGGTGAGTTCCGAGCCGTCCAGACGAACCTCCAAGGTGAGTTCCAAACCACGTACGACTTGAACCCGGCTCTGGTGAAAGAGCTGACGGTGACCCTGACGGTCAACAAGAAGGGATTCCTGAAGGCACACCAAGTTATTAAGTTCGCCGATTCCGATCACCCCTGGGTGATTCCGGTTACGCTGCGCGACCCCAATCCGGACCCGGATTTACTCTCTCAGGCGGACTTGATCGCCGACTTGGCGCCGAAGCTGAAGAGACTTGGCCCTTCTGACGGGTTGTCGGACAAGAGTGAGAAGGACTATGCGCGAGGCCTAATGGAGTATTTTGAGCGCAACCGGCCCGACCACGCCTTGCCGTTCTTCACCAAGGTGGTGGGTCGCGATCCCTCCTGCATTGGGTGCCTGACCATGCTGGCGCTGGCGGATCTCGACTCTGGGGATTGGGACGGCGCCAACCGTAGCCTCTACCAGGCCCTCGAGGATGATCGGAAAGATGCCAAGCGAGCACGCCCCGAACCGGCCCTGGCTCTCGGGGTGATGGAGAGTTGGCGTCACGAGCCGGAAAGATCGGTGGGGTTTTTGTCGGAAGCGCTCAAATACGCTCCTAAGGACCCTCTCGCCCTTCAGGAGATGGGCCGCGAGGAACTGCTGCTTCAGAATTGGCCGACTGCGAACGCGTACCTGGATAACGCTGTGGCCGATGGAGCGTCACCCGAGGCGCGACTCCTGCGCGTCGAGGCTTTGCTGAACCTGGGCCAGTCGGACGCAGCGGACAAGGAGATGAACCGTTACCTCGACGGCCGGGACGTGAAGGCGATGCCGCTCCGGGTTCGCGAGATCTGGGCACAAGTTGAGAATCGGAAGAAAGTGGAGGTGACTTACGCCAAGCTGAAAACAGACGTCGACGAACCCGTCGATTACCTCCGCCGGACCACGCCGGAACTGAAAGGGCTCGAGTCCGATGAGGATCAGAATCCGCTGCAACCGATTCTCACCGCCGTAGGCAAGAACGTCTGGGAGTTTTTCCGCAACTTCCCCAATACCAGTTCGCTGGAGGAGATCCACCAGCAAAAGCTGAAAGGCAACGGAAAGGGCGGCGAGAAGCAGGACCAGAAGTTCCACTATTTTTGCGTAACGCCCACTCAGGCCTGGGGGCCGGGCTTCAGTGAGTATCGCGCCAATTTGACCGGCGACGCGGGCCAGCTCAGCGGCCTGACGGAAGGCTTCATGCTGACCTCCGGGTTCGCGTCGGCTTCGCTGATCTTTCATCCGGTCTATCAATCCGAGGCCGCGTTTCGTTATCTCGGACGCCAGAAAGTCAATGGCCGGGATACTTATGTTGTCGCCTTCGCGCAGCACCCGACCCAAGCCCACTTGTACGGGTCGTTTAAGGAGGGCGAGATCCGAGTTACCACCTTTACCCAGGGCCTCGCCTGGATCGATGCCCAGAACTACCAGATCCTCCGCCTGCGCACGGACCTGCTGAAGCCTTTGCCGGAAGTCGCGCTGAAACGGCAAACCACAGAGATTGATTTCAGCGAGGTCCACTTCAAGAGTATGCCTGAAGGATTCTGGTTGCCGCGTGAAGTCGCCGTCACGGTGGATTGGCATGGCCGGGTCCTGCGCAACGATCATGAATACTCGGATTTCAAGGTATTCAACGTAGACTCCACGCAGAAGCTGGGGAAGCCGAAGGAGTTGGCGCAGACTCCCAAGGAAGGCTCGGATTCTCCGCAGAACTGAGGAGCGCGGTTCGCACAGAAGAGGAAGGTGGAAAGGGTGAAGCGTTCCTCGCCCTTCTTCCGTTTCCTTTACCACCGCTTGTTTCCGGCAAAGGACAAGGGACCAAGGACGCTGCATCCTCAGTCTTTCTTCGCGGCGGTCTTCGGCGCCTCTTTAGTTACCGAGGCTTTGTCAGACGGTTTCTCCTTGCTCTCATCGGCTGCCGACGGCTTCGAGTCCGACGACGAGTCCGCCGGCGCCGAGGATTTCTTCGGGTAGTCGTTGACGTAAAAGCCGCTGCCCTTGAATTGGATCGAGGGTGCAGACACGAGCTTTTCCAGCTTGCCTCCGCACTTCTCGCACTTGGTGAGCGGAGCGTCCGAGAACTTCTGGATCCTTTCGTAGCGGATTCCGCACTTCAGGCACTCGTATTCGTAAAGCGGCAAGACTGACCTCCCTACACGCACCCATTGCTCTCACATTCATCATATCACTATCCGGCTGCGGGAGCGCGGGCCACGCAATCTGCTGCGCCCATTCACCTCTTCGTGATAGACTGTGTTTGTGCAAACGGTCGGACTCAGAGTAGAAACATGGACCCCATAGCCAAATCGGGAACTTCGGAGGCGCCGGCTCCCAGCAATGCACCGCCGGGAAAGCTCTATCTGGTGGCGACGCCCATCGGAAACCTCGAAGACATCACCCTGCGAGCCATTCGGACGCTGAAGGAGGCGGACGTGATTGCGTGCGAGGACACCCGCCGCACGCAAAAGCTCCTCAATCATTACGAAATCCGCACCCGTACCATCAGTTATCACGAACATAACGAGATGACGCGTGCTCCGGAGTTGATCATCGAGCTGGAGCAGGGAGCCCACGTAGCGCTCGTTTCCGACGCTGGCATGCCGGTGATCTCCGACCCCGGCCATCGTCTGGTGAAGCTGGCGATCCGGCACAACATCGCGGTGGTCCCGGTTCCGGGCGCCTCGGCTTTTCTCGCGGCCCTGGCGGCGGCGGGTTTGCCTGTGGACAAGTTTCGCTTCCTCGGCTTCCTGCCTGCCAAGCGCTCCGCGCGGCAGAAAGCTCTGGATGAACTGAAGCAGGGCGCCCAGAAGACGCTCGTCTTCTATGAGGCGCCACACCGCGTGGTGGAGATGCTGAGGGACCTGCGTCGGGCGCTCGGGGATCGGCCGGTGGTGATCGCGCGGGAGGTAACCAAGGTTTACGAGGAGTTCCTGCGCGGCGCAGCTTCGGAAATCCTGGAAGTGCTCAAGGCCCGGCCGCCCAAAGGCGAGATCACCGTGCTCGTGGGTCCGGACGCCAACTCGCACGTCGAGCCCGCCAGCGGAGAGAAATCGATCCGGGCCGATCTGGCGGAAGTGATGGCGGCGCAGGGACTCGACGAAAAGGCGGCGCTGAAGGTGGTGGCACGCGCCCGCGGCGTGGCCAGGAGTGAAGTGTACCGGCTTTGGCAGGCCGAGAAGTCCGTGCGCCGATGAAGTGACGGCCCCCGTCCGAAGGCCAAGCAGCGCCTCGCCGCTTCGCCCGCCCTCAGGCCTACAATGCTAGCTTAGTCCCGATGAATTGAAGGCCCACTCGGTTGAGGGCGCCGTCGGGGAACACGTAGGCCACCATCGCCTGGGCGAGGAAATCGGATCGGCCGCCGCCCGGCCGCGGCCCGCCGCGCCCGCGGATGGATACCGTCAAGGTGGCCGAATGAATAAGATCGCGCGGAGTGAGCAACGCCAGCCCGTGCTCGCTCAGGTTGACGGTGCGCGCCCGCTCGTCGAAGTTGACGCCGCGCGCGTCCGCGCCTTTGATTCGGACTTCGTCCCTGCCTTCCACCCGCGGCTCAGAGCGTCGCTGCACAAGCCTCCTCAATCGACCACCGTCACTCGGCAATGGACGACACTATGGTTTCGGCGGGCGGTGGGTCAGCAGCCGGCTGCGGCGCGCTGAAAAAGTCGTCCACGCGCTCCAGCACCTGGTGCGGATCGCGCGCGCTTTGGACCTGGCGCCGCAGTTCAGCGCCGTTACGCACGCTGTGGGTGAACCAGCTCGCGAACTGCTTCATCTTGCCGATCGAGCCGGGAATCTCTTCCGCCACCAACATCGCATAGTAGTCGTGGATCAACTCGTAGCGATCCAGCTCCGTCGGCTGGCGATAGGAGCCGGTGCGGAAGTACTCGTCCATCTGGCGAAAGATCCACGGGTGAGTGGGAGCAGCGCGGCCGATCATCACCGCGTCGCAGGCCGTCTGTTGGTGAAGCGCCTGTGCGTCTTCCGGGCGCATGACGTCGCCGTTGCCGATCACCGGGATGCGCACGCTCGACTTCACCTCCCGGATCACGTCCCAGTGCGCCCGGCCGCTGAAGCCCTGCAGACGCGTGCGGCCGTGGACGGCGATGGCCTCGACGCCGCACTCCTCCGCCAGACGGGCCACGGGCACGGCGACGATCTCTTCGTCGCTCCAGCCGATACGGATCTTGATGGTGAAGGGTATGCTGACGGCGCTGCGGATGCGTCGCAGGATGTTCGCCAGCAGCGGCAGGTCGCGCAGCAGCCCGGAGCCGCCGCACTTCACCACCTTCTTCGCCGGGCATCCCAGGTTGAGATCGATGAGGTCGAAGCCGAGGTCCTCGATCATGCGCGCCGCCTCGGCCAGCCGGTCGGGGTCGGCGCCGAAGATCTGGGCGGTGATCGGCCGCTCCTGCTCGGTGTAATAAAGGAAGCGCTGCGACTTCAGGTTCTGGCGCAGCATCCCCTCGCTCGACACGAACTCGGTCATGATGAGCCCGCAGCCACCCAGTCGCTTGATGAAGCGCCGGAAGACGGTGTCGGTGATCCCCGCCATCGGGGCGAGGATGTGCGCCGGGTGGATCACCACGTCGCGAATGCGGATCTCCTCAAACAGCATAACTTCGTCATTCTCCCAGTAAACGGGGCGCGGGGCAACGGGCGGCCCCAATGGCGTCCCGCAAGGCGGGACCCGGCGCCATGCCCGCCCTACACCGTCGACCCCGCCGGCAAGAGGTCGGCCGCGTTGGCGATGCCGAATCGCATCGCGCCTTCCGCCACGCGCTTGCCGTCACGGTAGGCGGCGCCGCGGAGTTCGCCGAAGTTCTCCCGCAGCTTCACCACCTCCGCTTCCACTACCAGCGAGTCGCCAAGTTCGACGGGCTCGATCATTCGCGCCGACATTATCTGCAGGATGACGGCGACCTTGCCCGCCATCTGCGGACGCTCCATCACCAGGATCGCACCCAGTTGCACCACCATTTCGATCAGCACTCCGGCCGGCACCAGGTTCATGCCGCCCGGCGCGGCGTTTCCCTGGCAAGCTTCGTCGTTCACGGTGAACTGCTTCACCCCTCGAATCCGCTGGCCGGGCACCAACTCCGTGACGCGATCCACCAGAAGGAACGGGTAGCGATGCGGAAGGATGCGCTGGATCGCCGCTTGGAAAAGCTCTCCGGTGGATTGAGGGTCAGTCATATTCAAGAAATTATGAATGATGAATGCTGAATGATGAACAGAAGAGAGGACGTCCCTGGTCCGTTGCCCGTAGCTGAAGATGGTGTCTCCCACAGCGGACAACCGACCACAGGCAACGGGGTGTCTCTTCTTTTGTTTATCATTCATCATTCATCATTCATCATTCAGAATCATTCATCATTCAGCATTGTCTTACAGGAGAGACGGATCAATCGACTCCTCCCTTATGGCTCGGGAAGCGCGTGGGGCGCTCGCCTTGGCCCCCTTCGTTTTGGCCCCGCCTTGCAAGTCCGGCAGTGCCTCCGCCGCTGAGGTCGGCGCCGGCACGTGCCCGCGGCCCTCCAGGTGGCGCCGCAGTTCGTCGCGCGAGTCCTGGAAGAAGTTCTCGAGCAAGCGGGCCAGGGCTTGCTCCCGGACCTCCGCGACCGAGACCGCCGCCTGGTACACGTGGGCGCGCCCGTGCTTGCTCCGATCCACCGCGCCCTTGCGCGCCAGCCGATTCATCACCGTCATCACTGTGGTGTAAGCGAGCGGCCGCTGCGGCAGCAATGCCTCGCGGATGTCGTGCACCGTAGCTCGGCCGTGCCGCCACAGCGTCTTCATGCACTCGAGTTCGAGCGGCGGCAAATCCAGCCGCTGATCGCGTTTCAGATTCGCCATGTCCAAAAAAAACGATGAATGATGAATGATGAATGATGAATGATGAATGATGAACAGAAGAGAAGAAGTTCAATTGGCTGTGGTTCGTTGTCCCGCGGACAACTGGCCCCAGACAGCCGGCGTTTTCTCTTCTGTTCATCATTCAGCATTCATCGTTCATAATTTCTTCAACAGCTCCCGTCCCAGGGCTCGATTGCGGCTCGTCCAGTCGCCTTCCCGCTCCTGGTCCGCCGCGTACTGGGCGCGCATGCTCTCCAGTTTGGAGTCGAGATCATCCAGGTAGTGTACCACCAGGGCCTCGGGAAACATGGGCTCTTTGGGCGAGCCGAACTCGAGCTTGCCGTGGTGGGAGAGTATGATATGCGCGACGCGATCCTTCAGCCTGGAAGGGAAGCCGTGAATAGCGCGCATCTTTTCAAACACGATTTCCAGCCCGATCGCGATGTGGCCCAGCAGTTGGCCGCGGGTGGAGTAGCGAAAGCCGCGATCGTAGCTCAACTCGTGGATCTTGCCCAGGTCGTGCAGGATGATCCCCGTCAGTACCAAGTCGCGGTCGAGCGACGGGTAATGGTCGGCCACCCGGTCCGCCAAGCCGGTCAGCGAAAGGACGTGCTCGAGCAGGCCGCCGAGATAGGCATGATGATACGTCGTCGCCGCCGGCGCCAGCTTGTAAGCGCGGGCGATCGCCGGGTCGGCGAGGACCGCTTCCACTAACTGCCGCAACGGCCCGGCTTCGATACGGCCGGCGCGGTTGAGCAGCGCGGCATACATCTCCTCCGCATCGAGCGTGCCGGCAGGAAGATAGTCTCGGAGGTCGGCATCGGCGCCGAGGCTGCGGTGGATTTTCTCCAAGCGCAGTTGCAGCCGCCCCTGGTGGTCCTCCACCGTTGCGCTCACGAAGACGAGGTCGTCGGCGTCGAAGTCCAGCCGCTCCTCGCCGCAGTCCCACAATTTGGCCGGGACCACGCCAGTGGAGTCCTGGAGCTCGAGATCGAGGTAGGGGCTGCCGTTGCGGCCCGTGCGGCGGGCCTGCTGGCGGACCAGGAAAGTGTCTTGGACGGCCTGGTGGGGCTTGAGGTCCCGGATGAAGACCGCCTTCTTCATTGCTCCTTCTGGGCTGCTCGTGTATCAAGGGGAAGCTCCGCCCCGGTGTCCAGGTAGCCGGGGGCGACGTTGACGTAGCTCTGGCTGCGCAGCGTCACCAGGTACTTGCGCAGGGCGCCCTGCATCTTCTGGTCGTACATGGTGTTCATCACCCGGGTCTCCACCTCTTCGAATTTGGGTATCCCCGGGCTGCGGCGCTCCAGCACCTTGAAGATCTGGTACCCGAATTTCGTCTTAACTAGATCACTAGTCTCACCAGTATCCAGTTTAGCGACGGCCGAGGCGATGGTGGAGTTCAAGGTCCCGTCTTTAAAGAACCCCACGTCGCCGCCTTCCTTGGCGCTGTCTTCATCGTCGGAGTACTTCTTCACCACTTCCTGCCATTTCTGTCCGGCCTTAATCTGGGCCAGCGCATCCTTGGCGCGCTGCTCGAACTCGTCGGGCTTGTGCTTGTCCGAGGAAATCAGGATCTCCGCCAGGCGCACGCCTCCCGGCGAGGAAAATTCCTCCTGGTGGGCCTGGAAATACTTGCGCGCGTCCTGGTGAGTGACCGACTGGTTGACCAACGAGCCCACCTCGCGGCCAATCACCTCCTGCATCAGGATTTGCCGCCGGTAATTTTCCTTGAAATCCTCCCACACAAGCCCCTGCTTTTCGACTTCCTTCTGCAGCTCTTCCAGGCTGTCGAGTTTGGAGCTTTGGCGAACCTCGTCGAGCTTCTTGATGACGTCAGTATCGACGTTGATGTCGTCGTCCTTGGCTTTCTCCACCAGCAGGTCCTGGTCGATCATATCACGCAAGAGGTTCTTGCTCTGTTCTTTGACCTTGGCCTCGAGCTCGGCGCCGGAGCTGTCGCGGGCCAACTGAGTGCGCAGGTCCGCCAGTTGCTGGTCGTACTGCTTCTGCGTAATGATCTCGTTGTTGACGCGCGCGACGACGCGGTCCACGATCTTAGCGGCTTGGAGACGCGGCAGCCCCACCGCCAGCGCCAGCCCCAACGCCGCCAGCCAAAGCGTCCCGTGGAGTGCGGTTCTATGGAGTGTGGCAGCTCGCTGCCGCTTTCTCGCCGCCATCACCTGGCTCGGCTGCTTTCTTCGGTCCGGACCGCCGCGACACTGCTCGCGTTGCCATCGCATTTCGATTGCCTGGCTAGTTTTCATTCTTCCCTCGATCCCAGGAAACCTGAAATTCGAAAATCGAAACTCGAAATTCCAAGCTCGGAAGTTCCGCCAACTCACAGTACCCAACCCACCACCGATTGTATTCCGGCAGCGGCGTTCTGGCAAGCTAACCTTCCTGACCGGTTGCGCGACACAAAAGTCAGGTGCGGTCTATTGGACGTGGCGCGGGCGTCCCGCCCGCTGGGCAGGAGCGTCCCGCTCCTGCGACGACGAGGGTCCAACGGCCTGGGCTAGCCGTTTCGCCAGCGCCACGTGCGATGGGCGGTTTTTCACTTGCAGCCGACTGCCCGCTGCCTTTTGCCCTTCGCCCTCTGTCCAGACTCGCCCAGAATGGGTTCGTACCTGAAAACCTAACCCAAGATGTCCATTGTTGCCAACACAATTTGGGTTCGGTCCTGCAAAATCGACGCCCGTCCCTCGTGCCTGTTGCCTGTCCAAAATAGCCATAATGGTGATGTGCCGACTGCCTGGTGCCGACTGCCTGTTGCCTACTGCCTACTGCCTACTGCCCACTGCCCTTTGCCCTTCACCCCCCGTCCAGACTTGCCCAAAATGGGTTCGTATCAAAACCCAACCCAAGATGTCCATTGTTGCCAATACAATTTGGGTTCGGTCCCGCAAAATCGGTGCGCGTCCCTCTTCCGCTCGTTGCCTCTCCCACGATAGCATCTGCCGACTGCCTACTGCCCCTTGGGCCTTTTTACCCTCCCCCCAAGCCCCCTTGGCAAATCAGTTTTAGGGCGAGGCGATCCCAAACCACTGATTTTTCCTCGAAATCGCGCCTCCAAGCCACTGCAAGTGATTGAAGCATAAAGCGATATCTGTGACGGGCTTATTTGGCCCGTTTTTGATCGATCTCATTGATAACAGGCATCTTAACCCCGTTGTTTTTGTTTTGACTCGGGGGTCTTCGATCGCCATCCCAACGGGTGTTCTTCATCTCTCCCTGTCGGCTATTCCGTGTTCCCGATCTTCTCAGTCTCCAACTCGATTTGCCGTCTTGTCGTTTCTTGAGTTTCGAATCCGCAATCTTCAATCGGGTGCCGGCGCCCAATTCCAATTTTTGCGTTCAATTCCCGCCTTCCGCTTCCTCGGCTTTTCTTGAATCTCAAATCCGGAATCTTCAATCTGCCGCCACGCGCGCCTGAGCAGGGTTCGCTGCCCTGTGCCCTGTTTCCTGCACCTTGTTCCCACCTTCCAAGAGGCCACTCAACTAGCTAACCGCCGGATTAAGTATACGGTGAGGTATCGGTGTTGTCAAGAGCCAGGGCGGGCGGGCGGATCGAATCGGGAAGCCTGTGAGGCAGGTGGAGCACACCCGCTCCACTTGTCGAGCCAAGGAGCAGTAACCGGCCACAGTGTTGGCGGGTGCCTGTGGGTCATAACCGGCTTGCACCGTGTCATCCATCGGCGCGTCATGCCACGAGCCAGCTACCTTCTACTCTGGTTTGCCGAATAACATTCGATCCTCTCGCGAAGCGCGGATAAGTGGGGCATAGCCACGCCCAAGTGCTCTCCGGTTTCGAGCACATCGAAGTAATAGCGTTTCATTTCCTCCGGGCTGTGGGCGAAGTGACTCGCCCGAAGAAGCCGTCGACCCTTCTCCGTGAACCGAATGCCATAAATAGCGGCGAGGCCCGCCAGCCAGACAGGCATATTCAAGATGCTTCTCGCGTCGGGATAACACTTCAGGTCGACGCCACGGGCCGCCACCACGTCCAGTGCTTCCCGGATGGCCCATACGCCTAGCCTCATGGTTTTGAAACTGCGGGTCGCTTCGGCGATCCCTCCTGCCCAAAGGGCGGTCCCTATGCCGCCGGCATTGATCGCATGGTGTGCCCAGAGCCATTCGATGATGTTAGGTTTGATGTCCAAGGTGAACCCAGCCCGTTGGAACAATCCCGTCACGGCCTTGAACTTCTCTGGGTCGGAGCCTTCCAACATGCCGAAGCGCACCGAGGGGCTCACGGTGGCGACGAGGACGCCCTGGGCATCGGGGCCACCACTGGCAGCAGCGTAACCCCAAAGCATCGAAGACCGCGGCAGAAGGCGGTCAATCTCCTCCGTTCCCTCCCAATTAGCGGTGAATAATAGAAAGATGGCGCCAGGTGCGCCGGGCAGGTACTGGCGGATGGCCTGGGCCGCCTGGTAGTGCTTGGTGGCGACAATCACGAGATCAAAGCCGCCCCCAAGATCAGTAGGGCCATCGGGGCCGATCTCGGTAACGGTCTTGGGCGCGTAGGTCACCTGAGCGTGTTTCGGGTACCCGGGCCGCAAGTCCAGCAGGTCTAAGGTGACGGTGCCAGGTAGCCCCTGCCTCCGCACGACATGGGTGACGTCGACGCCTGCGTTGGTCAGGGCCCAGCCGTAAATCGTTCCCACCACACCCCTGCCGATGATGAGGACTTTCATCGCGTTCTCGCTTTGCGGTTCACTGCGTCATTATACTTTCATCGCGTCGAGCGCAGAAGCGGAGCCTCCCAAAGTCGGCTTCCGGTCTTGACGTATGGTTCCCGTTGTGGGAACATAACTTGGTGCGCGTGATCAGCCGGCGGGCCATCCAGGAGCTTGTCAGCATTCGTGCTGAGGCGCTCGAACCCCTGGACCATTGGTATCGAGTCGCGCGCCGCGCCGCGTGGCGCAGCTTGGTCGAGGTCCGTCTGGATTTTCCGCACGCGGATGCGGTGGGAAAATACACGGTGTTCAACATCGCCGCTTCGGCACTCGCGAGAAATTACCAGGGTTTGCTTGCGAAAAGTGACCCACCACGGGATGACAGAAACACCTGTTTTGCCGCGCGCCAAATCCCACGCGGCCGGTTTCATCGGTGCGCCACTGGGAATCGCTTTCGCGGAATGAGAGGTTTGCACGCCTTCGGCGTGGATGATGATGCTGGCCATACACTCGCACTGCGCCAAATCCTGTTCCTAACGTGGGTCAGTTTTGGTGAGCACAAATGGGTCATTCTTGGCGAGCGCCGAGGTCGCCGGTAACAAAGTTCGATTGATTGTGACCGTTAAGTATCAATGGCAGGTGTTTTACATCCGTAATATTCTTACCCACGCCGAATATGACCAGGGAGGTTGGAGAAGATGAGTGTCACGGCAAGGACTCGTCGACCAGGGGCGCCCTTTCGGATCGATGCCAGGAGATACCGTCGACTTTTGGGCGAGGCGATGCCCGTGGTCATTGAGACCGAACGGGAGTATCAGCAGTTGCTCAGCGCCCTCGAAGCGCTCATGGATAAGGACGACGACGCCATGAGCCCCGAGGATGGCCGCTTGCTGAAGCTGCTGGCGATGTTGATCGAGGACTACGAGGATCGCAACATTCCGTTGCCGCGCGCTGAACCCCACAAGATGGTGAAATATCTGCTTGAGGAGAAAGGCCTGAAGCCGAGCGACCTCTGGCCGGTGGTCGGCTCCAAGAGCCGTGTTTCCGAAATCCTCGCCGGAAAACGCTCGATCAGCAAGGATCAAGCGAAAAGCCTGGCGACTTTCTTCCACGTTCCGGTTGAGCTTTTCATTTAGCCATGCCGACTGAAAACAAGTCCGTAGCCCTTACGGCCTCGTTGGCGGTCGGACTGACCGGCGTTCATCAAGCAGTTTCGCCACTTTGTTCTGCATTACAGATTAGTTTAGCAGGGTGCGGTAGCGGCGGCTTTATGCCGCCATAACCTCAACAGTTGCAACACGCCATGGCGGCGTAAAGCCGCCGCTACAGGCTCTTTTAGCACCTGTTAGGGGCGAGCCCGATGCCGAAGCTTAAGTACGAAGTCATCATCTGTTGGAGTGATGAGGACTAGGCGTTCGTCGCTGAGGTTCCCGAGCTGCCCGCACGCGCTGCTGACGGAAACACCTACCGCCAGGCTCTCGCCAATGTCGAAGTCGTGAGCCAGGAATGGATCGAAACCGCCTGAGAACTCGGCCGCCCGTCCCCGAACCCAAAGGCCGCTTGGTGTTTGCGTAACAAGCTCTCCTCGGGGCAGGGGGCGGCCTTAGCAAAATGCGGGTCCCCGGGTCTGCAATCGTCATTCGTGCCAGGACGCCCAATGGTCCGGGTTATATAATGGGGCTGTATCTGGCGCCGTTCATGTAGCCGCCTCGTGGTGGTGTACCGCGCCCAAGATGTGTTGGAACGTTGGGACTAGGAGAACTTCATGCCACCCAAGCTCGGAAGTTGGGTCCCATGGGCAGAAGCCACCGGCGGGAGAGCTTCCACCCTGGCCGGGTTCCGGGAACATTTGTCACGATATTCGCGCAGCAAGGTCGTGTACCTTTGTGGCGTGTTAAACTCCCTCTTGGGCACGTGGGAGGGCCAGGAGAACTTCATTGAGATCCACGCGGAACTGCTTCGTTACGCATTTCCCGCCGAGTATGCTGAAAAGTTTGTCAAAGCAAGTAAGAATCCTCAAGCTCGACGAGTTTTTTTTCACCGCCAGCAGTTGTTGCTAGTCGCTAAAGAAGCGATTCTCCATTGCCACGAGCAGGGCGACGACCCGCTTTCGCTGCCTTACTGGGGAAGACTCGGTGGAGCGTTCTTGATGGCGAATGATCATCTACAGTCTTATCGACCGCAGGCCGAAAGCGAAGAGGAAAAGATGGTGCGAATCCTGCCTGATCTTCTCCTTGCGCAGGAGTACGCTGGACATAACCTTCTTGCACATCGGATCGTGCGGTCCCATCTCATGTATACACGTCTTCCTGCTACTCTGACTGGCCACCCGCAGTATCTAGACCTAGCCCAAATGTTTCAGAAGTTGACCGGACTAGCTCTGGTGGAATTCGAGGCGCTTTGCTTCGGGACGCTGAGCAAGTGCATGAACCTAAAGCTAGCCGCATTCAGAGCGAACCCTGGCATGTTCCTTCTGTCCGGTAGCAGCTTTCACACCACCGCAATGCCAAGCGAGAAGGTTGAGCTGTTCCTTAAGGAAGTCTCCGCCACGGCGGAGGAATTTCATTCAAGTTTCGGCAGGAGGAATACCTCTCTCGTGGACTTTACCTGGTTTCGTGATAGACCCTTTGTCCGGCAGGCAGACACTCTGTATCCGCTCGATCCGGGTTTCGTCGCAGAAAAGATTGAAACCGGGCCGTTTTGGCGCGCCTTCTCCAGTCTACCAGACGATCGTAGCAAGAAGGGACTACACGCCCCAATCCGCCGATAACGGTATCCGGCGCGAGGTAGACCTTGATTTGAGCAGCGGAAAGCCGGCTTGCTTGGCCACCGCGACTACTGCCGCCCCGNGGG